>JADMIO011201695.1_pt1 | contig 56879 bp, 47 predicted proteins | sample 8958161 | NCBI WGS metagenome assembly JADMIO01 (sample SAMN16585339, study PRJNA669376) | soil metagenome | isolation source: Crop rotation soil | place: USA: Cullars Rotation, Alabama | collected 2011 | reverse complement strand
CGCGACAACTTGTCCACGTGGAATTCTAAGCTTAGGATCCCAATGTGCTGGAAAGAATCTCGGTGGCATGGCCCAGCCAGACGGTGCAGCCCAGTTCTTCCAGCAGTCGTTCGAACCAGGGACTGTAACCACTGGCTTCCAGGCCCACGATCACCGCGCCGCTGAACTGGGCGTAAAAAGCACGCACCGCGGCTTTGTCCTGGTGCTGGAGTTGGTGGAACCGAAGTTCGCCTCCCGCAGTTGTCAAATAACAGATGGTCTGTTGTCGTGCATGAAAGTCAACGCCGATATATATTTTCTCCACAGCGCCTCCTTTCAGTCTCATATCAGGAAGCTGAACGTGAGTTTAAACCACTCACGCACGGAGGCGCTGCTTCATAACATCAGGGTTGCTTCAACCCTGGGGTCAGCAACAACGAAGAGAAACCAACGCTGAAAGCGTTGGCGAGCGGTGCGCAAGATTCGCCAACCGTTTGAAACGGTTTACGACGTATCGCGAACCCTGTCCAGGGTTCAATGACTATTTTATGATCTATCCCAAGCTTGTCGCTGCGCTCCAACCTTGGGGTAAACTGGCGAACGCCTTCGACGTAATTTCAAACTGAGGCACTACGCGCCTCTGCTGTTTGTTGACGAACTGGAAGAGTTGGACGCCTTTGAAGAGCCGCATCTTCCAAGAACGGGCTTTTCTTACTTCCCGCAGGATTCACTTCCCGACTGAGTGCAACGGAATCGATTGCGGATGGTGAAAGTAGTCTTGCGGATCCCAGTAGCGTTTGATGTCAACCAGATTGCGCTTGTTGTCGCGAAAGTTGTCCAGGAAGTACAACCACATCGCCTGATCTATTTTTCCGTCGTCATGCGTGCCAAGCACATTATCGGGATAGTTGTAGTAACAACCGTCAACGGTGCCGCTCGGGTCTTTCACCGGATCGGGCGTGCCACCCATGACTGCGTAGACGTCGGCATAGAACTTATTGATCCAGTCCACATAACCCTGGGCCATCTCACGGTAAGGTGATTGATTGGCCTGGCCCGGCTCGGCGGCGTTATTCCAATACGCCTGGTATTGCAGCTTCATGATCGAACTGCGTTGCGGAACTGCTGTGGCTGTCGGCGAGACACGATTGATCGCACCGCCATAACTATCGACTTGCAGCAGGCATTGCGACATGTCAAGACCACTCGGCGTGTAATGCAGGTAGTTGTAAATCGTCTCAATTTGATCCGGTGGAAATCCCTTCTTCATATAAGCAGACTTGTATTTGCCAAACTGATTCGGGCCCGAACCGTTCAAGGTCTGCACTGCTTCGAGGTAGGTCAAATGTTGTTCGGTCAAGCTGCTGGTAGTGGAACTCATAAATCCGGGATGGCCGCCAAGTGGTTGGCGCAGGTCCACCGCCGGCAGGACTTGTTCGAATTGCTGTTTCAGGGTTTGTGCGCGATCTGAGGCGTTCTGGCTGTGTTCGTCGTACGACATGCCGGGCAGCGAGGCCACTTGCAGCGTCAGACCAAATTGATTCGCCGACTCGTGTGTGAGTTTGAATAGCGTGAACTCGTTATCGGGCAACTGCGGCATCAACGCGCCGTAGAGATCAAGCAAGTCAGCAAATTGTTGTTGCGTGGTTGGTTCCCAATCCCAGGCCAAAGTAAACAACGTGGCATAGCTGGGCGCATCGGGCAACTGCTCGAAGTAGTAACGCACGATCACGCCGAAGTTGCCGCCACCGGCGCCGGTCAACGCCCAAAACAGATCGCGTTCGGGCTGGCTTGCACTCAGGTTAGATACATGGCGGAGTGTCGCCTGTTTGCTGCCGGCGTCCCACGTCACGATGTCCACTGCGGTCAGGTGATCGATCGTCAATCCGTGCATGCGCGACAGCAGACCATAACCGCCACCGGTTATGTGGCCTCCGGCTCCGACCGAATAACACGAACCGGCAGGCAGGGTTTTGCCGTGAGTGTTTAGCAGGGTTCGGTAAACGGTCCAGTTCTCACAACCCGCGTCTATGAAATAAGCATTTTGCGCGGTGTCGAACCCGGCCTGATTGAGGCCGGACATATCGATCACCGCGCGTGTAGTGTCGTTGTAGACAAAGTTTTCATAGCAGTGACGGCCGGAAGTGATCTTCACATCCCTGCCGTAAGTCCCGAGGGCATCGGCGACGCAGGCGGCCACCTCTTCCGGTTGGGTGGGCACGTACACGGCGTTCAGATAGGGCGCAAACCAGCGCCGATCGAATCCTTGTTGGTCGCTTAACAAGATCGGCAGGCCGCTGTTGCCGCCGCGAGTTGGAAACTGGCTCATGGGGATTCTCCTTGGTGAAGATGAGTCGAAATGAACGGCTTCACTTTACCAAAGGTTGGCCTAAGCCTCACCTCATAATTGTGGCTCTCCACATTCTCACGGCACCGACCTTCACCTAATACTGGCTCTTGTCATGTCTAAAGGGCTAAATGACAAGCCGACCTTCCGCGATAGTGTGATCTTTCGCGTCAAAGCTACGGGATTGCAAGTAAGGCGGGCGGCGCAAGACATCCTGCCAGGCGGATCGGTTCGCTTTCCGATCAAGCATGGACCAGCAAACGAAATGGTTATCGCAGAATCCAAAACACCACTATGGGCCGAAGGTGATGAGGCGGAGAAATATTTATTAGCGGGAAAAGCTCATAACTTGCGGCTTGCGTTGCGCAGGCTGAACGGTGCCGAGATACCCGCCGGCGGTACCTTCAGTTTTTGGGCACAGCTCGGACGCGCGAGCAGATGGAAGGGCTATGTGGCAGGACGTGAACTCCGCGAAGGCTGCATCATCCCCTCGATTGGCGGCGGCCTGTGCCAACTTTCAAACGCACTTTACGACGCCGCACTGAACGCGGGTTTTGAAATTATCGAGCGGCATGCTCATACGCGAATTATTCCCGGCTCGCTCGCGGAAAGCGGACGTGACGCGACTGTATTCTGGAACTACGTAGACTTACGTTTCAAATCGTCATCCGCGTTTCGCATCGAAGCGACAATGGACGCAAACTTCCTCAACGTCCGCTTCAGGAGCAGGCGCAACGAAGATCGCGCACAGGTTCAATTTCAGGAGAAAAGAGTAAGGGCGACTTCGGTTGGTCCGCAGAGTTGTGTGACGTGTAGCCAACATGATTGCTTCAGGCATGTCGAGCGCCACGCCACCGGTTTTGGACGTACCGCCTACCTGGTTGATGAATACTATCCGGAATTCGACAAGTACATCGGTGAAGTAAAACGCGAGCAGGACCTGCTTGCCATTCCGCTTGATGGTAAGAAATTCAGGAAAGGCAATTATGCCTGGAGTACAGATACCTTTCGTGACGTTAGACAAAGCCTGATGCTGACGTTGCGGCGGGCTTATCAGTCGAGAAAGCTCGCCCTGCAAGGTCCGGCGCGTCAACGCACGCTGCTGAAATATTCAGAACGTCTGGCCAGAAGCTATTCAGCGCTCTTGAAGCATGACATCACCCATGTAGTGGTCTCACAAAATCTATTGCCGTTTCTTTGGCGTGACGGATTCCTGGGCGGCAGAACGTTCGACGTCTTGATGACTGCCATGCCACTGGCTCGTTTACATGAAAGACTTGACGCCGCCTTCGCGTTGCATCCTGAGAGTAAGACTCTGGCCGACTTTCGCGCTGACGAGTGGTTGGTACGCTCCGAAACGGAAGCATTGGAATCAGCGCGAAGAATCATCACGCCACATTCAGAGATCGCCGGCTTATACGTAAACAAGCACGAACTGCTTGACTGGACCATGCCGTTAGTAGTGAAAACATTCCCAGCGAAACGCCCCGCTTCGCAGCCTCTCATGATTGCTTTTCCTTCTTCCACCATCGGACGAAAAGGATCCTATGAGCTGCGTGCCGCAGTTCAAGGATTGGACGTGAAATTAGTCGTGCTTGGACCACAATTAGAGGGCGCGGAGTTTTGGCGCGAAACAATGATTGAAAACAGGATCGGCAGGGAAGATTGGTTGGAGGGAATTGACGTCGTCATCCTTCCGGCGTTTGTAGAACACAAACCCAGAAGATTGCTCGAGGCAGCAGCCCGCGGCACACCGGTGATTGCTTCAACAGCGTGTGGGCTGCTGCACATCAAGCAAGTAATTAACATTCCCGTTGGTGACGTCGAAGCCTTGCGATTAGAGATCGAGGCAATGCTCACCAATAGCTTGCGACTTACGGCGTAGGTGCGATTGTTCCGCTGACGGTCAGGCTGCACGTGCTTCCATTTAAGAAGCCGCCACGAAAGCGACCCGAACCAACCAGCGTTACCGAACCATCACTCAGCGGACTTCCTCCCGGTGCGGCAGTCGTGAGCGTCATGTCGGAGACCGACGTACCACCCGCTGCGATCGTGTTCGCGAACCGCAACGAGACGGGAATGTCGATGCGTCCCGCCGCAAATGAGCCGGTGCCGCCGGAAGGCATCGTCACAGTAGTCGTGTTATCGCCGATCGGAGTCGGGAAGGTCACCGAGATCGACGGAAACTCCGTGATGCGCAGTGTCGCACGGCAATCTTCGAAACTAAGAGATAAACGAATATCGCTGGTGAATGGACCACGGGCGTTGTCGTTCGTCGTAGTCATCGTCGCGGTGCCGTTGAACGTCGTACTGAGCGTTGGCGCACAAGGACCGGTCGGCCGCGAACTCGTCTCTTCCACGTGGATGAAGAGCGTGTAGTCGCCTTCGAGACTGCGATCGTCCTGGTAACGCACCGGGATCACGCCGCGGCCGAAGCCGAAATCCGCGCGCGCAGCCTCACGCGCACTGCCGTACGTCAGCACCAGCGCCTGTGGAGTAAATCCATAGTTGCCGTCGAGAGTGCGCATGCCGATCGGCCGATCGTCAACCTGTCCCAGGCCGAGTGGACCATGACCAAGCGTGACGGTGTTCCCGATGCCGAGCGATGAACCCGGCAGAACGAAAGACCCCGAAGTCCCGGGCAGCGATGACGAGATCAATCCTCTGACAGTGCTGGTGATAGCCGGGCGATCGCGTTCGAGTGCGTCTGCGAAAGTCCCACGAAGCGGCCCGTTGTTATCCCACTCCCAAATCGTCGGGATTATCAGCGCGGCATTCGCGCCTTGCGTCAGTTCACCTTCGAAAAGAATGTTTGGCGGAATCCCCGGATTAACGGGAGTCACTCGCCGCCACGGTGTCGCGGTTGGAAAACCGTCTCCAGTGATCAGACCGCCGCGGTCGCTGCCAGTGCCGGCGCGGATCTCGTTGCGCGGCTGTTGGCCCATCAACGAAGAGAAGATGTTGCCCCAGCGGCGTGGCTCGAATCTGCCGCTGGAGTCGACTGTCGCGAGGTCCAACACCAGACTGACTTCATCGCCGACGCCGTCTCGTTCCAATGCGTCGTCACGAGTTTGATGATCGACTCGATAACCGTTAAGCGTGACGCGAAAACTCGACGCGAGCGGGCGTGGCGCTCCGGTTGATTCCGAGGTTCGCGGGTTTCCATCTTTATCGATTGGGTTCGCAGACCCGCCGCACTTCATCACAAACGATCCGGTTTCGTGGCTCGATTCGACTGCGTTCGGCGAGATGATTCGCAACGCTTGCCAACCTTGATACGAAGGTAGAGCCTTCGCATCCCCGAGCGTCCAGCTTGTCGAGACGGTCTGTGTTCCCGCAGCTTTGAAGTCGAGCGTTTGCACTGGTCCAGTGGCCCCGTCACTGCGGATGAAAGTGTATTGGACCGTCCCCGGGCTGTCGGTGCTGATGGAGCCGGTGAAGTTTACCGTTACGGGACACGGCCCGTTTGGATTGTCAGCTTTGAGGACGGCGTCTGTGACGCGGAATTTTTGTGCGGCTGCCGAGGAGTGCACGGGCAACGTGCTGAGTACGAGCAGGACCGCAGTGAAGATAGTGGTGAGTTGGAATTTGGTGAAGCGTGATTTCATTAATAGTTCCTTTCTGAGTTTGAGGTTTTGCACTATGGGCAAGTGCGGCGTAAGGGGTTCACCAGTGTCACGACAGTTGTCGGGTTAACTGGCGAACTGCTGTTGATCGTAAATTCGCCGTCGGTAGGATCGTTGGCGAGGTTACAGAAGCGGACGTTCACGTCGAGTGGAAGGCCCGCTGGTAGGGGGAAGGGCATTAGAAACGGCATGGGTGCTTCGAACATGTTCCCCGCGCGCGTCAGTCGCGCTGAGGTGAGTGTTAGATCGCCACCGCTGTTATTTCTGATACGCAATGTTTGCCACGGCGTGCAGGCGCCGAGTGCGGGCGCGGTTGGAAAACAGACTTCTGTCGGTTCGGTGACAATCTCGCCGCCGATAGCGCGGCCGGAAACGCCCACGCTGACTGGCGTGAGTGCGCTGCGACTTGAATCAACTTCACCCGCAACTAAAAGCGTGGCCCGGCGGCGACATGATTCGTTAGGCGACGCAGCATTACATTCGGGCACACCATCTCTGTGTTGTGGACCAAACTGAAGATCGAAGTTGCAGGCGGCGCCGGCGGCGAGCAAATGGCCTCTCCCGGCTGTCATTTCTGCCACGGTGGGCTGACACGAATCCGCGGTTTTGACGAAGTCAGCGCGGTCGGCGCCACCGGTGAAATCCACGGAGTTGACGCGCAACGGCACGGTGCTGCGATTTGTAACCGTAAACGTAACCGTCGCTGACGATCTGCCGATGTTGGTATCGGGAAATGAGAGTTGATTATCTGAAGCCAGTCCGGGCGCAGTCACTTCGAGTTGTGGACCACTCGGCATCGAGCAATCCGCCGGTGTCATCGGGGGCAACGCGCCCGGTAAAGCGCCGCGGAAGATCGCGTGTCCCTGGCGCGTGCAACTTATCTGGTTTGGATCTATGCACCACGATCGACCGGTGAAAGCCGAAGTAGTAAGAATGCTTTGCGAGATGTACCGGCGCCAATCAAGTCGCACGTCAGTCTCGTTGCGCATGCCGTCGCTGTTCCAATCGAAATCAAAAAGCGTTCGCGCGGGCGGGCGAGGCGACAAACTGCTGAGCATCGAACTCGACACTCTACGCCGTTCACCGTTCGCGGTATCGACGAGTGTCGCGGTGCAGATGTAGTCGCTGTAGTTCGGACGCGTGTATGCCTGGTCGGTAATCAACACGCAACCGGCTTCAAACGCGATCAGGATCGCAAAGATTATGATTCGTAGTTTCATCCTATTGCCTCCGGCTTACTTCTTGGGAGCGACAATCCTGACCCATGACGTCGCGCTGCCGACGTTTCCGAATCCATCCACAAACCTGAACTTCACTTCCAACCAGCTACCGGTGGGAAAGAACGTGTCGAGCTTTACTTCCTTTCCGTTGAGCAGCGGAGGCAAACTACTGGGCGACGAGGACACTGTGTCGGTTGCGGATGGACTTTCGAGAAAATTCTTTAGTGCTTCTGAGGTTGATGGAGTCGCGCCACCCGACACGCTTTCCGTAACCGTTGTTGAGCCGGGTGGCGTAACGGATGGTGGTGTTGTGTCGACGACGCGAAAGTCACAGTCACTTTTGGACAGCGCGCCGGTTCGATCCGTAGTCTGCAATTCCACGTGATGAACCGGACCAAACTCGAAAACTACCGGTCCGAGCCGCCGGCTTTCGCCGATAAACTTCAGCGGTTGCGAATTACGAGCGTGGAACCACTGGTCCAACTGCAAATCTCCACCCTGCCACGCGCCGTCCGGATCGCGTGAGAACGACTTCAAAAACATCTTCAGCCCCGCAGGATCGTTTGCTTCGACAGTCGGTTCCGGTGGATTACCACCGTTCATCACGGCCGGACATCCGCCTTGAGAAAATCGCTCGAGTCCTGGTCCTTCGACACCGAACACAGCAACCGGCGGACGATTCAGATAGTCGCCGGTCATGTCGAGACGCACTGTGTAAGTGTTGCCTTCAGTCGTGGCTGAAAACACTCCGGCGAATGAGATCCGGTTCGACGCTGGATCGAGAACACCGGCGAGCGGCGCGTTGTTGTTTAGCGTGATCGCGGAAACGTCACCGCCACACTCGCCACTCGCGTTACGTTGTTGATAAGAAGTGCCGGAAAGCGTCGCTGCGCCGGAAGCGATGGATAGATTTCCCGACGCGTCGACATTTCCCTCGATCTCTGCATCGTTGCGTGCGGTGCCGCAGCGAATGCGAGCGCGTCCGGTTTCGAAGATCAGGAAGTGAAACGTGACGTCCATGTCCGCGAGGGTTGTGTAGAGACGCGAGATGTTGACGCGTCCGGACGCGCTGTCGACTTCGTAGTTCATTTCAAACGTGCTGGGAAACACGACTCCATCGCAGCAGCCGGGACCATCGACGGTCATCGTTCCGTGCCCGCGTGTGCTGTACGACTGTGTCGCAACCGGAGAGAACGGCGGAGCAGGAGCCGAATCAGCTCGGCCGGCGAAAAGCGCCGCGAGTGAGAGACTGGCCAGTAAGGCTCCGCAGATTCCAACCAGGTGGCGCGTTTCGATTCTGTTCATTCACTCACCTCACGCGTGTGCTAACATCCCTGCGCTTCATACTGCGTCCCCCACGCACCGTGTGTCTTCAACGCTCTTTCAATAATTTTTGAGCGACTTCTCATCGCCCGTATGTCCCAGATCCGCAATCATTTGTTCGTCTTCGGCCAATTCCGGCTGGATGCCACCGAGCACCTGCTTTACAGACAAACCGGTGAAGTTGTGCCTTTGAAACCGAAAGCAGTCGAAACGCTGGAGCTGCTCGTAATGCAGCGAGGACGGCTGCTCACCAAGACCGAACTTTTGGAACGACTCTGGCCGGACGCCGTGGTGGAAGAGTCAAACCTATCGCAGAACATCTACCTGCTGCGAAAAGTTCTGGGGGTGACTGCCAGCGGGCAGAACTACATCGAGACGGTTCCGAAACGCGGTTATCGTTTTGTGTCTGACGTCGAAGAGATTGCTGGCAATGGCAGTGAGGTCAAAGAAGAGGTCGCAATGGGCCACGCCGAGCGGATCGCTAAAGCCGCACCGATCGATTCGCTTGCCGTTCTGCCGATGGCGAATGAAAGTGACGATCCGAATATCGAATACCTCAGCGACGGCATCACCGAGAGCATCATCAACCGCCTTTCACAGTTGCCGCAGTTGAAAGTGATGGCGCGCAGCACAGTGTTTCAATACAAGAGCCGGTCCGTGCTGCCGCAAAAGGCCGCGCGCGATTTAGGTGTTCGGGCCATCGTTACGGGCCGAGTGATGCAGCTCGGTCAACGTTTGATCGTCAGGACGGAACTGGTTGATGCGGCCACCGGTTGGCAACTCTGGGGCGACCAGTTTGACCGCGCGTCTACCGACATACTGGAAATCCAGGAAACGATCGCGCACGAGATCTCCAGTAAGTTGCAACTAAAGCTGACGGGCGAAGATCGAAGACGACTGACGAAGCGTTACACCGAAAGTACCGAGGCTTATCATCTCTTTATCAAGGGCCGTTACTATTTGCACAAACGCCTCAACGAAGTGATGCCGCGGGCGATTGAATACTTTCAGCAGGCGATCGATGTCGATCCGGTGTATGCACCGGCTTATGTCGGGCTGGCTGATTGTTATCCGTTGTTGAGTCTCTACGGCGCGCTCGAGCCGCGCGAGGCTTATCCGAAAGCGGAAGCCGCGGCCCGGCGTGCGTTGGAGATCGACGACTCGTTGGCGGAAGCTCACAACTCGCTCGGCGTCATCAAGCTTTTTTACGAATGGGATTGGACCGGTGCGGAACAGGCTTTTCAACAAGCGATCGAACTCAATGCGGGTTACGCGGACGCGTATCAAAGATACGGAATGCTGCTGGTCGCGCGCGGGCGTTTTGACGAAGCAACGGTGCAGTTCGATCACGCACAGGCACTCGACCCACTTTCGCTAATCACTAAAACGATCAGTGGCTACGCTTATTATTATGCTCGCCGTTATGATGCGGCGGTCGAGCGGTTTCAGGAAGTGATCGAGATGGATCGAAATTACTCGATGGCCCACTTTCGTCTGGGCCTGACTTATGCGCAGCAACGAAAGTTTGACGAGGCTCTTGTTGAACTGCAAACTTCGTCGCGTTTGTCAGGCGATAGGGATGTGGTCGCGGCGCTCGGCTATGTTCACGGATTACAGGGAGACGCCTCGTCAGCCCTGGAAGCACTCGAAGAATTGAAGCAGCGTGAAACGGCGGGATTCGTCTCTGCGTATGACAAGGCGCTGGTTAATTTGGGTCTTGGTGATTTGGACCAGGCGTTGGCATGGCTCGAAGAAGCTTACAAAGAACGGTCCTACTGGTTGATCTATATTCAGTTCGACCCGGCCCTCGATCCTTTGCGAACAAACCCGCGGTTTGCTGCGTTGTTGGAAAAGGTGGTCGGTTGAGGTTGATGCGTTGAGATGGCGATATAGCATCTTGTTTCCGGCAGTAGCCGTTGCGCTTTTTCTGTTCGCTGCGGATGTGTATGCATGCCAGTGCCGAGAACGGGAGCCACCGTGTGCTCAATACGGTAGCGCCGATGTCGTTTTCGTCGGATCTGTGGTCAGGATTACTGTGTCCATGGAAGTCCCGAGAGAAAGAATAGTCTTCTCGGTTGAGCGGCCGGTGAAGGGGTTGAGTAGTAGCACTGTGGAACTCGTGGGCTATGGAACGTCTTGTGATTATGGTTTTGCGGAAGGAAAAACTTATCTCGTCTATGCTTTCCGCAACAGCAAACGGAATGAACTCTACACCCATTACTGCACGAGAACGACAGAACTCTCAAAAGCCCGCACGGATCTTGCTTTCTTCAATCTGCCTTTGGAAAAGCGTCAGTCGCTTCAGATTGTAGGAGTGCTCGCTGACAATGATAAGAGGTTGCGGAAGGTCAGCATTGTAGCGAGTGGTGATGGCAGGAATTATCGAACGACTACGGATAGCGATGGTTGGTTTTACCTAAAAGTCCCTCGGCCGCGTAAATATCGAGTTCGTATACTTCTCCCGCTTTACGCGGACGCCGTAGGCACCACGGCAGAGTTGGAGCAGATCAGTAACCGGGTGCGCACTCGAACGAGCATCATTCTCGAGTACGAGATTGTCGTTGAACCTGAGAGATGCGGCTTCATTAACCCGCCGCTTTACGTCGATCGTAGTGAATACGAAAAGCCTCGTCGCCCACGGAGGTGAAACGTTGAAGCAAAACCCCGCTGTGATTCTTCTGCTCACGTTAGTCTTGCTTTGTACTACGGCAGTTACGTCTTCAGCACAAAAGGCAAACAAACTCGAGATCGAATACTGGCGCGACGTGTTGCGTCATGTCCAGAGAGAGCTCAAAGAGAACTATTACGATCCAACGTTCAACGGCGTGGACATCGACGCTCGTTTCAAAGCTGCTGACGAGAAGATGAAGACTGCCGAATCGATGGCCCATCTCGAGACCATCGTTGCGGAGGTTCTGCTGGACCTCAACGACACGCACACATTCTTTCTTCCGCCTACTGACGGCTCGCGCATTGAGTACGGTTGGCGGCTCATACCGGTTGGTCCTGATAGTTATGTGGCCGCCGTAAGACCTGGAAGCGATGCCTGGGCCAAAGGACTGCGAGCGGGTGACAAGGTGGTTTCAATAGACGGCCGGTCAGTGGATCGCAACGGAATCTGGTTGGCAAATTATCGCAACTACACGTTAGAGCCGCAGATACCGATCACCCTCGTTGTTGAAAAACCGGATCAGACACAACAGACATTCGTCATTCGCCCGAACGTCAACAATAAGTTCGGAGGTGTAATAGCTGTCTACGTGGCGGAATCGATTCCCGCCAGAATGGAGAACTATCGTGCGAATCATCATGACCTCTACGAGCTCAGTGATGAGGTGATGCTTTGGAAGATGCCGAATTGGTACCTCGACGAATACGACCTTGCGGATATATTCGGCAAGCTGAAAAAGCATAAGGCTTTGATTGTCGATCTACGCGGCAACAGTCGTGGCTTTCCCAACACGCTGCCGCACTTTGCGGGCTACTTTTTTGATTCGAACTTGAAGCTTGCGGATCGACGCGGACGTAAAGTCCTTCGGCCTATTCTCGCCAAGAGTAAGAAAGAAAAATCATTCAAGGGCCGGCTCATAGTGTTGATTGATGGCGAATCAGCATCTGCCGCCGAGATCTTTGCTCGTAACGTGCAGCTTCAGAAACGTGGAATCGTGATCGGAGATCGGAGTGCAGGGTCCGTGATGGAAGGAAAACTTTATGCGCTGCAAGTGGGGATCGTGAGAGAGATACCGTGCGCGATAAGCGCCACCAGTGCTGACGTTATCATGCCGGACGGTGCGAGACTCGAGCGCGTGGGCGTCGTGCCGGACACTTTACTCCTGCCCACCGCGGATGATATGCGCACAGGCAACGATCCTGTTCTGGCGTACGCCGCTTCTTTGGTAGGAATTGATCTCGATTCGAAGAAGGCTGGAGAAATGTTCCCTACCAAATGGAAGCGCAAGTAGCGCTTTTCACATCGAACGTCCTACGCGAGCTACGTGTTGCGGCACAACGCTCAAGGTGGTAGTTTGTCGACATGATTGAATCATCTGAAATAGAAGGGATGTCGGTGGCCGAACGGTTGCGGGCGATGGTCCAACTTTGGGACTCGCTCAATCGGTGCGGCGACGAAATACCCTCACTGGACTGGCATCAAGACGTTTTGGCCGAAAGGAAAGCAAGGGCCCAACGCGGTGCAGCAAAGTTTCTCACACTGGACCAACTCAGGTCTCGCCTAAGAAGCTCTGAACGATGACAGTAGTAATACTCGAGGACGCGTCAGAAGACCTCGAGTCGGGTGCGCAATTCTATGAAGCGTGCGCAACCGGGGTTGGTAATTACTTCGTCGACTCGATCCTTTCCGATCTTGACTCTCTAATTCTTTTTGCCGGTGTCATCCAATCTACTTTGGATTTCATCGGATGCTGTCGAGGCGATTCCCATTTGGCATCTACTATGAAGTGGAAGGCGATGTGGCCTACGTTTATGCCATTCTGGATCTTCGGCGCGACCCTCTCTGGATTCGGGAACGTTTGAAGCAAAAAAGGTAGAAGAATGGGGATCGAGACGATGATTGGCGTGCTTGGGTTCGTGGGGACCTTATTGCTCGTGACGGTGGGGTTGTTGAACTTCTCCGTCTTTCGAAAACAGCTTCGCATTGCCAAAGAACAAATCGATACCGCGGTGCGGCAACTGGAGATCGCCCAGAAGCAGCCCGATCTGTATCTCATCCAACGAGCTGTTACTGAAACCTCAAACCATCTCCTGCTCTTCGTCCAGCACCCGCAACTGCGACCTTATTTTTACACCGAGGCAGAATGGAAACCGGGAGACGAGGTGTCGTTGGATGAGATCAAAGCAATGGCCGAACTCATCCTCAATAACTTCGCGTCGGCACTGATGCACTCAGCGGCCTTCCCGGAGTATCCGGTGCGCGGCGTCGATCGCATCATCATGTTTCACTTGCGCCGCAGCCACGCGCTGCGCGAGTTTCTACTCGAAAACTTCGAGCGCTTCCCCTTCACAGGTTTGACGCTCCTCTGCCTCAAGAACGAAACGAAAGAGCAAGTCGGGGCGGATCTTCAGTGGCTGGTCCAGGCGCCCGATGTGGATGATTCAGAGATCGAGCGCCGCCAGAAGTTGTTACAACTCTACCGGAGTGGCGAGATACGCGAACCGATTGAGTTCACGTCGTACAGTATGAAACGACGACGCTGACTTTTACGGTGGGATCATCGTGAGCGCGGGATAGCCAGTGCCTTCTTTATATAACGTATTCGTCTCGGCAGTAGAGCCCGCGTTATCGGGAATGTCTGTCGTGTAGGTGGCGTCACCGGTAGCGGTCGTGGTTTCCGTGGCGGGATAAGAGGCGAGTGAATACCCGACTGAATTCACGCACAAAAAGTGCCGGCCACGGCAGAGTTGAGTGCCGTTGGGGGATCGTGCATCGCGTCACTCCGTCGGAAGCTGCAATGCCATAACCGGTACCTGACGTCGCCGAGACAACATGGCCGCCAGTCCCAAGGGTTGGGTTGGCGTAGATTTCGATGAATTCGTCGTTGGCCCCGTTCGGGCCGCGTAAACGAAATTCGCTGATGAACAATTGGCCGGCAGCCGTGGCCTGGGCGTGAGCAACCTGCGGCAACACGATCGTCAATAGCAAACCAAAAGCGATCGCCAATGTGCGCTGAAAGTATTGAACATTTTCAATCTTTCTCCGCCTGTTCCTTCAGTTGGGTTTGGAAACTGGCATGTGCCGTTTTTCGCGTCAATGATTTTGCTCGCTAGTGTAGCGTTGTTGTTAATGACAAGGCCGCGAAGTCGTATATGAGTTGAAGCCTCAGGGAGCAAACCACAAAAGGCACATAAGGGTACTTAGGGGACAATATGTTTCGAGATTTAAAATATAGCCTCCGCAGTCTGTTGAAGCGGCCGGGGTTCACTGTGGTCGTTGTTGCAACGCTCGCGCTCGGGATCGGAGTGAACGCGGCGATCTTCAGTGTGTTCAACAACTTGCTGCGGCCTTTGCCGGTCAAGGAGCCGGAGTCGATTGCGCGCCTTATGTTGGAAGAAGGCTCCCGGCGCTCGGATAGTTTTTCATTTCCCGACTACTCCTACATCCGCGATCACAACCAATCGTTCTCCGATGTACTGGCCGTGTTCGAAGAGGAGCGTTTTCTTCTCGGCGAAAACAGACCGAGCCGTGACCCTGAAGAGATTCTCGGAAACTTTGTTTCAGAAAACTACTTCTCGATGCTTGGCGGGAGCGCCCAGTTCGGACGCTTTTTCACGACCGAAGAGAACAGTGTTCCGGGCCGTGATGCAGTCGTGGTCTTGAGTCATGGCTTCTGGCAGCGGCGGTTTGGGAGTGACGCAGGGCTTGTTGGCAGTAGTATCAAGTTGAATGGAAAACCGTTCACGGTCATCGGAATCACTCATCCGAATTTCATCGGCCTCAGACGTGAGATGCCCGACATCTGGCTACCACTCGCGATGCGTGCTGCCATGTCGACGGATCGTTTCGAACGCATCGCTCCCGAAAAGCGAGACTGGTATGGCGGACGTGATTTCCCCTGGCTCAGCATATTTGCGCGTCTCAAGCCAGGCACGACCGCGGCTGAAGCGCGTACCGAGATGAATGTGCTGTTGGGCCAATTCAATACTCAATCGAGCACGGACCCAAAGACAACAATCGCCGTCGAACCGATCAACGACCTCAAGTTTCCGATCGAAGCGTGGGTGTTTATCGGAATGGTGCTCGGCGCCACTGGCATGATCCTGCTGATCGCGTGCCTCAATATCGCGAACATGCAACTCGCGCGTGCGATCGCGCGACAGAAGGAAATCGGTGTTCGACTGTGCCTGGGCGCAAGTCGTTGGCGCTTGATTAGACAGTTACTGACTGAGAGTTTGTTGTTGAGCGTGATCGGCGGCGTTGCCGGAGTGCTGCTCGCGTGGTGGAGTCTCGACCTGTTCTTGTCGGTGGTTTTCCTGCGTTACGGTGGTGCGGATATGGCGCGAGTCGCGATCGATCTCACGCCGGATTGGCGCGTTCTGACTTATTCTTTTGGACTGGCGCTGTTGAGCGGAATCGCATTTGGTCTCGTTCCGGCGTTGCGCGCCACTCGTCAGGATTTGATCGGAGTGGTCAAGTCGGAAGGCGCAACCGCGACCGGGCGCTCGGCGCGCTCGCGACTGAGCAGCGCACTTGTTGTCGCTCAAGTGTCGATCTGTTTTGTATTGCTGATTCCAGCCGGACTGTTATTGCGTAGCGTCCAACTCAACCTGGCAACCGATCCGGGATACGAAGCAAAGAACCTTCTCTCCGTGAACTATAGCGTCGAATTAAGTGGTTATGACGCGGAACGTGCGAAGGTCTTTCAACAGCAGTTGATGACGCGGCTCGCCGCGCTGCCGGCCGTGAAGAGTGTCAGCCTCGATCGCGTTCCTCTCGGCAGCGGCATCATCACGTTGTTGGACCAGCAAAAGCAGTTCTCCAACGCATCGATCGCAGAAATTCCTTCCGAATTTCTCGACACGATCGGAACGCCGCTCGTTGTCGGACGTGGGTTTACAACGGATGAGGTAGACGCACACACGCCCGTACTCATCGTTAGTGAATCGACTGCGCGAAGCCTGTGGCCCGGCGAGAGTGCGCTCGGCAAGTTGTTACGCATCGAGCAACCGATGCGTGACGGTGGGACCAGGATGATCTCGTCTTCGGCGCAAGTGGTCGGTGTTGTGCGCGACAACCAGATCTATTCGTCCGGACAAACACCGCCGCTCATGGTTTATCTTCCGGGCGCGGCGCCTGGCGAAATGGATACGACAGTGCTGGTGCGTACTACGACGGACGCTGCGGCCGTGAAAGATCTTGCGCGCCGTGAGGCTTATGCTGTCGAGCCTGTGCTGCGACTGTGGGTGAAAACGTTCGAAGAGAAAATCGCCGGAGAACAGACCATCATGTCTGCCGCGTCACACGGAGCGACTGCGCTCGGTGCTTTGGCGCTGATGCTGTCAGTCATTGGGCTTTATGGCGTGATGGCGTGGTTGGTGGTCCAACGCACCAAGGAAATCGGAATTCGCATGGCGCTCGGAGCACAGGCGCACAACGTTCTCGCTCTCGTGTTAAGACAGGGCATGAAGCTGGTTTTGATTGGCGCTCTGATTGGAATTCCCGCGTCACTCGCCGCTGTGCGGTTGTTATCGAGTCTGTTGGTCGGCTTGACGACAACCGATGCCCTCACCATCGGACTTGTTACAGCGCTACTGATGGGCGTGACCCTGCTCGCATGTTATTTACCCGCGCGACGCGCAACACGAGTCGATCCGCTGGAGACGCTCAGATACGAATAAGTTGAAGCGGGGAAGTGGGCCACCGAATTCATTTTCGTTGTGGCCCACTTCGCGCGACGCGTGTTACTGCGCTAGTTGCGACTGAAAATAAGCCAGGTCAAAATACTCTCTGTCCGATTGGATTTTTCCTTCCGCGTTGATCTTCAGGATGCCGATACCGTCCACGAAGAACACGTTTCCGGTCTTGGTCTTGAAGCGTAAGCGCCATTTGATGGCCGCTTCCTGGCCGGCGACCGTGACGTCAAAGTGCTGGATTCTGATTTCATTCAAGATGGTGGGGAACGTTTCCTGGTAAGCAATGATGGCTTCTGTTCCCTGTATCGGCGTGGTGCCGACGGGGTCCTCGATCGTGCCGTCAGCGGCAAACATAGCTGCGGTCCCCTGAGCATCGAACGCGGCGAACCTGTTGAACATCTCTGTCGCGATCGCTTCGATCTGTTGCGGCGTGAGATTGTTGGCCGGGGCTGCCTCGAGGCGCGTGACGTTCGACGCGACCAAAAACATGAGCATCATTGCCAGCGCGGTCATCCTTTTCACAAAACTCAAATTTCTCATTCTCTTCTCCTTATGGATAAGTGCGTTGATTTCAAGACGAGCATCACCATGCCGTCAGATTGAAGACGGCGATGACGCGCGAATAACTGTTGTAGGGAGAAGTTGTTGAACCTGTGGTTATATTACCGGGGCGGGAAAATCTTTTTAGGAAGAGGAGGTTCGCAAATATCTTTTGAAGTCAGTACACAGAAACCTCGCCTGACTCAGATCGATCCCGGCCACTTCAACCAGTAGCTTTTCATCAATTTTTGCGTAGTGCATCAGTTTGAAATACGCCGAAGGCGTTCGCCAGTTTCAGCCCAAGGTTGGAGCGCAGCGACAACCTTGGGATAGATCATAAAATAGTCATTGAACCCTGAAAGGGTTCGCTAACTGGCTAACCCTTTCAGAGCCTGTCGGCTTATTGAACTGAGTTGCAACAATGTGCAATCAGCAAGGCAGCCTCTCGAAGGCGATGACTAATGAAAAGTACGGGCTAACTTAAGTGATCCCGTTTCCATTAGTGTCGACTTTGTTTTCAAGCAATTTGCGGTGCCTTCTGCGCTCTAAAGGCTTTCAGCAGGTTATGCGTCATACAAACCAACAACCATTCCGCTTCGACTTGTGCCAGCCCGCGCAGCAGAAACTGGCGAAAGCCGCGCACATGTTTGATCTGCGCGAAGACCGGTTCGACGATCACTTTTCGGCGGCTGAACACTTCACGGCCGGGTTGGCTGGTCAGCTTGTGCCACATCCGTTGCTGCAACGTGGCGTTTGTAGGCAGCGTGGTCGGTTCAGTTCCCTTGAGCGGCTTAGGTTGATTTGGTGGCACATGCAGATCGACGGCTCGCACGGCCTCATCAGTGAGGGCCGCCCTGCTGTAGTAGCCCGCATCGGCCGAGGCCTGCACCGGCAGGCGACCCAGGTTTCGTTCCACCTCGCGCAACACCGGCACCAACTGTTGCTGGTCCACGCCCGCTTGCACTACTTTGGCGGCGACAATGATCTGCGCCTGCGCATCTACTCCGATTTGAATGTTGTAGGCCTGTTGGAAAGTCTTGCTCGCCTGGTCTTTCATGATGCGCGAGTCCGGATCGGTGAAGTTGCGTTTGCTCTTCGGCCGCGGCAAAGCCTGGCTCGGCTCAATTACTTTGCGCGCCGTGAACTTCTTCCCCTGCTTTTCTGCCTGCTCCTGTTTGCGCTTAGTTTCAGCGGCTTTCTTCTCCGCAGCTTCACGCGCTTCGCGCTCCATATCGGCCTTCAACTCCCGGATCCTAGCGAGGCGCGACTCACGCTCACGCAACTCTTCCGGCAACTCGTCACCGCGTTTGCCTTTACCGTAAAGCGCATCTTCTTCATCGTCTATGCGCTGCGCCTCGGCCAGCAACCGCTGTACTTCGGCGGTCAATTTTGCTTCGGCGTCACTCATGGCGGCGTAGCTCATGGTGCGCCACTTCGAAGCGTTCGCCTTGATCTTAGTACCATCAATCGCCACATGGCCCAACTTCACCAAGCCAGCACGCTGACACAGTTCCAGGATCTGCACGAACAGTTTGGCCAACTCCGACAAATGTCTTTTCCGGAACGCCGCGATACTGTCGTGATCTGGCTGCTGGTTACAGGTCAACACGCGAAACGCCACGTCGTCGTGAGTTGCTTGCTCAAGCTTGCGCGACGACATTCGGCCGGTGCAGTAACCATAGACCAGCAACTTAACCATCAGCACCGGGTGGTAGGGCGGTCGACCGCGTCCATCGCCTTCTTCGTAGGCATTCAGAATCCCGGCCAGATTCAGCGACTCAACCACATCGCTGAGGTACAGCGCCAGGTGATCCGTCGGCAGCCACTGACGCAGATCTGGCGGCAACAGCAGTTGCTGATTCAGATCGTAGGAACGAAAGGTTTTGCCCATGCTGGCAGTTTACTTATTCTTTGATCCCTGTCGATGCTTTTTTCCGACAGACTCTTCAGGGTTTGGTCGCGATTTTTGAATTGTTTCCCAGGGTTCTCGCGAACGCTCGAACCCTGGGCTGAAATTAGCGAACGCCTTCGGCGTAATGAGCCTAAGTGCAAACTGACGCACTACCAATTTTTGAGATTACTGGTTGACGAGTTCGCAACTGCTTGATCACCGATTGATTCTTTGCCAGAAGAGTCGCGACGGCCCGCATCACATCGTCAGCCTTAGCATCACAAGCCATTTCAAACGTGAGGCCATGAATGCGATCCGCATATCTCTGGCCGAACCACTCTGCAAGTCCTTCTTCCAGGATCGTTGGGCCAGAACCGAATGGAGCAGGACTCAGCACGTGAATCGCTTCATGAGCAAGTTCCAAAGACGCGATCCAGGGCTTCGTTCTGGAATCGCGAGAGAGATAGATTCTGGCCTTTCGTAAGGGCTGAAAGATGAAAGACCGCGGCGTTGCACATTCGGTAATCCGCGGTGGCGATAATTCGTATCAGGTATCTCTTGGACCAAACAGAAGTTCAGCCTCTTTGAAGATCCGCAACAACTCCTGCAGCAACGTTTGTTCTTGAGAACGATCGCTCGTTAACAAGTACTTTGCTTCCGCTTCAACCGCTAACAGATTCTCCATGAAAGGTAGAACTCGCATGGACCGACTATATAACTAGCTGAGCGATCTGGAAAAGTCTGCACCGTCACTCGAGGCTTTGCCTCAACGGCCATCTCATTCACACCGGGCTTCAGCCCGGTGGCAGAATTGAACGCAATAAAAGAAAACCGTTTCAACGGTTTTCGTCTTCCCCGGGAAACCGTTGAAACGGTTTCTCAGTAACGCCGGTGGTTTTCCACCGGGCTGAAGCCCGGTGTGAATGAGAGAACTTTGAGGCAAAGCCTAGATGAACCAGAAAATTAGCGCCGGTAGCAAAAGCAGCACCCACCCGCCAACCTTTACCATCCACCCCGGCGATTTGCCCGTGATAGCTGGTCCGGGAAGGATGCCGATATACTCACCCATTTCGTCTCCAAACCAGATACACGCCAATGGCAACAAGAGGCCGCCGCACACCATCAATACCCCTACCAGCAGCTTGCTCGGCGAGGACGCATAGATAGCGGTAATCACTAAATAAACTGCGGCAATGATCAGCGACAGTGTTCGTCCAATAGGAAATTCACGCATCTCGGTTAGTGGATTGAATTATACTCGACTCGACAATCGTCCAAAGCTTTTCAAGTCTGTGCTGTTCCGAAAAGTTGGTGCTGATGTGCGTCCTTGCCGCCTGGCCCATTCTCTCCGCCAGCATTGGTTCCTCGAGTAGCCGCAACATGTGCGCGGCCATTCCATCAACGTCGTGCTCATTCACAAGGAAACCAGTTTCTCCTTCAATAACAACGTCAGCTATTCCAGCGTGACGTGTAGCGACGACCGGCAAGCCACTTGCACCAGCCTCGAGAATGCCGAGCGGCGTGCCTTCACAGTCGCCTGATGGAGCTTCGACTGAATGTTGTAAGAAGCAACGCGCCTTACGCATTTCAGTTTGCACGACCTCGTGTGGTTGCGCTCCCAGAAAAGTCACCGCGTTTGCTATTCCCAGAGACGCAGCGAGCGCCTTGCACTGCTCGAACAGTGGTCCATCGCCGATCATTCGCAGTTCCGCGCGAGGAAACTTGCGCTGCACGTGACTGAAGGCTTTCAGAGTTACCTCGGGCGCTTTCTTCTCGACAAACCTTCCGCAAGTGATAAAAAGTGGCGGAGCCTTTCCCGGCTCTGCGCCTCCGAATGCATCACAGTCAATTCCGCATGGGTTGTAGTGAACCTTGCCGGCGGGCGCGCCCAACGAGATCAACTGCCGCTGCATCGAGCGTGAGACGGCGATAATCGCAGCAGCTTGCGCGAACATCGGTGGATACTTGTCACGGTACTCATCGAGAATCGAACGCTCGTAGGCGTCGTAGCCGTGAAAGTGAACGATCAAAGGAATGCCGAGTCGTTTGCACGCTTCGACAGTGGCGGCTCCTGTCGTCCCATACTCCGCCAGCACCGCATGCGGCGCATAGGCCCGAAAGGCTTTTACGTAAGCCGATGTAACCTCACGTTCGAGTCCGTGGCCAAGCAACACTCGTCCAACCTTGTGCAGCGCGATCTCAGGAAACGACAACACAGTCTTCGATCCGGCACTTGGCCGCCAACCATGGACCATGAGAGTTTCCGCCGGCAGTTTCTCGACATGTGTGCGGATGAAAGTTTCCGAGATCACCGGCGGGTATGGAACAACGATGCAGATTCGTCTCCTCTCCCCGAAGGATAGATCGGCGCGTCGCTCAAGGAATGGGTGCATTAAATCTGTTGTCACTATTTTGTAAGGTCTAAGTCTGGTGACGTTCGACTTTGAGTTTATACCACACCTAAAAAAAGGAGCAGTAACACACCTAAAAAAAGGAGTTGACTTTTTATAGAACTAGGACTATTGTCCGCCGCGTCTAATTCACAACTCCCCAAGCCTGCTTTCCCGCTCATCGTATCCAACCCTGGTTAGAGCGGGGATTACTAATCGTTCGAGCTGATCAATTTAGTACTCGTTCTGGAGCAGAAATCCTGCGGACCAGCGTCACCGGACTACCTACACACACGCAGGCCTTATGGACCAACCCATCAGCGAAAGAGGAGAACAATGAAAGCCACATCTCAAAGCACTAAGCAAAACGCAACTAACTTCGGCAGGATATTGATTGCGCTCGTCATCTTCGCCGTGATGGGCTGTTTACAAGAAGCCAGCGCGCAATGGACCACGAACGGAAACAATATCAACAACACCAACAGCGGAAATGTTGGAGTCGGCACCACGAGTCCAGCCAGCCGCTTAACCGTAGTCGGCCCGGTCCAGAACGGAGTTTACACAGTCTCAATTGATTCAACCGCAGGCGGCCAGGCCGGCTCGCAGCATGGGATCCTGATCACCGGCACGGCCGCTACAACTTATCTGAGTGCCGGAGCGACCGGTATTCTCGGAACAGCGCCACACATCAATGTCGCAGGTTCAGATAACACCAACTATTCGGTCACGTTCGGGAACACCGGAGGTTTTGGACGCGTCCTGCGGCTGCGTAGTTCCTCGGCTACAAACGTACCCATATTGCAACTCGAGGGCAGCAATGGCGGTAGCGTCGTTCTTTCGGCTCACGCTAACGGCAGTGTAGGTATTGGCACGGACAGTCCCGACTCGTCATACAAACTCGACGTAGTCGGCAATGTCCGCGTGTCCGGGAACATCGCCGCGAAATATCAGGATGTCGCGGAATGGGTAGAGGCTTCTGAAGCGCTTCCCGCAGCTACCGTCGTAGTCCTTCATGCCAACAAATCCAATCATGTCGTTGCCTCTTCGCGGGCTTACGACACGCGCGTCGCGGGAGTGGTTTCGGCGCAACCGGGCGTGATTCTCGGCGAGGAGGGAGAAAACAAAGTGATGGTGGCGACGACCGGAAGAGTCAAAATAAAAGTTGACGCTTCACGCGGTGCGATTCGAGTCGGCGATCTATTAGTCACCAGTAACCAGGAAGGCGTCGCAATGAAGTCTCGCCCGATCGTTGTCGGCGGAACTCGCATTCATCGACCCGGAACAATCATCGGCAAGGCACTCGAGCCGCTGGCAAAGGGCCAGGGTGAAATTCTCGTGTTGCTGAGCTTGCAATAGAAACTATCTCAGCGAGGCGTTCTTCAGTTGGCCAACTTCTTTTCGTCTCCCACCCAAAAGAGGAGTCCATTATGATGCGCGTTTCTTGGTTCGGCTCTGCGCTTGCTTTTGTATTGACCATCTCGCTTCTAGTCAACACAACTCCTGCATCCGTGCCCACACTGGCGGACTTTGCGGATGACGCAGAACGGGTCGCAGTCTCACGACTCCGAAGCACAGTTGTGTCAGAACTCCGGCGCGGATTCGTGTATGGCGTGAATCAGTACTGGGCGTTGTCGAATAAACTGGCGACAAGAACCAGGAAGGAAGTTGGCCCGCCGCAGATCGGGGTCGCAGCGTTTATCAGTCCGGCGCCGTTGGTAGTCGACGCGCCTACAAACCTGACCGTCACCGCAACCTCAAGCACGTCAATTAGTCTTAGCTGGACGGCGCCCGCAGGCACAGTCAGCAATTACGAAGTCCAACGCGGCCAGAATCCTGCGGGACCGTTCTCTGTAGCCGGTTCTCCCACCGGCACCACTTTCAACGACACGACGGTGAGCAACGGTAATGCGTATATCTATCGCGTGCGCGCCATCTCCGGCGGGATACCCTCGACGCCGAGCAACTTGGCTGTCGGCACGGCTATTACCTTCACGGATAATCCGCTCTCGGTTAATGTCACGACGATCAAAGCGGTGCACATTACCGAGTTGCGACAGGCAATCAATGCGGTGCGGAGCGTAGTGTCGCTGTCCGCGGCCACGTGGACCGATACATCTCTTGCGGGTGTTATCGTGAAGGCAACACATATTCAGGAGATGCGCGACAGGTTGAACGAGGCTCTTTCAGCTCTGAGTGTGCCTGTAAGCGCCTACACCGATCCGGTGTTAGCCCCGGGAGCGAATGGTACTCCGATCAAGAAAGTGCACATTGAGGAACTGCGACAACGCGCCAGCCGCGGCAGCAGCACAAGCTCGGGCAGCTTTAGTATTGACACGTCGACTGCGCGACTCGATCCACTAAACAAGACGGGCGCTGAAGGCGAGGATCCGTTGTCCCGCAACTTCAATTGGAGTGCGCCGCTCGTGAATCTTCCCGGGCGCGCCGACCTCGATCTGCAGATTGCCCTGAGCTACAACTCGCTGGTATGGACCAAAAGCGGCACGGCCATTTCGTTTGACGACGATCGAGGCTTCCCCAGCCCCGGATTTCGCTTAGGCTTTCCCGTTATTCAACCCATCTTCCTGAATACGGAAACAAATAAATGGGCCTATATATTGATCACTCCGTCCGGCGGCCGAGTCGAACTGCGACAGGTGGGAAGTACGGCGCTTTTTGAATCCGTCGACTCGTCATACATGGTGCTGGACACGAGTACCAGTCCGATGGTGCTGCGCACCACGGACGGAACACAGCTTTCCTACGCGGCGCAGGGCAGCGACTTTCAGTGCACGCAGATCAAAGACCGCAACGGCAACTTCATCACGATCTCTTACACGGCATTTGGCAGAGTAGACACAGTTGTTGACACGCTCTCGCGCAGCGTCAAGTTTAATTACGACGGCAACCAGTACCTCACTTCAATAACTCAGACCTGGAAAGTAAACGGCTCAAACGTCACTCACAACTGGGCCACGTTTACGTACAGCAGTCCGGACCTCACGATTCAAACAAACTTCACCAACCTTACGAAGATCGGTCCGGCAAATGGATCGACGTTGAAAGTGCTGAAGCGAGTAACGTTGGCGAATAATGCTTACTTTGAGTTTGACTACACCTCGTGGGGTCAGGTGTCGAAGGTGAGCAGCTTCGGTACTGACGCGAGTTTGCTCAACTATCGTTCGTATAACCTGCCGCCAAACAGCAGCACGCCCTGGACAGATTGCCCGCGCTTTACCGAGCGGCGCGATTTGGCTGCGAACTGGAATCGCAGCGGCCCGAATGGATTCTCGAACCTGCCGTTTGGTGCGGAACAGGAAGTGGTCACCAGTTATACCGTGCCTGTGAGTGCGACGTGGACGCCGCCGAATGCGTCGGCGCAATCCGGACTACGGGCCCAAGTTACTTTCGCGGAGTTCACCTCTGTAAAGACGACGCAAAAAATCTACTACGCGGGCACCGCTGGGGACACAACGGGATGGCAGCGCGGTTTGCCAGCGTTCGTCGAAACACTCGACGCCGCCGGTGCTTTGCAAAAACAAGTGGTAACTGCCTGGACACAGGACGTCACCAACGTTCCTTATGCACTCAATCCGCGGGTGACGGAGACTAACACTTACGACACTGCGAGTAATCGCGCTCGTACCGCTACTACGTATCAAACAGTGAATCTTCCCGATGGAACGAGTTGTCGTTTACCGCAGGATGTGTCGGAGTATCAGGCTAACGCGTCGACTGTCCTGCGTCGCAGCCACACCGATTACAACCTGACCACGACATACACGAATCGCCGCATCATCGGACTCGTGAGCGATAGGTATCTCTACGAGGTTAATCCCACAACGCTCATCGAGACGTTGATGTCAAAACAGAAGTTTGAGTATGACGAGACGGGGTCGATCGTCGGGAATGACGCGCCGGTCCAACACGACAATACGAATTACACCTCGAGTCTCGTTGCCGGGCGCGGAAATCTTTCGAGCATCAAACGATACGATGTTTTCAACACCAACCTGTTCGTTACCACGAGCAGCAAATACAACACCGCGGGCGCGGTCGTGGAATCGAAGGACGCCTCGGACCACGTGTCGACAATCAGCTATGCGGATGCCTTTGCGGCGAACGGCACTACTCTCGATGCGGCGCTCGGGTTTACCACGCTCGCTTATCCTACGACTGTCACCAATGGCGGCTCTGTTTCAAGCTTCCGGTATTACTATGACTTCGGCGCGATCACCTGGAACCAGACGCCGCTTCCTAACAACGCAGCCAGCACGCCTGGACCACAACAAAAGGTTTCCTACGACAGCATTGGCCGGATCGAGCGGGTCACTAATCTCTTTAACAACGCGTACACCCGTTACGTTCATGGTCCAAATTACGTAGAGTCCATCGGCACCGTAAACACCGTTGCTGATGAATCACGCTCCGTACAAGTGTTTGACGGCATGGGGCGCCTCATCGCCAAAGTCAACAACCATCCAAACAGCACGGGTGGGTACAGTGCTGAGCTGGTCCAATACGACGTATTAGGCAGGTCTATCAAGGAGTCGAACCCGACCGAAACCAGCATCACGATCTCAGGCGTACTTCAGCCTTATAACTGGCAGGCCGTGGGCGACGACGAGACGGGCGGCTGGATCTACACGCAGCAGACATACGATTGGACCGGCCGGCCACGAATCAGAACCGCGAGTGATGGTACGACGAAAGAAGCAACTTACACGGGCTGTGGCTGTGCCGGCGGGGAAGTCACAACGCTCACTGGTGAAACTGTGTTACTTCCACCGCAGAGCGGGGCGGGCGCGTTTGGTAACGATCGCCGAAAACAAAAGTTATATACGGACGTGTTGGGACGTACGGTGAAGACTGAAATGCTAAACCGCGACGGCAGTCCTTACATGACGACGGTAACTGAATACAACGCGCGCGATCAGGTCACTGCTGTTAAGGAGTACAAGGGCGCAGCTACGTCGGACGGCTCTTGTCCAACAGGAACTTGTCAATTGACCAGTACAGGTTATGACGGTCACGCGAGAGTCAACAGTCATCACAGGCCGGAGCAGAGTGCGGGCACCTCTACGACCTGGATTTACAACAATGACGACACGGTGCAAAAGATCACCGACGCTCGCGGAGCTTCTGAAACCTACACTTATAACGCGCGTCACCTGGCGACCAACATCACGTATGCCTGGCCTGGCGGCGGGACAGTTCCACCTCAAGTTAACATTGGCTACGACGCTGCGGGCAACCGCACTTCAATGTCCGACAGCACGGGCGCAGTCACTTACCATTACGATCAACTATCACGCATGGACTGGGAGGAACGTAATTTCACCAGTCTTGGCAGCACGCTCTATCGCTTCAGCTATGGCTACAACCTCGCCGGAAATCTCACGAGCCTTACGGAGCCGGCACAGTTCGGGGCTAGCGTGACTTACGGTTACGACAACGCCGGTCGCTTGAACAGCGTCACTGGCTCGGGCCTTCCCGGATCGGTTACCCAGCTCGCATCCAACCGAAAATATCGCGCGTGGGGAGATGTTCGAGAAATGGATTTCGGTAACGGCTTGAAGCTGAATCAAGGCTTCAACTCGAACATGCTGATCAGTAGTTACCAAGTCAAGGTTCCTAACACTCCAGTTGGTCAGGGTGAGCGCGCCAGGAGCAGTTACCAGTACGAAGCAGATGGTCGCATCATCCAAATGAGCGACCTTACAGATGGTAATTTCGGCCGTTCGTATCTTTACGATCACGTGGGTCGACTGATCGACGCTGATACTGCATCGCCGGCGTATTTCCAGAGTTTCAGCTACGACGAGTTTGACCACATGACCGGACGCAGTAACGGCTCGTGGCGGCACAGCGATTTTACGTCCAGCAATTGGCAGAACAATCGCAACACCTCGACAACGATAAGTCCACCTTCGTACCCGGCGTGTTGCCCCCCGCAGCCCGTTACCTGGACCTACAACGCTGACGGCGAAGTAACGCACGACCATAACAAGGAATACACCTACGACGCAGCGGGCAATAACATTCGTGTCTTTGAAACAACGGACATCGGAATAAGTCTGGTTAACAAACTTTGGATTTTCCAGGATTACGACTCGGACGGAAACCGAGTGAAGCGCGTCGAACAGTCGCAACAAAACTTTGGACCCTTCACGTTTGTGACGACTTACTTCTTGCGATCTTCAGTACTCGACGATGCCGTGCTGATTGAGTTGGACCAAAACGGTCTGAAGAGACGCTCGTTTATATTCGCTGATGGTGAAGCACTGGCTCAGCAGGAAAACAATCAGGTGCATTGGGTGCACATCGACCCCGTGACGCTGAGTTTGCGTGAGACGGCGACTGATGGAACTGTTGCCAATCGCATAGAGATGGACCCGATGGGCAATGGTACGCCTTTGGTTGACCCCGAGCCTCCGGAAGTGCAAACGCCTGACTATATCTACCCGGGAACTTATGAAGGCACCGGCAATCCTTATGATGGACCATCCGGGTGCACTCTCGACGGACAACCGATGCCGTGTAGCTTCGTGATGGGATTCGTGAATATCGGCGCCGCCGCACAGTGTCCGGACAACCGCTGCGGTCCACGTCACAATGGCCGTGGTTGGGAATTCTGGGATCCGGATAATGGTTGGCAGAAGCGTGGTCAACAGTCAGCACCGGTGCTGAAAAAACAAAAGCCTAAGACGAACAGGCCGAAGTCGAAGCCCAAGCCGAAGCCGCCGAAACCTGAACCGCCCAAGAAACCAGGTCCCAAGCCTGACCCTGAAGCGGAATCGACACAAGCATCGCCTGACGGACAGTTGTCCCCGTGTTTGAGAAACGCGCTCCGGCAGTTTTTCCCAACGATGACTGCGCAAGGGCAGACCTTCTCACCAGTTGACGATGCCCGGTTCAAGAACTGGATACCATCCAGATTTAAAGCCGCTGCGAAGCTTCCAAAGGTGGTAAATCCCGGTGCCATTACGCTGGGACTCTATGACATTCATTACGACCCGCAGGCAGTCAATATAAGTGGCGGTGAATTCAAATCTCTGGACACGGTAATCGAAGAAGTCGCTCACACCACGCAGTTCATTGATATCTGGGCGGGTTTGCAGCGCAACTCAATTCGGGAGTTCCTGGGCATCAATAGTACGGGCTATGGCCAGGCCAAACGCCGGTGGGCGGGGCACTATGTGCACCAGGCTGCAAAATCAGGCTTCGATTACAACAACGCTGTTGAGAAATGGGCCAAGGACAGAACCGCGGAGATTGTCAGGAGCCTGCAGGAAACTGCGAAAAAAGAAGACCGCTGGCAACTCTGCGGGTTCAAGTTGTATTAAAAGAGCGGGTAACGCTAAAGTCGAGGTAAGCATGAGACGTTTTATAGCAATGGTGCTGGTGGGATCGGTTTGCTTATTGGCCGCCTGCTCGTACGCGACGGATTTCGTCGTAGTCAACGAGTCGGATGGTCCAATCACCGTTCGTTATGAAGTGAAGGATTTTCCAGGACCATTTTATCCGCCTACAGCTCCGGGTGTAGTTGCTGCTGCTGATCTGAGTGAAGATGGTCAGCAGTGGAGCCCCGCGCAATACACGGTTGACGAAGCGAGCCGGTCAGTCACGACGCAGTTGATGCCCGGTCAGGCGCTGCGCATCGCGTCGATCAATCATTACACCGGGCACGACGATCCCAACGACGCAGCGAAGTACCAGATACGCAGGATCGTCGTGTCCGGGTCACGAGGCGAACTCAACCTGTCAGACGAACAAGCCCGCACGAGCTTCACGAAAGTTGCGACAACTTTATACACGCTCACTTATAAGTAAAGGCTCACGCAGCTTAACGCCAGAGGCCGTCACCATTGACCGTTTTACGAATGCGTTAGTGTGGCCCGGCAGTGCGCTTGCCTGCTTTCTGTCATTTCGCATCCGTGGGCTGATGCACAGACGCACTCCGTCCGGTTTAACTCAAGGCGTCTCTCTTCAACAGGCCCACTGAACTCGCAGTAGTACTATTAGGTTTGTTGCCACTTCCCGAGTCCTTCGGGTGTTAGGATGCGCTCCAAACCTTGCGCGCCGACAGGTGCGCTAACACTTGCCATCCGTGCACAGCCGAATCCTACCCCGGTTAAGAGACAGGACTCGACTATGCCTGGACAAAGATACCACGGGCTGTGAGACCGTAACCCAACTACCGTAAGACCACTCGAATTTAAGCAAACGCCAAATGTACTAAGTGATGCCATTCTGGAGGTACTCATTGCAATGTCGGCGGACTCCAGAGTAACCATTTGGCACAAAGGGACGGGGTATTAGTGTGGCGTCACTGGCTGCGCTATAAGCATGTATGAACTATGCGCGGGTTTCGTCGCATTAGACTGTACGGCGCGTATGAGGCCGAACGTACCCACAGAACGCGCAAACGTTATTGGAAAATGAACTCATTGGGAACACGCAGGAGTTGGTTTGCACGCAGACTTGCCGTCCTCAAAATAAATTACTGCCCTGCTGGACAATCAACGAACTGGTTATTGATAACGTGGTGCTCGGATAATACCTTTGACAGGCAATTAGCCGTCGCTATAGACTCGCCTAGCGTTTTTAAAATTCCACATCTTGCTGGAGTCCCTACCCCTCTTGGCAAAAACTAAAAAGACGAATGCGGAGCTTTTAGCGGAAAACAAACTGCTACGTCGCGCAAACGCCACCAATAGCGCCAGCAATATTTTGATGACGTTAATTCGCTACGGGGCAATAGTTCTCAGCTTGCGTTACATCTACCTCACCGTCGAAGCGTTAGCCGGACAGGTCACGCTTGCCCAAATAGGCATTAGCTTCCTCGGGAATCTCACGCTAAGCCAAAGCTTGGCTTACATATTTGGCACTGGCGGTGTAATATACGGGTACGGAGAACACAAGCTCCGTCAGAGAACTATCAGGCGGTTAGGCCCCAAGCGGAAGGAACTGGAAGTATCGATAGACCCCAGACGAACCTCTAGCAGGCTCACCGAGAAGGGTGAGACTAACCCTGAGGATGAAATATAAGGAGTCTACTATGGGAACCGAAACAGCCTTTACAGTGTTATCCTCGCTACTCTCACTTGTCGGAATAGCTTATCTATTGTTTTGGCGTTACAGGTCGTTATGCACGGACTGGTTTCGGCAAAGAGTATTTGAGTTGCGAGACGAGCTATTTAACTACGCCGCCGACGGGAAGATTAACTTTGACGATCCGGCGTACGGGATGTTACGTCAGACAATGAATGGTTACATCCGATTTGCTCATCAAACTACAGGGTGGCATGGACTAGTTTTTGCTGTATTCTTCCGCAAAGCGGATCGGCAGTATATGCAGCAGTCGGTTGAGGAAAATTGGTCTAAGGCAGTCGGTGCTTTGAGCCCGGATGCGAGACAACACATAGAGTCCTTGCGTGACAAACTAGAGACGGTAGGTGCCGTGCACCTCCTTCTTTCAGCTCCAGAGCTGACGCTTCTACTCCTGCCATTTGTGCTGATTCTGTTATTGCTGGCGATCATTGTCGGAGTGTTAATGAGAATAGGGCTTTTTGTAACCGATTCACCTATTGCGCAATGGACTCAGAGCCTCAAAAAGCGATTGAGGCTTGCCGATGATGTTGCCATGCTCTACGGAGCATAAGGTCCCATTTTGCTGCCGTAGCGTACCCGTTTACTCGCTTAGGATACAACTACCTCCGTAACGTCCAAACATGCTCGCGATAACACTTTCCATTGCGGGCGTGCAACGGATTGATGGGTCTGGTTATTGGCTCAAAATCCGTTTGGTAGAAGGCCGGAGAGAGCAATCGCTTTGGTTTTCAATTAAAGGCTCTGAGAGTTGGCGCTTTCAGGGCCTTTGTTATGTTCAACGCAGCTATGCGAGTGGTGCGGAACTTAGAGCGTTCCTCGCGCCTAAGTGGTCACTTCACGATCTCGAAATCGACCCACTGCGACACTGCGGACTTTTTATCTTTCGCAGCTTTGTCGGTAATCATCACTTGCAGATAGTAGTCGCCCGGTTCGAGCTCGGACGTGAGTCGCATCACGTTCGTGACCAGACTCTGTCCGAGATTATCCTTGTTTGGGATATCGATCGCGGTTCCCGCTTTCACGACCTTTCCATCACGAAACAGTTTGGTTTGCAGCACCAGGTTGGGTGTTGCGTTGTAAACCAGAACCGAGAAGTAAAGATCGGAGTTGACCGAAAAACGTCTGCCCGGCGGTGTGGCCATGATCGACGCCGGTGTGGCCGCCGCGTCGTTGCCACGCAACACAATGCCCGACAACGCGGGCTGCTTGTTATTCAGGTCGGGTACCTCGATGAATTGTCCGGCCGAACCGATCTTTGCGGACGTACGGTCGCGCACTGCTATGCGTACTTGATACGAGCCCGGTTTTTTCGCCGGCATGTCAAACCTGAGACGTACCGCGTCGGGCAGGCCGTCGCGCATCGCGTGCTGGTATTCGTTTTCGCCGAGACTCAGCACGATGTCGTGTTTCACTTTTTTAACGACCGTGCCGTTATCGCCGAATATGACGCCGTGCATTTCGAGCGCCGTTTCGTAGCGGCCGTTGTTAGGCACGAAGCTCAAATTCGCCGGGTTGAGATAAATAAAGGAGCGAATGATCGAGCCTTCCGTGTTGCCGTTGGTGAAGAACGAGTTTACCCCGACTTCGAGATCCTGCGCGGCGAATGGCGAGATCAACGCGAGCGTCGTTTGGTCCTGCACTTTCACCCGCCCACGGTTTGCCTCTTCTTCACTGACGCCATAGAAGCCGAAACGCGTTCGGATCGTCATGCCCGATCGCTTGACCTTCGCTTTGAGCTGGTGAAATTGGCGATTGAAGGTTTCCTCAGTCGGACGATAGCCCAGCAGGTAATAACCACTCTGATCTTCGATAATGCGATCGAGTCCAAAATCGTTGGCGTTGCGAACCAGAAAGCCGCCGGTTTGCTTCGCGAGACGTTCGCTGCCTTCGCGGTTCATTAGCAGCGTGCGAGACCGGTCTATAACCAAGCCAGTAATTCGCGGTGCGGTTTGCGGGATCCTTTCGTAAACCGCGTCGGCCGCTGAGATTCCGTTGGTTTGTAAACTCTGCGTGTCGACGGCGTAGATCACCACTGAAGAGCGGATCGCGGTTTCAGTGATGCGGCGCAACCAGGTGCCATAATCCCTGACACTCTGGCCAACTTGAACGATGTCAAAACCGTGGGCGTCGGGTTTGGTTGAGCCGGTGCGTATCTTCTCGCTGCTGTCCGTGACGATTCCAATATCGGTTCTCGAATTGCTTTCCTCCAATATCATCGGCAGGTTATCGGTCATAAAAATCATCGACTTGCGGCCGGGTAGCCGGCCCATCGAGTCGAGGATGAAGCGCATGGTTTTCATCGTTCGCAAACGACTGTCGTAATAACAACTGTTTTCTCCCACGCTTTCGACCGCCGCCGTGACCGTTACTCCCATGCGGCTGCAGACATTCCAACGCAACTGGTCCACCGCGCGGTTTAGCACGCGCTTGTCGTTAGTGAACTGTTGCAACGCGCCCACGTCGGTGCCCGTGCGAATAACTGCGACCAGATCGTTTGGCTCTAATTCTTCGGCGATGAATTTCCGGAGCCGGTTTTTGATCTGCGACATGCTTTCCGCCGATGTTCCCAGGTCGTCGATTACGATGGCGATCGCGCGCCGTGCAGCGTCGCGCTGAACGGGCTCGGGAGGCGGCGGTGCATTGCCTGTGACTGTATCTCGCTTGGGCGCCGGTTCGGCTTTGGACGGAACGTTTGCGCGGGATACATTCGAGATATAAGCGAAGCTGGTGATTGCTTGCTTGCGCCCGTCTTCATAAATCTCGAAGTCGTCGGCGGTCAGATTCGTTACGGGTTTACCGTCTTTCGTAACTACGGCATCAACCTGAACCAGGTTGGTCGTGATTCTTACAACGTCGTCTTTGTCGTCGGTTTGGGGTGTTTGAGCGAGAGTGGGTAGAAGAGTACAGAACGACAATAAGAGTGCGAGAGTTAATTTCTTTTTCATGTTTTCGACACCGAGGCAGTCTGGTTCTCACCGCCGGATTGGCCGGACGCTACTTAAATACGAAACGCGAAATACAGATGAGAGTTAACAGTGAAACGACGGCTTGGCAGATTCACTGCCGGTTGCGTGATGCCTTTGCCGCCGCCGGGCGATATGATTCAGGAAAACGCGATTCGGTTGTTTTAGACGGTCATGCTATTGCTTCAAGAATAAACTTCGTCACTCCCTCAGGATCATCCCACACTGGTACGTGCCCCCAACCCTTTCGATCTTGCCAGATCACATTCTCGGGAATTTCGTGGCGCAGCCGGGCGCTCGGCGGGAGTAACCAGTCGCGCTTACCGAAGGCGATCGTGACCCGAGTGTTGGCGACGTTCGTTCTGCCGCCAACAAAAGGATCTTTGAGACTGTCGCGGAATCTTTTGAAAGCAGCCTTGGAGGCAAAGAGGGGAGCGGAGGCAAATATCTTTACCAATTCATAAGCGTCCTCTTCGGGCACGTTGATTGACATGGGAACCGCCATCAACAATTTGCGCGTGAAATTTCGACGAAGTAGAGCGCTGGTCAGACGCGGCAACCGGCAGACTCCCAGGCGCGTTAGTTGAAGGACCACTTCGCTGCGCATCGGGTAGTGTTTCTTCCACAAACCGGCCGGCGAGATGGCGGCGATTGTTTTGACTCGAAAGCTGCCAAACTTCCCGATCTTCGCTGCTTCCAGAGCCAGATATCCTCCCAAAGAGTTTCCTACTATGTCGACACACTCATACTCTTTGCTGATATGTCTCTCTTCGTCAATCCGCTTCAGTGTTTCGGCTAAAGAGCCAACACCGGTCACAAGATTGGCTGGTGTAGGCTGAATATGATCGGGCATTGGCGGAGTTAGGCCGAAGCCCGCAATGTCAAATGCCAGCACGCGTCGTTCACGAGCGAGATTATTGAGAACTCTTTTCCACGCATAATGCGACATGCCGATGCCGTGGAGCAGAATCAGTGGTGGACCGTCACCGACATCTTGGTAGTGCCAGCCAGACTCGTGGTCAGGACAGAAAAGGCAATCACGGTTGTTAGGAGTCTTTTCCATTTTCATCACATTGCAGCGCAGAACCCGCGGAGCTAACTATATAACTGGCTGAGACGTGTAGAAAAGTATCTTTGTCGTGCGAAAATCGGATCCGCGTCGGAGCGTCACGAATGAAACCCACGATCTCCGCTATCTCACCGTTCTTTATCGTCGCTAACGTTCCGGCGACGCTCGCGTTCTATCGCGACATGCTGGGTTTCGAAATTACCTTTCGCGGACCAACGCCTGAGGACGAGTTTTTCGGCATTGTGCGCCGTGATGGAGCGATGATCATGTTCAAGTCGCTCGGCGTGATCCGCGACGGCAAAGAGGTCATCGTCGAACCCGTGCCGAACTATGGCCGTCAGCCGGCGTTTAGTTGGGATGCTTACGTTGATGTACGCGACCCTGAGGGGTTGGCAGCGGAGTTCGCCTCGCGCGGCGTTGTGTTCTCCGTGCCTCTGACGGACAGAGGTGATGATGGTCTCAGGGGGTTCGTGGTCAAGGACATTGACGGGTATGGTTTGTTTTTCGGTAATCATCGAACGGATGGCTGAGCGACCAAAACTCTTCAAGATTGACACCGAGATGCAGCGTTGGTGCGCGCTGCTGGAGCAGGAACTCTTAGCATGGCCTGACGTGAGCGCGAAACCAATGTTTGGAATGATCGGAATTTACCGCGGCAAGAATATTTTTGCGGCGATACCACGCACGCGGGCCGCGGAAACGTCGAGGTCAGTGCTCATCAAGTTGCCGAACCTGAAAAACAAGCGCCTGAAACGTGCGAGTGGACCAGGCAGTGGCTGGGCGGCATACGAGCTTGAATCAGAGCAAAGTATCAATGAAGCATTAAGATTGCTCGAACGCGCGTACGAGATGAATTCTTAAGTACCGGTAGGAACATCAGCGTCTCGCTGGTGGGCGCGGCAGCATCTGATCGTTCCACTTGTTGAATTCGCTCATCAGTCGTTGCAGGACCTCGGGATACTTACGACTAAAGTCCGCTTGCTCATGCTGATCTAAAGACAAATCGAAAAGTTTGCGAACCTCTCCATCGCGAACGTATTTCCATTTTCCCTCGCGCACCGCGTCCTGCGAATAGATGCGCCAAAAGAAAGTGCGATCGATTACTTCACTAGTACCTCTGATTATCGGCAATAGATCAATTCCGTCGAGCGAAGATACATCGGCTTTAGCAGCCGCAAGAATTGTAGCGGTCCAATCCATTGTGATTGCCATCTGCTGCGTTAGTCGATTAGCAGGCACCACACCGGGCCAGCGAACAATAGCCGGCACACGGATCCCACCTTCAAGCAGGTCGCCTTTCTGTCCGGAGAATGGCCAAAGATATGAGAAGCGCTCGCCACCGTTATCACTTGTGAAGATGACCAGAGTCTTTTTATCAATGCCCGCAGCTCTGATCGACTGCATTACGCGTCCGACACCGTCATCCAGGCTTTTCATCATTTCCGCGTACAACTTCAGCGAACCGCCGGCCGCCATCGTCGCGGGCTCCGGTGCTTTGTCGGAGAAGGGAACTGGCTCGCTACTTTTTGGCGCCTGCCAGGGCCAGTGTGGCGCTGTGTAATGCAGACTCAGAAAAAAAGGAGCGCTTCGCGGTTTCTTCACGTAATTCACTGCACGTTCTGTCAGTAGATCGGTGAGATAACCGTTGCGGTCCACGGCAGTCAGGTTCTCAAACAAGTCGGGCTGGCCTAATCCATTCTTGTGGAGGAAGTAGTCTCCTGCGCCAGCGAGGATGCCAAAGAACTCGTCGAATCCATGCGCGTTCGGACCCCACTCCGGGCGAAAACCAAGGTGCCACTTTCCAAACAGCGCCGTGTCGTAACCATTCTGTTTAAGCAACGATGCGATGGTCGGATGGTTTGGCTCCAAACCAACATTGGAATTAGCGGCGATTAGTGGTTCTTCCAGACCGATCTTGAACCTCGCCGGGTATCGACCGGTGATGTATGCACATCGCGTCGGTGTGCAAACTGCGGACGCGGAATAAGCATCAGTGAATCGGGTGCCCTGCAACGCAAGCCGGTCTAGATTGGGAGTGCGGTAGTCGGGCCGGCCGTAACAACTGAGATCGCCCCAACCTAAGTCGTCAGCGAGAATGAAGATAATGTTGGGCCGAGATTCCTTCGCACCGGACGAGCGTTGAACGGAATTCGCGATTGCGCTCGAGCTGACCCCACTGCTTAGCAATGTCGTACCGATTGCGAGGCGTTGGACGAACTTCCGGCGTGTAAGTTTCATGACCGAATACTACAATGCAACGACAGAAAAGTAAGTAGCTTTGGTTACCAGTATGAGTTCATTCGTCTTTGGTTTTCAGGAAATTGATAAAACAAAACTGAGGGTTGTCGGGGGTAAAGGCGCGAACCTCGGGGAACTTTACCGGATTGAAGGAATACGCGTACCGGATGGTTTTTGTATTTCTACCCAAGCCTTTGAACGAATCCTTCGAGAGACGTCGTGGATCGATGAATTACTCGATCGATTATCGCTGCTAAAGGTCGAAGACCGGGATGAGATCGGTGAGCTTAGCGCTGAGATTCGCCGGACCATCGAAAACGTAGACATTCCGGCAGACATCGTTGAAGAGATCACCCGCCTTCTTTCCAGGCTCGGAGAAGAAAATTCATACGCAATCCGATCCAGCGCGACTGCAGAGGATTTACCGACGGCTTCGTTTGCCGGCCTGCACGATACGTATCTGAACATCATTGGAACGGAGTCGATCCTAAAGCACATTAGCATGTGCTGGGCATCACTCTTCACTGAGAGAGCAATAATCTACCGCGTTCAAAACGGCTTCGACCATCGTGACGTTCATTTGGCTGTGGTTGTTCAGAGGATGGTTTTCCCGCAGGTGGCGGGAATTTTGTTCACTGCCGATCCCGTCACTTCCAACAGGAAAGTGTTATCCATTGATGCCAGCTTCGGACTTGGTGAGGCCATGGTCTCGGGCCTGGTGAATGCTGATTTTTATAGAGTGCGTGACGGCGAGGTGACCGAGAAGAAGATATCGACTAAGAGACTGGCAATTCATGCATTAAAAGATGGCGGTACAGAAGAACAGGAAATCGAGCCTAACAGCCAGAACACGCAAGCGTTGACAGATGAGCAGATTTTACGGCTCGAACGCATAGGCAGAAAGATCGAGCAACATTTCGGTCGTCCGCAGGACATCGAGTGGTGTTTGGTTGGTGATGATTTTTATATCGTCCAGAGCCGGCCCATCACGACTCTATACCCCATCCCCGAAGCGAACGATCGAGACAATCACGTTTACATATCGGTCGGTCATCAGCAAATGATGACTGACGCGATGAAACCGTTGGGAATATCCGTCTGGCAGTTAACGGCTTCGCGAGCCATGTATGAAGCGGGGGGAAGATTGTTTGTTGATGTCACAGATCTGCTGGCCACTGCTGCCGGCAGAGAAACGATATTGAATGTTCTGGGGAAATCTGATCCGCTCATCAAAGACGCGCTCACGACCCTCATAGAGCGAAATTTTATTGCACAGAAGCCGGATCAAAGCAGCAGCGGTAAGTCTCCAGCGGATTTTCGCACACTAAATGACTACGATCCGGCGATCGTTTCTGAGTTGATTGAGAGTAGTGAGGAATCGATATCAACCTTAAAACATAACATCCAAACGAAATCAGGAGCGGAGCTGATCGATTTCATCCTGGAAGACATTCAGCAACTAAAGAAGACGTTATCCGACCCGCGAAGTTTTGGTGTGATTATGACTGCGATGAATGCTTCATCATGGATCAATGAAAAGATGCAGGGGTGGTTAGGTGAAACAAACGTGGCAGATAAGCTTTCTCAATCGGTACCAAACAACATCACTTCGGAAATGGGACTGGAGCTACTGGATGTCGCTGATGTGATTCGCCCTCATCCGGAAGTGATTGAGTATTTGCAACGTGTGAAAGATGATGACGCTTTGGATGAACTATTTAACGTTAAAGGTGGCCGGGAATCGCGGGATGCTATCTATGTTTACCTTGATAAGTACGGAATGCGATGCGTTGGAGAAATCGATATTACCAAGGCGCGTTGGAGCGAAAGACCAACCACACTCGTCCCCATGATTCTTAGTAACGTCAAGAACTTTGAGCCTCATGCCGGCAAGCAGAAATTTGACCAAGGGCGACAGGAAGCTTTGCAAAAGGAACAGGAGTTACTAGATCGGCTGAAGCAATTACCGGATGGTGATCAGAAAGCTGCAGAAACAAAGCGAATGATCAACCTGATCCGGAATCTCGCCGGTTATCGTGAATATCCGAAATACGGCATCGTTAGTCGCTACTTCGTTTATAAGCAGGCGTTATTGAAGGAAGCAGAACGACTCGTTCGGGCCAATGTTGTTCATGAAAAAGAAGACATCTACTATCTGACTCTTGAAGAACTTCGCGAGGTTGTACGCATCCACAAAGTGGATTACCAGCTCATCAGCAAACGAAGAGACGATTACAAGCTCTATGAAAAGCTAACCCCGCCACGTGTCATCACGTCTGACGGTGAAATCATTACAGGGGAGTACAAACGAGAAAATCTTCCGGCTGGAGCTCTTGTCGGTCTACCTGTTTCTGCGGGAGTTATCGAGGGACGCGCGCGTGTCATCTTAAACATGGAAGATGCGGATTTAAAAGAAGGAGATATCCTGGTCACGGCCTTTACCGATCCGAGCTGGACACCATTATTTGTATCTATCAAAGGCCTGGTCACCGAAGTCGGTGGCCTCATGACCCATGGAGCAGTCATCGCCCGTGAATACGGCCTGCCTGCGGTCGTCGGAATAGACAACGCCACGAAGCTTATAAAAGACGGACAACAAATTCGCGTGCATGGAACGGAAGGGTATGTAGAAGTTTTATGAGTGATTGAGGAGAATTCAAATGAAAGCCGACTCATCAGTGCAAAACAGTCTGTGGACGGGGGACAAAATGAAGATCGACGTTGCGAATGACTACAACCGATTGGAGAAGTTCATTCGCCTGCGACACGCGATGAAGGACATTCGAAAGGTGGAGTTAGAGATTGGCTTCATAGGTTTCGAAGACGGCACGGCGTGGGCTGCCGGAGATTTTCTTCGACCCGATCCCAATTACCCCCGACGCTATATCAACGTTGGTCCAACTTTCCCAAAACAGTGATGTGAACGGGATCATCGATGACGTCGAAAGCCGAGACAATCGTGAGCCAGGAACTCCGGGCGATTCTCGCCCCGCTGGACACGGGTGCGTCCATCCCGCACTCGGAATGGCTTCTTAAACTCCAGAGCGCGCTCGAGTTTTTTCTTCCCGCGGAATTGGGATGGCGCCACGAATCGTTCGACGCGTTTCGCTTTGTTATCGCTCGCAAAGTAACGTGCGACGAAGCGGAGTTCGCGGGTTTGGCTCTGCTTATCTCGGACCAGACGTGGACGCCGATTCATTTATGGCTGCGCCTTTCGCCCGACTCGGACCGGATCACTTCTCTCGACTGCAGAGTTGGCGAGCCAGGTGAGGGAGCAGAGGGGCTCGTGAGGATTCCCTACGCATCAGGTCTTGCGGACAAGATCCTCTATAGCTTGCCGGAGCGAGTTGGAGCGATTGACTGGGTCTATCGTGCAGCGCGCGACCGGGCGAACCGCGACAAGTGAAATTGATTGAGAACTAATGCCACTAACCGATCTAAAAACCCTCGCTGAGGATCTTAGACGCATTAAGACGCGCGGATGGTCCGTCGTTCTTGGTGCGAATGAGATTATCGTACGACCGAAGGATCGGACGACGGGTAAATTCGGCATTATCTTTGTTCGAAACGAAGTATGTTCTGCGATGTTCTTCTCGCTGGAACTGAATTACTGGAACAAAAGTAAGTATTTCCGCCGTGATGGTTCCCTTGCTGTTTCTCTCAAGGAATGGATGGAACTCGCAGTGGCTGAGCCTCTTACGCGTGAAGACAGTGATTGGAAAGAATTCTTTACCTGATAGTTTGCTGGCGTCCCAAAGGATTCCGACTCGGAACCCGTTGTGGGCGTGACTAGCGGCAGTTCGAACGGAAGTATGGGATGCCGGCAGAGTTATTGAACATAATCATGAATGATGGCAGTCGCCATTTTGGCGATTTGCCGCAGTCGATTCTGTGCCTTCCCACGTCTTTAACCGTCACCCATATCATTAGCAGTCCGATAACGACAACGACGGCTACATACGACATTCCTTTTACCTCCAGCAAGCTGGGCCAGAACGTTTAATGACTGCATCCTATCCGGCTAGCGTTGTAAAGGTAAAGGAAAACCTGACAGCATAGACCTGATGCGACAATCGATCGTTCATGTGGCGCTCGTCGTTAGAGATTACGATGAAGCGATCGAGTTCTACACAAACAAGCTTCACTTCACTTTGCTCGAAGACACTTATCAGCCAGAGCAAAATAAACGTTGGGTTGTAGTTTCGCCTCCCGGCTCGGTTGGGACGAACTTGCTACTGGCGAAAGCAGCCACCGCCGAACAGGAAGCTTTTGTCGGCAATCAGTCAGGCGGCAGAGTCTTTTTATTTCTCAACACTGATGATTTTTGGCGCGATTACAATGACATGGTTGCAAAGGGAATCAAGTTTGTAAGAGAACCGCACGAGGCGCCATACGGAATTGTCGCGGTCTTTGAAGACTTATACGGTAATCGGTGGGATCTGCTGCAACTGAATAAGGATCACATGATCTAATACTAGTCAGACCTGAACCTACTTTCGCGGAGATCTATATGGGAACATGGTCGCACGAGCCGTTTGGCAATGACACCGCCATTGACTGGGCGTATGAACTCCAGGACACGAAGGATTTCCTGCTCGTAGAGCAAGCCATTGAACGCGTACTTGATAGTGGACCAGAGTACCTGGATGCTGACCTGGCAGTTGAGGCCGTTGCTGCAGCGGAAATCATCGCCAAAGCCCTGGGGCGTGGCACTCAATCTGACGCATACACGGAAGAGGTGGACGGTTGGCTCAATTCAGTCTCCGCCGTACCGACATTGACCCTACGCTCCAATGCGCACCAAGCACTGTCACGCATTCTTGGCCCGAATTCGGAACTGAAAGAGCTCTGGGAGGAGAGTGAGGATCTCGAGCGTTGGGAGTCATCCATCCGGCTTTTGCAGTCGGCCATTGGCGCTTGAAGTACGTTCGACGTTTGCTTATCGCACTCGTCTTGGCATCCCTCCTGAAATCGGTTCGCAACGTTGACACTGAGGCGGAAGAATAACTAAGGTGCCCGAGACCGCGGAGAGCTATTTCACCTTTAGGAGTGCACTAAAGATGATACTGCGAAGAACTTTACTGCTTGGACTCGCTTTCGTTGGCTTGTCACGAGCGTGTAATGGGACGTCCTCCGGTTCGCTTTCACAAGATTCCCCGACTGATGTTAGTGCTTCATTGCCTCCGCATTGTGAGGCACTATCATTAGTGTGGAAGACCCAGAAAGAAGAGATCAAAAAGCTTGAGTTGAAGCATGCGATTGCAGAGCAGCGAAAGCAAAAGGAGTCTGTAGAAGCCGATGGCCGATGGTGGTTCGATACCGACGAGCGCCGCTGGTCGGTTACGCGGCCGTTTGGTCCAGGTGGCTTTGATTCTACGCATTGGTTTACGGTGACTTATCGCGTCGGGGAAACTGAAACCCTTTCCTGGCAAGTTGACACACGTAAATCAGAAGTATCATTGATCACGAAGTAGAACGTGAACCTGCCATAGAATCTCCGCTTGCCGCTCTATGTTGTAGTCGGACTGTAAAAGTCACAACGCGCTACGAAAAAACAGGAACTAAATCTTCGGATTCGTACAATTTAAAACGGGTACTCCACCTGTAAGGCGTCCGTGTGTAAACTAACGAACAACGACTTCAACAGCCGAGGATATAGACCATGAAACTCAAAAACTACTCGCTGGCAGTTGCCGCACTTCTGTTTTTCATCAACGGTGCTTGCGTCGCCCAAACAGCGTTGCCACAGTTGCCCGATACACCCGCCGGTAACCAGGCCAAAGCGTGGTTGGAAGTTTTCAACGCGGGAGATGTCGAGAAGCGCAGGGCCTTCCTCCAAAAGAATTATCCGAGTCGTTTGGAACGCTTCGATCGCGAAACAGAAATGCGACGCGGGACTGGCGGTTTCGACGTTAAGAAGGTCGAGGAGTCGACACCAAGCAAGGTCGTCTTGCTGATCCAGGAACGCATGGGCGATCAAGTTGCTCGATTTACCGTTGAAGTCGAACCCGCGCCGCCACACGCTATTAAGCAATTTCAATTTCAAGTGCTCCCCCGAGCGGGGGAGTTCGCAATTCCTCACCTGAACGAGAGTGAGTTGTTGACCTCGTTGCGAAAGCGAGTTGCCGATCTAATAGCTGCTGATCTTTTTTCAGGTGCTGTCCTCGTCGCAAAAGATGGCAAGACTGTTTTTGCACAAGCGTATGGACTGGCAGATCGTGAGAAGAAAACACCGAACACTTTGAAGACGCGCTTCCGGCTCGGATCGATGAACAAGATGTTCACCGCGGTCGCCACACTTCAACTTGTACAAAACGGAAAACTCGATCTGAAAGCACCGTTCGGCAATTACCTCACCGACTACCCGAACAAAGACGTTGCCTCGAAAGTGACGATCGAACAGATGCTTACGCACACTGGCGGCACGGGCGACATCTTTGGTCCGGAGTTCGATAAGAATCGACTCGAGCTAAAGACGCTACAGGGCTACGTGAAGCTGTACGGCAATCGTGGACCGGGATTTGAACCGGGTAGCCGCTGGCAGTACAGCAACTACGGTTTTCTTTTGTTGGGTGTGATAGTTGAGAAAGTTAGTGGTCAGAGCTACTACGATTATGTTCGCGATCACATTTTCAAGCCGGCAGGAATGACCGCCACTGCTTCGGAGCCGGAAGACCAGGTGGTTGAAGATCGCAGCGTTGGTTACATGCGATCAGATAGCGGTGGTTGGCAGCGCAATACTGACACGCTTCCCTATCGCGGGACTTCCGCAGGTGGCGGTTATTCGACGGTTGAGGATCTATTGAAGTTTGCGACGGCACTCCAAACAAACAAACTGCTCAATCCGCAGTACACCGAGATGCTCACGACGGGGAAAGTCGAAACACCGAACGGCGGTAAGTATGCTTATGGATTTCAAGAGGCGACGGTTAACGGAACCCGATGCTTCGGCCACGGCGGTGGCGCGCCCGGGATGAATGGCGAGTTGAAGATCTGCCCTGGACCAGGTTATGTGGTTGCTGTGTTGGCGAACCTGGATCCGCCAGCGGCGTCTCGAGTTGCAGACTTCATTACTAATCGACTGCCAATCAAGTAGGCTTAGAGAGATTGAGCAACCCACAACAGTTGGCGGAGTAATTATGGATGATTTAACGACAAGAGAGCCGGCCAGAGATCCCCAGGACTTGGAGCGATTGTTGGTCGCGAGAGAGAACGCGGGAGATGTTGCTGGCATGACCGCGTTGTTCGAGCCAGACGCGGTAGTCGACATTGGCGGTGGAACCTTCGTGCGAGGCAAAGAGGCCATTTACGAGTTTTTTACTAAACTTCAGGTTACTGGGTTTGGACCGGAAAAACGAAAGTTCGAGTTAGGAGAACAGCGACCAGCGCTCCTATGCGGTGAGCTGGCCCTCACCTCGACGCGCAGTCGTGATGGCAACGTGACCTCTGAAGTCGCGCGACGCCAGAAGGATGGAACGTGGCTATGGGTGATTGACAGGTATTCCGTTTCTTGGTGATTGGCAAAAGGTCTAAAAAAACAGGTGGCAATCGCGTTGCTGTTATTGTAGCCGGCCAGCTGAATAATCCGTCACCGGACCTCGATCAATCGATTGCCGTCAATAAGCAGTTGAACGACAGAAGACCAACGCGGTTCCGAAGCACCGCCGGCGAGCATGTCGAGAACGTCGTTGACGCGGATTCGCATCCCGCGAATGCACGGACGCCAGCCACACAGTCGCGGGTTTGAGGTGATCCGATTTCGCAGTTCGGTGCTCATTGGCACGGATTTAACATAGATATAAAGACTTCGGCTTCGACCGTGGCTAGGGGTAGTGCGTCAGTTTGAACTTAGGCCCATTACGCCGAAGGCGTTAGCTAATTTCAGCCCAAGGTTCGAGCGTTCGCGAGAACCTTGGGGAAACAATTCAAAAAATCGCGACCAAACCCTGAAAGGGTTAGCCAGTTGGCGAACCCTTTCAGGGTTCAATGACTATTTTATGATCTATCCCAAGGTTGTCGCTGCGCTCCAACCTTGGGCTAAAACTGGCGAACGCCTTCGGCGTATTTCAAACTGAGGCACTACGTGGCTAGGTGATGAAAACATCAAGCAGGATTACTTTGGCTCCCGTACGGAGTCGAACCCGTCTCGAACGCCGTGAAAGAGTTGCAACGAAGCCAAGATTCAAATAGAAAGGCGGGGCCACTGGTATGCGAAGAGTACAGTTCAAGAAGCCCGCTGATGCGTGATTCTGGGTGAGCGTTCAAGGATTTAGGTTCTTGGGTTAACGAATAATTTCCTTGGCGTCTAAAACTATCAAGAGCGGTCAATGGTCCTCATGGTGGATAGAAGAGTACAAGCCGTTATCGATTACATGGCGGAAGATTTGTCACGTCCTTTACGATTACAGGAAGTAGCTCATTCAGTAAATCTTTCAGCATCGCGGCTTCAACATCTGTTCAAGGCAGATACGAATATGACTGCTGCCCAATACCTGAAGTCACTAAGAATGCAAAGGGCAAAGCAGTTGATTGACAGTACTTTTCTTAACACTAAAGAGATCATGCAAAGAATAGGCATGAAAGACGAAAGCCATTTTGTGCGCGCGTTCAAGAAGGCTTACGGTCTTCCGCCCGGAAGTTACAAACAACGTCTACCGGCGCCCAGAATCAAGGCAGCAAATTCCGCCAACAAATAGCTAAATGAGCCCAACATCAGCTAAGCCGGCCAATAAATAACCAAACAAGTCAATATTATTCTCTTGTCTCAAATGGTCCGTGGAATTTATTGTGCGCCTTAGATTCACGAAATCTCCGGCATAACTCACAAGGAGAAAAAATGGAAATTAATCTCGATCAGAAAACCGCGACCATGGCCGCATCGTCAGCGCAGGTTGACGACTCTGTGAAGAGCAGGATCGTAGAACGAATCAAGGCGCAAATGGCCGAGGAGTCTGTCCGTGAACCTGGATGGCCTATCCCTCCAATCTATTTAAAGGCGCCAGACGACTGGCCATGATTGCCTGAGTCTGACTGAACACCACTTTGAACCGATGACTAACTCCATCTGGGACGACTCAGCCCTGGAGAAGCAGTACACCGGTTTTTCGTGCCCGCTTGAAGCATTTAATGAATCGCTGGCGCAGACAATCGCCAGCGAGTACGCGCGTTCAGTCCTCGGTATCTTCGTTGAACGTTTTGCTCAAGTGTTCTCGAAGACCGGTTTGGATGATCTGTTTTCCAGTCTGCTAAACGCCGACCTGCCGCCCGAGCTCGCGTGGTCGTCGGCTCTGGGTAATCTATACAAAGCGACTAATCTGGCTGACGAAGATTACGCGACGAAAAACGCCGCCGCATTCGCACTCCTCGCGGGTGCGAAAGGTTTTGGCGGTGAGTGGCAATTAGAGTTCAGCAAAGCCACCAGACTCTGCTGGGACGATTGGGTCCTCCCTGCCTGCGACAAGTTGACGGTGAACTGTAGCGACGCAGATGCGTCTATAAAACTGTCGCTGGACCGCGATCAAATGCAAGTCTCCTTTGTGCGAAGTTTGGACGGTTGGAGATGTCACACACCAACACGGGCTGTGCGCCTGTCGTCGTTCGGCAGTGGAAGGCAGCGACTCGTTTTACTTCCTCGATCTGCAGCGCTTGACCGTGGTTTTTTCTGCGACGTCGATGATGCGGCCGCGGCTTTGGAAACGTTTTCGCCGTCGCTAATTGAGGTATTTACGCAAGCGCTTGATTTACTCGAAGAGCATCTGCCTCACTATTTCGATTGGGTCGTTCGTATCATTCGGTGGGTGGCCGTCCTTCATTGTGGACCAAACGTCTTACACAGCGGCAATCGTTATCACCAATACGGAACGATACACATCTCGGATAACTTTCGTGTGCTCTCCGTTGTCGAGATGTTGATTCACGAGGCCTCTCACCAATACTTCGAACTATTGAACAAACTGGGACCGACAGTCGATCGCGGCCATACGGAGCTTTACTACTCGCCCGTCAAACGATGTGATCGCCCGCTTCACAAAATCCTGCTCGCGTACCACGCGTTTGCCAACGTCATGCTTTTCTACCGGGGCGTGGCCGAGTGTGGCTTAGCTGATTCGCGTTCCGCGAAATTTCAAAACGTCCTTAACGAGGAACTGCGCCAGTTGGAGCAACCTCTTCGCGAAAACGATGCAATTCTGCCCATCGGTAGAGCATTAGTGGAACCTTTGATCGCACGGAGCGTAACCGCGTGACTGCACCAGCCGCCACGAAGGTCAGCGAAGAAGGACAGATAGTTTCGCTGGTAGTGAAGGTAGCAGAGCGGTGCAACCTCAACTGCTCGTATTGCTACATGTATAACCATGCGGACCAGAGCTATCTGCGCCGGCCGGCTTTCATGTCTGACGAGGTGTTTGCTCAACTGCTCGTTCGCGTTCGCGAATATTGTGAGCGCCGGTCGAAACATCGCATGTCGCTTCTCTTTCATGGTGGTGAACCGATGCTGATGGGCGCCGAACGGTTTAGACGATTCACCAATCGCGCGCGCGAGCAGCTTGGTGAAAAGCTCGACAGCGTAAAACTTCAATCCAACGCTACGTTGGTGGATGATGATTGGATCGCAACTCTGCGCGAGTTGGGTATTACTGTCGGGGTAAGCATTGACGGTCCGTCCGAAATACATGACGAGTTCCGAGTCGATCATGCCGGAAGAGGATCACACGCCTCTGTCTTGAAGGGATTACTACGACTACAAGAGCACGGATTGTTATCAGGTGTCTTATGTGTTGTTAATCCCGCTCACTCGGGCCGCGGAATTTATCGCTACTTCCGCTCACTCGGAATTAAAAGTATGAACTTCCTCTTTCCTGACGCCAGTCATGATGTGAAGGAGAGGCTCTACGGGCAGTACGGTAAGGCTCCGGTTGCCGACTATCTCATTCCTGTCTTCGACGAGTGGGTCAATGAAGACGATCCAACCGTGAAAGTGACTTGCTTTGAAGACATGATCAGGGCAATTCTCGGGGGCCGGGTTCGGAGTGATCTGATCGGTAATAGTCGAGCCAGCTATCTGGTTATCGATACTGATGGGACTATTCAAGCTCTTGATGCCCTCAAGGTCTGCTGTGAGGGAACACCGGAGTCCGGTCTTAACCTGTTCGAGCATGGATTCGATGATCTACATAAAGGCCTGCCACTGCTTCATCGAGTCGTGCACGAAGGAATTCCGATGTGTGCAACGTGTGCTGCCTGCCGCGAGCGTGAGACTTGTAGTGGTGGGTATCTGCCGCACCGCTACTCGCGCATCAATGGATTCGATAACCCGTCGATTTGGTGCCAGGACCTGCTAACGCTGTTCGCCTATGTCCGAAACTACCTCGATACAAAAGCAGGCGCTTAACGCCGAGTACCCGGTGGCGTTTTTCTCCAACGGCTACGGTGATAATTTCCTGAATCTTCCCGCGCTGCGCGCTCTATGTCAGTTGTTTGAGGGACGGCTCACAATCGTTTGCCGGCAAGGTCCCGATCTTTTCTGCTTTGACGATCTTGCTGTTAACCGAAGGATCGCGCTCGACGTGCGGTTCAATGGAGAGAATTACGAGTTCGACGCTGTCGCTGCCGCGGCCGAGATCGGCGAGTGCGATCTTTTTCTTTCACTTGTTCCGTGGAGCTCCTTGTCATTGCGTAATCTGCTCGAGGCGTGGGGTGATATTGTGTCGATAGGCTTCTTTGAAAATTACACACGCCGTCTGCTTCGTAATTACGACAAGCCATCTGCCGATCTCGCGTTTGACGTCGTTCGCAGTCTCAGGCCTGATTACCAACTACATGATTTTCTCGAGCCGCTACGGTATCCAAGCGAGCGGCTTCGGGATGTACAGGAAATCTTTTCGCTGTTGGAACCCGGCACGAAAACGTTGTCTGTTCACATGGATACCCGGGCGCCCAAGCTCTGGGATGAAATGCGCTGGGTCAAATCACTCGATGAGTTCCTGGATAAGCATACGGATTTTGTAGTATTGCTGGTGGGCCACCCTGAACACCCTGTCGATACCCGGCAGTGGCGTAACGCTGACCGAGTGATACCGTGCTATGGTCTGTCGCTACCTTCGTCTTGCTGCCTGGTGGCCGAATCGGACTTCTTCATCGGCATTGATTCGTGCATGCTGCATGTGGCCGACCTGGCGCGCGTTCCGGGAGTGGGGTTGTTTGGACCTACTAATGGGAAGGAGTTCGGCTTCTACATCGGACCACACATTATGATTCAGGCTGACGGGTCAATGGAAAAAATAGAGGTGGGTATGGTCACGGAAGCCTTGGACCAACTTGTTGCCGCGCCAACGCAAGCTGTAACGTGGCGCGCCAATGCTGTCGTAACGATTCCGCTACCGACCCTAAAGTCGAAAAATTAAACGAACGAACATAGGGCGAAAAGGAGCGATGCGATGCATATCCTGGAACATCTGTTTCTGGTCGGCGAGTTTCCCGAGCGAGCCCACCTGCTGTCCGGGCTAACGCTCGAGCAAGTCACGCTCTGCCCGGACGGCGCGTCGCACTCGATCTATGAGGAGCTGTGGCACGCTGCGGGGTACCAGCAGAGTATCATCGCACCGGGCGGCCCGGTCGGCGATCGGTACCCAAGCGCGGCTCCGGAGCACGAGGACCAATGGCACGACCTGGTGCGACTGTTCCTGGATGGCGCTCGCGCTGCGGCAGCGTTTGGGCAGTCGCCTGAGCGATTGGCGCGCGAGGTAGAGCCGGGCGTGACAATGGCCGACGAGCTGAGCAGTGTGGCGGTACATAACGCATATCACCTTGGAAAGATCGTGGCGTTGCGGCAGCGGATCGGCGCGTGGCCGCCCACCGATCTATAGCGACAACAACCACACAAGTCCAAAGCAGTTAAGCAGCACCGTTAGCCAAAAGGCGATTTGGAATGATCTCTTCTTCGTCTTGTGATGAAAGAATTGCTGAGCAACGATTGCACCGGGCCAACCACCGAGTAGTCCTAATAAAATCAGTGTGCCCTCGCCCGTTCTCCACCGATTCTGCTGCGCGGCTGACTTGTCGTGACGGTAGACAAGGAACGAGATAAAACTGAAAACGAGGTAGAGTGCAAGGACCACAAAAGGCAATTGGCCTATAAAGACAAACACACCCACAAAGATGAGAAACAGGAGTGCTATCGTCAAGGCAATCATCCAGCCTTCAGCAGTCTTTATTGAGTCGTCGCCCATGAATTCGACATGCTCGGCACGTATTCGACCCGTGGCGTCGGATACGGTTTCGTAAGTGACAAACTCATCGCCAACGGGACGTCGATGCTGATTTGTAAACGCTTTGATGTGGACGAAGACCTGCGGGCCACCACGAATCGGGGTGATAAAACCAAAACCTCTATCGTCTTTCCATTTTGTTAGTTTACCGCGCAGACGCATTGCGATTCATTAATCGATGACAGATGTTTGACGATAAATACGTTGACGAGTTCATGAGGTCAACGCGCTAATGAGGCGAAATCATTATACGGGAAACCGTTAACGGTTTTTCATCAATATGAATGCCTTGCGACCGGAGACCAACTTTAATTTGAGCGCGGTGACCCTGGACGAGCGAGATTTCTGCGATTAGGACCGGGAGGATATTTACCGTCTTATGAAGAAGGTAGCTTTCTTGATTATCGCGCTCTTGACCGTCATGCTTTCGGCGGATGTTCCCGCTCACGCGCAGTTGCCGGCAGGATACGTCGAGATACAGCCCCTAAACCATGTGCCGATGTTCCGAATGCGGCCCGGCACGGATTGCTATATTCGAGACGACGGCATTTACGACGATGAGAAGCTAAAACCGCTACTGGCGAATCCGAAATGCGCAGAGCTTCTACGCGCGCTCAATGTCGATCCTAAGACGCAAACGATTATCCACTACAGCGCACGAGGCGACTGCCACATGCGCCTTTACACAAAGATATTTCGCAGCGATACGGACAAGAAGTATCTCCTGGTAATTAACAACGTCTATGGCGGCTGCCGAGCTGGAGGCTCGCGCGAGGAATGGATGCTGATCGACAAGATGCCGGAGGGTTATGAGCTGCATATACGTGAAGTGCGGGTGGACAGGATCCATGGTGTAAACGCGGACGGCAAGGACTTTTATTTTCCGACACAGCCATCGGGGATCGAACCGGAGCTGATCGAATCGCGCGAGATCGACGTGAAAGGGTGCCTACCTCTCGATCGCCAGAGCCAGTGGATACTAATTAAGGATGAATTCCTGCAAAGCGCGCTCGAAGGTAGGAGCCGCGAGTGCAAGGAGCTTTTTGCGGCCCTCGCAATAGATTTCGATAAATACACACTGGCCGGTTACAACGTGAACACCGGCGACTGCACGCGACCGCCGAGCCTTTCGCAAAAGGTCTACAAGGATTTTGACGAAAAGCGCTACCGGATGGAGATTAGTTACGATAGACCTGCTACGCGTTGTGAGGAATTAACCTGGCATGCACTCTGGGTGATAGTGCCGAAGCTGCCGGGCGATCACGGTTTTCAGTTCGAGCTAAAACCGAACGACGCGAAGAAGTGACACTTCGTTGAATATGAAGAAGCCTTTGTCTCTTCATTGGGATTTCTGCGGTTGCGGATGCGAGCGTGTCAGACGGTATATCAAAAGTGCGGCCCGTTTCGTCTGACGAGCTAAGGTGTCCAGGTCGGCGTATTCACCTTTGGCGTGCGCGTTTCCTCCGGTGGCCCCAAGTCCGTCGAGGCCGGGTAGCAGGTCCGCAATAAAAGAGATGTCACCCGCACCTCTTTCCCCCGGATCTAACGGCTCGATTTTTCCTAGTCCAAGGTCCTGGCTTACCTTGTCGAGAACGTCCAGAAGTTCATAATTCTCGCGCTTTGGGGACATCGCAGGGATCTCATCCCTGAACGTGATCTTAGCGTTTGCCCCGGGTAGGCTCTTTGAAACTATCCGTTTCATCTTCTCGCGAGCGGCTGCCTTCTGCTCTTCACTGATGAATCGCAGATCGCCGCGGACGATCACTCTTGCAGGCACCACGTTCCCCTTGCCCGTTACAGAAAGCTTTCTACCATCGGTCGAAATCTCAGTGCCCCCGGCGATGATAGACGGATTGAACGTCAAATATTTTTCGTCTTTCAGCTCATTGTAAAAGTCGTTGAGGATTCGCGAGGCCTCGAAGATCGCGCCGCTGCCCATGCTCTCCTCGAAGATAGCGGATGAATGTCCCGTCTTAGCGGTAACTTCCAGTTCCCAATCACTGTAACCCCGGCGCGCAACCGTGGCGATGTTGCTGCCACCGTTCTCAAAACTCAAAACGAGATCGTTATTCTTCGCCGCGGCGATCATGTCCGCGCGGCTAATCGATATCGGCACCCCGGCGTCCTCTTCATCCCCGGTCAGCAGAATTGAGATACGTGCGTCTTTTAGCACGCCCGCTGAATGAAGCGCTTTCAGTGCGAAATACAGCACGACATTGCCGGCTTTCATATCTGCCGTTCCGGTGCCAAACGCTTTTTGTCCCTCACGCCGGAATCGTTCCCCTGCCAACACAGTGTCCAGGTGCCCAAGGAGCAAAATACGTTTTCCACTCGTACCGCCCGTCTCCGCGAAGAGATGGCCGGCACTCTTCATGCCCGGCGGCATTGAGATCCATTTGCTCTTCAGCCCGATCGAGCGGAACTCATTCATGAAAACCGCCCCAACCTCCCGGACGCCGTCCAGGTTCTCCGTGGGGCTTTCAATATTGACGGTCTTTTCCAGCAGTGCGACGGCCTCGGCGCTGGTCGCGTCCACATAGTCGACTATCCGCTTTTCTTCTGGCGAGATGGTCTGCCCATGTGCCGCAGTTAAAAGTTGAAAGATCAAGAGGACAGCGAGCGCGATCTTGATGTGATTTGTTTTCATTGTTTTGTTCGAGGTGCGGGGGAAGACCCCCGCACCTTGAAAGCATAGGACCAATGCTAGAAGGTATATCGCAAGCCGAACTGCATCACCCTGGGGGTACCCTGGATGCTGATGAAATTCCACCAGTCAGCCGCGGGAGTGTTGATTTGTGGATCGACCTCCAACTGCTGATTCGTAGTGTCGCCAAAACGCTGGGTGTTGGTCACATTAAAAACCTCGGCCCTTATCTGAAGCCTGTGATTCTCACTCCACGGCATTCTGAACGATTTGGCAAGACCAAGATCGAGGACCACGTACCCGGGCAACCTGATGACGTTGCGGTCGCCGGTTTCACCGGGTGCCGCGTTTCGCCAACTCTGATAAGCCTCAGTGCGGTTGCAGCCAAACAGACTCGGATTATCGTCGCGTGTTGGACACGACTGGACCGGCCTGAGGCGCACACCGCTGCTCTGGATGTTCCAATTCGTTGCCCAGAGCGTATCGTAAGGCGACCAGGTAGGAAGCCCGGAGTTCCAGCGGAAAATGCCCGAAAGCTGCCATCCGCCGAGAAATCCTTCAGCCCACTTGTTGGCATCCCTGAGAAACAACTTACCCCGACCTACCGGTAGCTGCCACACCCCATTAACGTTGATGATGTGTCGAATGTCGAAGTCCGAGTTGGCGTAATTGTCGCTTTGCCGAATCGGGTTAAGGATCAACGAAGTTCCAAAATTGCCGCTCGTCTGCAGACCAGAGGCGTCGTCCAAAGAATGTGACAGGGTGTAATTGAAATCCCAGGTCAAGCTGGTTCCCAGCCGTTGACGGATCGAGATCAAGCCGCCGTGATAATTCGAGCGCCCGATCGATCCTACCGCTCCGAGTGCGCCGTACTGCGGGTGGTAAAAAACGGGCGAGCGGCCGATGGTTCCCAGCGCATCATCAATCTCATCCTGGGTTGTGGTCCAATCGTTATCGTTGAAGAACCACGCGTCACCGTAAATCGCCTGCGTAGCGTTCGTCACCTGAGCAAGACGCCCCGGATTCGAACCGATCAGGAAACTTCGGAACGCGTTGAAAGTGGCGGGGTCAAAGAACAGGTTCTCGAAGTACGGGATTGCCGGTACGTTGAGTGGCGCTGTGCCGGCTCTACGGTAACTCTCAAGGATTTGTGCCGCGGTATACCAATCCATTCCCGACTTCGGATCGACCAGGTTGTTGAGAGCGGCGACGTCGCGCGAAGCCAGAAGGTTGCGCCCGGCGCGACCGATGTACGAGGTCTGAATGAAAAAGCCCTTGGGAAGTGAACGCTCGTACGTAAAATTCCAACTGTAGTGTGTCGGGGCAACGAGATCCTCATCGAGAGTCGATTCTATTCTCCTGCTGTTGTCCACGGGGTGCGAAAGCGGGAACGTGAGACTGCCGGGAATCGGCAGGCCCATCTGGGCCGCGAGTGGCCTGACATCCTGAGTAAACGAGGTGAACAACGGGCAGGGTCGATCCGTGATGTTGCAACTGCTCGCTGCCAAAGTAGAAGAGGACGAGAAACCAAGCCGGTTGTTAAGGTCGAAGGCGACGGCAAGCTGTTGACCGTAATAATCGTTGGTGATTCCAAATCCACCCCTAAAGACTGACTCGCTGTTCTCACCGAATAGCTTACCCAGAAACCCGCCTTTGAAATTGGGGGACCATGCGATGGCTATTCTTGGTTGAAAATTGTTCTTGTCCCATCTGTACAACGGGTCGGCGTCATTGACCGGACCGGAGAGCACAATCGATATCGGATCGTTGTACGGCACTCCCCGAGCTGCACCTTCCGTTCGGCGACGGAAAAATTCGGAAAGCGAGATCTCCGGCTTCGCTTCGAAACCGCTCGTCTCGTACACCGGACGACTAACGCCGTAACGGAGACCGGCGGTCAGCGTAAGATTTGGTTTGATCTTCCAGATGTCCTGCGCATAAAGGTCATACTCCTCAGTAGCGAACTCGCGTTCACTCGGGCTACCGGGAGGAAGAAGCGTGCCGTCCCGGTCGAACGTGAAGTTGGCGGTGATGGACGTAAATCTCCCCAGCAGCGCGGCTCCCGCATTTCTCACATCCGCCGTGTCAAAGCTTGATCCAATCGGCGAAAAAGCATTGATTCGCTGGATGATGTTATTCCCGCTTCCCTGATAGCCGGTCGGGTTCGTGAATGCCGTATCGAACGCACCCGCGAAAGTTGTGCGCTTATTGCGAATGATGCGAATGTTCGTACCGAACTGAACTGTGTGGTTTCCGTTTACCCACGATACGTCGTCGACGATGTTGTGAACCGGCGTTTCGCGCGACAGTGTCCGCGAATCGAGGACCGGAAAGTATATGTTTCGAAAATAGATCTCGTTTTTCGCGGCATCACCCTGCCGGGTGAACGCTTCGCGCGTCAGCCCGTAACGGAAGCTGTTTACGAGATTGTTGTTTAGGGTCCAGTTATGGCCCACGACGAATCCCCACGGATGCGACCAGGTGTCCTGAGAGGGCGTGTCCGGGAACAATCTGGCGCCGCCGAAAAGGTCGTGTTGAACCTGAATGCGGGCAGTTAACTGCTGGCTCGAAGTAAGGTTCAAATCGAACCGCGCGATATGCGCATTAAGGTCGACCGGGAGCGGCGCATTAAAGCGATAGCCGCCGGTGTTAAGTCCGTCGCCGAGGGTCGTATCGTTCGCCGGATACTTCGCCGCGGCCGCAGCGAGCACCGGCGCGACTGCTGGATTGGCTCCCCCCAGCTCGGGAAAGATATTCGCGAGGTTTGCCGTCGTAACTGTGGTAACGCCCCCGGCAGGATTCAGGTATCGAATCTCTCCACGTCCGAGACTCGCAAGAGGAACACGCGAAACGATCGTTGTCTCGCTTCGGTCTCGTCGCGCTTCGTAACTGTAAAAAAAGTAAAGGCGGTCTTTAATAATCGGCCCGCCGATCGCGCCGCCGAACGTGTTGCGTTTCAACGCTGCCCGGGGAATGCCGGCTTTGTTGCTGAAAAAGTCGTTCGCCGTGAAGTTCGTGTCGCGATTGTACTCAAAGAGGGCTCCTCTGAAATCGTTCGTTCCGCCTTTTGTGACCAATGAAATCTGTGCCCCGGAAGACCGGCCGAACGAAGCATTCGGATTGGCGGTAACGACGCGAAACTCCTCGACTGCTTCACCGTTAAGACGCAGGACTGTGCCGGTGTCCGGCTCCTCGCTGAATCCTTGAATTGCGCCGGCTCCGGCTCCGCCTTTCGGCGCCCCGATCTGGTTTGTTTGGGCCTCGTTGATATCGACGCCGTCAAGGGTCACGGTACTTTGATCACTGCGGGCTCCCGCGACATAACCTTCGCGTGTAGATCCAGGTTGAAGGGTCAGCAGTGCGTTGACGTCTCGTGCCTCGAGCGGGAGTTGAGTAATTTGCCGGGACACGAAGTTGTTTCCGAGACTCGCATCCTGAGTGTTGACCAGGGAGTCGGCACCACCCGCGGAAACAGTTACGGCCTCGTTGACGTTGCCCACCTCGAGCTGAACGTTCGCCTCGGTCGGTTTAGCGATCAAGGCCTGAACCTGGTTGACGATCGCCTTATTAAAACCTGTCGCAGTCACTTCAAGTGTGTATGTGTCAGGCGGTATGGCGTTGAAAGCGAATGCACCGCTTTCATTAGTGGTTTGGGTGCGGGTGAAACTCTTGGCAGGATTGGCAAGAACAACCGTTGCGCCGGCCAAGACATTTCCCTGAGGGTCGGTTACCGTCCCCGTGACCGTGGAGGTACCGGTTTGCGCAGCTACGCAGAGCCCGAAAGCCATCATAAAGAGGCCGGACATCGTAAGCCTGCTCAAACGTGCAAAAATTCCTTGCGTCATTAATATCTTTCCAGCACAGTGGGATCCGAAGCTTGGAATTCACGTGACTTGAAGTCGCGGC
>JADMIO011560668.1_pt1 | contig 56897 bp, 53 predicted proteins | sample 8958161 | NCBI WGS metagenome assembly JADMIO01 (sample SAMN16585339, study PRJNA669376) | soil metagenome | isolation source: Crop rotation soil | place: USA: Cullars Rotation, Alabama | collected 2011 | reverse complement strand
GGGAGCACCTCGCTCGCCTCGTTCGCCCGCGTCCGCGAGGTGCTGCCATCCGGCTTCGCGCTCGACGCGCGCGTGCTGCTGTTCTGCGTCCTCATCTCCGTCATCACGGGCGTCGCGTTCGGCCTCCTGCCGGCGCTGCGCGTGACGCGGGTGCCGCTGGCGAGCGCGCTGCGCCTGGGTGGAACGGCGGCCGGTCACGCGACCGCCATGCGGCCGCTGGTTGTCGCGCAGATCGCCTTGTCGCTGGTGCTGGTCGTCAGCGCCGGGTTGTTCGCCCGCAGCCTGCGGAATCTCTGGAGCATCGATCCCGGATACGACCGCGAGCACCTCGTGCAGATTCGGCTCAATCCGCGTGTTGGCGGCGTCCGCGCCGAGGAGCTGCCCGCGTTGTACCAGCGCATCACCGCTCGGGCGCGCCAGGTGCCTGGCGTGCTCGGTGCGGAAGTGTCGTTCTGCGGCGTGGCCAGTGGATGCCGGTCGATCAGCGGCATTCACATCGAGGGCTATCAGCCTGCGCTTGACGAGATTCCGCGGCTCGTGGAGAACCGCGTGGGTCCGACGTATTTCACGACGACCGGCATGCCCATCGTCGACGGGCGGGCGTTCGACGAGCGCGACACACCGCGGCGGCCGGTTGCCGTGATCAACGAGGCGGCGGCGCGCAAGTACTTCGGCCACGCGAACCCCATTGGCAGACGCCTCGGCTACAGCGGGCTGACAACGGAAATCGTCGGGGTCGTTCGCGACGCGCGCGTCTATGCGCTGCGCGAAGCGCCCCTCCCGATGGCCTTCTATCCGATCAATCAACCGTCCGAACGGCAGTTCGCGACGGCGATGGACGTGCGTGTTCGTGGCGACGCCGCGACCATTGGCGAGACCGTGCGCCGCGTCATCGCGGAGAACGAGCCGCGTCTGCTCGCTTACGCGCGGCCGGTGACGGTCGCCGAGGAACTGGATCAGGGGATCGCGCGCGATCGGCTGGTCGCCTACCTCGCCGCAGCGTTCGGCGCGCTGGCGTTGCTGCTGGCGTGCGTCGGCCTCTATGGAGTCCTCGCCTATGCGGTCACCACGCGGACGTCGGAGCTCGGTGTACGGATGGCGCTCGGAGCGACGCCGGCCGCCGTGCTGCGGCTCGTCGTCGCCGACGGCATTCGCATGACGGCGATCGGCATCGTGCTCGGCATCGTCGCCGCCGTCGCCGGTACGCGTTTCACACAGGCGCTCCTCTTCGGCGTCACACCGACAGACGGCGTGACGTACATGACTGTTGTCGTGACGTTGCTCGTCGTCGCCGTGCTCGCCTCGTCTCTGCCGGCGCGCCGCGCCTCGAGAGTCGATCCCATCACCGCCCTGCGTGCGGAGTAGCAGATGCACATGCGCCTGTCTCACCGTTGGTCGTCGCCAGCAATGCCTGACATCACCACTCTTCCGGCCAACACGCCTCTGATCTCGACCCGCGGGTTGGAGAAGTCCTATCCCGTAGGTCCGGGGCAGAGCTACGTGTTGCGCCGCGTCACCCTCGACATCAAGCCCGGCGAATTCGTGTCGATCATGGGGCCCTCGGGCGCAGGCAAGTCGACATTGCTGCACATCCTCGGCATGCACGACGCCACCTGGTCGGGGGAATACCTCTTCATGGGACAGCCGATTCACGCCCTGCCCGCAAAGCAGCGCGCCGCGATGCAGAAGCGGAACATCGGCTTCGTCTTTCAGAGTTATCACCTGCTCGACGACCTGACGGTCTACGAGAACATCGAACTGCCGCTTTCGTATCGCGACGTCGCAAAGGCCGAACGCCAGAGCATCGTCGCCGACGTTCTCGATCGCTTCGGCATTGTGGCCAAGAAGGATCTCTATCCGTCGCAGCTGTCGGGCGGACAGCAGCAGCTCGTCGGTGTTGCACGCGCGGTGGTTGCCAACCCGGCGGTGATCCTTGCCGACGAGCCGACCGGCAACCTGCACTCATCGCAAGGTCAGGAAATCATGGAGCTGTTCAAGACGCTGAACGAGCAGGGGACGACCATCGTGCAGGTGACGCACTCCGAGGCCAACGCCGCGTATGGCGGCCGCATCATCAAGCTGCGAGACGGATACATGGAGAACGGGTGATGTGGGCTGACATTCGGCTGGCCGCACGTCGGCTGTGGCATCGCCGCGGCTTCGCGCTGACGTCGATCGTCGCGCTCGCCTTCGGGATGGGAGCGGTAACGTCGGCGTTCGCGATTGTCCGCGTGCTCACTCGAGGTCTGCCAGGCGACGAGACGAACCGCATCGTCAGGATTGCCATGCAGGACGCCGGCGGTCCGCCTCTGCGGCTCTCCTACGCCGATCTCCAAGCGTCGCGGTCCGCCACCACCACGCTCTCGGGCGTCGCGGCGTTTCGGGCGGGCGTGGTGAACATGCGCGAGCAGGGGAGATCGCCGGAACGCGTCGCCTCTTCGTACATCTCGGCGAATGCGTTTCGCCTGCTGGAAGAGCAGCCGATTCTTGGTCGCGACTTGCTGGCGGAGGACGACCGCATCGGCGCGGCGCCCGTCGTCATTCTTGGCAGCCGCACGTGGCATCAACGCTACGACGGCGATCCTGACGTCATCGGTCGCACGGTCCTCGTCAACGACGCGGCAGCCACGATCGTCGGCGTCATGCGCGACGGCTTCCGGTTTCCGGTGGTCTCCGATCTCTGGCTGCCTCTCTCCGCGATGCCAGCGTTGAACCAGAACAGAAACGCGCGGCTGTTGGACGCGTTTGCGCGGCTCGGGGCAGACGCCCGCGTCGAGCAGGCGCAGGCGGAGCTCGAGCGCACGATGCGCCAGGTTCCACGGCAGCCATCCGAGGCGACGACGCACATCGGACCGCGCGTCACGCCGTATGTCGATGACACTGCCATTCGGCCGTTCCTGACGGGACTGTGCGGAGCGGTCGCCTGCGTCCTCGTCATCGGCTGCGCCAACGTTGCGACGTTGATGATGGCCGGCGCGCTCTATCGCAGACGCGACGCCGCCATTCGCGCGTCGCAGGGAGCCACTCCCTGGCTGCTCGTCAGGCAGGGGCTCGCAGAGGCCGCCGTGCTGTCGACAATTGCCGCCGTCCTTGCGGTCGGTCTGACGCTCGTTGCGGTGAAGGCGATCGGCCGCGATTCAGCGGGCATCAATTTTCCGTATTGGCTGGAGTGGACCGTTGACTGGCGATTCGTCGCACGCGGGCTCGTGATGTCGCTTGCCGCCACGACGCTCTTCTCCCTGATTCCACCGCTTCATTTCGCGCGAACCGCGACGAGGACGTTGATGAGCGGTGCGCAGCGCGTAGATCGGCCCGCGGCACCGTGGACGAGGGGCCTCGTAGCCGCGCAGCTCGCCTTCACGCTCGTCCTGCTCGGCGGTGCTGGTCTGCTGGCGCGCAGCTTCTTCATGCTGTATCGCGCGGACATCGTCATCGACGCGTCGAAGGTCGTCCTCATGCCGCTCGCCTTGCCATCCGCCAGCTACGGCACGCCCGAGAAGCGCGCGGCGTTCTACGATCGGCTGGAGGAACGCTTCGCCGCCACCCCCGAACTCGCAGACGCGACGACAGCAAGCAGCGTCCCGTTCATTCCGACACCGAGCAGGCAGATCTCCGTCGAGGGTGGTGGGGACGTCCCTGGCGTCACACGTCCAGAAGTGACGACGGTCCTCGTCGGGACGCGGTACTTCGATGTGCTCGGCGTTCGCCTGCTGCGCGGACGCCAGTTCACCGATCTCGATGGCTCGCCAGGTCATGAGACGGTGATCGTGGACCAGCGCCTCGCTGCACGGTTCTTTCCGAATGCGAATGCGATCGGGAAGCGCATCCGCCTGACCAGCGCCGACGGCCCGACCTCTGCGCAGCCGCCGTGGCTGACGATCGTCGGCGTGTCTCCTTCCATTCGACAGCAGCAGGCCGGCGACCCGCGACAGCTCGATCCGATCGCTTACCTGCCTCGCCGCGCCGAGCCGCTCGCCTTCGCGTGGGTGCTCGCGCGCGGCGAACCCGCATCGACAGCCGCCGCTCTTCGTGGCTCCGTGTGGGCGCTCGACGGCAACCTGGCCATGGACACGCTCGTGCCGCTGCAGCAGTTCATGGAGCAATCACGCTGGGCCAACCGCGCGTTCACTTCACTGTTCGTCGGCCTGGCGTGGGTCGCCATGGTCATCGCCGCTGTGGGACTGTACGGCGTTACCGCCCATGCCGTCGCGCAGCGCACGCGGGAAATCGGCGTACGCATGGCCGTCGGCGCGACCGCTGCACAGATTGTCTGGTTGTTGCTCCGCGGCACGGTGCTACCGCTCGTCATCGGAACGGCGGTTGGGATCGGCGGGACGATGGAGCTTGGCACACTGCTGCGGTTGTTCCTGGTGGAGACGAGCGCCACCGAACCGACGACGCTGCTGTCGACGGTGGCGCTGCTCGCCATCGCCACGCTGGCCGCGTGCTTGTGGCCGGCGGCACGCGCCACACGCGCCGATCCGGCGGCGGCGCTGCGCGCGGAGTAGTGAGCCCGTGAAAGAGAGCTGACGAATGGAAAGCATTTCGGGGACAGCTAGAATCCACCGGTGACCTCGCCAGCCGCCCGCCTCCTCATCGCCGACGATCAGCGTGACGTCATCGAGGCGCTGAAACTCCTGCTCAAGAGCGAGTCGTATCACGTCGACACGGCGGACTCGCCCGCGGCGGTGCTGCGCGCCGTCGAGCGTCGCGAGTACGACCTGGTCCTCATCGACCTGAATTACGCCAGGGATACGACGTCTGGAGAAGAGGGCCTCGATCTGCTCGCGCGCCTTCGCACGGTCGACGACACGCTGTCCGTGGTGGTGATGACGGCGTGGGCGTCCGTTGGTCTGGCGGTCGAGGCGATGCGGCGCGGAGCGTGCGATTTCATCGAGAAGCCGTGGAACAACGATCGTGTCCTGTCGATTTTCCGTACCCAGACCGAGCTGGCGCGCGCCGTGCGCAGGACACGGCGGCTGGAGGCCCAGAATCGGCTGCAGGTGGAAGGGCGGCCCGCGCTGATCGCGCAATCGGCGGCGATGCGTCCGGTGCTGGAGGTGATCGCGCGCATCGGCCCATCCGACGCCAACGTTCTCATCACGGGAGAGAACGGGACCGGCAAGGGCCTCGCCGCGCAGGCGCTGCACGCCGCGTCGCATCGCGCCAACCGGCCGCTCGTTACGATCAACGCCGGTGGGGTTTCGGAAGGCGTGTTCGAAAGCGAGCTGTTCGGCCACGTCAAGGGCGCGTTCACCGATGCGCGCCAGGATCGGCTCGGACGCTTCGAAATGGCCGACGGCGGCACGTTGTTTCTCGACGAGATCGCCAACGTGCCGCTCAGCCAGCAGCAGAAGCTGCTGCGCGTGCTCGAACGCGGCGAGTTCGAACGCCTCGGGTCGTCAACGACGCGCAAGGCGGACGTGCGGCTGATTTCCGCGACGAATGCGGACATCGAAGCGGAGATCGCCGCCGGCCGGTTCCGTCAGGACCTGCTGTTCCGCCTGAACACCGTCGAACTGCATCTGCCGCCGCTGCGCGATCGCCGCGACGACATCCCGGCGCTGGCCAATCATTTCCTCACCGCGCATGCCGCACGCTATCGCAAGAAGCTGCTCGGGTTCGAAAGCGCGGCGCTCGCCGCGCTGTCCGATTACCCCTGGCCGGGAAACGTGCGCGAGCTCGATCATTCCGTCGAGCGTGCGGTGCTGATGGCGTCATCGGAGCGTGTTCATGTCGCGGACCTGCAGCTGCGCCCCCCGCGCGACGCGCCCGCGCGGATCGACGACATGAGTCTCGAAGACGTCGAAGCACTGATGATCCGCAAGGCCTTGTCGCGCCACGGCAACGTGACGGATGCCGCACGGGCGCTCGGTCTCAGCCGCTCCGCGCTCTACAGACGTCTCGAGCGCTACGGACTGCAGTGATCAATTACGACCGCCGCATCCTCCTGCTCAATCTTGCCGCAGGGCTGCCGGCCGTCATCGCCGCGGCGGCCCTTCTTCTCTGGCCGGGGCGGTACCCTTCCTTCGTCCGCCTGGCCATCGTCGGCGCCAGCGTCGGCGCGTGGATGTGGCTGGCCTTCAAGTCGCGCGATCGACTGGTGAGACGGCTGCAAACCATTGCCAACCTGCTGGCGGCGCTGCGCGAGGGGGACTTCTCCATTCGCGCCCGCGACGCCGGCGGACGGGACGCGCTCGGCACCGTCATGCTGGAGATCAATTCGCTGTCCGACACGCTGCGCAGCCAGCGTCTCGGCGCGCAGGAAGCGACGGCGCTGCTGCGCGCGGTGATCGCGGAAATCGACGTGGCCATCTTCGCGTTCGATCCGCGCGGGCAGCTCGCGCTGGTCAATCGCTACGGCGAACACCTGCTGGGAAAGTCCGCGGACAGCCTCATCGGCAGGGGAGCGTCGGAGCTCGGACTCGAGCCGGCGGAGCGTGCCGGTTCGCACGTGTGGGATGTCGACTTCCCCGGGGGTGCAGGGCGCTGGGAGATCCGGCGGCGCACGTTCTGGCAGGGAGGGGAGCCGCATCAGCTCGTGGTGTTATCGGACGTGAGCCAGCCGCTTCGCGAGCAGGAGCGTCAGGCGTGGCAGCGGCTGATTCGTGTCATCGGCCACGAGTTGAACAACTCGCTCGCGCCGATCAAATCGATCGCCGGCAGTCTCTCCGCGCTGCTGCGCCGCTCGCCCGCGCCCGCGGACTGGCGCGAGGACATGGAGCGCGGGCTCGCGGTGATCGAAGCGCGGACCGACGCCTTGAACCGTTTCACGAGCGCCTACGCCAGGCTGGCGCGTCTGCCCGCACCCCGCCGCCGGCCCGTCGCCTTTGCCGAGCTGCTGCAACGAGTCGTGCGCCTGGAAACGCGATTACCCGTCCGCGTGCATGCAGGTCCCGACCTCACGCTGTCGGCCGACCCGGACCAGCTCGAGCAACTCTTGATCAATATCGTCCGCAACGCCGTCGACGCGGCGCTCGAAACCGGGGGCGCCGTGTGTGCGCGCTGGGGCTGCGTCGACTCGTCACTCGACGTCCAGGTCGATGACGAAGGTCCGGGATTGCAGAACACGTCGAACCTGTTCGTGCCGTTCTTTACGACGAAGCCGGACGGTTCGGGCATAGGGCTCGTGCTCAGCCGGCAGATCGCGGAAGCGCACGGCGGTTCGCTGACGCTGCAGAACCGCGACGATCGGCGCGGCACGAGAGCCAGCTTGCGGATTCCAATGTAGAGGCGATCCAGCGATGTCGCCACCGCTTCTACGTCACGAAGTTTGAGGAAAGCGAGCCGCTGCAAAATAATCGAGGAGGGTGGTGCCTGGATGGAGATGGCGTATCAAGAGCGGTGGCAGGCTGAGATCGCGGAGATGCGGCGCGTGCTCGCCGGCCTTGCGATGACGGAGGAGTGTAAGTGGGGCAAGCCCACCTACACAGTGGACGGGAAGAACGTCGTCATCATGCAGGGATTCAAAGAGTACTTCGCGCTGGGCTTCTTTCAAGGGGCGCTGCTGAAGGACCCGAAGAAAGTGCTGGTGCAGCTCGGCCGGGTGCAGGCGGCGCGTGTCATGAAGTTCACCAGCGCAAAGGAGATCGCCGCCAAGGCGGCGACCATCAAGGCCTACGTGCGCGAGGCCATCGCAGTCGAGAAGGCTGGGCTGCGGGTGAAGCGGAAGAGCACCTCGGATTTTCCAGTTCCCGAGGAGTTGACAGAGCGATTCCGGAAGGACCCGCGTTTCAAGCGCGCCTTCGACGCGCTGACGCCGGGGCGGCAGAGGAGCTACCTGTATTACTTTGCCGCAGCCAAACAATCGGCAACGCGCATGGCGCGAATCGAAAGGGCGATGCCGGCGATATTCGAGGGCAGAGGGTTCCTGGAGAGACGTTAGATAGATAGATCATTCAGCTCTGCCTTTGCCAGCAGCCCACCCCTGAACCGTTCGTGCACGGTCGCACGCATCTTTTGTAACAAACCTGACAGACGGTTTCGGCCTGACTGCGTATGTTGGACTTCTTCGCAGTCTTCCCGCCGGGAGGATTCATCGCGGCAGCACGGGTGCGACTCATGAACGTATCTGGATCCCCATCGGAAGGCGACACGCGGCGATGCCCGCAGTGCCGCGACACGCTCGTGTTCACCAACCGGTATCCGGTTCTGTCGGTCGGCATGGCCTTGACGCGTGCCCGATCCGAAATCGCTGACGGCATCCGCTACGAACGGGCATGGGTGTGCCGCAACGGCGGCTGCGATTATCGCGAACTCGTGGATGAAGCATGAAGGGAACGAGGACATGTCGACACCGCGCCGCCGCCGTAGGGATTACGACACGCTGACTCCGGTCGTCGGCACGCTCGCCAGCGTGCCGGTCGCGACGGGCGGGATCGCGAGTCCGCTCGAGACGGTCGAGGCCACACCGACCGACGACGAGATCGCCCGTCGCGCCTATCAGATTTATGAGGCACGCGGAGGGGCGCACGGGCGCGACGTCGACGACTGGCTCCAGGCAGAGCGCGAACTTCGGCAGCGCATGCTGCTCGATGTCCTGGCAACCGAGGGACCGTATGCCGCCGCTTGAATCGCTCGTCGCTCGTGTACGCGGCGAGTACTGTGAGATGCCCGGCCTGCGCCTCACCCTGGCGCAGGCGTGCCGTCTCTGGCAGATGGATGCGTCGACGTGCGAGCGCGTGCTCGAACAGCTCGTCGGGGACCGTTTTCTCTATAAGACCGACAGCGATTGCTATGTCGTCTTGTCGTCTGTCGTCGACCGGCGGACAAAGGCGCACCCAGTTGACCGCACGGCATTACCGCGTTCGGCGTAATCCACGATGACGGCGAGCGGGAATGCTCGATTGAAAGCGATCGGCTTGCTGCGGACTATCACCGCGCGGGACCTTTATCCAACGTCGCGCCGGCGACGGCCTGCGGCCTGCCGTCGATCATCGCCGCGGGCGACACGGTGATCGTGGACCGGTGCGAGAGCGCAATGTCGGACTGTTTGTTCTGGTCGAAGCGCGGTGATGTGGCATGCAGCCTCCACGCTCCAGATCCGGCGTCCAATCGATGGCAGATCGAGAGCTGGCGAGAGATTCCCGCGGCGGCGAATGGCCGCCACGGTCTTGCTTATCAATGCCCTCGCTGCGCCGCAGACGGCCGCCCGCATCGCCACAACAGGGCCTTGCACACACGAAGCGGCGACCTGGCGGAGTCGGCGTGAGCCATGTTCGATCGAGACTCGGCGCCCACCGGCACGGCCGGCCGGTGGCTCGTATCAGCGAGATTGCGACCGATTGTCCTGAAGCGTGTGCCACAGCTGTGCGGTCACCCGGTAGCATTCACAGGAAGCCGCTTCGAGCTGCTCTCGATCGGTGATCGTCACGCGCCCGTGACGATACGTAATCAGGCCGGCCTTCTGCAGGATTCCTGCGGCGACCGTGACCGTGGACCGCGACGTCCCCAGCATCATCGCCACGAACTCCTGCGTGAGCGGGAATTCCGGGCGAGCCATGTGATCGTGCGCCGTTAACAGCCACCGCGCGAGCCGCTGCTCCTGGCTGTGAACGGCATTGCACGCCGTCGATTGCACGATGAAGCGGAGCAGCGTCTGCGAGTAGCGCGACAGGACCGCGTAGAACGTCTGCCGGCGTTCCATCTCCGCTCGAAAGGCCGCGGCGGTCATCCTGAAACAGGTCTGCATCTCGCCCTGGACCATCGTCGCCGAGGGTACCCCCGGGGCATCGCCGACTGCGAGCATGCCGGCCATACCCTCGCGGCCGACCGTGGCGACTTCGACCATCGTCCCGTCGGTGAGCACCGTCAACTCCGAACAGAAGCCATCTCCGGGAAAGTACACATGTTCGACGGGCTCTCCAGGTTGGTGGAGCACCTGCCTGACCCGTGCGGCGAAAGGTTGCAGGCTGGGAAGGATGCGCGCGTACTCAGCGGCGGGGAGCGCGGCGAGCAGCAGGTTCGGACTGGAGCGGCGATTGTTCCTGCGCGGGCGGGTAGACGGCAGACCTCGTGGATAGGTCTCGGACATTGCGCCAGGCCTCTCTGCCACCTGAGGGTGGCTCTAAAAGAGGCTCTCGCAAGCCAAGCTCAGCCCAACCGGGCGAGGCAGGCGCTAGTCCCTCGAAGACATGGGTACGCTAACACGTCTAAGAATTCTTAGCCTGCTCACGGCGGGGGGGGGGGGTACGATCACGGATCGGAGAAGGTCCGTCGCGACCCTGTAACACTCGCACGCCGCGGCCTCGAGCCGATCGCGATCCAGAATCGTGATGCGGCCGCGGTGGTAGCGAATCAGTCCAGCTTTCTGCAGGGTACCGGCGACGATCGTGACGGTCGGCCGCGCGACGCCCAGCATCATCGCGATGAACTCCTGCGTCAGATAGAACTCGCGGCGCTCGATGCGATCGTGCGCCATGAGCAGCCAGCGCGCCAGCCGCTGTTCGACCCTGTGCACCGCATTGCACGCCGTTGATTGCATGATGACGCCCACGTGCGCGTGCATGTAGCGCGTCAGCAGCGCGTGGAACGGGCCGCCGCGATCCATCTCGGCGCGGTAGTCATCGGCCGAGAGCCGGTAGGACGTCTCCGTTTCGGCCTGCACCATCGCCACCGAATGCGCGACGCCGGTATCGGATCCCGCCGCCAGGCCCACCATCCCTTCGCGGCCGACGGTGGCCACCTCGATCATCGCCCCGTTCTCGAGCAGCGTCAGCTCCGAGCAGAACCCCCCACCGGGGAAGAAGACGTGCTCGATCCGTTCGCCGGGACGATGGAGAAACTGCTTCACGGAAAGCGGGACGATCTCGAGCGATCGCCGGAGCCGCCGGAGGTCCTCCGCAGGGAGCGCCGCGAGGAGACCATTGGAGACTCCGGCGGCGTGCGAGGGCCGGCGAGACTGTCGCTGCGCTGCTGATTGTTTCGCGGTCACCGAGTAGCTGTGTCACCGCGGGGAATCGCACGGTGATCTTGGCGACGGTAGCGAAAGACCAGCCTCGTTGTCTGTTAGAAGCTAACGAATGTGATTCTGCCTGGTGTGGGACTCCAGGGGAGTGAAAGATGATCACCCGCGCGGCCTGTTTCCGGGCGAGCGCGGCTCTCGTCAGATTCCGCGAACATCGAATCCGACTGCCCGTGCTGCGCATCCAAGCTGCGTGTCAGGCATGGGCATCGTCGGCAGCGAAGCGCTGACAACGTCGCTCGTTATCAGCTGGGTGAGCTTGGCGGAGAGTTTTCGTCAGCATCCCGATCCGCCGACTTGCCGCCGCGCGGCTACGCCGTCCACGACCGGCGTGCGGCCCGCAGGGCGATCGGCGGCAAGCTTCGTTCTGGCCGCCGGTGATTCTCGTCGACACGACTGCGCTCGTGGCCTTGTGCGACGGGCGCGATTCGAAGCATCGTGCCGCGGTCAAGGCTCTCGAGTCGTTGGCGGCCGAGGACTTCCTGGTGCGCGATGCCGTGCTGACAGAAACGTGTTTTCAACTGCCGCGTGCCCATCAGCGACAACGTCTGCGCTTGTTGCTACACGACTTGGACATGCGTTCCCCGCCGCAAGTCCATGAGCGTGACTTCTGGTCCTACGTATTCGATTGGCTGGCGAAATATGGCGATCATGAACCCGATTGGGCGGACGCGTGTGTGGCCGTCCTGAGCGGACGCGACAAGAACGTGAAAGTGTGGACCTACGACCCGGCCATTCCCTTGGCGGTGAAAGCGATCTGACCCAGAGGGAGTTCTTGCGCCGATGAACGTGAGCACTGGCGCCGTTCGAAGGACGTCGCCGAACGCGCTCGCCGGATGCCCCGGAAATCACTCGAACTGCCGCTGACCGAGCCAACGGCGAGTTAGATGGCGGAGAGAGTGGGATGGGATTCGAACTCGAATTCACGGATGTCCAGTGACGTCCAAGCACCACGATAAACATTGATCAAATTCGCGAGCTGTCGTCCACCCAAATCCAGCGCCACCCGCGGCGTTACGGATGAAACGTACAGGAGCCAGATGGCCATTCGGTCCGACGTAATGCTGTCGCTTACGAACGCAAAGGAATATCGGCTATTGGCTACGCTCCGAACCGCAGTGACACGCTCGGTGTTCGTGATCCAAGCATTGACGGACTTCTTCCGGATTCACGTTGTCATCGGTCGTATGGGCATTACTGGTCGCCGCGCTTGTCCGCTGGCGTCTGAGCCGTGTTGATCCGTTTTGCGAATGCCACCTGGAAGCAACCGAATCATCAAACGCGGATTTCGTTGCGTTGGCAGAGAAGGCGGAGCGACCGCCCGCCTTGGATTCGATAAGTCCTTAGACGTGAGGGGAGTCGTTGAAACCCTCGTTGTGGACGTCAGGGTTGTGTGCATCCGCCGGCGACGGCTAATTGGTTCGAGTCTCTGCACTCTCGTCGGCTTGTGCAACGTGCAGGTGATTGCGAGCCAACAGTACCGCTATGGTCGCGCGGATGATAACTCATCGGTGAGTCGCTTCCCATTCTCGATGTACACGTCAAGCAAATCGATCGAGCCGGCGCGGCCGCTTATTGTGCAACTCAAGGTCCCGTCGCTATGAATGAGCAAGTCGCGCGTCTGACCAATAGGAGTTGCAGCAAGCCTCAACCACTTAGTCTCATTCTCATGGACGATGATTAATGACGTCTTGCCGTCGGATGAATCCTCAATGGTAGCTGGCATCGTCCAATCAGGTGATGACAAGTAAGTAACCTGTTCAATCTTCAGACGATCCTGATCTAGCAGGAGCGGCGTGTGACCAGAGACCTGAATCGCAACGGTTAGTATGAGTCGACCCTGTTCATCGATTGAACCGTGTGCGTAACGAATCAGGTACTCTGGATCGTCTGTAGGTCGTGGCAGTAAGTCAGCTCGCCAGTTGGTCAAAGCCGTTGGTATAGCGTCTGCAGCCCACAACACGCTATAAACGATTGTCATGTTTAATATCGAAAACAACACACCTACAATGGCGCGTAGCGCGAAGCGCCTCGCGGGCCGCTGGAGAGTGCCCACGACTCGAACAATCGAAAGTGCGGGCCAGAGTACGCACCAAGCGATTACGATCGCCAGGAGCAGGCCGCTGATAATGCTGCCGCCCCAGGTGGCATACAGAAGTAGGTATGCAACCAGCGGCAGCGCAACAGCGACATGAATGTGTTGCGCTCCCGCGACGTAACACAAATACCGTTCTAATTTCCGAGCCGACGGGCCGAATTGGACCATTGACATTGTTTTCGCGAGGGCCGCTAAGCACATGACGACCGCACCGGCTGAAAACAGCGTGGTTGTAACTGTGCGGTCCTGAACCGCTTGAAGTTGTTGGGCGAGTCGTATCTTCCCTTCATTAGCGCTAGGACCGGCAAACGCCGCCAACGCACCGATGATGTCGTCTGTTACGATCTCGAGATAGATCAGTGACAGATTCGTAGCCACCGTAGCGATAAGTGCCGCGAGCGCTAGAAAGGTGTACGGTGGCGTCGTGTAATACTTGCTCGTTGACAAAGCCCGGCGGATAAATGTCCTTGGCCGAAACACGTAGTGCACACATATCTTGATGACCTGCGGGGTGAGTGTTAAAAACGCCGCGACGGCAGCTTCGAGCTTTTGGATCAGCTCTATCGGTGGAGTCGAAGAGTTCCGTTGTTGCGCCTGGCGCGTGAGCATGTCCATACGCGTCTCCCCACGTTACGTGTGCTGCGTGTCACTCCATGACGCAGCATGCTCTTCGGACCGAGAATCGGCAACCGGGGACAGGAGCGCGGTCGTAGGTTTTTCGGCTGTTCGCCCTGCTGGGCACAACCGCGGGGATAGTATCGCAAGTATCCCCATCATCAAGTCGAGGCCGTCCTTCGCCGGCTCTTCGGCTTATGCGACAGTGCCGACCGTCCAGTGTCGTGTTTCGCACGCTTGCTCTTTCGGAGTCCTCGAGAAGACTCGTACAAACGCGGTCGGAGGGGACCCATTGATGGGTGAACTGGGGCTGCTCGCGTACGTCGCGTTTTTCTTGACCGGCGGTATGTTAAACGACGGCAGGGGTCCTGCGGGTGGGGTGGTGAGCCGACTCGTCTCAGACCGGAGCCATCTTGGCGATGCGGCTTCGGTCGGGTGTACGGAGGGCCCCACTTCTTCGCGCGCCCTTGCTTTCGATTGCGCCGCATTCGAAATGCTCATTGTCGGGCCGGACCCGACACTCGAGCGCTGACCGTCGACGCTGAGACAGGGCGGAGCGTCGCGCGGCCGCCTTCAGCGCGACGCGCCATTTTCGGACTAGGCGTGTAGGCTTCTCGTACTGAGATGCTCTATCCAGTGCAGTCGTGAACTGCCACTTGAACTGTCCGAAGTCCACCGCACCCACCGGGCCCTGCATTGCTCCCGGGTCGCGGTCGTACCTGCGGAGTGAACACACGTCTTCGGCCTGTTCTGTTGTTGACACAGTCTTTCCACCAGGTCGGCCAACTTCCAGTCACGCGGCGCACTGAGGAGTGGGTATTGCGGGGAGATGCTGACTATGCGAACCGCGTCCGGAGTTCGAAAGGCACTACTGGTTCTTGCCTGATGTGCCACGTGATGCCGTACCCCTCGAGTCGTTGCCGCTGCACCGCCTTCTTAGCCCGCAACCGCGGTGCGGTGCAGTCCCGCTCCGTAGACACGAAGTGACCCCAACAGTACTTTCATCCTCACGCGGAGTAACTGTTAGCGATTGTGAAGCTGATTGCACCTTTGCTCCGTTTCATCAAAGCACCCTCCTGGGCCACCAATCGGACTTGTCACTAAACGAGCGCCGCCCGCCAATTCCAATTCGTTCTGGTCCACGCGGTTCCAGATGGTACGCTGCCCGCTGCGGACATGATCGACGGACGGTAGTTGCGCAGCAATGTACATAGTGAGGGCGTTCGCAGTTGTGGATGGCTGGAGACCGCGTCCGCCTGCGATGCCGGGGTTCGGCGCACACTCGGTGAATGGGCCGGGAATCCCCACAGTTCGCCACACGCAAACAAGAATCGGGCAAGGAATCGTCGCAGTCCGCGTAAGGGTTGACCGATCTGCCGCGGAGCCACCGGTTCGCTTGTACGCACCTCTTCAACGGGAGTAACTACTGCTCTCGATCAATCGACGACTTTGTGCGAGACTGCGTCCCGAAACACTTGAGTTCTGAACGGAACGGAGACCGACTAGACCGACTGGACCGATCCCGCTCTGGTGCCGGGCGTCACCACAACCGAAATTACACATACCGTGGAACTCAAGGCGGCTGTCGTGGGTGTCGAAGGTCGGCTGCTGGGTTGGTTTAGTATGCGTCACGCTAATCCACTTCATAATTCGCCACAGGAAATACTCACCCTCGTTCAACGTGCTAAAAGCCCTGTAATAAAATCGGATTGAACATCGAGCACTCGTTTGTCAGGACGGCCGCAGCGCCGGCTCCGCTTGGAAAATGAGGATTGTAGCTGGGCGGCATCGAACTCAGGGCTTCAACGAGTTGATAATGTCTCATGCTGAGCACGCCCGGATAGCGAGGGTTAGAGTCCAGACGAAGGAAGGCCCAACAGGTCATTAGAACCTCTGAAGAATTGTAAGGCGCAGGCAGTCTGAGATGAGCACATACGTGCCCATACCAGAATGCTTGAACGATCGGTGGGACAGACGAGAGGAGAATTGGGTTCACCAAGATCGCTGCAGCAACTGAGGAACGCGCTGTATCGATCGGTACTGGGAGATCCAGGCGCAACGCGGTTGGTACGCGTGTGCCGTAATAATTCGCGCACTCGCCTCGTAAATCGACGAAAGTCGGAATGACTGATGAGGGTTCGTTCACAGGCGATCGAGAGTCGGCAACGGTCCGTTGTAGCTTAAATGGAAAGCGAATCGCTCCTCGCGATATCGTGGCAGATACTGAGTCCCGGTCGTCGAATCGACCCGTTATCGTGAGTTGCGATTCGTCTAGCGTGATCTCGAATTGACTGGCGGCGTACCGAACGATTGCATCTTCAGCGATTCCAGGTGCCGCTACCTCGACCAGTCGGCCGTCGCCTTGTCCAGTGAGTCGTACGCGCCCCACCGCGACTCCGAAATCGGCGTTACCAACCCAGTCGCCATCGAGTCGTGGAGGCGGCACCTCTTGTTCGGTCAGTGGACCGACAACGGTGATTGGTGGCGGCAATGGCCTTGGGACGGGTGCCGGTTGTACCGCGGGGGAAGGAGGCGGCGGCACCACAATTGGAGTAAAGACTTGTAGCGGCGTCGCAGGTGGTGGAACCCTTGGTCGCGGCAGCGCCTTCGCCACCGCCACCGCAGTGACTGCAACTGCGTTATCTCGAAAATGTTCCACGATCGCCGCAAGGTTCGTAACCGACGCGGTCAATGCCGCGTAGGCGCTGGAATTGCCGGTTTCGATCGCTTTCACCTGCGTAGAAACGTTCGAGATCTCGCGGCGAAGAACCGTTACTTGTTCACGAATCTCACTTCCCGTCGTTGGTGAGACCTGCGACAGGTGCGGCTCGATGTTGGCGAACGTCCTTTCGAGGTCTGCGCTGATTATTTCGAGTCGTTGATTGAGCTGCGCTCGATCTCGCGCTGCGGCGGCATCCGTTGATTTCGCCGCCCCCTTGGCCTTGGCGTCCATATATTGCTGGCCCAAATTGGCCGCTAGATTGAGTGCAAAGAGAACTGCGGCAACACTTACAGTGGTTTTCCAGTGAGGCCCGCCTTCGGCCAGTGATTTCCTGATGTCATTTGTGAAAGTGATGATCAGCGTGAGCACCGAAATCGCCGCCAACGCCGTAGGAATATCGACGTTAAACCACATCACCGCGCGGATTATAGCGAGTTGCTGATTGGCACGCGACGGGTCTACGCCCGCGGGTGTTCCCCCTGGTTCAAGCGGTCGCCGCGGGTCGCGCTCGAGCCCGGTGACCGGTCGAATCACCGATTTCTCGGCTCCGACGAACGGCGAGCGCGGATCATCCGCAGTGTTCACATTTGATGGGTGGCGAGCGAGGGTGTGCATTGGACATTGGCTTGTGACACCGCGACCGGAAGTCTCGCGGTCAGCCGTGAACACAGACATCTCAGTGGATGTTCGTCAATTTCTCTTCTGTTCGGATCGGTCGGTCGAGAGTCCGCGGCACGGCGGCGAATTCGACAAGGATGGCCTACTCCACCGCGAGAGCAGGCAGGTCATTTCCTCCCGTCTTTTTGCGTCGCCACGGCCTGCGGAGCTGGCAATGGCTGACGATTTCCTGCTCGCGGTCGGTTGCCGGGGTGATCACGACGCGATAAAGCCGCGTGAGGAGCGACCGTCCGCCAGATAGGACGCGCGCCTCCAGTGAAATCGCGAGACGACGCGACCCTCCCTCAGCGCGCCCGCCACGGCAGGATGTGGCTACTGAAAGGCGAGCCCTGAACGCTTAGGGCGACCTCTCCTCCTCGCCCAGATCGTCTTGTCCGTTCTGGCGCGCTGTCTCATCCTCCGGCATGGTCCACCGCAAGAACCGCTCGACGACGTCCTTGGCGCCAATTAGCTCGCGTGCCGTCTGAATTCGGGCTTCGAGAGTCTGTCGCTGCTCGCCATCGAGCGCCGCGCTCGCCGCGACAGCTCCACGAAGAACGCCTTAAGCGCGAACGCATCCGTCCAAGCTTTGGCTATCGCCCGCAGTTCGTCGCGCGCGGCTTGCACCGCCTGCTGTCGCGCCTTCGCGCGTTCGCGCGCCTGTTCGCGCCGACGTTCAGCCTCGTATCGCGCCTGCTCCGCCCGCAGACGAGCGGTGGCGTCCTCCACTTGCCTTACGAGAATCGGCGCGGCCTCTTCAAGTGCGTCAGCGATGGTCTTCGCGATCGCCACGAACTCGGACTTCTGGCGCTCGATCCATTCGTGCTGCGACGTCACGTCGTGGCGTGGCGAACAAGCGCGGAGCACGAAGCGGCCTGTTGGCATGTCGCGCGTTTCGTCCGTCTCATCCTGAGATTGCGGCGAGTAGCGGCGCGTCGGTGGGAGTTCGCTAATACGCACATAGCGATCCGTACCTATTCGACGCACGCGCACGTTCTCCATCAGCTCGAACAACAGAAGGCCGATCCGCGCGTTGTTCACGTACGCGATGGTAGGGCGGCCCGGCGTCCAGTCGTTCGGGCGTTTGTAGTACTCCTGTTTGATCGTTCGCAGCGCAACATCGACGGATGGGCGATGGTAGTACTCGGGAGACATTTGTACGCGATGGCCCCGCATCTCGAGCTCTACGAACATGGCGTCGAGGGCCTCCGCCGCTCCGCGAATCATCGACTTCGTCACAAAGGCATCGAGCACGTTCTTCTTGCGCGGAACCATGTAGCAGGTTTCCGTCGGCGTGATCTCTTCGAGAACGGCGCGCCAAGCTGTGACGAGCGGGTGGTGCGCCGGCCGCTGCGCCTGGTTCGTTTTCGCGTTCGATGTCGGCCGGCGGGGCGGCAGTTGCACCGGTGGCAGCCGTTCCATGACGGCGGCGCCCTTTTCCCACGCCAGCGGATCGCCGGGAGAGGAAGGCGGCAGCGGCGGGACCGGCATCGTCTCCCCGACAGCTCGGCGAGCCCAGTAGCCGCGTGGCGGATGCGGCACGTTCAATGCCTCGCATACGCGCACCAGATAACTCGACGAAACGTCGTAGCGGCTCGCCAGCTTCGTCGCCGGCTCGCTCCAGATTTCTTTATACAAATCCTCGCGTGAGATGCGCATTGGTTCCTCGACGCTCGTTGTTTGCTCTCGACACGGTCTATCAGTATCGTTCGGCGATGGCCGAACGGTGGAAGAAGCCAAAGATTGCGCCGCAAGACCTTCCGTTGGTCGTGCTCTGGAAGGAGATGCTTGCGGCGACCGGTCTTTCGGAACATCGCGCGTCACAACTCATACGCGAGGGAAGTTTCCCAATTCGACATCTGCCGTACCACGGCTATGCTCCGTGCCGGCGCCGCCGGCGATTGGCGCGTGGAGAGATCGATATGCGCATCTTCACGTTCGCGAAGAGCGAGGTCGTACGGTTTGCTGCGTTGCCCGAGGAGGAGCGCGATCGCCTGACGTTACTGGAATGGGAGCAGCCGCGTTGCGGCCATTGTCCGTTCCATTGCCCATCGGCAGACACCGCTTCCGAGCACCCGTATGCGAAGCGTTTCAGGAGATGGTGGAACCGGCGACGATCGCCGTCATGACGTCCGTCGACGACATCCCCGCGGTATGCCTCGATGAAGACCCAATGACGATTTTTCGGCTCACCCGCAGCGACGTCCGGTTTTGGCGGAAGTTCCCCGAATGCTTACCGTTCCCGCCCTTGCCGATGCTCGACCGTGAGATCCGGGTCAGCGGCTGCGTCGTCGCGTGGTTCCTGGCGCAGGACGGACGCGAATATTCAAGGCGTTTCCGATCGCCGCTGGAGGAGCTCGCGAAAGCCAAAGGCAATCGACGCAATCGCACGCCCTGGTGGGTGTTCGCGCCCCCGCACGCGGAACGCTATTAGGCGAAGCCGATGGACGACGAGAAACCGACGGTCGGTGTGAGCGAACTGGCAAAGCGGCTGCGGGTGAATGAGACGGCGGTTCGACGCGTTGCCAAGTCACCAGGGTTTCCGATGCCGCCGGCGACGCTCCGACCGCTGCGGTGGACGGAAGGACAGGTTGAACGGATCCTGTGGGCGCCGCAAGACCACGACGAGCATCAGCAGCGACTGCGCCGAATGAGCAGTCTCAAACGTCGTTGATATTTTGTCTATAGGTAAACTCGCGACACCTACAAGCTGTTCGCGATCATGTCGACGAGCGTCAAAATATCCGACTTGCTTCGCTGAGTATTGCTCGTCAGAACATAGTCATCAGCGAGCCAATGTTCGACGTGGACGCGAAAGGAATCGCGAATGAGCGCACCGGCTGCAGGCGATCTAGCCATGATGTGGCGGTTGATGTCGGCGACCTCTCGCAGTAACGCCTGGCGCCGCGTCTCATTCGTGAATGCTGCGTCCGGGAGTGCGTCAACGGCGGACCGGAGCAGCACGCCCGCAATGGACGTCGTAAACGGCGACCGACCATTCCCTTGTACTTCGACGGAGAAAACGTCATTGTGATCCGGCAACGCTGCTACGTAAGGTACCACCTGAGGGATGTCGGCGAAGTCCGTCGCGAAAAACGGTGTTCCAATGCGCACTTCGCTGAGCACAGCACCCGTTCGGTCGCGCAACCGGACAGCTAGATCATCGCCACTGGACGAAGTCGGCACCGTGACCGTTCGAAACGCGTCCTCGATGGTGACAGTCCCGTCCGAAGAAACATAACCAGAGATTGCTACCGATTGGATTGATGACGTTACGGCAGCGTTGAACGCTGAAATTGAAGAAGTCGCGCCAAAAAATGTCTTAGAGGGAGGGCACTGTTGAAGACGCAGGACTGATTGGGTCGACTCAAACGGCAGCCAGAATTCGTCTTGTAACAGGTTGAATGTCAAGAACGATGACCATCGAGCGGTAATCATCTCTGAGAACGGCAGCGCTGGATCAGGGTGTGCACCCATAAAATTCAGCGCGCCCACGACAGGTTGTGGCGAGGCTCCGGTAAGGAGGAAGGCCTCACCGGTCACCAGATCGCCGTAGTACGGAGGCTTCTGCGTGAGGTCGTAGTTGTCGCACTCTCCGTAGGTATGGCCTAATTCATGTGAAACAGCTAAGGGCCAGCCCTCGCGAACAAAAGCGACGCTAGGAACCGACGCGAACACGAATCCAGCAACTTGGCTGCTAAAGAACCTGTCAGGAGCGATTGCGATTACCCTTTCATTGTTCGGTCCCGTCACGTTTTCATTCCAGAGTCGACGAGCTTCCGCAACTTCTCGTGGAATTGTGGGGCCGGCTCCGCTCGTGCCTTTGGGCGGCGTCACAATTGTCTGTTGCCAAACCGCGTTGAAGCGACTCGGCGTAACCGGAAAAATCGCTCGGGCGTGCGTCAGGCCATTCGTGATCGTCTGAAGAGGTGATAACTGGCCGACATAACCGATCGGGTAAACGCTGATGTTCACCGACCGAGGACGTCGAATCACGATGGTGTCTTGAATCAAGACTGTAGGGGTGGTGTGCCCCGGCAACATCGCCGATAACGTTGCCAAGGCCGTCGCATCGACATCAGGAGTCGTCATCGCAAAACGCAGTCGTCGCGGGTTCAATTCGCCTGCTAAAACGGTCTGTGTTTCTGTGTGACCTGCAAAGGCAAACGTGATCGGAACCGATGTCTGCGCCGACGCAAAATCATGAGATGTAGCTTCAAATTGGAGAAGTGATGGGCGACCGGAGACGAGCTCGATGTATCCGGACGTACCCTTCAGAATGTCATGAGACTGATTCCAGCGGAGTGTGCTGATCGTAATCGAGGGATCGGCTGTTGACCATGCAAAGTCATCGAGGCCGAAACCATCTAAGACGGCCCCCGTTTTACTGATCGCGAACGCGACGCGTGCGATGCCAGGTTCCCGCAGGATGATCGGGTTGTGCCGACCAAACCCGTTTCCGGAATCCGGCCCGTTTGTCACGTCTATGGACTCCAATACTGATCCAGAGCGAGCGAACGCCTTCGCAGTGACGGTAGCGTTACCCACGCTGATCAGTGTGACGGAAACCGAACTAACATCTGTCGCGAAATCTGCAGAAATCGGAAACAAGCCAGCCTGCGTAGATGGATCGAGCCCGACTAAGTAGTTCGGCTGCGAGCTTGCCTCGCCAACGAATGGGCTAGCGAGAGCGCCGCCAGGAGATGAAAACGTGACGCCGAGTGCCGCGTACTGGTTCGTCACGAACGTTCCGGCCGGCAAATCGTCGAAGTTGATCGTTAAATTGGCAGCGTTCGCTTGGTTTACGACAGCGAACGTGACAATGGCGAGCGCGCACCCGAGGCTGGTCTTGGTCATCATTTGTGGTTGAGTGCGCCCAGTATCGACTGCAAGATCGGCCGAGTCAACGAAGTCTTTTGTCTACCCGGAGGGCGAATTCGGCGGTTGCGGAGTACTCGATCCGATCCGTGATGACGAACGCTCTGCGATCCGCCCGCAGCCTTTGAGGAATGTGGTCGCAGCGGTCTCGGACGGTCAGGGGTGCTGGGGAGCTCCGCAGGCCTCGTTCGGCGCAGTCGCCTGATGCTTGTCCTTTGATCGCGGATTGTCGGGTGCGGGGTCGCCAGGCGGAGTCACTGTCGGCCCATTCGATGTGAAGGAAACCGGTAATCCGCGTCAATGGCGAGTCACGTCCCTCACTGCGTCCCTTTGGCCGAGATCGCGGGGACTCGATGATCTTCAGCAAAAGTTGTAAAAATCATCGGGGGTTTGATCAGGGCGTCGGGATCGGCGACTTCCCTAAGCCATCGGCCGAAATATGTGGTAGAACACGCTGGGTTCTGTTGTCCGGCCGTCCATTCCCACGTCGCCTCACGCACATTGAGATGCGGAGAAATACGCGGATGAAGTTCGTGAAGATAGCCAATCAGTAGATCGTCGGCATCCAAACTCACCAATCAGATCCGATTAACCCCGCGCCACCCGGCCGGATCGATGAACTGATCCCATCCCTCACCGACATGGAGACTAAAGCCGTATTCCACGTCGAACCCGCGAGGAGGAGTATTCGGAAGACGGCGCAATGCAGCCTGCAGCGATCGAATCACGAGACGTTCATCCGCGGTTGTCCGGTCGTAGCTCACGAGCCAGTCGCCAATTCGATCGCGGCGTCTCCTCAAATCGAACTGACGACGAAATTGGTCATCGCCGTCAGGTCTTCCGGTAATGGAGCTGATTGAGTAACGAAGCTTCTGCGGCGGAAACATTTTTCGAAGCGCAAGCGAAACGCTTCCAGTCGCCTTGAGCGCATCCCGTTCAATCCGCAGCCGACGATCGTATTCAGCGCGACGCTTGGGCCGACGGTAAGCTTGGTGTGGATATGTCCGAATACCGAGGATCCGGCTCCATTATGACGGAATTGCTTGCAGAATAGTTGACCGGTCGAGAACTGCGCCAGTGGCGTTGCTGCCGGACAACGCACCGTGTCATCGCGACCGACGCGAGACTGGCCGAGAGCTACGGTTGGAACAGATCAACGAGACGAACCGAAAGCGCCTCGGCAAGTTTTACCAAGGCTTTCACGTTCGGGATGCTCCGTGACAAACCAAGGTTCATCGTTACGCATCCATCGAAGCATGTGAATTTACCCTGATCTGCACGAGAACAAGCAGCATGTGATCGCGCAGTGGGTGTCGAGCCGCTCGCCGTCGAAATCGAAGTAGTTCACGACGGAGCAGCCGCGGCGGTTGACGACGCGCGGCCTTGATGACGAGCGCCTATCCGCGAGTCTGTCTGCGACGCACAATGGCTGCGATGCCTCCCCGTCCACCAACAACAATAGGCCGGATGCAGGCTCAGGCGTGCCCGCCGTCGCGGACGCGATCGTGAGGTTCTCGCCTGTCACGGCCAATCCCAAGAACAAGCTGTCGCCAGTCTTCGAGTCGCCTAGATTGCGGAAATTCACTTCCAAATACAACTGATTGAGCTCTCCAGCTTCAAGAGGGACCGGGGCGTCAGAGAATGCAGGCGCAGCGATGGGATTGATGCCCATAGAGAATCCGTGCTAAAACAATTCGTCGCTGGGGAACCAAGACCAGACGCCCACCTCCGTCAACTCCCGCCCGAGGCCATCAGCGGTCAAAGCATACCTTTCGACGTAGTGGTCGTTCATCATAGTGAACGTTCTGCCGCCTCCAAAGTCGTACGTCGTTGTAGCAAGAAACGGAGTGATGAACTCCTTGAACCTATACGTGTCGTCCCACAACGGATCGATGCCCGTGACGATTCCGCTAAATCGTCACTGCTGTGAGCGCCACATCGATGACAGTGCCATCTGCGCGGGTAATCAGAGCGGCCCTCCCCGACGTACCGGAGAAACTGAACGTAAATGGATCGGCCGCCGCCGGTGTCGCGAGGACCAACGAACCGACGAGGGCAAGAATAAACCGCATCGATGCTCCTCTGATGAAAGCCGAATCGCCTGATGCAGCACAACAGCGCGACACCGCGCTAGGTCTGAAGGCCCCGCCTACGCCGGATGACTCCGAGCGCGAGTGATCACAACCTGAATGGAGCGGGCGTTTGGCGGCGAGCCGACGCATCATCGGGCTGCTCTTGAAATGCTTCAATTGTACGCATCGAAGACGCATCATCATCGACAACCACGATTCCGATCACGGAACATCATCAGCGCTTACGTCCTTACCTTAAACTGGTCAGCAGGGATGAAAAAATAGTTGCCTCCCACGATTGGGACTCTATCAACATCATGCAGAACGCCATCACTGTAGCGATTGATGCGATACCCGAGGTCATCGAACAGCTCAATAACCTTCGCATTGTCAGCAGATAATTCACAAAAAATCAATGGTCTACAACGTCGTATCAAATCGAGAGCGCCGCACAAGACGGCGTATTCGAAGTTCTCCACATCCATCTTAATCGCCTTGACGTCCTGGCTGTTGAGGCTGTCAATCTCGTCCAATCGTCGTATTTCAATGTCGAACCGCAATCCATGACGATACTTGCTGTGTCCGTCATCGACCTGGCACAGCGCATGACGGGGAACTCCTCGAATTAGCGGCATGATCATAGGAACCGTTCCAGCACGTCGACCAAGGCCGCAGCGATGCACGATGACGCTCGGGAGACCGAAGAACGAAACAACCCTTTCAAGCGTATCGACATTGGCCGGTACCGGCTCAAACGAATGAACGGTGGATTCGGGATTCTTCTTCGCAAGAAAACACGTCGTGACCCCAATATTTGCCCCGATGTCCAGGATCGCGCCTCCTCGTGGAATCATTGCGGCGAAGAACAAAAAGTCCCGCTCATAATGCAACACCGAGATTGTTACGACACGAGCGAGGGCTACGAAGAACAAGTACCCCTTGAAGCCGAACATGGTGATCAATGCCAGTTGCGTGACTCTCTTAAGGGCAGCGATCATTTGTCCTCCTGGCCATCCAGCGTGCGACACGCATGCCTACGCGCGAAGCGGCGAGAGCGTCAAGGCGAAGTCGGTGCTCGAAGGGCGCTGCGCATGAGCGGCAATTTAGATGGCGAAGCCGACGCCAAGTCTGATTCTGGCGGGTCTCTCCTCGTAACGTAGCGGTCCAGGGGCGGATTGCGGACGTGGCCGGTCAGGAAACCGGGTGCCTGGCGGACACTCGCGTCGGTTGATTTCTGAACGCCCGGCGGAACAGGCAACGGAGCCGCCGCGAATGATCCCGCGCCGCTCACCGCAATCACCGATCGCAGTTCTCGCCGCTTGCACCACGCGCCGAAAACCGCTCCCTCGTACTCGCTGCCAACGACTGTTTCCGGAATCGCCTCGACAGCGGTGACGCCGAGCGCGTGGAGTTGCCGCTTCGAGTGTGCGCAATGAACGCGATGGTTCCGCGAACGCCGGAGTAGCGATCGCGAGGACACTGAGGATTGCCCATGCGCGCATCTCACACCTCCGAGGTGCGCGATCAAAGCACGTCTCGATGGGTCGCTCAATCGGAATCGTGAAGTCCACGCGGGGAGAGACTTCTTGTAGGAGAATCTCCTTCATCGGCGCCGGGTCGCGGACCGCAGCAAGTGACTCGATATTCCGGACCGGACATTGATTGTCAAAATGCGCGACAAGGATTGAACGTGGCCGACGTTGTCCGGTTTCCCGATGCCCCGAAACCACCTCCGCCGAAGAACGAACACCGCGCCACCTTCTTCACGGTGATTGGTCCGAGTCAACGGCCGTTGACGTGTGCGGCATTCCACGTCGAGACGGGTCTCGAACTGCGATTGTTCTACGAATCGGACGACGTGCAGCGGTCCGAATTGTTCCGTGGCGGATGCGAGAGGAGCAGACTGCAGAGACCGCCGATCGCTGGCGAGTAGCGTTGCTCAGAAAAGGGTTCACGGAAATCGAAGGGTAACGTTCCGCTGTTTTTGCTACGTGCTTTTGGACATCGTGGCGGCGCTGCGGCGAACATTGGCCTCGTGCACAAGCGGGACGAAACGCGAGAGTACGCCTTGAGACGGACCTCGCCGCACGGAAACTCGCCGAAAAAGCCAGTCCAATCCAAAAAGTGACGTTCGCTGACGTCGAGCGGTTTGACCCACAATGTAAGGAGATAGATGCACGCGCGAGATCCGGAGTCCGTAGGGAAAAGGGCGATTTCCCTTCGGCCGGAGGTGAGATGATGGAAAAGCTCTTGATTGTTCTTCAATGGTTATTTGATTCTGAAGCGACGCCGTGTACTTCGCTCTCGATCGTTAGATCGGTGTGGTGCTCCTTGGGATAGTACCGATCAAAATAGTTCGAGCTCTATTGCTACCTGAGGAACCGACCCAAAGTTGACGGACCGCACGGAAGTAAATCGCGTTGATTCATCCGCTGCCAGACCGCCACGGAAACTGGGGGGGAGCCAATTGTTTGCGGCAGCGACCACACACAGAAACAGCACACTAATCGGAATTGATAACGCAAGGTCGATTGAAAACAGCCAGACCAATCGTAGCGAATTCGTCGAACCACTCATTCGCATGAGAATGTGGCGGCTGTTCAACAACGATAAATAGTCGGGGACAATTCCACAAACGACAGCAAGGAGCATAAAAGGACGGTCCCGCCACCAGTCGCTTAAATCAACACCCATCGGCCTCGCGGATGTGAGAAGCACGCTGATCGTAACGAGTGAGGCAATCGACGAAGGCGACAAAGCATCGAACCGTGAAGTGGCGCCTGCCGAAGACACGGACAAACGCGGAACGCAGCACATCGGCGAAGACCTCGGCGGACACTGCGAGGTCCAAGCGCGAGACGAAGGATGCAATATGTGCCCTCGCGTCCTTCGATAGGACATTGTCAATCTGCTTGTCGGCCTGGATCACGCCGAACGCTGCGACGGCCCAAGTTTCGGGCGTTGCTGCGGTAAGCTATTCAAACATCTTTTGAGCGCAAATGTACCCGTGTTTCGGTCGTAGCCGCAAACAAGGGTCAGCGTTCGGACCTGCTTGGTCGAGTCGCCTCCACCGCCCCTCCCGGTTCTGCGGATAACGATTACGCATCTCGCTCTCAAATTAGGTTCCGGTCCGTCGCTTCGCTCTTGGGCCCAAGTGGTTGGCAGGTACGTTCACGATGAATGTCCTACTACCGGCTGATCGGAGGCAGCAACAGCACGGTGAAGTCGCTGTCGCCCGCGGGGCGACCTCTTCGTTAGCGACGCTCGAGCTCTCCGAATCGGCGCAGCTCCAAGAGTCCTCGGAGTTGTACTCTGTGAACGACAGTGGGCGCAGCCCGAAAGCAGGCGATACAGTTACGTTCCTGGCTTCCCAGTTGATATCAGTCGGCAGATGCAAGACGGCAACTGGGTTGTTTCACTCATGCCGAATGGAGTGGAGTCGTCGAGCCGCCGGCGTCCGTCGCTGCACGATTCGACGTATCAACCGAGCTCGCGGCCCTATGCCCTTGCGAACAGTTCGGAGATGCGCTGCCGCACGGACTTCGCGGATCGGGGTCTGTGGTTTCGACGTGGTCGCACGCCAAGTATGTGGCATCCGAATATTGAACTTGGCGGCGTCACGGTATCGTGGTTTAAAGGGCCGAATCTGTTGAAGATCATCAGGCGCGAGGTTGTCGAGTCGCTCCTAAGGAACCATTGTGGCTCAAGGTAACGGTCGTCCCTACGCCCCTAGGTGGCGGTCAACCGCATCGAGTCTGCGGATGCATGACCCTCGGCCACCCTTTGATGTCAACACTGGCGAGGTTGTTTATTCGGGGGACCCGACTGTCGTTGAAAAAGGGATCCTGGTCACTCTGACTTACTAGATCACAACGTCAGCGGCCCGATGCGGCATGGGCCCCTGACCAAACGGAAGAACGTTGCTGGAGGCGGTGATCCTGCCGAAGTGATCGGTTCCAGTGGCTTCGCGCACGCGGCCCCATCACATCAATCTCCGAATAGCATCACTGGCGCGAATCATCCAGCCGCTGCCGCGCCTAGCGGACGCCGGATGTGCGCGTCGCGGCTTGAACGCGAGTAGCCGGTCATCTCGTGGATCTTTTTCGACGTCGGCCTCGGGCTAGCCTGCCGAACCAGAACCAGGCGTCATCGCCGCGGCACTGACGGCGGCAACTCCATCAACGTGCGACGTGCGCTGCGGAGGCGTGCACGTCGATCCAGCCGTCATCGCGTCGAGCTGAGGCGCGCTCCTGCGCTGACCAGCGCGGCGAAATATGCGCGCTGCCCAGCGCGAGCATGGTCTATGCTGTGTGGTTCGTCTGGACGTGTCTGCGGCGCAGAATACCTGCTATCGTACCGCCAAGCAACAGCAACAATCCTGATGCGGGCTCAGGTGTTCCCGCAACTGTCGACGTGATTTGCATTTGCTGACCGTTGACGGCCAGCGCAAAGAACAACCGCTCGCCACTAGTAGGGTTAAACAGGGTATGGAGGTTCGATATCGTGTTCAATGGCGTTACGTCCCCCACATCGAATGGCACGGGAGAGTCCGAGAACGGTGCAGCAGCGACTGGTGCTAGACCGATCGTAAAGCCAGCTTGATCGAGGTCACCGGGAGACCATGCATAAAGACCAATTCGTGTAAGTTCTCGGTCGAATCCATTTGCAGCGAATTGGTACCTTTCAACGTAGTGATCGTTTTGCGTGGTGAACGACCCAAGCGTTCCGAAGTCGTACGTCGTGGTGGCAACAAATGACGTGGCTAGGCGCTTAATATCGATGAGCGAGCCGGTCGGCGAAAATGCAGTCCAGAGCGGATCAACTCCTGTGATGAATCCTGTAATCGTCACTGGACTCAAACCGAGATCAACGATAGTGCCGTCTGCGTGCGTCAACTGCGCGACCTTTCCCATCGTTCCCGTAAATGTGAAAGTGAATGGATCGGCCATGGCCGGCGTGGCAATCACGAGGCAACTCACGAACGCGACAATGAAGCGCATCGGTTCCTCCTGGTGATGAAGGGTGAAAGGAGCGTCAGTAAAGCACAGATCGATATCGCCGAGATAGCGAACTGATCAGCGAAAACGGAAGGTCTACAGTTGGAAGACTTTACGTAAGACTTGCTCCTACGAACGCAGACTAAATCGATGCGATAGCCAAGTCTTCCGCAAGGGCTTAGCGAGATAACCTCCTAGACTGCGAACCTCTGGATGCTCGCGTCGCCGGTGCTGCAACCCCGTCTTCATTTGAGGCGACGAGGGCGCCACGAAGGTCATATCGCCCGACAACGAGTAGCTCACCCTCGCGACCGCTCAGGCTGATGATGATCTGACGCTCCATGTGGTCGCGGAGATGCGGCGATATTTCGCGAAGGTAAAGGTTGTCGAATCGTGTGGCGAATCCGCGAAGCGGACACGACCCAGTGTTTCGGCATCCGGACGAATGGACACGGCGGTCAAGCAAAGACGGGACGACGCGCAACCCCACACGCCTGCTATCGCAGGTTGTCCCTTTAAACTTGGTTCAGCGAAGCTGTTCCCTGCTCAGCCAGCCGAACTCGTTCAACGCATCCTCAGCGCCCAATCCAGATCCGACTTCTTCACCACCAGCGCGCGGCCGCTCGGCGGTCGACGCAGCGGCACATCGTGGCGGCGACACCACCGGATAAACGCCTTTCGTGTGGGACGGCCTACGTATGCGGCCCTTCTGCAGTATTGAGGTAGACATCTGTGACGGCACGAGCGCCCAGCAGCTCCTAGAGACGAGGTGGAAGTTGTGAAAGTGGCCGTCCGTCGCTCATCTCCCAGCGCCGCTGCTCTCGGCTGGGATTATGCACGGCCGCCGGCCCGATCAACGCGAAAGCTACTCAAAGTAGACACACGCTGGGGGATCGCCCTCCTCACCGCGTGAGTCCTGGTGGTGCGGATGGAGCCGCACGTTGCGCCTCGTCGAGCGCAACGAGAGTGCTCCGGGCGTTCGGCGCCGCGGGTGCCTCGCTTGATCGCTCCGTCTTTCTTGGCTCATCCTGAATCGTCGCCCGTCGCGTTGTTGATTGTCGTGGCCGCGGGACGATTACTTCAGCGTTACCCGTCCAGCGGTCCATTCGCACCCACGAGACACGATCTCGCTGCTGCCATTGGTATCGTGGGATGGCGGCGTGGAGGACGACCGCGACGCCGACGACGCCCACGCCAAACCACCAATCGCGACGCGTCATCTACCACCATCCTGGTTTGCGCGTTCGACTGTCGGCCACGAGGGTGGAGTCCACATCGCCGGCCGCGTCAGCAACTCGACTTCCTGCTGCGACATTCCCTGAGCGCGCAGTACGAGCTCCTGTCGAACGTGCTAGCGACTCGCGAGCGCACCGCGTTTTCAATATCCGATTTGTGGTCCCCGCTCTTCGCGTACGCATTTCGTAGTTCTGAGCTGTTTTCGAGCCATGTGTGGAGGACGAGGGTTTCGAGCACCACGAGTGGGTTCTCCGGCGTCACGGGGTCAACAGGGTCGCCCTCCTGCCACACTGTTTCGGCCGGTCTGTCGTAGGGACGATCGCTCAACCGTGCGGACTATAAGCCGGCCAGTGAAGGTTGCTCAAGCCTCGCTGCTTCTTTGCCTCGGCGACGGCGAGAGATGTCGCAGGCCGTAAAACATCACCGCGATGTCCGCGGGCCTGCGTTGTTTCATCGGAAAATCTCCACATCGACGCGACGTCGGGACGGTGCAATGTTTTCCTAAGCTTGTCGGGTTGGCGCACTGGCAATCGACAGCACCGCACGTCGGTGCTCCATCTGGACATCGCGATTCCGCCGTTGGGCTCTCTACGCGTCCGTTCCTCTTGTCGGGAACTTCGCGTAGCTCCTATGCCGCGGTGCACACACGTCGGCCTGCGTCAACGACTGGCTTCCACGAGGCTGTCGCTAATGTCGTGGCCTCATTAGACTCATCGCGCCTGCGCCAACCAATAACAGAAGCCCGCTGACGGGCTCTGGCGTGGCCCGCACCTCACCGTGCGTCATCTGAATCGATCCTTGTCCGGTTATTGGGTGAGCGATTGTCAGACTATCGCCGTTCGCGCCGTGCACGATGCGGCTGTTGAATGGAAGGGTCGCGGTCACATCAAAGGCCCCGATCACGGTTGGGTCCGGCGTGAGGCTGAATGGTGCGGCTGGTACCGGCGCGAAGAAAATGGAAAATCCTTGGTCGATGTCCACAAGTCCTGGTGCCCACGTCATGAACGACAGGCCACCGAGTAAGCGCCCCGAAGGCGTGTCGCTGAACCCCTCCAAGTATTGTTCCCCGCCGTCGAGGGAGGTAATCGATCCGAGCTTGCCGAAGTCGTATGTGATCGTCGCGGTGAAGACGGCGTTATTTTGGGGTCCTCTCTGAGCCGCATATGCGGCCCACGACGGATCAATTCCAGTCGTGATGCCAATGATGGTGAACGGCGCGAGCGACACATCGACGACAGAACCATCGGCCTTCTTGATCGTGCTGAAGTTGCTCATGATGCCATCGATCGAGAACGTCACGGGATTGAATGTCACCGGGCCAGCGCTTGCGGGTGTGGCGAGAGTCAAGAGCACGAGCGCACTCGTCAGCATTCGCATGTAGAGCCTCCTTGTGGCGCGCATTGAATCACGCCTTCATGTCGGCGACTAGCGAAGCGATCGACGAAATGAAGTCTGCGCGGGAGCAGACTTCGAGATGGCTGCCGACTAGATGGTTGCGGGCCAAGCAGTCGGATGTCGGAAGTCTGATGGTGAACCAGCGCATCGCGTGACGCGACATGGGGATCACGAAACTGCGGAATCTCGCGACGGCCGTCGAGAATGGCGCCCCTAACAGGCCGACGACAGGACCGAGCGGACCTCAAACATCCGCGCACCGCATCCAGCACCGCACGCCGTTCGGTCGTCCCCGGTGGGCGACGGTGACGGAGATCACGCGATGGCTTGTTTTGCGGCGGCGATGACTTGAATCGATGTGGAACGAACACGTTGGTCTCGCTCGTCGATCACGAAAGGTCGTAGGCGCAATTCCTACATAAAGTCTTCCAACGATCGACCTTCGGTACGCCGATCAATTTCGCTTTTTCGCCATATCGATCTGTGTGTTACTCGCCCTCCACACTTTACGAGCTTGATGGCGGAGCGCTCCGTCCGTCGCGCGCAGGAGAATCCAACAGATGCGATGCAGCATGAAATTGGTCGTTGCCTTGAGTCTGCTCGCGTGGTCGCAGGATGCCGCCGCGGACTCGATCACCGTTAAGTACACCGATAACGTCACGGGGTACGAGTGTGACCCGCCCCGCGAATCTAGTACGGCGAAATGGTCACGAAGCGACCCGCGATCAGAGAGTTCGGCGGGCCGACGCCGACGTAATGGAGGCGTTGCCAGCGACGCTGCTGAGATTGATACAGACGGCTTGGGCCCGTTCATACCACCTTAAGCGACAGTGCGTGTTTGTCGTTCGCCCACTTCACGACGGTCTCAGCGAATACGGCATAGCCAATGAGACGGTCACCGGCGATAGCCATGCCGGCCCATTCGTTGCCCCGAGCTGTCGACACGAGCGCCCATGCTCCGGAATCGCCGCGCTGCACTGGCCGCCCCGCGATGTTCCTCCAGAATCGCGGCCAGCGCAGCTCGAAGAGATGTTCGAAGCAGTAGAGATTCCTGTTCTCGTCGCGCAGCCGATACGTCAGTCCCAATCCGCCGACCTGCAGAATGCGCGTACCGGACTGCTTCCCCGCGATTTCCACGGACGCACCTGGATTTACCGCACCCTTCGGCGTGATGCCGGCCAGCTTTCCGAGGTTCAAGACCTCGAGGTCCGCCGTCGTCGGAGGATTGAACTGCACGAGCGCAGCATCGACGGAATTCATGACCGAGCCCGTGTTGTACGGATTGCAGGGCGTCGACTGTATCGACGCTGAGAGACTGCTGACATGGAGGCCTACCGCGATCGGGCCTGGCGCGCCGCCGTCGCGTTGTGCTGGCTGTTCGACTCCCGCTTTCACTTGCACGACATGAGCGCAGGAAACGCCCCAGCGCTGGCCGTTCTGATCTTCGACGATCCCTCCGAGAGTGCCGGCGTCCCGGGCAGTGGTTCCGATACTGACGCCGCCGACAACCGGCCGGTGCGCGCGGAGTGGCATCGTAAAATAGGCCGGGGTGCGGCGCTCTTGAACGACGCCGAATGCGTGCTCGCCTGTCTCAATTACGGCCTCGTTTACCGACCATGGCAACAGGCATATCTTGACGACGAAGGGATCCTCGCCACCTGTCGGATAGCCTGTGATGTGACGGAGTTCACCCCAACCAGGCGGTCGCCATTTCGGATTGGGCGTTTCGATGTCGGCTAGTTCGAAGCTCGAGTCGTGGTGAAATGCAAAAACCTCCTCGAGACAGATCCAGGAAAAGCCGCGACGGCCAAACGGCCCATAGTGGAACCAGTCGAAGAACCGCCTGACGACATCCGAAACGGCCGACTCTCCATGTAACGAGCGGAGGCGCCAGAGTTGCAGCCAGAGGGCGTCGTAATCGACGACGACCCCCTGAACGTGCGGGTATTCAAGGACGCGCTGGACGAGACCGCGAACATCGTCGCGCTGACCGAAGTCGAAAAGAGCCTGCATTTCCTCGGCGCCTCAGCGCGCTAGGTGCGCGGTTGAATGAAGCCGCTTCCGAAACTAAACGTGAGAAGCAGAAGGCCGGCGATCACAGGGTCGTGAAGGCCCATCTCGGCAAACCAACCCGCCGGGTACGCATAGACCCAAGCGAGGAACGCCAAACTAGCGACTACTTGGTTGGTTCGTTTGACGGTGGTATTCGTCGTAAATTTTCCGAGCCACACCGGAACGGCAACCAAGCCAGCCAGACCGAAAAGCGCGAAAGCCCACAGACGAAACGTCGCGTTCTCGGGACCGGCCTTCGTGAGAATCAGCTGAAGGGCGCCACTGTAGAAGGCAAGGACTTCAGCTGGAACGTATTTCGCGACACGCTCGCCATATTCCTTGATCTTGTCTTCAGTGGTCTTGTCAGCCGATGACAGATCAGCAACACCAGGTTCCGCCTTTGGCTTTCCCTCGACAAGTCGCGACATGACGATCTCCGCAATGCTGCGCGCGGATTGCGCCGGCCAATCGTGGTTACGTTGTGCGGACGATGGCGGGATTCTGCGGAATCAAACCTTGGAAGTCAAATCCAACACAAGAGAAGACGGCATCCAGCGCGATTCCCTACTGGCGTTCGGTCGGTCGCTAATCCTCTAGAGTAGCGCCCGTGGTGAACACAAGGCGCTCGGAACGGTGTTGTCCGGACACTCTCGGCGCGCCCCAGTGCCAATACGCGAATCGTTCACGCGAGGAGGACGATTCGCCAAATCGCGCAGCGCGCACTCCTTCGGCCGTAACAGACGTTCGGGTTCTTTAGCGACGCAAGAAAAGCGGCGTCTTCACACGAACGGATGTGGCTCTCTCGAACGCGCCGAATTTGGCATCTGGGCGCACCATTCGAAGCCGTAACCAACCGCCGCGCTGGCGAAACACTGTCTGGGATTCGAACCACCCTCTCGCCGCCAGGCACGCAAAATCAACGCGTGCGGCGGACCTGACATGGGTAAGCCGTTCCGAAGATGGCAGGGGCCGAAGATCCGAACCGCGCAAATGCCCGCAGCGAGGCTGGTTGTAGTCGCTAAGGAGGATTGGCGGGCTGTCTGGGACGATTTCCGCAACTGGCTCATCAGCGCGGCGTAGAAGAATTCCAAGGATATTGGCCGATCGCGCTCGATGTAAGCGTTGAGAACTAGAAAGCACCCGACGCTGAGGGCGAGCGTACGCGCTAGGCGGGGCCATTCGCATCCGTCAGGCCTGCTGGCCGATACGCCTCCGGGGTTACTCAACGTATAGATGGCGCTTGGCGGCGCTGCTCTCGGAAGGTCATCGGCTGGGCGTCATCCGCCACGGCGCCGCGGCATCCTCCTCGCGCGGATGTACCCTGTGAGTCGCCTTCGTCTGCTGGCGCCGCGCGTTGGCAGGGGCGGCGCAACGCTTGGCGGCGCCGCGCCGGCAGCGACCGTATCGTCTCCAAGATCGACATCAAGAGGCTGCACCGACGTTCCTGATGCGGCGCGACGTACTTCGACCGCATACTAGTCGCTAGATTGTCCCCATGAAGTGGATCGACGCCGGAGACATCAAAGTGTGGGTGACGGGCAAGCGGCGTCACTGTGAGGAGAAGCTGCCCGAGCTCCTGCGCCGACTCATTTCCGCCAGCGCCTCCACAATCACCCGGCTTGATTTTCCGAGTGGCGACAGCATCACCACGGGCGGATGGGACGGCCACCTTGAAACTCCAGACATTTCACCGTTCTTTCCCTCGGGCGTCTCCGGCTGGGAGTTCGGGGGCGAGCCGAGTTGTGGCAAGAAGGCGGATAGCGACTACCTCTCCCGTACCAGCAAGCCGAACGGATTGGCCAGAGCGAAGACGACGTTCGTCTTCGTGACGCCGCGCCCATTTCCCAAGCGCAAGGAGTGGGAGGCAAGGAAGAAGAAGCAGAAGAAGTGGAAGGCCGTCAGGGTCATCGCGGCCAGCGAGCTGGAAACGTGGCTCGAAAACACGCCAGCGGTCGCCCTCTGGCTTGCGAGGCAGATCGGCAAGGCCCCGGACCACATCCGCGACATCGAGGCAGCGTGGGAGGAGTGGTCGCTTGCCACGGAGCCAGCCATGATTCCGGCGGTTGTTACGGCGGGGCGCGCAGAAGAGGTGCAACGGGTCCACCAGTGGGTTCAAGGCGGACCGAGTCTTCTCGAGGTTCAAGGAGATTCACCAGACGAAGCCCTGGCCTTTCTGTATGCAGCCCTCAACGACCTCTCGGAGCCTGAGAGGATGCGATCCATTTCGCGCTGCGTTGTGGTCGAGGACGTTCACCAGTTCCGCACCTGTGTTCAGTTCCAGCAACCGCTCATCATCGCCGCTCCCGCGCACTGCCGCATCGCGGTCGGTCCAGCGCTCAAGAAGCATCATGTGTTCTTGATCGCCGACTCCAACACCCTCGACCAAAGCGGCAGACTGATGACGCTGCCTCGACCGCGAGCCGGGGCGCTTGAAGCCGCTCTTCGTCAGAACGGGCGTTCGGAATCAGAAGCACGGCGTCTTGTTCGAGACTCCGGTGCAAGTCTTCCGGTTCTTCGCCGCCGGACTATGCGGTCGACGATTGCCGCCCCGGACTGGAGTAAGGCTGAGTCCGCCAATCTCTTGCTGCCCGCTCTTTTGGCGGGAACGTGGCGCGATGAAGAGGGCGACCGCCAAATGATCGAAACCCTGAGCAAGCGTCCATACGCCCAATACATCAGGGAACTTGAACCGCTGCTCACAGTTGCCGACGCTCCCCTTCGCAGAATCGAGAACGTATGGATGCTCAAGTCGCCTCTGGACGCGTGGTTCGTCCTGGCGCGTTATCTCGACACTGAGCATTTGACGCGCTTCCGAAGCGCTACAACTACTGTTCTTGGAGAGACTGACCCCAAATACGACCTTGATCCGGACCAGCGATGGGCGGCGGCAGTCTATGGCAAGACGCCGCGATTCTCGGGTTGGATTCAACAGGGGTTGGTCAAGTCTCTTGTACTTCTTGGCGTTCATGGTGTTCGTCCTGGCAGCCGTGAAGGCCAGGACACGGCCGACGCGATTACTACTGACATCCTGAAGGGAGCGACGACGTGGCAACGCTGGTCGTCGCTGAAAGGAATCACGCCGCTCCTTGCAGAAGCTGCACCTGACGCATTCCTTGATGTTGTCCTCGAGACCCTCGCTACGAGTCCTGCGATCTTCGTCGACTTGATGCGAGACGAGGGAACGACGTTCGGGGAATGTCGGCATGCGGGCCTACTTTGGGCGCTCGAAGGACTCGCATGGGATCCGCGCTTCCTCGATCGCGCTGTCAGCGCGTTGGCTCAACTTGCTGCGATAGATCCTGGCGGGAGTTGGAGCAATCGTCCGCTGAACAGCTTGCGGGATATCTTCCTTCCCAGCCCTCCGCAGACCTATGCGCCCGCACCGGCACGTATCGCGGCGTTTGATGCTATTGCGACGAGTGATCCGGAACTTGCGTGGAAGATTGTGGAGGGCCTGCTCACCGGAGGGAGCCTCACTGCCGCGCATCAGTTCAGGTGGCGTCCCCGTGCTGGCGAGCGCGACCCGTTTGATCCGCCCTCGCAGGAGGACTACCACGAGTACGCGACCGCCATCGTGCCGAGGATGAAAGCGCTGGTCGCTGCGTCTCCAGCTAATCTCATCGGCGCGATCAAGGCGTTCGTAAATGCGCCAGTAATTCGCGACGCGGTCCTTGAGGCGCTCACGACAACGGATCCGAAGTCACTTCCGAACGCCGAACGGCTTCGGTTGTGGTCTGGTCTTCGCGACCTGCTTCACTGGATCAACGGCTACGGTGGCGCTGATGCCAAGAAACACGCCGACACATTGGCGCGTGAACTTGACCGGTGGACACCAGAGGACCCGCTCATCGCCCACGAGTGGATCCTTGGCAATGCATGGCCGAATCTTCCGGAGGGAGACCCGCGAGATTACGATGCCCGCGAGGAAGCGATTACGGTGACGCGCAAGCGAGCAGCCAGGGACGTGCTCGATCAGACAACGATGTCAGAAATCGTGGCGTTCGGAACTCGCGTAGATTATCCAGGCGTATTCGGTGACGCTTTCGCAAGGGCCGTTCGTGATGAGGAGGATGACGCCCTCGTGGATGCGATGGTCGCACACACGCCATTCAACGTCGTGATGATGCTTGGCTACTCGAACGGGCGAGTCGCGCTCAAAGGCACCAGTTGGATCCCAACGCAAGCTCGCAGACTGGCCAAAGTCGGCATCGTTTCGCCGCAGGCCATTGCCTCCCTTTACCTTGGTGCGCCTGAAGGACGCACGACGTGGGAAGAAGTCGCGTCCTACGGCAGCGAAGTCGAACGCGCCTATTGGCAGAGCGCTCGAGGCCGCTCGCGCGAGCGAGAAGAGGATATTGAAATCGCAATTCACAAGCTGATCGCAGTCGATCGTCCGGATAGCGCGCTTGAGATTGCTGGAGCGCCTAAGACACCCGTTAGGAGCGAGTCGCTGCAGCTTCTACTCAGGGCACTCAGAGAATTCGATCCCAAGGAGCGGCGCATCGATGGCACGATGTTCCGCTTTTACCTGGGCGAAGTCTTCAACAAGCTCCATCAGAGCGGGCTCACGATCGATGAGTTGGCTGCGCTGGAGTGGCCCTTTGCGCAATTGTTGGCGGATGAACTGCACTCACACACAAAAGAGCCGCTCGCCGTTCATCGACTCTTGCAACGCGATCCGTCGTTCTTCTCGATGCTTGTCGGCTTCACGTATCGACGCGATGACAAGCAAGAAGTGCGCGCCGATGACACGGTGGCAGACGAACAACGGAAACAGCGGACGAACGCCGCTGGACGAATTTTTCGTTCATGGCGCTTGATGCCGGGAACGCAAGCAGATGGTTCCATCGACGAAGGCGCTCTTCTGGACTGGATTACACGAGCTCGGAAGCAATGTGCCGAGAGCGGGCACGTCACGGGTTGCGATATTCAAATCGCGGAAATACTCGCTCGATCGCCGGCCGGAGCAGACGGGGCGTGGCCGCATGAATCCGTACGTAGCGTCATCGAGCACTTGCAGAACCGAGTTGTTGACGAACACTTCCAAGTTGCGGTGTTCAACAATCGGGGGGTAACAACTCGAGGTGTGGGTGACGGAGGCAAACAGGAACGGGACCTTGCACAGCGCTATGAGGGATTCAGCCAAGCTGTCGGCGCGAAGTGGCCCAGAACCAAGGCGATTCTTCACAGCATCGCCCAGTCCTACGAGCGTTATGCCGACCGGGAGGACGTCACCGCTGAGTTGACCGATCTTGACTGGAACAACTGATCGCTCCGTGCCGGTTTGCTGACCCAAGCAACGACACCACGCAAACGGCGACCCTTCACCTCTGCTCGCATGGCGTTAAGAAGTCACGATGAAGACAGCCTACATTCTCGTCAGACACCTTGATACAAAATACGGGATCGACGTTCTTGATGTTGGCGGCGGACGATTCGAGCGTCTAACTCAGGATTCCAAAGGCCGAACGCTATTCGGTAGGTGCAAAGAGCTATTTCCAGGTGCGTTGCCCTTGTATGGCGACTGGCTGTACCAGAAGCAATATTCGACCACCCCGCCAGCCAGACTTGGGAGCGATCCTTCTGGAACGGGCGATATTCCTTTTGAGACTGAAGACCTGTTATTGGCGCTCCGTCTATTGCAGCCAGGAGATATCAGCTTCGTGTCACAAGCTCTGGACGACGAAGGTACCCTGCGGATTCAAGAGCGATACCGATACTTTGGGGATATCAACACCACGCATCCATTCCAGTTCGATCCCAGCCAAGTCTCTGAGGTCGAGAAGTTGCTGCAACTAGTCAGAACTCCCACTGTGCAATCAGCATGGTTCGCCGTTGCGAAGCGCTTCTTCCTCTACGGTGGCGCCAAGGAATTCAATCCGTATGTCGGTGAGCTGGATCGGATCATCGATTTTGTGATTGCCCTAGAGGCTGTGCTGGTATTCGAGCACGATCTCGTCAGCCGACGCCTAAGGAGAAGAGCGACGACGCTCCTGGGACTCTCGGGGACCGATGCCGACGTTGTGTCTCGCTTGTTTAGAGATTTCTATGGTCATCGCTCAACAATCGCGCACGGTGATCCAATAAAGATTGTCGATGCAGCGCAGTTCCATCGTGAGATGGAAGCTTTTGAAACAGCCGTCCGGAGTGTCTTGAAGGAAGCCCTCCGCCTGATTCCAGGCGAAGACAACTCGCGCAGAGCTGCGCTGGTTGGGCTCGGAACTGTGACAGATGCAGAACGATTGGAGTTTCTTGTCAGCGTCGCACGAGGACTTGAAGACCTCGACAAGAGACAAAAAGCCATCGAGAGTCTGCAAAGCGTTTGACTCCGGACTGTTGCGAGCGGACCAAGGTAAAACACGCGAATCCGCAATAAGTCGCGCCAGGATCGCGTGCGATGGATAGCACAAGCGGCTAGGATGAAACGGAATCTCTCCGCGTCGGAGCTGACCTTCTACCGCCCAACAACCACATCAAGACGCGGCCATGTAGATTCCGCCGTACAAGTGGCCATCCGGGTCAATTCTCATTTCGGCCACAAAGCACTAGTGCGTTTCGAAATCATTGTAGTCAGTGTTCAGCGATAGCGTGGCGTATATCTCGAGCAACGCTTGCCGGTTGCAGTCCGCTTCCTCGACGTAGCGAATCTGCATCAGTCGAATTCGGGCCTTCGCTTTCTCAAAGGCCGCCACGAACTGAGGATCGGTCATCAGTTGCTTGGTGGAATCCTTCGTCGTGTACGAAGTCTTACGGCCGGTATCCAGCCTTGCGAGCTTCACCGCAAACGAAGCCCCTGCGTAGTGCCCAACGTGGCCCTTCAATCGTAAGCTCCCCCGTCAAGCGGACAGTTCGATAGGAGACTTTTCCGCTGATGAAGGCCTCGGGAGAAACGTTAGTGGCGGCACCCGCCCGAGGCTGTCGTGGGGCCGCTCGCCGTTGTAGATCCGGAGCGAGGCATCGGTCATCACCCGCAGCTCCGCGATCGATTCAAAGAGGTGCGCATTCAGCACCTCGGTCCGATAGCTCCGATTGAACCGCTCGATGTACGCGTTCTGATCGGGTTTGCCCGGCTGGATGTAATGCGTCGCCACGCCGTGCTCCGCGCACCAGTCGACGAAGGGCTGCGCGGTGAATTCAGGACCGTTGTCGACACGCACGGCTGACGGCCGGCCATGCAGCGCAACGAGCTCGTTGAGGATGCGGACGACCCGCCGGCTTGGCAATGACACGCCCATCGCGATCTCCAGTCCTTCGCGGTTGCCTTCATCGATGATCGTCAGCAGCCGCACGCGACGGCTGTCGTAAAGCGTCTCCGTCATGAAGTCGAGCGCCCAGGTCTGATTTAGCACCGGCGGCGCCGTGAGCGGTTGACGGACGCGCCGCGGCACCCGTCGTGTCGTCCGACGCGGCAGATTCAACCGCAGCGCGCAGTACACGCGATGCACCCGTTTGTGGTTCCACGACCGACCTTCGACGCGCAGCCGGTCAAAGAGCTTCCAGAAGCCCCATCGCGGATACCGTGCGACGGCGTCCGTCAGCGCCGCAATCACCGCGGCATCTCGCCGGCTCGCCGGCAGCGGAGGCTGGTAGTACGCCGTGCGCGAGAGCCTCACCACGCGGCAGGCTCGCTGAATCGAAAGCTGGTGCTCGCGTACCAGCACCTCAGCGATCTGTCGCTTCGCGGACGGCCTTATAGCTTTCGGTTCAGGACATCCTTGATGGCCGCGTTCTCGAGCGCCAGGTCCGCGTACATCCGTTTCAGCTTCGCGTTCTCGGCCTCGAGCTCACGCAGTCGCCTCACGTCCGACACCGACGCGCCGCCATACTTGCTTCGCCACTTGAAAAACGTCGCCTTGCTGACCGCATGCTTCCGCAGCAGGTCCGCCACCGGCACACCGCTCTCGGCGTCCTTGAGCATCGCGACGATCTGGGTCTCGCTGAATTTCGACTTCCGCATGCCTTGGGAGCGCATCAGAAGCGCATACGACAGAGAGCCGAATGACCGACGAGACGACCCCTCTCCGCAATCTTCTGAATAAGTCAGGCCTGCCGTTTCAGCTGGCCGTAGAGTCTGAAATCCGGAGGCTCGGTCCTCAGAACGGTACGACGGAAGTCTGGCGCGAGGTCCCTTACTCCGAAGGATTCATCGATGTCGTCGCTCGTCTAGGGCGGATGCTGCTTGTGTTCGAGTGCAAGCGATCCGAGAAGCCCTGGCTGTTCATCTGCGACCCCCAATGGAGCGGCCCACACACGCGGTGTCGGCTTGAATGGTTCAACGGGCGGGCGCCTCTGCCGCAAGTCGTGACAACCGAACATTCGCGGGTGTTCTGCGGTGAATGGAACATGGTAGAGGGCACCGACGAATCCTCGTTCTGTGTCATCGAAAAGGGCTCGAATCACAACATGGAAAACATGTGCCGGGAAGTCATCGAGGGCGCGCACGAACTGCTGGCCGATGAGGAGCTCGCTCGAGATGAGTTTGCGGTAGCGGTGCCAGTGATTGTGACGAACGCAATTCTCCACGTCTGCTCGATGAGCCCACGTGACATTCTTTGGGACAGCGGTGCGTTGAGTGAAGCGCACGGCAACTTCACGACAACCGACATGATTCGATTCCGAAAAAGCCTTGTTTCGTCGCGCAGCAACATGTACGACAGATCGGCCATGGAAATGCGCCACTGGACGCTCGACCGAGAGAGAACGGTGTTCGTCATGAACCCGACCGCTCTCGGCCGGTTCCTAATGCGGATTGGTTCCCTCACGCCATGGGATGCAATGCACGGGGCTCCCAAGGAGTTCATCAATCCTCCGAAGCTGCCGTAGAGTGTGTGCGGCACCGCTGCGCGGCCGCCGCTACCTGCCAGACGCCACACCAGGAGTCGCCTCGCCTGGGACGCTGGAGGAGTTCCAGTGCCTGAAGAACACCTCACAAGCCTCAATCACCGTCACGGCATCGGAAATCATCTGCGGATGCAGATGTAGGGGCTGGCTTCGATCGTCGCCGATGAACGAATGCACGAATATCGCAGATGGAGTGCCGAGTCGATCTTGTTCCTCGCGTAAGGCTTCTACCTTCTGCCACTCGCGCGCTCGAATGGCATCGAGCCGTTCGCGCTCGATCGCCTCGTGCCTTTTTGCATCGTTGGGCGAATAGTTAGCGGGTGGGATGTAGAGCGGGATCCTGTGCGCGAGGGCATCTCGGTAGCCCTTGAGGTACTCATTGTGCCAGCGCGTCATCTTCGGTGAACCAAAGTACGTTCGCAGCGGGTCCGGCAAGTGCCGCTGCGTTTGTTCGGCGAACATTCCCACCTGTCGGCGCGGAACTACTTTCTCCAACCCATGCCGCCATACAAATGCCCAGGCTAGGTTGTCGAGGAGCCCGTAAAGGTTGATCACGAAAGCGTGAAGGCTGATTAGCGCGTCATCGAGGTAATCGGTCTCGATCGGTTCGACGGCGGACGGCGGGAACAGCCTGAACACATTGTTGATACCGCGTCGCAAGATCCGCAGCCGTCGACCGACGCCATTCAGCAGGTATTCTCTGGCGCGAGCATTTGTGAGACTGGAGGTATTTTCGGCAACGAGAAATAGAATTCGTTCGAGGTCCGCATCGATTGCCGCTTGTTGTTCATCGAGTTGGTCCAGCGCGTCGCTAGAGTAATTGGGGTTGCTCGGTTGGTTGGCCATTAAACGCGTCAGGGCGAAATATTTCGTCACGAGCCTGAAGGAGCCAAGTAGTCATTGATAAATCGCGGGGCAAGGTATGTGACTGCGACCACATGCACCGCGCTGATGACGTGTTTCCAGCCGGCCGTGACCTCCTTACAGATTTCGGTCACGTAGGCTTGCAACTCCTCGTCGGACGGTTCGGGCTCCTTCGGGAGATCCTTCGCCAGAAGTCGCGCAACAAGCTCCATCGCGAAGTGGAGCTTCGTGTCCGCTCCATCGTCTTCAACCACGATGTCAAACCTTCCCGTCGTATCCGGCGACATCGATTCGACAGCGTACTTCGCTGCCCGCTCCTGGTAGGGCCCGCCGATGTCGTTCCGAAACGTGGCGAACCGCTCCTTCGATTTTTCGAAAAATGCGATGGCTGCGTTCCAGATCCTCCTTTGCTCTTCGCTCTCGTGATTCTTGATCTGCTCCCACCAGGACGGCAGGGCATTGAGCCGGCTTATGGCGCCGCCGAATTCGTCGAGCGTTACGAGCGATCTCCGCAGGAAGTAGAAGCGGCGATACAGCGTGCTGAGGAGATCGAGGCGGTGGAGGTCATCTTCCATCGACCCCCAGTACTCGACACGGAGATCCTCGAAGAGCACGCACACCCTGGCGACCCTTGCGGCAAGCTCGGGGTCGTCGTCCGTGAACACCTGCTTCAGGGACTTCTCATACGTCTGGACGTGGGCCATTCAATCGACTCCCAATTCGCTGAAATTGGCCGTCTGGCAGGGTCGGGATGCGTGGGTGGATTTCCCGCTTGAACAGAAAAGGGCCTCCGGAGAGGCCCTGAATCGAAATACAAGGTGCCGGTGGCTCAGTCTTCGCGCTTACCCGGGAGCCATTCCTTCGGCTTGTCCTCGAGGATGGTGAGCCGGTTCTCCGGCCCCTTCGGTTTCTCCGGAGGAGCGGCGGGAGTCGCACTGGCTACGGGCTTTGGCGCTTCGTTTTCAGCCATGGGTTCTACCGCTGTTGGAGCTTAGACGGATCCTCGCTGCGGGTCGGGCGGTTTTCAGGACCGACCGGCTTCTGCGGCGTGGAGTTGGTCGGCTGTGCGGGCGTCTTCGGATCGGCCACTGCTACCGGCTCCCCGTTCGCTGCTGGCCGGGCCGCGTCCCTTCCTTCACGATTCTGTTCTCCGGCCCCGTCGGGCGCCGCGGCGGCGGCTGCGGCGCCGCTTGCGGCTTGGACTCTGGCATTCTGAATCTCCCTTAACACCGGGTCGAGATTGTCGATGTGGACGGTCGGCACGGCGCGTCGCGCGTTCCTCGAATCCATTACATACGGGATGCCGGCGAGGAGCGTGAGAACGAGCGCGCCGACGACCGACCAGTTCGCGTAATACCGGAACGCCGATTTGTCGTCGTTGCTTAAGGCGTTTCGCTGGCCCGCCTTAACGATCTTTCCGGTGAGGTACTCCTCGAAGTCGGTCTTCGCAAGGTCCTCAGCCGCCTTCTGATTTTGACCTAGCTGAACGTGGTACGCAATGAGCGCCTTGTAGTGTTCGTCGAGTTCCCCGAGGCGGGGCAAATACTCATACGTTTGGCCGAAATAGGCCCGCCGGATGAAGTACAGAGCCGCGGCGAAGACGGCGCAGTCGATGGCGATCAGCGCGTAAAACGTGTACGTCAGGTTCGTGAACTGCTCGGAAAAACCGCGCAGCATGGCCCCGATGAACCCGCCCAGGGCGGTGAGGACGCCGACCGGGAGAGACAGCCCGCCCACGATCTTGTCCTGTCGATCGAGCTCGTGGTCGTACTGCTTCCGGATGAAATCGCGGTCCAAGGCGGAGAACCTCCGGCGGCATTATGCAGGAGGTTTTCCTGAGAGAGACGCCCAGGTTGATGCCAAGGTGGAATGGCCGGTGAATACCAGTGGAAGGTTCGTACGAACGAACGCAAGTGGTACAAGTTCGGGATAACTATGGAACGCCTCTCTGACGCGATTCGCGAGAAGTACTCCCGGGGCGGAGGTCGCGGCGAGGACCTCGATGCCGCAATTGCCGGATTGGAGGCGCGAAGGGTTCCCGAGATCGACGGCTACCTACTCTCGCCCGTTTCGAGCACGCCTTCGAGGATTGCCGACGTTCTACAGCTTGGCACGCGACGCTGCGTTGACCTTGCCGATTCGACGATCCGTGAAATAAACCTGGAGCGGGTAAACAGCTCCTGTATCCTCGCGCGAGCAGTACTCGAGACCGCGTGCCTGATGCTCTACCTCTCGCACGTAACCCGGCATGCGGTCGAGGATCCGGCAATTGCCGATTTCGAAAAGCTCCAGAAGTTCGCGTTCGATACGCTCGTCGGCTCCGGGAAGAAGGCGAAGACCTTCTACTTCATGGAGGGCCATACCGTCACAAACATCCTGACAATCATGGAGAAGCTCGATAAGGACCTCGAGACGCCGTTCCTGGGCTTCTACGAGGGGTTGTCAGAGCACGCCCATCCGAACGCTCACGGCATGGCGCTCACTTACGCGAGCACGCACAGCGCATGCGTCACGACCTATGCCGATCAGAAGCCGTCGCGGATGAGTGCGTCCTCGAACTTGGCGATAAACGCGTTCGTCACCGCGCTCCAGATGGCGGAACTAGCGAACCGGTGGTGGGACGAGAATCGGAACGCCTTCATTCTGCTCGCGGAGAAGCGGATTCACGATGCCGGCACATGGCCGAAGGACATCCCGTATCCGATTCCCCGACGAAGCGACGGATCGTTTCCAACAACGATTCGAAACGCCTCGTCTGACCCTCCCACACCGTAGGGAGTCGCCAGCACTTGCGCGAGTACGGCTGCCTCGGTTTTGAGATTCCGCGTCCTTCAGAAATTCTCGACACTGCGGATGAGCTGGCGGAGAGAGTGGGATTCGAACCCACGGTAGAGTTTCCCCTACACACGCTTTCCAAGCGTGCTCCTTCAACCACTCGGACATCTCTCCGTATCTTTAGAATCAGCAGTTTACAGGCTAGTGGCTGAGCCTGAGAACCCGAATTGTGTCAGAAATTGTGTCAGACCTCTTATCTCTCGCGATCACTTACGGGCGTGTCCGACACCCGTGGGAGCCTGCCCACATCGGGTCCCGAGCGTTCAGTATAGCCCGTCAACGCTGCCCCGAATCCGGCCACCGGCGTGCTAGCCGGCGTCGCTTCAAGCGGAGCGACTACGTGTCTTGGACCACTGCATTCGCAACTGAGGGCAACCGAAAGACGCGCACCCAGCTCGTGGCTTCGCGCCCGAGTTCTACACACCTGCCCACAAGCTCGCGCCGCAGCATTTCTGAGTCCGGCACGACGATGTAGCCCGTCGCGCAGCATCCGACGAACAGAGCATCCCGACCCTTGGCGAAGTGAAGCGCTGACGCGAGGCAAATGCACGCGTCGAGTTGGTCTTGGTCGCCCTTCGTCGGTTTCGTCTTGGTCGCCGCGGTCTCGGCCCAGGCCGCCGATTCAGGAGCGCCCTCTGCCGCAAGGCGCATAGACGTCGTGCGGCATACGTGTGCCCAATCCGAAATCGCGAAAGTCTTGCGCCGTGCCGGGTTGTACTTTGGAAGTCGTCCCGCGGGTCGCTCCTTGTCTGGCAGCGTCCAGCCGAGGGCGATGATAGCGAGCACTGGGTAAGTCTCGAACACCCGCGTGCTCTGAGCGTCATCGAATGGGTCCGCCGCACCTCCGAAACCAGCGAGGAATTCCCACACGGGAGCGGCCGGGCCAAACATATCGGTGCGCCCCCGGTTCGCCGGCTGCATCCCGCCCCGCCGTCGGCTAACGCACTGGCAGACGATGTGTTCGACGGGCCTTTGGCCGACGTCGTTCACGACGATGGTCGGCTGGTCCAAAAGCACCAACGTTGACGACGCAGAGTGCGCTGTCTGCCACCTACCGATGATTCCAGCCGCGTCCTCGAATTGCGCAGAACGAGGTGGCCCGAGCTCTGTGATTAGGCCATCTTCGTGCAGGACGGCACCGACGATCGCACCGACCTTCGTACGCGTCCACGCCGAGTCGAAACCGACCAAAAGTCGCGTCATCCAGTTGCTGCTGCGTCAGCCGCCAGCTGACAACCGTATGGCAACGGGCTCGTCGAACTCGAGCAGCGGGCCCGCAAGCAGCGCGTCCCGGACATCGGCGGCCATGTGACGCTCGCCAGCATTCCAGCGCTCGACAAGTTGCGCATACGCGGCGGTAGGCTGAAACGCGCTATGCACGATAAAGAACGAGACACGGCCTCCAGCGACCATCACCGATGCCAACCGTCTCAGGTCCTCGGCGTAGTACGACCCGGGTGTCTCGCCGAATACCTGATACGCAAGAGCCCGCTTGGGTCGGTCCACGCAGCACACCGACGCTGTTCGATGAATCAACTGATACGCGAGCTCTCGGACGACTTCGCGGTCGATTGCGGCTTCCGTTACGGCTTCAATCGCCCGAACCCAGCCGTCAAGTACGTCGGCGCGGTTCGTTGTCTGCTCCGGCCCGAGCCAAGTCTCGACGGACTCGTACCTTGGTTCCGTGAACTTCGCCTCGATTGCCACAGCGATATCGTCTCCGAGGATCATGAGGTCGGTGTACGACGACTTGCCGCGGCCGCGCTGTACGGGAACCTCGTACTCGAAGTGAAGTTCCGCCTGGTCGGACGGCTTCACGCCAAGGCATGCCTCAAGAACGCGAAGCCGCGGCTCTGGCTGTCGCCAGTAATCGAGGAGAGGAACCGTTGACCGTTTCGGGGAGGCGACGGCGACGAGGCCAAGTTGTTCGACTAGCTCCTCGAATGAGCGCACGCCGTGACCGTTCGCCCTGAGTTCGATCATGTCTGGCGCAGCATAAACCGATCTAACGACGGCGTATACTCCCGCCGTGGCACTGTCCCTGGAAGCGCGCACTCGAAACCTTATTGCACGGTTCCCCGACTACGTCCACGCGTTCGGCGCGACGCCGGCGTTCAACGACGAACAGCTACGCGCCCATGTGGAAACACTTGCGTTGCGAGCGCAGCTGGGGAGCGCGCACGCAGCTGCGAGTAGCGCGGGGTTCGCCAAGGCTCTGCGTCGCACGCTCGAACTGTGGCGGATGAACACGCGAGCGGCGAAGCTCGTCTCACCAGCCGCCTTCGAGGATTCGCTCCACCGTTGCGCCGCGGATGTCGCACGCTTCGAGCACGAGCACCTGGAAGGGGACGCTATGGACGTGGCGGCAACCGCCGAACGACTCTGGACCGTGATCGACCGAATGCGAATCACAGAAACCGGGGTGAGACTGGTCGCCAGCACGAAGGCGCTCCACCATCTGCTGCCAAATCTAGTGACTCCGATGGATCGACAATTCACGGGTGCGTTCTTCGGATGGAACACGCACGACTGGCAGACGAAGGAGGAGCGGCTGTTCAAGTCAGCGTTCGTCACTTTTCGCGAGATTGCGAGGAAAGCCAAGCCAAGTCAGTACGTCGGTGCGGGTTGGAACACAGGCCCGGCGAAGGTTGTTGACAACGCGATCGTAGGATACTGCCGCGCGACGCAACTCGATCGAGCCAGCAAAGAGAAAGCACTCATTGCCCGCGCTAAGGAGCTCGGCATCTACGATGAGATCGTCGCCGACGCCAAGAACCGTCATCGGCCCTGAGCGTCGGAAGTGGTCGGAGAACGTACCGCGAGTATCGCCCCTCGAAATCAGGGGCACATGACAAGTCCCCTGTCGGTGGCCGACGCTAAAGAACTGATCCGACTTTGCGAATGCGGAAGGCTGTACGAAGTTGAAGCGTGGGTAGCGACCGGCAAATCACTCAAGACGCCGCCGGAGATCCGAAAGACTCCGATCGCTGCTGCACTCTCAACCGGGTTCCACAGCCTAGTGGAATTCCTTCTTCGGAACGAGGATAGCCAACAAGTAAAGAATGATGCCCTGCGATGGGCATTGCAGTGGGACCGACCCGCATTCGTGGAGCTAGCAGTCGGCTACGGAGCAGACGCGAAGGCAGTTCCGTTCCTCGACGTACTGATGACGGGGGACCGGACCCTCGCGAGCTTCTTCCTGGAACGTGGTGCCGACCCGCTCACTGATTACCCCTTCGCTCGTGCGTTTCATCAGCTCAAGGCGAAAACGACGTTGGGTTCGTATTTGGATTGCCGACGCAATCGACCTCACCTTGCATTGGAATTGCAGGAGCAGGCAGATATGGCGCTTCGCCAGTTCTGCCAGGAAGGAAATCTGAGATGGGTCAGCCTATTGATGTGGGCGGGTGCGGATCCACGATCGCGCGGGCCGGCGCTTGACGATGTCGAGCACATCGAGGACTCGGAGTGGCACACCACCGCGATGTCCGAGGCATGTTTTTCTGGGAATGTCGACATTCTGAAGAAACTGAGGCCATCTCCCACGGACGATCTCGCGGGCATGCTCGAACGCGCCGCATTCTCCGCCCATCGAGACGTCATCGCCTATCTTCTCGACCTCGGCGCAAATCCAAACGACAGACCCGACGGTGGCTCGAGCGCGCTCGAGGCGTGCATCCGGCACCTCGGGTGGGAAGACATGGACCGGATTCGTTACGGTTACGGCGCTAACTACCAGACGCCGGGGCACAAAGTGTCGAAGGGCAGAGAGGCCATCCGATTGCTCGTCGAGCGAGGAGCGATCTGGAAGCCGGGTCCCTCCACCCTGAACGCCACGCGACGAACTCTCTACAAGCTAGAACCCAACGTCACCCTCGAACTCCTCGCACGCCTGCTGAGTCAACCGGACGGCGAGGACGCGGTTCGAGAACTCCTTCGAGTGCCACGGATGAAGAAGCATGTTGCATCCTGCGAACGTGAATTGTCGCGCCTGGGGCTGACGGTGGGCGGACGACGGCCCGCTCACGTCGTCCCTACACGGCCGCCATCTCCGTACCTCCTTGCGCAGTACGACCGCGAGCGACTCTACGACGAGGTCTGGTCAGAGCCGACGCAGAAGGTAGCTCGGAAGTACGGGATCTCTGATGTGGCCCTTTCGAAGGTGTGCAAGCAACTCCAGGTTCCGAAGCCACCGAGGGGTTACTTGGCGAAGAAGGAGGCTGGCAGACCCGTTCAGCGGCGCCCGAGGCTCGCGCCGCTACCGCGGGTTCAGGAGGCTTCGGGCTGATTGAAATCGGCTACTCCCGCCGAACTTCGCGTGGCGGCTTGTCGTCGCGCAGCGCAATGAACTTGGTATGCCGGAGGTGGTTCTCGCCTGTCCATTCCAGGAACTCGATCTGCGCGACCAGCGCGGGCTTCAGCCACCGGCAGTCTTTCATCTTCGCTGCGGTCAGGCCCGCACCCCATCGGCCGCTCTTCGCCTCTGGGAGATTCACGAACGGGCAATCCTCGATCTCCAGCCCGCGGAATTTCCTGAACAGCTGCTCGCGGACGACCGGCGTGAATCCGTTTCGGGTTCGCGCGGCGTACATCAGACGGTCTCCTTCGTAGTATCCGAAGATCAGCGCGTCAAACGTCTTCGTTCCGACCGTGTAGCCGCCAATCACGAACTCCTGCCCGCGATTGACGCGCATCTTCTGCCAGGCACCCGATCGCAGGCCTGCCTCGTACCGGCTGTCCAGCCGCTTGGCCACCAGACCTTCAAGCCCCTGCGCCTTCACGGACTCGATGAGGACCGGCAGACTCGCATCCAGCGGCGCGGCGTATCGGACTGGTTCACCGAGCTTCGTCAGGATCTTCTTCTCCAAGAGTTCGCGGCGCATCTTCAGTGGTTCCCGCATCACATCGCGACCGGCCAGGACCATCACATCGAACACGAAGTACAGCACCGGCGCCTTCGATGACCCGTAGTTCTGCAGGATGTTGAATGACGGACGCCCCTGGTCATCGAGCGCGATCACCTCGCCATCGATTACCGTCTCGTCCGGCAGCTTCGCCAAGCCCTTCACGACGTTGGCATATCGGATCGTGAAGTCGTTGTCGTTACGCGAGCGCAGGTGGGTTTTGCCGCCGGTCTTGAACGCGATGGCCCTGTAGCCGTCAAACTTCAGCTGGTATTCCCAGCGGTCGCCGTCGTTCGGGAGGACGTCGGTACGCAGAAGCAGCATCGGCTCGATGAAGCGGCCCTTCACCTTCACAGCCATCAGGCCGAGTCTAGCTGATGGCTCATCCGCCTGGGCGAATAAAAAGCGAATATGCTACGATTTTGCCCGTGCCTTTGCGGACCTGCGCCGTGTCGTTCGCTGACGTGCGCGGCATACGGCACACCGTGGAGGTGCAGGCCGAATCGCAGTTCGAGGCGGCAATTCTCGGTGTTCGTACGTTCAGGGGCGACCCTTGGATTGAGCATGTCGGGCCGGCCACGGTGCTCGACATCGAGGTGCGCGAGCCAGCAGCGAAACACGCGATCACGATGATGCAGGTGGAGCGTTGGCTTGACGGTGCCTCGACGAGCCCGAACGAAGGGGTCAAGAAAGCGAAGCTGAAAGACCTGCTCGGTTCGCGCTGACTGGCGTCGGCGAATAGCCCGCGGTCACCGCCCAGCCGCGTTCTGAGCCTACCCGCCCAGCCACGATCCCGTCGCCCATCCACGGCTTGCAAGGCAGACGCTCGTCTTTTACTATCCACAGCGGCACCGAGCGCTCAGATTCTCGGAAGTCTTTGTGTCCAAAAACTTTGATGCCCCAATGGCGTGTGCGGCCTGATCGGCTGCCTGAGATACTTGCCCCGGCTCCGTGAAGAAAACGCACGATGCCAGCGCGTCAGCGACAGGCTACCTGTTCCAGTGCCGCTATGCACTGCTGGCCGCTCTTCGCGCGGCCGTGGATACGCCGCGGCTCGTGATCTCCATCGAGAAGTTCGACGATATCGCCTTCGAGGTCGGAGGTGAGGCCGCCGAACTGATCCAGACCAAGCACCACGTCGGCAAGAGCGGAAACCTGACTGACGCCAGTGTCGATCTTTGGAAGACGCTCTCGATCTGGTCGAAACGCGCCGAACGAGATTCGGACACACCGTTTCGGATGCGGTTCGTCCTGCTGACAACTGGTTCGGCCCCGGACGACTCGGCGGCTTCGTTCCTTCGCTTGCGGGAGCGAAACGAAGCTGAGGCCGACACACGGCTCCTCCGGACCGTCGCAACCTCAACAAACAAGGACAACGCCCCAGCCTACGCCGCTTATAAAGCCCTCCCGGAAGAGCTCAGGCTGAGTTTGCTCCGCGCAATCTATATCCTCGACGGATCGCCCAATATCATCGACGTACGCGACGAGATTGCGCGCGAGCTTCACCACGCAGCCGAGCGCGGACAGGTCGATCACCTAGTCGAGCGGCTAGAAGGCCGGTGGTTCGGAATTGTCATTCGCGCCCTCACTGGTGCGGGCCCCACTGGTATTCCGGTGCTTGCCGTCGAAACGCGCGTGGATGAATTGCGAGAAGAGTTCAAACGTTCCGCCCTGCCGGTCGATTTCAAGTCGAGCACACCATCCCCGTCCGTGGTGGCCGACCTCGACAAGCGTCCGTTTGTCCGACAGCTTCGCCGGATAAGTGTGGGGCCCCCTCGCGTCGAATACGCGATTCGTGACTATTATCGCGCTTCGGAACAGCGGTCCCGCTGGGCGCGCGAAGACCTCTTGGTCGACGGAGAGCTGGAAAGCTACGAGCACGAGCTCGTGGAGGCATGGCAGCCGCGCTTCGCGTCCATGCAAGAGGAGCTGACTCCGACCTGCCCACCAGAAAAGCGAGTCCAACTCGGTCAGCTCTTGTTCAAGTGGGTTGAGCAGGAGGCGAACTTTCCGCTCCGGAGCGTGCGGGAAAAGTTTCTCACTCACGGCAGCTATCACATCTTAGCCAATCGCTATGCCGTGGGATGGCATCCTGACTTCAAGTCGCACGGTAGCGATGATACCTCCGGCGACGGAGGCAAGTAGTCATGCAGCCTTGGTCTACGCGCGTCGTCGAGGAAGCCAACCTGTTCAACCCCGCCTTCTGCGCAACCGTACTGGCCAAAACGGCGGACGAGTTCGTCAAGAAGGCGCACCGGCCTTTGCCTTTCGCGCTCGCCTTTTTGGTTCTGCCAGTCGTACTCCACCGTGGCACCCGAATGGGCCTGCCGGGATCGACCGTCACCTCGCTGTTGCCTTGGATCCAAGACAATCGTGAGCAGCTCGTTGATTTCCCGATCCGCGTGCAGCGGCTGCGCGGCATTACTCGCGAGGCCCTTCTGTTCGGAGTACAGCATCGGACGTTGGAGATAACCACGGAAGGCAACGTTGAGGTCGGCCAAAAGCGTCAGTCCCCGACCGACAAGCGAACGGGCCTCTTTACCGACGAAGCGCGCGAGTGCGTTGACCGAGCCGGCTTCATCGGTCGGTGGTTCGCCACGGCAGGCACGACCGCCACCATCTATGCCGCTTGGGGAGTGGCGCCGTGAGCTTACAGATCGCCAAACTGATCCTCTATAGCCGCACGGGAGAGATCCGCGAACTAAGGTTCAACACCGGCGCTCTGAGCGTCCTAACCGGAGCGTCTAAGACTGGGAAGTCCGCCATCATCGACATTGTCGACTACGTGACCGGTCGTAGCGACTGCAACGTGGCCGACGGAATCATCCGGAAGTACGTCGGGTGGTACGCGCTTCTTTTCCAGTTGAATGAAGGGCAGATTTTCATCGCGCGTCGGAACCCGGACATTGGTGATCGGACACACAGTGATGTCTATCTTGACCGCGGAACGAGGATTGCGACTCCGCCGGCGACGGTGCTTACGAAGAACACGACGGTCAATGCGGTCGAGAAGTTTCTCGGCTCGGCGATCGGGATCAGCGAGAACGAGCACCGGCCGCCGACTCCCACCCGCGACCCGCTTGAGGCGAATTTCCGTCACGCCCTGCTCTTTTCCTTTCAAGACCAGAACGACATCGACAGCAAACAGCGGCTGTTCCACCGACAAGGCGAAGACTTCGTAGGTCAGGCGATCCGCGACACCCTTCCGTACTTTCTTGGCGCGATCGACGAAGACAGGCTTCTGAAACAGGCGCAGCTCGAGCAGGCGCGCCGGCTACTCCGACAGCTGGAACGGCAACTCCGCGACGCGGAGGCGCTGGATAGCAGCACGTATCCCCGCGCTCAGAGCCTTCTCGACGAGGCCAAACAGGTCGGATTGGTTGACGAGCGCACGGTCGCTCCCACCTACGAAGCCGTCCTGGGAGTGTTGCGACGTATCGCGGGGGACAGCCACGTTCGCGACGCCGTCGTGATGGGGGACGGGGAGGACCTGCTCGCCGGGTTGCGCGTGGAGCGTCAGGGACTTCGAACTGAACTTGAGCGAGTGAATGCCGAGATACGCTCTACGCGGACCTTCACGACCGAAACGAGCGGCTACGAGCGCGAAGCCAAGGAACAGCGCGCACGGCTGAGCGCAGTCGGTCTAATTAATACGAGCGGACACGACACGGAGCGCTGTCCATTGTGCGAGAGCCCTCTCGCTGTCCTGCCGCCAACTGTCGCTGAGATCGAGCGGTCACTGCACGATCTGAATGAGCAACTCGAGGCCGTCGAGGCGGAGAATCCCAGGCTGCAGTCTCGGTTGGCCGCTCTGCTTCGTGAGGAGACGCTGCTGCAGGACAAGCTCCGCGAGAATCAGCAGCGGATCACGTCGCGAATGCAGGAGAACGAAATTCAACGCATTCAACAGGAGAGCTTCATCCTTCAAGCACGCACAACGGGCAAGATCAGCCAATATGTCGAGACAGCCAACAGCAGCGAAGTCAGCTCAACCTTGCACGTCCAGATCGAGGCGGCGCGGACGCGTGTTGCCGTGCTGGAACGGGAACTGGATCCGGAGGCGATTCGGGAGAAGCTGAGCACCTTTCAAAACATCATCGGCCGTTACATGACGCGGTACTCGGAAGCGTTGGAGCTTGAGCACCGCGGCAGCGACCTCCGTCTCGATATCCGCAACCTGACGGTGGTCGCGGACACCTTGGACGGCCCTGTCCCGCTGTCCCGCATGGGGAGCGGCGAGAACTGGGTGGGCTATCACGTTCTTGCCCATCTTGCGCTGCACAAATGGTTTCGTCAGAAGAACCGTCCCGTGCCAGGGTTCATTATTTTTGATCAGCCCTCGCAAGCGCACTACCCGCCCGAGCGCGACGCCGATGGTTCCCTCGATGTCCTGGCGGATGAAGACCAGATGGCAGTACTGCAACTGTTCAAGCTTATTGCGGATGCAGCTACAGAGTTGGCTCCTGACCTCCAGATCATTGTCATGGACCATGCCGATCTGAAACGAGACTGGTTCGAGCGGGCAGTGGTCGAGCGCTGGCGGAGAGGCCAGAAGCTGGTTCCAGAGATGTGGATAACGTAGCGGAATGATGTCGGCGGGGTTGCTCCGTCATTAATTGACTTTCACGCTCGGCGCCAACGCCACTTCGGGCGAAGGTCGCCGTATGACCAAGCCCGTCATGGTCGCTAGTCATTCTGGGTGTGCTGGGGGATTGCGTCCGGGTACCGCGATAGTCTTGACCAGACGCGAGTCTCCGGACGCTCTCCTCGAAATTCATATGGCTCACAAAATGCCGCCGGCGCCCAAAGCGGAGCCCAATCGAGCGCCGACTAGGCGAGCCGACCCTCAGCAGGACGCCGTGGTCAACGCCTCCCCCGAGGCGAGGCTGATCGTTGAATCAGGGCCTGGCTGTGGCAAGACAGATGTAGCTTGCGCTAGGGTTGCCTGGCTGATCGACTCGGGCGTTCCGGCAGCCAGGATTGTGCTTCTCAGCTTCACGAGAACAGCGGTGAGAGAAATTCGCGCGCGGATTCGGCAGATAGCAGCCGCCACGTCCGACGTTGCTGAAGTCGATGTTCGGACATTGGACTCTTTCGCCGGCTCGCTGCGAACGGGAGCATCGCTGGGTAAGGGGATCGCCCGCGCTGCGACCTACGATGACAGCATTAAACAGACAATCGTCTTACTTCGAGAAGGCAATCTCCAGCTCAAAGAGTACCTGAGCAGGCTTCGGCATGTGATCGTTGACGAAGCTCAGGATCTCGTCGGCGACCGTGCTGAGTTGGTCCGGCTCCTCTTGGATTTGCTGCCATCGAGTTGCGGCTGGACTGTTTTTCTCGATCCAGCCCAATCAATATTCGACTGGTCTGAGACAGGCACGCGACTCGCGGGCGGTCGCTCCACTTTTCTCGAGCACATCAAAGAAATCGGCCAGACACCGGGAGTCGGTCGACGCTCACTCGAAAAGATTTACCGCGCATCCAGTGGCGAGTTGCTCAATTTGATGCAACTGTCGCGGCGAATTGTGATGCAGAACGGTAAGCGTGCAGCCGACAAAATCCGCGAGCTTGCATTTCAGCACGATACGGCAGCTGGAGCTGAGCTGACAGAGCAGAGTTTCGCAAAGCTTGCCAGCGAGGTTGAACCATCAACCCTGTTTCTGTTCAGAACTCGCGCGGAGGCGCTTGAAGCCTCCCAGTGGCTGACAAAAAGGAATGTGGCTCATCGTCTGCGACTCGGCGGCTTGCCTTATGCGGTGGCGCCATGG
>JADMIO011201694.1_pt1 | contig 56900 bp, 43 predicted proteins | sample 8958161 | NCBI WGS metagenome assembly JADMIO01 (sample SAMN16585339, study PRJNA669376) | soil metagenome | isolation source: Crop rotation soil | place: USA: Cullars Rotation, Alabama | collected 2011 | reverse complement strand
AATCGTGAATCGTGAATCGTGAATCGTGAATCGTGAATCGTAAAGCGTGAATCGTGAAGCGTGAATCGTAAAGCGTGAAGCGGATATCTGACCGTGTAATTCAGCCCTCGCCAAGCTGAGGGTGACAACCGGGTTTGTCAGGCTAAGCCTGCCGAAGCCCAACATCATAGACCGCAATCCAATTCCTAAAAGGTGACGACCGCCGAAATACTTGCCAAAGTCCGCCGGATTGAGATCAAGACGAAGGGTCTGAGCAATCACATTTTTGCCGGAGAATATCACTCCGCTTTCAAAGGGCGGGGCATGTCGTTCAGTGAGGTGCGGGAATATGCCGTCGGCGATGATGTGCGTTCAATCGACTGGAATGTAACCGCGCGTTCCAACACGCCGCATGTCAAAGTTTTCGAAGAGGAGCGTGAGCTGACGCTGATGCTACTGGTAGATATAAGCCGCTCCTCCCTGTTCGGGACTGTAGGCCGGTCCAAGCGGGAAACGATTACGGAAATAGGTGCGGTGCTGGCCTTCTCCGCCGCGACCAACAACGATAAGGTAGGGGTCATATTTTTCTCCGACAAGGTGGAAGGGTTTATTCCGCCAAAGAAAGGCCGCAGCCATATCCTGCGCATCATTCGCGAGCTGATCGCACTGGAGCCTAAGGGTGTGAGCGGAACACATCTTTCTGCTGCCCTGGAGTATCTCAACAATGTGCTGAAGAAGCGCACGATCACCTTCATCCTGTCCGATCTGATCTCCGCGCCCTATGAAAATCCACTGCAGTTGGCTGCCCGCCGTCACGATGTAGTGGGCATACAGGTATTCGATAAGGCCGACCGTGAGCTGCCGAAAGCCGGTTTCATCCAGGTAGCTGATGCCGAAACAGCGGAAATGCGGTGGATTGACAGCAGCAACAAGCAAGTCCGTGCGGAATATGGCCGTGCCTTTGATGGGATGCGCCAGTACGGTGTGCAGGCATTCCGCAAGGCCGGTGCCGGTCTGCTGACCGTCCGGACGGACGAAGATTATGTAAAGATTCTCGACGGATATTTCAGGAACAGATGATGCGCCCATTTCGACATATAGCAACACTCATTTGGGTGCTGACCGGGTTTAGCGCAATGGCTCAGAGCGGCCCGGAGGCCTCAGCTTCCCTGAGGGCGGACGCCACAAAGCTGATGGTTGGCGACCAGGCGCATGTCTTCCTTTCCGTCCAATGCGATCCGGCAAAGGCGAGGATTGAATGGCCTCAGATCCCTGATTCCTTCGGGAAGCTCGAGGTGGTTGAAAAGGGAAAAATTGACACGGTGAAGCAGGGCGTGATGGCCACTTACACCCAGCGTTTCTTAGTGAGCGGCTGGGATTCTGCGGAGTATGTGATTCCTCCATTTCAGATGAACGTCGTTCCTGCCAGCGGCGCACCCTACCTGATACAAACAGAAGGATTGACCTTTACAGTGTCCACTGTTCCGGTTGATACAACGAAGCCGTTCAAGCCGATCAAAGGCATCATGCAGGTGGAAGTCTCGTGGATGGACTACATCGGGTGGATCCTGCTGGCTGCTTTCCTGCTTCTGAACGTTATAGGCCTGATCATTTGGCTGAAGACACGACGGAAACCAGAAGTGGCTGTTCCGCCTCCGCCGCCCGAGCCGCTACATGAAAAGGCGTTACGGCTACTCGGTGCACTGGAGTCGGAAGGACTGTGGCAGAAGGGCGAGGTCAAGGAATATTATGTTCGTCTGACGGACATCCTGCGGAACTATATAGAAGAACGATTTGACGTACCAGCGATGGAGCGCACTACGGATGAGCTGACCGCCGCTGCCAAGACGCACAAGGAGCTGACCTATCAGGCGGAGCGGCTGTATGGCATCCTGGCGACCGCAGACATGGCTAAGTTTGCCCGGGCACAGCCGACGCCCACCGAGCATATCGGCACGATGCAGGCAGCCAAAGAGCTGGTGATGGCTACCATTCCAACTCCTCCAACCACTCCAACTCCTCCAACTTCTCCAACTTCTCCAACCACCCAAACTGCCCAGCCGTCATGATGCAATACATCGTAGCATTCAAAGACTGGCGGCACCTGCAGTTTGCCCAGCCGTGGGCGTTTTTGCTCTTGCTGGTGATCCCGCTAATGCTTTTTTGGGAATGGAGGATGCGGAGGCGCGGCGCACCGGCGCTTCGGTTGACAACTACAAGCGGACTCTCCCACATCCGGCCAGGCATGAAGGCGAGGTTGCGGCCCATACTTACCGCATTGCGCGTACTGGCAATGGCGGCGATCGTTGTCGCTTTAGCACGTCCTCAAAGCTCTTCCGTATCTGAGAATGTGGACAGCGAGGGTATTGACATTGTGCTGGCGATGGACGTATCCGGGTCTATGCTGGCGGAGGATTTCAAACCGAATCGGATTGAGGCGGCCAAGAGGGTAGCTACCGATTTCATTAACCAGCGCATTGGTGACCGGATCGGGTTGGTAATCTTTTCAGGGGAGAGCTTTACACAATGTCCGGTAACTATTGACCACCGGGTGCTGCTGGAGCAGGTGGCGGAGGTAAAAAGCGGTATCCTGCAAGACGGTACGGCTATTGGCGACGGTTTGGCCACCGCTGTGGATCGCATCCGGAATACGAATGGCAAAAGCAAGGTTATTGTGCTCCTGACGGATGGGGTGAATAATATTGGCAAGATCGGCCCGGAGTTGGCGCTGGAGATTGCCAAGACGTATAAGGTGCGAGTGTACACGATTGGTGTAGGCACGAATGCAGGACAGGCGCCTTATCCGGCTCAGACACCGGGTGGCGGCACGGTGATGACGATGATGCCCGTCCAGATTGACGAGACGCTGCTGCGCAAAATCGCTTCTGAAACGGGCGGCAACTACTACCGGGCCACGAGCAATGGCTCGCTGAAGCAGATATACGAGAGCATTGATAAACTGGAAAAGACTAAGGTGGAAGTGAGCTCTTACAAGCATTTTTCCGAACTGTTCTTTCCGCTGGCTTTGCTGGCCTGTGTCTGTATTGTGCTGGAGATGCTGCTGCGGTGGACAGTTTTCCGGTCGGTGACTTAGGGGAAACCTTTCGCCGCTATGCGGCTAATCCCTGCACCTTGTTGGCCTTTTACCACAGGCTGAAGCCTGTGGCTACCAACATTTCGTCGCTATGCGACGCGGGGCAGACCCCCAAAAACTGCGGCATAGCTTTTCAATATGATCTGTGGCAACAGTGCCTTGGGCCTGCCCCTTTTTATCAGAATCACGGCGACCACAAAAGATCGCCCCTACGGGTAACAAAAAGCCACCGCATGGCTGCAGTGGCTTTCAGAAAAAGTCCGGCTTGTTATCGCTTACCAGCCTTGCTTTTTGGCGACACCATTCTTAATAGCTTCGTTGGCGGTAGCCTCATTGAGCATAGTGGTCATCTTGTTGCCTTTGCCGTCATGGCCCTGGGCCATATAGCCGCCGCGGGCAGTCTTGGAGATTACTGCATCCTGCATGGGGACGTTCTTTTCCTTTGTTTTCATGCAGTATGCCTTCAGCATTTTTGAAGTGTCCATCGTGAAGGGAGGTTTGGTTGTTGATTGAATGGCGGCTAAAGTACAGTATCCGCACCCTACCAACAAAGTAAAAGAGGCTTATACCGTTATTAAACGGTATGCTATCGAGCGGCCACTTTTTGCAAAATCTCCTTCACGGCCGACTTATTGACCGTAGCAGTCATCATCTTAAGCTTAACATAGTCTTCATGCATATACCAGTAGCCGCTGTGCTCCGGATTGGCATGACCACCTGCACCTGAGTCTTTTACGAGGAACCAAGTCCCGTTGGATTTCTCTACGTAGCCCACAATATGCATAGCGTGGTCGTCGGTGGTGGCGCCGTTAAGGAACCGCATAAGGCGGGCATTATCGTCTATAAACGAAGAAGGGATGTCGAAAGAAGGAACCATCATGATGCCGTGCTTGCTGTCAATACCGGTCTCGCTCACATCACCGCCGATGGAGATGCTGTAACCTTTAGAGAGAGAAGACTTAATGAGGCTCATGAAGTCGCTGAGCGGCACATTATAGTAGTCTTTGGAATGCCACCAGTTGTCGCCCACCTTGTATTCAGCATTGGCCCACATCGGCTCGCTCTTCAGGCTCATGAAGGTGACATACTCGTCAGCCGCGATACCGGTAGCGTCATGCAGGTATTGCTGAGGACTCATCTTTTGGCCCTTATAGGTGACGGTGGGGGGCGGTGTGCCAATGTAGTGATCCATAATATCCTTGATGGTAGCTACTACAGATTCTGTGTTCCAGGCGTTGCGCTCCTTAACACCACTGAGGTAGTCGCGCATCTCGCCGATCATTTTCGCGTGATCGTGAAAGGGTTGGCCGGGCTTCATACCGGTAAACGATTGCAGGGGAACGGCTCCATGCCGGGCAAGGGTACGCTGCACCGCGTTGGTCTCTGAGCCTTCATCAAATACGCTCTCCCCGCGGGTACGGACGTACTCCTTCGCCTTCTCAACGTATTCCCAGTATACAGTGTACATCTCGCTCAGCTGAACATCCGGATGGCCTTTGCGGGCAGCCTCGCTTTCATAGAAGGAAGTGGTGGAGAAGCACCAGCAGGTACCAGTGATGCCCTGGCTCACAGGCTTGTCGGCAGTAACGATTTTGAACTCGCTCATCGACCGGGGCACATCCACGCCGGTATAGTCCATGTAGAGGCGCTTCCTGACGTCCTTCTTTTCAGAGAAGTACGTGCTGTTGTCTTTCTGAATCTTCTCAAAGAATTCATTCTTGTACGGCTCGACGTAACTGGCAGCATCGCGGCGATCCTGCGCAAAAGCGGCGCCTGTGGTAAGGACAAGCAGCCCGGTAATCAATGTTTTTTGCATATAGGCAAAATAACAAATTCCCGGCGTACCCTTCATGCTGTGGCGCGGATCATCCCCCGTAAAAACCCCCTGCCCAGATCTTCTAGGTCTCGAATACCGGGAACATCTATTCACCCGTCGCGCTGACGAAATATGTGGCCTCATCGCTTAAGTCCAGATAAGGATGAGCCGCAGCGAGATCGGCTACTTTCCGGGCATAATTCTTTAAAAATTGCTGGTGTGCAGCAGTTTCCGGGAATCGCGGCCGATGATTTTTTGCAGTGACGATTTCCTTTACCTGTTCCATTGCGGGCCATGCCGCGGGTGCTATGCAGGCTTGGACAAAGGCTTCCCACACTGATTCTGTAGCGGCATAGTTCGGATGCACCATATCAATATCGTAGAAACGATAATCGCGGAGCACGTCTATAACCAACTCGTAAGCAGGGAAGTAGAAGCAGTCGGGCACGTCTTCGCAGATACGGTGTACAGCCTCAATGAGGCGTGCCTTGCTGCGGTTATTGTCCACCACACCATCGCGGATGTGTCGGACAGGGGAGATGGTGAATAGGAATCGCACTTCAGGGTTGACAGCTTTGATAGCTGCAAGTGCTTTTTGCAATGCATTGACGATGACCGGGATTTCCAGCAGTCGTTTTTCGAACCAGGCGGCTGGAGCGCGGTGGTTGTTGGCTACGGGAAAGCCTTCATCCCCGGTAGGCTGCAGCTCTGGCGCACTCCCTTGTTGCCGATCGGCCTGCGACGCTCCCGGCAGCATTTCCCCCGTCCCGGCGCTATGCCGGGCGCGAAGCTGCGCCTCTGGTATGTTGGCCTTTAGAAAGTATTGGAAGGCAGAGCCCAGCGTTACAATGAGCCAGTCCGCTTCTTTGACAAAATTGCTTGCCTCATGCTGCGAAGCATTGATGCCTTCTAAAGCCGCTCTTTTGTCTATGTGCGAAAAGCGGGTGTGATGCGCCCAACTGCCCCATAATTCGTTCAGAAAGAATAAGTCTGACTCAGCGTACAGCTTCTCTTGTGCGTAACTAAGCAGGCTGTCGGCGACGCTGAGGGGGTTGAACAGAATGCCGTGGGGATTCTGGAGCGTTTTGAATTTGTGGCCCGCCAGCCTTCCGGAAATATGCTCGGTAAAACAGGAGCCGATCAGCAATACTTTATCCGTATAGCCGATGGGCCTGGGGAGCGGCGGGATATTAATAGGCAGCTGGAATTTCATTCCTCAAGTGGCATTGTGCTTTCCAACCCTTTGTCAAAAAGAGAGTCGCTTGTCTGCAAAAGTCGCGAATTGACAGCAGGGCCATGCCGTAATGGCATGCAAAAGTCCCGCGGCGGGATATTTGTTCAGAAGACGGGGACGCCGGGCGCGAGCGGGAAGCCAAACCTTCGTAAATATGCCGTCCGGCGATTCACATCTCCCGTTTCATTCAAAAACAAGCAATGTCTCAAAACGAATTCCGCAAATACGCCGTCGGCCACTTAGGCATGAGCGGCAATACGATGGATGACTATATCCGTCAGACGAATGCACGCGTCCATAATCCCACTGGCCTGACCCCATATATCATCGAGGAGCGCCCCCTGAATGTCGCCCAGATGGACGTGTTCAGCCGGCTGATGATGGACCGCATCATCTTTCTCGGCACCGGCATCGACGATCAGGTGGCCAATATCGTGACGGCTCAGCTGCTATTCCTCGAAAGTGCGGATCGCACCCGCGACGTGCAGATGTATATCAATTCGCCCGGGGGGTCTGTATACGCAGGCCTGGGCGTGTATGATACGATGCAGATCATCAATCCGGATGTCAGCACTATTTGTACCGGTATCGCTGCCTCCATGGCTGCTATATTGATGTGTGCAGGCACAAAGGGAAAGCGCACTGCGCTCCGCCACAGCCGCATCATGCTTCACCAGCCGTCGTCTGCTATCGGCGGTCAGGCCACGGATATCGAAATCACCGTCAAGGAGATCCAGCGCATCAAGCAGAATCTCTATTCCATCATCTCCGAACATAGCGGCCAGGATATCAAGCGCGTAGAAGAAGATTGCGACCGCGACTACTGGATGGTAGCCGAGGAAGCCAAAGAATACGGTATGGTGGATGAAGTGCTCGTCACCAATCCCAAGAAAAAGAAACAGGATTAGCCGTGTTTTTGAATCGGCCAGGTGTTCACTCAAACAGACTCTTTACAATATGACATCACAAAAGCCCTTTGAGGCAAAAACATATCTACCGGGAAATTCTTTCAATCCTGCTCGCCCCGGCTTATTTCGCATGGAGGAGGAACCCGCACCTGATGCAGAACCCGACGAAGAGGATATCCCCAATATCGTAACCAAACATTCCCCCTTCAGCATGTGGGCCAGAAAGAGCGACGAGCTCTTCTTCAAGACCCGTGCAGTATACCTGTGGGGACCCGTAGATGACACCTCCGCCAAGGATGTGGTGAACCGCCTGCTGCTCCTTGACGCCGATAAGCCCGGAGAGGAGATCAGGTTCTTCATCAACTCACCCGGCGGCGTGGTGACCAGCGGTATGGTGGTCTATGATGTGATGCAAATGCTGAACAGCCCGGTCTCTACTATTTGTATGGGGCTGGCTGCTTCAATGGGTTCCATCCTGCTTGCGGGTGGCGAGAAAGGCAAACGCTTCATTTTCCCGCATGGCGAGGTAATGATCCACCAGCCATCGCTGGGAGGCTATGTGCAGGGCGTGAGCGCCGATCTGGAGATCCATGCCATCCAGATCAAGAAGACCAAAGAGCTGGGCGCCCGTCTGCTCTCTGAAGCTACCGGCCAGACCTACGAGCGTGTGCTTCGCGACCTGGAGCGGGATTATTGGATGGATGCCGATCAGTCTTTGGAATATGGAATTGTTGATGCCGTTTGGGATCCGAAGAAGAAAGGCAAATAATCTGATTCGGGACAGTCAAAAGGCGTGCTTCGGTGCGCTTTTTTTCGTACCGTCGTGCCCCCTGTGGCGCCCCAAAATGTGTCGCCGCCCAAATACATGTGTGAAAGGATGGGCACAAGGCACCGCCCCTACCGCTCAATGCCCGCCAGGCTCCCTCCTTTTGCAAACAATCTGTCCACCCGCCGGTTTACTGCCTCATCCATTGCTAAAGCAGGCGCATGATGCGGTTTGATGCGGGCATCAATCACCAGCGGACCCCAGCAGCCCCAATGCTTGAATTCGGTGAAGGCATCCACACCCCAGATATCGTGAGACGGATTGGTGCGTGTAAAGGTGACCCAGAGGAAGTTGTGCAGGCTTGCTGCAGCGAAGGCAGCATCATCGCAAAGCACGATCACAGGGATGCCCGCTAACTGGGAGATAAGTGGCTTCAGTTGAACGTTGAGGGATTCAGTCTCCCGTGCGGCATTCTCGTAGCTGATAAACCTGGAAGCTTTCAAGACCATGACCCCTGGCAGGGCCAACCGTGCATCTGCAAATCCGTCCAAAAAAGGCAAAGGATAAGGCACGTCCGTTGCCAGCTCGCGCAGCTTGTCGCCATAAGCGGCCAGTACCACTTTACTTCCTGTGTTCAGACCTGTACCAGAATAGTCCAGAGTATCAATTGTGGTATTGGTATAGAAGTGTACGTCGCGGGAAAGGTCAATTCGTTCCAGCACAAACCGGAAGTATTCGGCAATATTGTGCGTGGACAGCTGACCGGAGTCATCAGCCGCGATGAACAGAAATTTAGCCAGGCTGAGCTGACCGGTCCCGAGGATATGGTTGGCGATCGTCAGGATTTCAGCCGGCTGCTTAGAGGTGTAGTAAGGAGTGTACCGCTCGCTGCCAATAGCAAGTAAAAGAGGATGAACTCCGGCTGCATCCACGGCATGCACCTCCTTCACCCCGGGGATTTCAGCCGGAATGGCATCGCCGGCGATCTCGTGAATGAGCGCGCCGAAGCTGGTGTCTTCCTGGGGCGGTCTGCCCACCACAGTAAATGGCCAGATGGCATTATTTCTCGCATACACTTTTTTGACGCGCATCAGCGGGAACTGGTGGGTCAGGCTGTAATAACCTAAATGGTCTCCGAAGGGACCCTCGGGCTTGTTTTCACCCGGCCACACCTCACCGGTTATCACAAAATCGGCATCTGTGGAGATGCAGTTTCCATTGTCGTCATAGCAATAGCGGAAACGGCGGCCACCTAATACTCCGGCAAAGGTGGCTTCAGATATCCCCTCGGGCAGCGGCATGACAGCGGCTAACGTGTGAGCCGGAGGCCCTCCGACGAAGACACTCACTTTCATGGGCAGTCCCCTGGCATTCCAGCCGGCCTGGTGGATGCCAATGCCCCGGTGGAGCTGATAGTGCAATCCAACCTCCTTGTCCTGTTCATAGGCATTGCCCGAAAGCTGGATGCGGTACATACCGATGTTGGCGTGCAGAATGCCGGCTTTGCGCGGGTCTTCAGTATACACTTGCGGCAGTGTTACAAACGGGCCGCCGTCTACCGGCCAGTGATGCACCTGTGGAAGGTCGCGAATGGCGATCTGCTGAGCCATTACAAGCCGCTTTGCCGGATTTTTCAGAGGGAAGGCTTTGAGCGCTGCAATGCCCGCCGACATATTCCGGAAGGGATGACGGATTGCCGCGACAGGATCATTCTTCAGCTGAATGAGGCGTTGCACACTCGCAAGCGTATGGCGGAAAATGAAGCGGCTGCGATCTATCGTTCCGAAAAGATTGGACGCCGCCCGGAAACGGGAACCTCTTACGTGCTCAAAAAGCAGTGCCGGCCCTCCGGCTGCAAACACGCGGAGATGTATGGCAGACAACTCGAGATACGGATCCACTTCTTCGCGGATGCGAACAAGATGCCCTGCTTTTTCCAGGTCCAGCAGGCAGGATTCCAGCGAATGGTAAGCCATACTTCGCAAATCTCCGCATTGCTTCACAAAGGCTGCGGTCTAAAGAATTGAATTTGAAACAGCAATAGGTTCAATAAGCCTGCCGCGCATTATTATTGAATGAATGCCAGTTAAAATGCAGAAGCAAATCTATATTTTAGTCGCTGCATGGCTGACTGCTACTTATCTCAGCCTGCTGGACTAAACCGGAAAATCCAAAAACAGAGTACGGACGCGGCCGCCGAAAAGCGCACAGAGTAGGCAACACCTGAAACTCCTTTACCTATGGTACTGAACTCAAGATGGGCAACCAATCCGCTAACGCTGGACGAAAGCCTCAATGATGCCGCGTGGGCTGGCAGTATGCCCCAAAAGCTTCCTGTGGCAGGCGGCAACATCTGGCTCTATCTGCGCAACGATGCGCACTTTATGTATCTCGCGATTGACCTGCCCGATGAGACCGCCAGCGTAGCAGCCGGCGACTATTTCTGGCTCTCGTTTGACATCAACAAGAACAGTGTCATCAACCCGAACCAGGACATCAATTACGGCACACTTGCTTCAACATACCCGGGCAAGGTAGTTCGCCAATATTACCTCGGCCCCAGCACCTGGACGGGCATTAACGGGCAACCGGGCAGCTACAAAACAGCTTTTGAGGGATCACCTAAGAACAGTGCATCGCACAAGGTCTGGAAAATGAAGATTCCGCTGGCAGACTTTGGCATTAATCTCGCCGCGCTGAACATCGTTGCGTGGTTTGGTCTACGCATGCACTCGGGCACACATTCTTACGACTTTCCGGCGAGCTTCTTCGGATCAGGTTTCAACCAGATGAGCACGTCGGTGATGGTGTTCGCGCGCAACGCCACGATTGATCCCGCACTGATGGGACCTGTCATCGCAGCTGTCGGGCTTATTCCAACAGCCGCAAGTGTCATTGATCCGGCCACAGGACGTGCTACTACGGCTGCCGGGTACTATGTACCTGCTTACAAAGCAGCTTTCGGCGGGTCACTCAACCTCATCTTCAATCACAACACTGTTGGTGCGCTTTATGCTGCCGGGGCCAGAAAGTACAAAGTCCGCTTTGGCACAGTCTCGGCAGGCACCGAGCTGAGCAGCGCCTGGTACAACTACCGCTGGGTAGGAAATGAAGTGGTGCTCGACGCGTTCGGACCAGATGCAGGCGGATTCTATACCCTGCCGGATCCTGCTTCGCAATACAGCATAGAGGATCTGCTCATGCAATTCAACAGCGCCCTCCTGCCTAATGGACTCTATCACTTCGCGGTGGAATTCTTCACGGCGGGTAATGTGCATATGGACGCTCCTGTGCAGGATCTGAAGCTGCTCATTGACAACACAGTTCCGGTGGTGAACCTTGATCTGATCGCGAAGTCAAGCGCGCCCACCGTCAACTTCCCGGTATGCGAATTTGCCAACCTTGCGCCGGGCGAAGGATTGGTGTTCAGGATGACCGCTACCGATCCTGAGGGGGATATCTCTTCCTACGGCCTCAACTATGCCTATGGCAATGGCTCAGGCGGCAGCATCTGGGCGGATTCATTCGGTTCGTCAAAGCCTCCGGGCTGGACGGGTGTGAGCAACTTTGCAGTGCCTACAAGTCCTTCTCCGTGGATACCACCCGCAACTTGCGCCTATGCCTTCACGGTGTATGCATATGCACGTACCACGAATGGCTATGGCTACATTGGGTACAATAGCTATATGCGGATGATTACGATCATCAAGCATTAACTGTGCAAGGTCAGGAAAACACAAAGAGCGGCCGGAAAATCCGGCCGCTCTTTGTGTTTTTGAAGAGTAGGTTTACCGCCTGGTCCGCCAAGCCTTTTACTTGCAACTCGCCCAATCTTATCTTCCGATAGCTATCGGAACCTCAGGAATCTATTTTCTCGCAGTTGCCAGAATAATGCATGTCTGAACTCATGCAAAGCACGAATCACTTACTCAAATGCATGCTCCGTTCCTTATAAAGATTGCGGAACCACGGATCGCGTAGGGTCTTGATAAATTGAATGGCCTCGCCGGTGCTTTTCATTTCCGGTCCAAGCTCCGTCCGCACATTCGGGAATTTGTTGAACGAGAAGACTGGTACCTTCACGGCATACCCCTCCAGCTTTTTCTCGAGCGTAAAATCTTTCAGCTTCTTTTCTCCCAGCATTACCTGTGTGGCTATGTTCAGATAAGGAATGCCGTATGCTTTTGCTATGAAAGGTGTAGTACGTGAAGCGCGCGGATTAGCTTCTATCACATACACGTGGCTGTCTTTAATGGCAAACTGCACGTTGATCAACCCACGAATATTGAGCCTCATAGCAACCTTTTTCGTGTAATCAATCATCTCGTCGACCACCATCTGGCCAAGGTTGAATACGGGCAGCACGGAATGCGAGTCGCCGCTATGGATGCCAGCCGGCTCAATATGCTCCATCACGCCCATGATATGTACCTCCTCGCCGTCGCAAATAGCGTCAATCTCCGCCTCCTGGCAGCGATCCAGGAAGTGGTCAATGAGAATTTTGTTGCCGGGAAGATGCTTCAGCAGGCTGACGACACTCTTCTCTAACTCGTCGTCGTTGATCACGATGCGCATACGCTGCCCACCGAGCACGTAGCTGGGGCGCACGAGTACGGGGTATCCGACGTGGTTGGCTACTTCAATGGCCTCGTCGGTTGTGTACGCCGTGCCGTACTGAGGATAAGGAATGTGCAGCTCCTTCAGCAGGTCGGAGAAGCGGCCCCGGTCTTCGGCGATATCCATGTCATCAAAGGAGGTGCCGATGATTTTTACGCCACGTTCGTGAAGCTTTTTGGCAAGCTTCAGCGCCGTCTGACCACCAAGCTGGACGATCACGCCGTCCGGCTGCTCATGCTCAATGATCTCCCATAGATGCTCCCAATAGACCGGCTCGAAGTAGAGCTTGTCGGCAATGTCAAAGTCGGTGCTGACGGTCTCGGGGTTGCAATTAACCATGATGGCTTCATAGCCGCACTCCTTGAGGGCCAGCAGGCCGTGGGTGCAGCAATAGTCAAACTCAATGCCCTGGCCGATCCGGTTGGGGCCGGAGCCGAGCACAATGATCTTCTTCCGGGAAGAAGGGATGGATTCGTTTTGAAGCAGAGATGCGGACATTATCTATGTATGGCGAAACTTGCCCGCGAAGGTCTGTAAAACGACGCGCTTATTGGCTATTCTTTTCCTTAAAAGACTTAAAACCTCCACGTAGCCACCACTCCATAGCCATTGCCGATTGCAGGCGCCACTGACCACGCCCTTGTTTTTTCCGTGAAGCGGTGCAGCCTCGGCACCAGCATGCCGCTTCCTACGCCCACAATAGTACCTACTAACAAGTCAGACGGAAAATGCTTGCCGGCGAGGTAGCGGAGGTAAATCGTTGTACCAGTTGCCGCGGCCGCGATGCCGTAAAGCGCCCATTTTTTTGCCGATGCCGGATGATACATATCATACACGGTCGCGGTGAAGAAAGTAGAAGTGGCTACAAGAGCCGGGTGACCACCGAAAAATGCATTCCGCTCATTACCGCTCAGCCGCTCACCAAATGGCTTGGTTTCGTCGTAGGTCTCAGGTCTGTAGCGATCAATAAAGTAGTCACCTCCGGTATAAAGCAAGCCGGTAATAGCCATTGCTTCCCAGTATAGCCCGCCTATTCGCCCGGCGTCATGCCGGATATCCTTGTCAGCCAGCAGGATCAGTGGGTAAGGAATAGAAGCGTAGAATGGGATATTGCTTGCAGCATCTGCATCATCAGAATGCCGGATGGCCCAGCGGTCAAAAGATGGGATGTTGTCTTTGTTCAGGCCGGCGATGGTACCGGAGTCGCTCTCAGGCTTATTGTAAATCTTCGTGAACGCGTATCCGGACCATACGGTGGCCGGAATAATGATGGAAAAATCCACGATGGGGTGAAACTGCAGACGGTTGGGCCGGTCAGAAATATCCCTGGCAGTAAAGCGGGGTGGAGGAATGGTATCCTGAATGTTGGTGGTATCGGCTCCCTCCTGACAGAATGCAGGCGAAGCGCAGCAGCACAACAGGCACCACAGCAAAGTTATCTTCATCTCTATGTACTGTTGGTAACAGAGATGGTGTAAAAAGCCATGCCAGTTTTTCCCGCAGATTCTCGCAGGTGGGTGCAGATGATAAGGGCGGTCTGCCGAAAAACAGTGGGATCAGCGGGAGAATTTTCGACAATGACGCAGGCAAAAAGCAGTCTGCTCCTCAAAAATGTCCTCCCACGTCAAGAGAAGCCAGGCAGCGACTGCATGGGAATCCGGCTGTTATGTGGCCGTAGCGCAAAAAAGCTGTCTCCCGCTCCCGAGTTTACATCACCGTCGCCCGCTCAAATGTGCTGTAGAAGTAAGGCGTCTTGGCCTCAAACTCTGCGCTGCAGGTGTCTACCATTTTAAAGACTCGCTTGATGCCCATTTGCTTGCGGATCTCATACACTTCATCGGCGGTGCAGTCGCGAAGCAGCTCCGCAATCTGCTCATCAGAGAAGCCCATTTGCTTTGCTTCCCACATCAACTCCTTATCCAGCGCTTCGAGATGTTTGCAGGCAGCGATGCGCTTTTCAAGGTTTACGATATCCTGTATCTGGTAGAGGAACCAGCGGTCTATCTGGGTCAGCTCGCGAATCGTCTTAATAGAAATGCCCGCAGCGATGGCTTCTTTGATTCTAAAAACCCGGTCCCACTTCGGCACGCGGATCGCATCTAACAACTCCTCCGGCTTCAGGCGGGCTGTGGAGATAAAGGAAAGCCCCGTAGCATTGTTCTCAAGGCTCTGGCAGGCCTTTTGCAGCGCTTCGGGGAAGGTGCGGCCGATAGCCATGACCTCGCCCACGCTCTTCATCTGGAAGCCCAGCGTATCGTCCGCACCCTTGAACTTGTCAAAATTCCAGCGAGGCATTTTCACGATCACATAGTCCAAAGCGGGTTCAAAGAAAGCACTGGTGTCCTGGATGATAGGGTTCTTCAACTCATCGAGGTTGTAGCCAATCGCCAGCTTGGCCGCGATCTTGGCAATCGGATAGCCGGTGGCCTTCGACGCCAGCGCGGAAGAGCGAGACACGCGCGGATTGATCTCAATGGCAATGATTTCTTCGGTCTCCGGGTTCAACGCGAATTGCACATTACAGCCCCCGGCGAAGTTGCCGAGGTCGCGCATCATGCGGATAGCAGTGTTGCGCATGAGCTGGTAAGCGGTATCACTAAGCGTCATCGCAGGCGCCACCGTGATGGAGTCGCCGGTGTGGACGCCCATGGGGTCAAAGTTTTCGACCGTGCAGATGATGACCACATTATCCGCCGCATCGCGCAGCAGTTCCAGCTCAAACTCCTTCCAGCCCATTACCGCCTGCTCCACCAACACCTCGTGGATGGGGGAGGCGCTCAGCCCACGTTCCAGCGCGGAATCGAGGTCTTCCTTTTTGAAGACCAGGCCCCCGCCGGTGCCACCGAGCGTAAACGAAGGGCGGATAACTAACGGAATGCCAATTTCCTGGGCAAATTCTTTTCCTTCCAACAGGGAGTTAGCGGTACGCGCCTTAGCCACCGGCACACCTAACTCCAGCATCCATTGGCGGAACTTTTCGCGGTCTTCGGCCTTATCAATGGCTTTGATGTCCACCCCAATCAGCTTGATGTTGAACCGCTCCCATACCCCCAACTCATCGCATTCTTTACAAAGGTTGAGCGCAGTCTGTCCGCCCATAGTGGGTAGTACAGCATCGATCTCCGTCTCTTCTAAGATCTGCTCGATGCTCTCCACCGTCAGTGGAAGGAGGTACACCTTATCAGCCACGATCGGGTCCGTCATGATCGTGGCGGGGTTAGAATTAATCAGGGTTACCTTGATGCCCTCTTCCCGGAGGGAGCGGGCGGCCTGGGAGCCGGAATAATCAAATTCGCAGGCCTGTCCGATGATAATGGGGCCGGAACCGATGATCAGAACTGATTTAATGGAAGTATCGCGAGGCATTTTAATGTATCGGAATTGAACGGCGCGAAGGTACTAAGGATGCCTTTGCTGGAGGGGAGCATAGACCACGGATGGAGCGGATGGAACGATTTACACAGATATTAACCCCGGCGACAGAACACAGATTAAACTGATTGGACAGGCCAGCGCCGATCCGTGAGCATCCATTCCATCCGTTCAATCTGTGTTCTATTCCGGATGGCTACGCATTACTCATGCGATCCAAATACGCAATGGCAAAGCGTATTTCTGCATAAGTGACTCCCTCAGGCAGGGCGTCTTTGATGGGTCTCAACATTTTCGCTCCTTTTGCCTCCACTACCGGGATGATCATAGCGAGGCGCTCATCGCTCACCAGCTCCCGGATAGCAATTTCGCCGGTGAGTATAAAAGCTGCAAGGTGTTCCTGTATGGTGCTGAGCGACTTACTGCGCCGTTCCGCAATTTCTTCTATTGATAGACCAGTCTTATAGAGCGCCAGTGTTTGCTGGTAGGTGGAGCTTTTTATGGAGGAAGCTGCTACTGAGTCGGATACAGGTTTTTGTGTTGGTTCCTTGCGTAGCTTCTTGGGCGCTTTCTCGGTAATGCGGGACCGCAGATCGTTTTCAGACGCATATTGCCGAAGGACATCGAGGAAGTGAGGCCCGTAGCGTTGCAGCTTTGCGTCACCAAAACCGGAAATCTGCAGCAACCCCTGCTCATCCAGCGGGAGGTAAATAGCCAACTCTACCAGCGTAGCGTCAGAGAAGACTGTGAAGGCCGGAACGTTCTGTGCATCCGCCAGGGCCTTCCGGACATTTTTCAGCGTCTCAAGCAAAGCGGGGTGCTCTAACGCTGGTACAGTCGTCGTTATTACCGGGCGCTCCGGCCGGTCCTCCTGCACTGCGCTGGCGGAGACCAGCAGAACGCGCTCTTCGCCTTTCAGGACAGGCAGGCTTTTTTCTGTAAGATGGACGAGCGGGTAAAAGTCAGCAGTTTGCTTCAGGTAGCCGAGCTCAATGAGTTCTTTGCCATAATTCAGCCACTGCGCCTTGCTTATCGCAGTGCCCACACCGAACGTCTTTAGCGTCTGGTGGCGGGGATGCACTTTATTGGCATTGCCCTTCAGCAGTTCCACAACATAATGGAGGCCGAAGCGGCCTTCCAGCCGGGCCACGGCAGAGAGCATCATCTGAGCAGAAACGGTGGCGTCGGTTTTCTGGTATTGTGTGCGGCATACATCGCAGGAGCCACAGTTTTCCGGAGCATGCTCGCCAAAGTAGTTGAGCAGGTATTTGCGACGGCAGCTCGTGATGGTGCAGAAGCGGGTCATTTCGTCCAGCTTGCGCTCGAGGATGCGCGTTTGTGCCGGATTGTCGGGGATATTGCAAAAGCTGCGCAGCTTCGTGACATCGCCGAACGAATAGAAAAGAATGGCGTCACTCTGCAACCCATCTCGCCCGGCACGGCCCGTTTCCTGGTAATAGCCTTCGATGTTTTTCGGCATGTCGGCGTGAATTACGTACCGGACATTGCTTTTGTCGATGCCCATTCCGAAGGCGATGGTGGCCACTATTATTCGTACATCGTCCCGCAAAAAGTCCTCCTGACGCTGGTCACGCTCTTCTTTCAAAAGGCCGGCGTGATAGGCCACCGCGTTGAAGCCCGCCGCCTGTAATTGCTGGGCAAGCATCTCGGTTCCATTTCGGGAAAGGCAGTAAATGATGCCGCTGTCATCCTTATGAGCATTTAGGTATTGAACGATATGATCTACATGCCGCTTCTTCGGCAATACCTGATAAAAGATGTTCGGTCGGTTGAAGGAATGCTCGAAGACCTGATAGTCCGCGAAGCGGAGCTTGTGGATGATGTCTTCCTTTGTTTGCGCATCTGCAGTTGCTGTCAGGGCAACAACGGGAATGCCAGGCAGGGCAGTCTTCAGCTCGCCTAACGCGAGGTACTCCGGCCGGAAATCATGACCCCATTGCGAGATGCAGTGCGCTTCATCTATAGCTACGAGTGATACTCTAAGACGTTGCAGGAATTCAATGAATCGCCCCTCCCCAATCAACCGCTCAGGTGCTACGTAGAGGAGCTTCAGCATTCCGGTGGTCAGTTGCCAGAGCACACCGTTCTGCTCTTCCTGCGACTGGGTGGAATTGAGAAAGGCGGCCGCGATTCCGTTCTGATGGAGAGCATCCACCTGGTCCTTCATTAAAGCAATGAGCGGGCTTACCACAAGGGTCACACCATCCATCAGCAAAGCCGGCAGCTGATAGCAAATACTTTTGCCGCCGCCCGTGGGCATGAGCACCAGGGCATCCCGTCCAGACAGTATATGCCGGATGATGGCTTCCTGGCCGGCACGAAACGTGGAGTATCCGAAATGACGATGCAGGGCATCCTGCAATGACGGTGTAGTCGCCTGTGACATAAAATCGCTGCATCCGGAGATTCAGGTCGCTATGCGTCCCGACCCACTTTGCGGACGAGGTGCAAAGTTGCCAGAAACGGAAGCACCCAGAACACCCGCGCCTCGTACCGGCCAACAACGGTAGCTAAAGTGGCGGTGACGGCGGCGTTGATTAACAGAAAGGCAGCGGAAAACGCAAACATCCGGCGCAAAGACGCCGCCCCGGCATCGTGACCGGGCCATACTAACATGATCAGGCAGACAACAAGGGAGAACAGCACGATCACGATATTCCAGTGCTCCAGCTCTAAATCGTTATGTTGCTGCGCGGTGGTAGCATATTCGTTCAGCTCATCATGGAAATATTTATCAATGCTGATATACGGACTCGTTCCCGGACCGAGCGCTGCCAGTTCATCGCCGGCATAGATCAGGGGCAGCTGACGCAGTGTGGCGTGTGCATTCTTCACAAAATGCATCCCTAAGTATCGCGGACTGGTCAGGGTACCGCGAATGATGCGATTGTAATCTGCTTCCGTCGCCTGCCAGCCTCCCGCTTTGTACAGAGGTCCGCTGCTGTCCCACATAAAAGTCCATTGGCGGTCGGGGAGATGGTCTTTATATGCACATAGCGATGATGGCTCCGTCGGGCAATGTTCGTCCAGATAAGCGCCGGCGATTCCATTCTCCACCATTCTGCTCATGATAAACACATGCGAGGCAGAACTGGGCCGGAAACCGCGCCCGGCGACAGCATTCATCGCAGAATGGCTAAGCCAGGCGACCGCACTCACGGCGAGAAGAGTAAGGCCGGTTTTTTTCAGCCTTTCCTTCTTGTTCCAGCCATAAGCGACCATGAGCAAAGAGAGGAGCAGCCCGATCAGCAGGTTAGAATTGTGCATCAGCATGCAGCCGGTCATAAGAAAGCACAGGAGCCACTGCGCTCCACGGCTGCAAGGAACACATATCAGGATGATCAGCGAAAGAAGCAATACTGATGTAAAGACGTCTGGGGTGAGCTGGCCGATGGTCCAGCCGGCGGTGGTTGCCACGCCCATGGTCAGCATAATTGCGGCAAAAAGGCGCCGCCGATAAGCACTTTGTAGGGCATGCCGTGCAATGATCAGCATGAGGCCGCTTACCAGCAATGCCTGTACCAGCACCACCCCCCAGAGCGACACACCTAAGGAGCCCAGTCGGATCAACACGCTGTAGCCTACCGGCCGGTCTATCGGAAGATAAAGAGTGTAGGCGTTGCTGACATACCCACCACTGTCGGCTGTCACCAGCGGAAAGCTGTTATAAAGAGCCGGAATCATCAGGCAGAAGGTGCCGAACAGCCAGTCGGGTAATATGGTGCGGAGTTGGCGCAGCATCATTTGGGCAGACAAGGTAACGTAAAGAAGGTGCGGCTATTGCTTTTCTGCCATCATTTTCCATCCTTTACGGGCTGAAAACCCAGCTATCATGAACCGCAAGCAGTTTCTCCGCCGTAGTGCGTTGCTCAGTCTCGCCGCTGCCGGCCTCCCGCGCATTGCCAACGCCTTTCAGACATCTGCACCCGAAAAAGAACATTATAAAAGCGAACCGATAGCCCAGGGGGATGGGCGTACGCTGGAGTATGCAATTGTCTTTCCGGACAAGGGGGCGGTGGTCACTAAATCCGCCACGCCCCTGAAGCTGACGATGAGCGTAGAGGCCAATGCCAGTGGCGTCGCCGCAAAATCGTGCTATTACGATATTGAGCGCACAGGCGACCCGAAGGTGGAGGGTGAATACACCATTGTAAAATTCAAGGCGACGGGAGCTACCCGGGGCGAGGATGTGCTGAAAGGCGGGTTCCCGAAAAAGCTCACGCTGAAGATCAAGCCCGGCGAAATTGTTGTGCTGAGTTATGGCAAGGCAAAGGATATCGAGATGACGTATTTCGAACCCTCCTCCGACGACGCAGATGCCGATTGCTTCCTCACCACGGCTTGCACCGCCGCACGTGGCCTGCCCGACGATTGTTCAGAACTGATGACGCTCCGCTGTTTGCGTGATGAGTTTATGAAGCCGACCGGTGAGGGCGCAGATATGATTGCGGAGTACTACCATATTGCACCACCAATTGTGCGCAGCGTCAATGCCCGGCTCAATCGCGCAGAGATATGGAACCTGGTGTATGACGATCTGGTTACCCCATCCTTAAAGCTGATACAGGCGGGCAAGAAGGGGGAAGCCGTCGCTCACTATTCTGAGTATGTGAAGTGGATGAAGGAAGCGTTTCTGTAACTTCTTAACGTCAGCATCGACTCCCTACTACATACCAGACAACACCTCCTTCCCCGCAAGGGGGACGGCCGGGATAGGGGGCAAACAACGCCTACGGCTTAATAAAGTTCACAAGGATCGCCATCACGGCGTCCTTGCCCATTGGCTCGTCAAAGGCTTCTGTGGCTGCGTTGGATGACACTACGGTTGAGACATCCATTCCTCCCTGAAGCGTATTGCTTTCTCCGGCGTAAGGTGCCTGGGCTGCTGCGTTCGGTATGCCGCTGACTGCTTGTGTGATCCAGGGTTTGATGGTCGCATGGCCATTTTCCGTTCGCAATTGCCGAATCTTAGCGGCGTGGCGTGCCTTTACTGAATGCACCTGAAACGCTCCCTGCAATACATCATGATTGGACATCAGCGTAGCAGTCGCGCCTTTGTAATGACGCACACTCAGGTCTTCCAGCACCTGGGCCACTGCGAGGAACGTGACGTAGTTGGTGAACACATCTGCAAACGGTCCGGCATTGGTACCCTTTCCTGCCGTATAGTCAAAAGTGTTCGGCACATCGGCGGTGCTGGCGCCAACTGAGGCGAGCATTGTGTCTAAGAACGATTTGTGCGCATCGGAGTTGGCGGAAATGAGCTGGATAGCCTGCTTGTCTGATGGGCGGGCTACGGGAAACAGCGCCGGTTTAGTCAACGCTGTACTGTAAAAGGAGGATAACAGTCGCTCCATAGTCAGCGCCTGCTTCAGTGCGTCACTGATCGCGTCGGTCGTTTTTCCATAAGCCCTGTTGAAGAGGGAGCTGAGCGCCAGCGGTGCCGCGGCCAGCACGATTTTGGGCATCCAGTTGCAGATGATGCCCCGCCGCGTGGAAGGCTGCTCAAAAGCCTCAGGTCCTGATTCAGCTATATGATGGAGTATTTTGGAGACGTGCATTTTGGTAGACATTTTTCAGTGAAGGAATCAGGACGGTAGATTGCCGGCATTAAGCGTTTCCTGTATATACTCGCCGGCAATGGCCAATACCTGCTGCGGCGTTTTGGCTTCATCTATCCTGGAAACGATGTTGACCGCTGTAGTGTCTGCAAAAGAGTTTTTCAGGATCAGCTCGCGGATAACGGCCGCGTGGCGCGCTTCCACCGATCCGATCTTCCCGGCAAGTGTCAGGTTGGCAGCGCTGGTAAAATGAATGCCGGCGCCATTGTAAGCCGCCACGCCAAGGTCTTCGAAGGCGCGTGCCGCTGCCAGCACCGAATCGCGGCTGGTGAAGCTTATGGAGGAAAACCCGGGCGTCAGCGTCGGTATCGCCTTCGACCCGAGGGCAGCCTTGAACAACTCCCGGTGGGTGATCTCATGGTCGCGGATATCCATGAACAAAGCGGCCTCAGCAGCCGTCATTCCGGAGTATGGGGTAGCGAGCACCTGGATGTAGAAGGCAGCCTCAATCTGTTCTAAGACGTAGGCGTAGTTCAGCATTCCTGTATCGCCTGAGCCGAGGTCGATGCCGGTGCTGGCAGGTGTAACGTTCAGGTCATTGTCAGGATTGCAGCTGCTCATTCCGGCTAACACACCGGCTCCCGCCAGGGCACCCGCGTAGCCGAAAAAGCGCCTCCGCGAAATGCCGGATTGCTGCACGTCGGACTGAGTATTGGTTTCACTCATGATAATTGGTGTTGTAAGGCGGGATTGAAAATAAGTTGAATGTTGATTACAATGGGAGTACTACCGTCAAAAATTTTCTCCCTGCTTGCCGGCGGCCCATAGTGTTGTCTGAAGGTAAATGGAAGATCATTTGCAAGCACTCATGATACATTCCTCCTCGTTTACCTACTGAAACTACATACATATCGCAGCTTCAACCAGTCCCATACGTCATCAGCTGCGGACTTCATGCAGCAGAAATTATCCCTTATCCCGAGCGACGCGGAACTTCCTTTCATCACCGCGCTCAGGTTGTCGTGACTGATCTCCTTCGGCAGCACTTTCAGATTGACAGCTCGTATTCTTCGTGCTTTCTTTCTTTTTCCTTCGCTGCAGCGGCAATAAGCAATGCCAGCGGTGACTCCTATGAGGATGACCGATTTCAGACAAGGTCTAATACAGGAGGTGAAATGATTGCGTTCCAAAACGCTGTGATCGTGCCTTCTACTCACGCGCTTTACGTCCATAGCTGGCAGGCGTTCCATATTCATCGCCCAATGCTTCGGGTAAGATAGGACGGTCTGCAACCTGCCTGGTGTCTCCGGGATTCAGTTGCTGATTCCCATCGGGTGCCTTCTCGTCGGGACTTTGAGTGCCCCCGTAAGGACTGCCCGCGCCTCCGCTTTCGTTGGCCTCATTCGGATAAACCGGCTCGTGACTGCCTTCGAGGTTGGACGTCTTATTGGCTGCAGGATGGCGGAGATTATCCGCACGTGTCGTAGCGTCCGAAGATTTCTGATTTTCCATAACACAGACCTATTAATCAGAAAGCTGTGGGAAAATCATGCCGATGTTTCTTGACACAAGTACCCGCCTAACTCACGCCTGGAAAAGTGATTTGGAACACCGATCCCGTCGGTTGGTTGTCGCGTACAGATAAGCTGCCTTTGTGCTGTTTTGCAATGCGTTTGGTGAGGTAAAGTCCTAAGCCTGTGCCTTTTGACCTGCGGGTGGCCTCGTCACCGATGCGATAAAATTTGGAGAATATTTTCCTTTTTTCATGATCGGGGATGCCTGCCCCACGATCAGCTACCTCCAATACAATCTTCTCGCTTTGCCGGGCCAGCCTGAGGGTAATAGGCGCATCGGCGGGTGTGTATTTGATGGCATTTTCCAGCAGATTGTTGACGGCTAAGTGCAGCAGCAACATGTCACCGTTGACCACGCAGCCCTCTTCTACTTCCACCAGTAAGCGTCGCGGGTAGCGGCGGCTGTATACCTCTCCGCATTCATTGACCAGATCGGATAGCAAAAGCTGCTCCGCTGCAGACTTGTACTGCCTGCCCTCAATCTGAGAGGTAACCAGCATATTGTTGCACAGCTCTGAGAGGCGGTCCGCTTCTTCTATACACCGGTTGAGCAGTTGAGCTTTTTGCTCTTCACCCAGCTGGTGTCGCTGCAATGTCTGAATGCTGAGCTTCATACCTGCGATGGGACTCTTCAGCTCATGCGTCACAGCCAGCATGAAGTTACTCTGCTGCTTCTGCAGGCGGGCATGACGCTGCAGCGAGGTAAACACTACCACGGCGCCCACGACGAGGATGCATAAAAGCGTACCGCCCTCTCCGAAGTATTGACTTCTCCGTTTCTCCATCTCATCGCCCAGCTCCGACAACTTTTGCTGATAGACCACCGGAGACTTAATACTGTCTACATGGTGTTGCAGGTCATGGAGCTCTATGGTGTATTCCTCGCGGGCCTGTGTGAGCAGGCGTACCCCCCAGAAACTCAATGCCGACATCACGTACAGCAGGAGCAGAATGTATATGGCGTTAGCGAAGCGCACAGCTGGATGGTTGGAACGGTTGGAGTAGGTGGAGCTTCGCGTCGGAAAAGTGGCAATCGTCCACGATTCCGATGATTCGCTATGTTGGAAATTCGGACATCTTCTGTTTAGCCATTAGGAAGATGAGGAAGCTTTTCAAGCCTGAGACCGACGGTCAGCACTTCCGGCAGCGGGTCACGGCGCATATCCTGGGTGAGGCGTATGGTGTACCTGCCCTTTTGCAGACGCCCCGTGAACCCTGAAAGCAAAATAGGAAAAGACACCCGCTGCTCCCATACCTCGCCCATTCCGCGCCCGAGCCACTGACCGCTGGCGGCGGCTAATGGCACCTCCGCCCGCACTTTCCGGAACGAGCTATCACGGGGACCGCGGCTTTCTACAGTTAGCCAGATGTTGGAAAATGGATAGGCGTCCGTATGGCGGATGAGCAGGAAAAGCTGGTAGCCAGCAGAAGTATCATCTACATCAAAGTCGAATTGGGGCTGAAACTTTGAATTCCACGCCCCGCCGGGTACGTTGAAGTGATCCTGGTATTGCGGCGACGGCTTGCAGGAAGCCAGCAGAAGAACAAGCAGCGTGAGACGTGAGACGTGAGACGTGAGACGTGAATCGTCAATCGTGAATCGTGAAGCATGGGACACGATCTGACGTCCGATCTTAAAATATCTTTTTGCTTTCCTTATCATTTTCAATTGGTTCTTCTTTGTTGTTCCCTCCGTTTCACGGCTCGCTGATCCCCTCACCATTGACGATTCACGATCACGACCTCAGAGTACATTCAGCACCTGCTCTTTGGCCTTCTCAAGCTCATCCTTCATCCCGACGACTACCTGCTGAATGCCTGCGTCGGAGGCCTTTGACCCGAGCGTATTGATCTCTCTGCCGATCTCCTGCAAGATAAACCCGAGCACTTTCCCTTTTGACACATCTGCATTTCCGATCACTTCCCTGAAATAGCGGCAGTGCTGAGCCAGCCGGGTCTTTTCTTCGGAGATATCCATCTTCTCTAAGTAATAGATCAGCTCCTGCTCAAAGCGGTTGGGGTCTTTGCTTTCCGCGCCAATATCTCTCAGGTTGGACAGCAGGCGCTCTTTCACACGCTCCATGCGGCCACCTTCAAGGGGAATGATTTTCTGAACGCCCATTTCTATCGCATCGGCACGCTGCAGCAGATCGTGCTCCAAAGCAATGCCTTCGCTGCGGCGGTGGGCGATGAGCTGCCCGGTAGCCGCTTCTATCACCATTACAATCTCTTTCCACTCCTCTTCGGGCAGGGTATCCGTCTCGGTGGTGATGATTTCCGGCATGCGCAGCAGCGTACCGAGGATGTCTCCTTCGGTCTTGCTGATGCCGAGCCGTTGCGCAAGATCTTTGATGCTCTGATAATAGGCCGTAGCTAATTCCATATTGACGCTGGCCGGACGCACAGCGCCTTCCTGCTTAATAGTCACAGTGATTTCCGCAGTACCACGGATCAGCTTTTTTGAAAGGATTCCGCGGACATCCAGCTCCCAGGCACGAACTAACGGCGAAAGCTTGGAGGTATTCATCTCAAATCCTTTTCCGTTCAGTGATTTGATTTCAACCGTCACCTGTCGTCCGGTAATATGGGCTTCTGCACGGCCAAAGCCGGTCATGGAGTGGAGCATGCGCAAATGTAATCCGCCAATGTGCCAATTCGCCAATGTGCCAATGTCCTTATAACCGATTTGGGGTGCTCCGTGAATTCAGGACTAAAAAGCAAGCAATTAGCCAATCATATTGGCCGTTATCCCCGGGTGGTTCATAGAGTGTACCATTAGCTCGCTGGCATTTTGAATGCTGTTCATCAGCCATTGGCGAATTGGCAAATTGGCTTATGAGCATTGGCTTATTTTTGAAAACTCCCTTAAACTCACCTCATGCGCTACGTCGCACTCGCCATACTGCTCTTTTTCTCCGTACATGCTGCCACCGCGCAGCAGAGCCGGGCCGAATTGGAGCGCCGCCGCCAGAGCATCCTGCAGTCCATCCGTGAAAGCCAGCAGCAGTTGGAAGAGACGAAGCGGAACAAGAATGCCACCATGAGCCAGCTTCGCGCCCTGCAGGCCAAACTGGACGCCCGCCTCCGCCTTATCAACAACCTGAACGAGGAGATGGATGCGATCAACGGCTCTATCAAATCGTCCACACAGGAAGTGGGGCATTTGCAGAACAATCTTGAAGTGCTGCGCCTGCGGTATGCCCAAAGCATTCGTTATGCCTATGCCAGCCGGTCTTCGTCCAGCATGCTCGCCTTTCTGTTTTCCTCTAAGGACTACAACGATGCTATGCAGCGCCTGAAATACCTGAAGCGCTACCGCGAATACCGCCAGCAGCAAGCTGAAGAAATACGCACGACACAGGGACGAATCACACAAAAAATCGGAGAGCTGAATAACCAAAGGGCGGAAAAGAACGTGGTCCTCTCCGCGCAGGAACAGCAACGCCAGGTACTGCAGCAGGAGACCAATGAAACCAATAGCGTGGTCAGCGAACTGAAGAGCAAGGAGAAACAGCTCATCGCCGACATCCAGAAGAATCAGAAGGCAGCCCGACAGGTCGAAAAAGCGGTGGCAGCCATCATCCAGCGGGAAATAGAGGAACAACGGCGGAAGGCATTGGAGGAAGCCCGCAAAGAGGAAGCCCGCCGGAAGGCCGAGGAGCAGCACCGCACGGCAGCCAAGACCTATGGGGGAATAAGAGTATCCAGCGGGGCCGACAACCGGGCTGCCACTGAGGCCGGCACAACACCGAAGGGCAGCACAACACCTTCCTCGGTTACCTCTAATGTGAACGTGCCCAAGCCTAAACGCTCCACCGCGGCGCCCGCTGATCTTTCGTTGACTCCGGAAGCTCAGGCACTGGCCAATTCGTTTGCCGCCAACCGGGGCAAGCTGCCCTGGCCTGTGGAGCGCGGTACCATCACCGGGTTCTTCGGCCGGCACAAGCACCCCGTAGCCGATGTTTACTTTGACAACCCAGGCATCTATATCCAAACAAGTGCCGGGGCTCAGGCGCGCGCGGTATTTGACGGAACAGTCACTGGCGTCGTCTATGTACCAGGCGCCGGGCAGACGGTGATCGTAACGCACGGTAGCTATTTCACCGTGTATGGCAACCTTTCTGCTGTTAGCGTCAGCAAAAACCAAACGGTGCACACCAAACAAACTCTTGGTACGGTGGGCAAAAATGACGACGGGCTGCCTACGATAGACTTCCAGATATGGAAATCGGGCGGGCGCGGGGCCGATAAACTGAACCCGCAGCAGTGGATTCTTCCGTTGTAAAAACAGACCTCACAGATCTGCGAGGTCTGTTTTTACAGCCTGTGAGGGTTACGCCGGCATCCCCATGGCATTGGCCATGTTCACTTCCATAAATGAATCTTCGCTCCAATCCTGAACTTTTCCGCGTAAGTAATTGTCGAGTGTCGGGATGTCCTGAGCTTCCCAGACGCAGGTGGCGTGGGTCATGTCACTGTTGGGCATGACCTGGATCACGCGGGTAACGCCGGCCTCAGGGAGGTTCGGAAGATTGGCTTGCGCAGAAGCCCAGAAGTCCTGCGGATTGCTGATACGGTGGTTGACGACAATGATCATGGTGGTTTGGATTTGCCTGTAAGGTAGGCGGCAAAATTCACCATGTCAACAGTGTCGGATACGATCATTGCTGACCATACCACGCCCGGCAGCGCTCACAGCTTCAGGACTTTACTGGAGTACACCGGCTGAGCCGCACCATCGGTTATCTGAAGAAAGTATGTTCCCGCAGCTAACTGTTGTGCCGGGATGTCTATCCGCGAGTTGCCTTTCTCAAAGAGACGGGGGCCGGTGCTCCATATCTTTCTTCCCGAAAGGTCAACGAGTGTAATGGTCAGGATTTGTGACTCCTGCAGGCGGAGCTGAACGGCGCTTTGCCCCATAAGCGGATTTGGATAAACAGAGGCCGAACCGCTCCAGGCTGCCGCAGCTATACCTACGTTATCTGTAAGGCGGGACAGCTCTCTGCCGATTTTTGCATCGAGCGATTCCCAGTACAACGCGCCGTTGTAAGGTGTAAGATAGCTTCCGCCACCACCCTGGCTTGAATCTGCCACCACACTAATAGTCGCACCATCATAGCGGTATAGCTGAACACCCCTGCCCGTGTCCAGAACGCCGCTCAGGTACAGCCTGTTCTTGAATATCTCCATTTCGCCGACGCCTTCCGCCTTTGAGCCGCTGCCATTGTTGACATAGAGCGGGGCTATGTTTGTCACCTTTGCGGAGACGGGGTCAAAGCAGGCGAAGTACGCGCGTGCGCTGGTGTCATAAGTCGCTCCGAAGTAGAGGCGGCCATTCAAGGAAGCGATCTCTGTGCGGCTGACGCCGGTGAGATGATGCGTGGCTGTACTAACAATCCGCGTCGGAGCGGTCTTACCGCCGTAGCTGTAAATGGAACCTGTTCCATCAGTAAAGTAGAGATCGCTGCCGTTGACCGCCCACTTGTCTATGTTGCTGCCCTGGATGCTGAGTGGCTCAGTAATGAAATCGCTGTGCGTCTCGAGCATGAAGTTTCTCCAGATACCTGTGACGCCACTCCAGTAGCAAACAAAATAGATCTTGTTGTTCCAGATCACCGAGTTCCATAGAGTCTCGATACCCCCACCGGGCAAGCCTGGCACGCGCCTCGGCGGAGTAGTACCGTCGTACATGTAGAATCCTGTCCCGCTGGTGTCGCCGGAATTGGCAATGAAATAGAGTTTGCCGTTACAAGCCATCAGGTGCTGCGGGTTGCTGCTGCCCGCCCCCGGACGAATATCCGCCACCATTGCGGCCGCGTTCACCCCATCCCAGGCATACAACTCATCGCCGTGGGCGCCATCCATATCACAACAGAAGTAGATCTTATCACCGACTACTGCGCAGGAGTTTCCACTGAAAGTTGCGGGATTGCCTTTACGTCTCGCAACCATTTGAACAATTCCCGAAGCCTCATTGTACATCATGAGACCTGATCCGTCCACATCATTGCCGTAAAAGCATAGCTTGTCTCTGAAAGTTGTCAGCGCAGTCGGGTTGGAGCCGACGATGCCCGGGTAAATGTCAAAGCTTTGCACCTGTTGAGCGAGGGCTGATACGCCTGCCGCACATATGGACAGGATAAGGATTACTTTTTTCATGGCGGGTTGTTTAGCGTGTTTTATAGGTAGGTAGAATTGTCTTCGTCGTGACGTCACACGTATGCCCCATCTCCTTGCCAAGACAAATCTCTATGAGGCCTCTGTCACCGCCTTACCCCGACGGCAGGTGAATTATGGGCGAGAGAAGTGCCAGCGGTTCAACACTTTAACCCAATCCCTCCCCCTTTTTCACGGACCCGGCAGTGAAAGCGACAGGAAGCATAAGACCGCTTACGTGCTGTCATGTCTAACTTGCGCCGGATGATCAGAATAATTATCGTTTGTTGTGTACTTGCCTTCGCCATCTCCTGTGCGGGAGACAGTGACGTGACGCGTTATAAGCAGCTCTTCGAATCAAGGAAGTCTGAGCTGGATGACATTCGCAGCCCGATACGCGCAGTGATGGCTAAGGAGCTCCGCATCTTCAAGTACCGGGTAAGCTATGTGAACAGCAGCCAGATGGACCAGAGCTCGTACCGCTCGGAATCAACACCGTGCGACTGCCCTGATGCGGTATTGGACGTGCAAAGCAGAGACTGGATATTGAGCACGATGAATCGCATGAACCTCTCCGAAGTGTGGGTGTACCGCGATAGCACGAAGTACTTTTTCAGGGGTGCGAATGCCGATGTGATTGTGGAGTATAACAAGACGCCGGAACATCCTGATGGCAAGAAGATCAGTGAGAATGTGTTTTTGTCGCGAAGCCAATCCGACTGAACCGATCATGAATGTCACGGGACAATGCTAACCAATTCGGTCCCCGGAGCTGAAGCGCCTTCGCAAGTGAATCCCCTAACGTCTAACCCCCGAAACTCCTAACCCCTAACGCTATCTTTAGCACCATGAAAAGATATCTCCTCCTTCTTTCCGTGCTCTTCTTCGCTGCCTTCAAGCAGCCTGATAAGGGCAATAGCGAGGCCCAGCAATTCATCGATAGCTACACTAAAACGTATGTAGCGCTCTACACCGCCGATCAGGAAGCCCAGTGGAAGAGCCAGATCGAGATCATGGAAGGTGACGATGCCAATGTGGTCGCTGCACAAAAGGCAGATGAGGCGCTTGCCGCTTTCACCGGGAGCGTGGAAAATATCGAGAAGGCCAAGAAGTTCCTGGCGAACAAAAACTCACTGAGTCACCTCCAGCAGAAGCAGCTCGAGTTAGTGCTGTACAACGCCGCCAACAACCCACAGACCATAGCTGAAGTCGTGAAGGCCCGCATCAAGGCTGAAACGGAGCAGACGCAAAAGCTGTATGGCTTCCAGTACATGCTTGGCGATAAGAAGGTCACCACCAACGACATCGACGATGTCCTGAAGAATGAGAAAGACCTGAACAAGCGTCTCGCCGCCTGGGAAGCCAGCAAGGCTGTGGGTCCCGGCCTGAAGGACGGTCTCGTACGCCTCCGCGACCTGCGCAACCAGACGGTGCAGGCGCTCAACTATCCTGATTTCTTCACCTATCAGGTCAGCGACTATGGCATAAAGACCAGCGAAATGATGCGCCTTATGGATGGCCTCATTCGCGACCTGTGGCCTCTTTACCGGGAGCTGCACACCTGGATGCGCTACGAGATGGCAAAGAAGTATGGTGTGGCACAGGTGCCTGCCCTGCTTCCTGCGCATTGGCTCCCCAACCGCTGGGGGCAGGACTGGAGTGCTGCGGTGACGGTACAGGGTATTGACCTTGATGGTGTACTGAAGCCGAAGGGCGCGGAGTGGATCGTGCGCAATGCCGAGGGCTTGTATGTAAGCCTCGGTTTCCCGAAGCTGCCGGCTACCTTCTGGGCCAACAGCAGCCTGTATCCATACCCCGCCGACAGCAACGTAAAAAAGAACAACCACGCCTCCGCCTGGCACATGGATCTGAACCATGACGTGCGCAGCCTGATGAGCGTAGAGCCAAACTCCGAATGGTGGGAGACCGCCAACCACGAGTTAGGCCACATCTACTACTACCTCACCTACACCAACGATAAGGTGCCGCCACTACTGCGTCAGGGCGCTAACCGTGCCTACCATGAAGCCGTGGGTACCATGATGGGATTGGCTGCAATGCAAAAGCCTTACCTCGTAGGCCGCGGCCTGGTAGATGCTCATGTAAAGACCGACAACGTCCAAAGCCTGCTGAAGGAAGCGCTGAACTCCGTGGTATTCATCTTTTTCTCATCAGGTACGATGAGCAATTTTGAGAAACAGCTCTACGCAGACAACCTCCCCGCCGATAAATGGAATGCAACGTGGTGGTCGCTGGCAAAGAAATACCAGGGCATTGAGCCGCCGGCACCTCGAGGCGAAGAATGGTGCGACGCAGCCACCAAGACCCACATCAACGACGATGCGGCACAGTATTACGATTATGCCCTGAGCTATGCCATCCTGTATCAGCTGCACAACCATATTGCCAGGAACATTCTCCACCAGGACCCCCGCGCCACCAATTACTTTGGACGCAAAGAAGTGGGGGATTTCCTCCGCGGCATTTTGAAGTATGGCTGCAGCAAGGACTGGAGGGAAGTGCTGAAGCAGAGCACCGGCGACGACCTGAACGCTAAAGCAATGCTGGAGTATTTCGCTCCGCTGGTAGCCTGGCTGAAGCAGCAGAACGCGGGACGGACTTATACATTACCGGAAACGCTTTGACGCTGATTGGCAATTCGCAATTGTGCAAATTGGCGTTACAAAGTGCCGGGTGATTCAGACCTTCACAATTGCCATGGCAAATGGCCAACTGCTGATTGCACATTGACACGTCCCCTTATAGCCATCTTCTGCAATTCATTTCCTCCTGAGGGGGGCGGCGCCTCCAATCGCATCTACAATATTGCTGTCATGCTTCGTGATGCGGGGTACCGGGTACAGGTAGTGTCTGCCATGCCGAACTACCCTACCGGCAAGATCTTTCCGGCATACAGAGGCAAACCAGTGATGGATGAGGTGGTAGACGGAATAGCGGTGAGGCGAGTATGGCTCTCGCCTTCCAACACTGCATCGACATGGGGTAGAGGGTGGAGCATGATAAGCTTTGTGCTTTCGCTGAAAGCCTTTGCCTTCAGAAAAGTCCGGAAAATGAGACCGGCGTTGGTAATTGTCTCCTCACCGCCTCTGCCGATGGCGGCGGCTGCGGTGCGTTATTTCCATAACCGCGGGTGCAAGGTGCTGCTTAATGTCAGCGATCTGTGGCCCCTGTCGGCCAGTGCGCTCGGCGCCCTTGACCAGCGAACACTCTATAGCCAGTTAGAAGCGGCGGCCAAGAGAATGTACCATGCCGCGGATGCGATCACGGCTCAGAGCAATGAGACATTGGAGCATATTCGCCAGCACTGCATGCCTATGCCTCCGGCTATGCTGTACCGGAACTTGCCGCAGCCTTCTGAAAAACAGAAGGTGACAAAACGCACAGGTGCTACTGAAGTACGGATCATTTATCCTGGCTTGTTGGGGCATGCTCAGGGACTTCTCGCGCTTTGCCAGGCAATTGATTTCAGAACCCTCGGTGCCAGGCTCGAGATTTACGGGGCTGGCCCCGAGATGGAGGCGATTAAAACATTCCTGCAAGTAACACCCGACAGGGGCATCAGCCTGCACACACCCGTCTCTCCGGAATCGCTGGCACTGAAGCTCAATGGAGCAAGCGCTATCCTGATACCACTTATTTCCCCGATAGAAGGTGCCCTGCCCAGTAAGCTCTTTACGGCGATGCAGGCTGGACTGCCGGTGCTGTACAGCGGAGGAGGAGAGGGCGAGGATATTGTTCGCCGGTACCATCTTGGCTGGACTGCCTCGCCGGGAGACTATGCAACCATTGCCCAACAAATCAAAGAGCTTTCATCAAAACATACTCCAGAATTGGAGACGTGGGGCGAGCGGATACGGGCAGTGGCCAGCGAGCATTTTGATAAAGAGAAACAGGACGCCGTGCTGCAGCAATTCATTTCGGGAATAATCGGACAGCAATAATCCCGATCGGGCATCGCAAATCACAAAAAGGGTGCTCGCCCGTCCTTATTATGCCAATGGTCGCTCTGAAGAGTTTTGATCATCCAATCTGCATAGAAGAGGGGCGACAATTGCCGCCCCTCTTTACTGTGAATTCTGAAAATATTACCTGTAGTTGCGCAACTTGATCACCGTGCGGCGGTTCTGAGCGCGGCCCGCAGCACTGGCGTTATCAGCAACCGGCTGGGTATCGCCAAAGCCCTGAGCGGTCAGGCGGCCGGCATCAATCCCCTTACTCGCAAAGTATTCGCGAACGGCTTCCGCGCGCTTTTGCGAAAGATCCATATTTGTGTAGCTCTTCGGCTGTACATTGTCTGTGTGGCCTTCGATGTCAGCGTTCAGGCTTGGGTCCGCTTTCAGTACATCTACGACCGCATCAAGGGACTTGAAAGAGACCTTCTTGATCGTTGACTTGCCCGTCTCGAAGAAGATGGCCTTGGCAGCCTTCTCCACCTTGGTGATCACTTCCTTCCGGATCTCCGGGCAGCCCTGGTTAGTCTTGGAGTAAACATCCGGGCAGCGGTCTATGTCGTCAGTGAAGCCGTCATTGTCCTTATCGGGAACGGGGCAGCCTTCACGGTCAGGAGTACCTGAAACATACGGGCATTTATCCTTGTTGTCTGGCAGGCCGTCGCCATCGGTATCCGGGCAGCCATTGTATTGTGCGAGACCAGCAACCAGCGGGCAGGCGTCGTCCTTATCACCTATGCCGTCGCCATCGCTGTCAGGGCAGCCATTGAACTGCGCCATGCCTGGAATATCCGGGCACTGGTCTTCGCTGTCTTCAATACCGTCGTTATCACGGTCTCTTGTTGTTACGACAGAGGTATCGGGCGCTCCCGGCATTTCCGTCTGCGGAGCCTTGTAACCGGGTTTAAACCAGTAAACAAAGCCCACAGAATGCTGGAGGTGGTTGACATCATGATCGGTTGCGGCGATCTTATAAGCAGACTCGAGATTGAGGAAAAGGCTATGCTCCTTGTTGACGGCGATGTTGACGCCAGCGCCAAGCGGCACGTCCACACCAAAGAAGATGTCGTGATAAGAAGCATTCAACCCGGCAAAAACGTAAGGTGAAGCTATCCAGCGGTCGCGGCTGAGGATATTGTAGTTGAAACGTGCATCGAATTCCGTGAGGAACTTTTCAGCGCGCTCTCCGCTGGTGTTATAGCGGTTGCGGTGCACGTAGTCTGTGTCATCATTAGAAAGAGGATACTCCAGATTGGCCAGAGACAGTGCAACATTCACATCAAAGTTATTGTTTATCTGCCACCAGTAAGTGGCTTTCACCATGGGTTTCCAGTACCACTTCTTGTGGACTGCAGTGTCGTATCCTTTCCGGGTATCGTTGTACTCATACGTAAACCGGTCGCTGGTGATATAGTCGCCCGTCTGAGGACCGTAAAAGTCGTAGGCTCCGAAATGCAGGCCTACGCCGTGATGCTGTGCATGGGCCGCAATGGACAGTGCCGGAATTGCGAGGGCAAGCATCAATATGTGTTTCTTCATAGACAAGGTTTGGCGTGAGATGATGTCTTGGAAAAGCTACTATTTCTTCTTGAAAACGCGTAACGCAGTACCGTAGCCTGCCGCATGCAGCGTGTAAGCATACGAGGTATCTGCGGGACGAATGTGCAGGTAAGAAACGTCCACTGTAAAGAACGCGCCTATCGTTTCAGAGTACTGGTAGCCGAAGTCCATGTGAGCCGTGTCAAGGATGGCGAAGTAGCCAGCGTCAGGAATGCCGGCGCCGCCGAAGTCGTCGGTCATATAAAGCCCGCGCGCCTTGCGGGTTACATGCACCGCTCTTTGATTGGACTGACGTACGTAGGTGCCCGTCAGATTAGCGGCGTCCGCATAATTCGTTACCGCTACATAACGGGCATTGATTGAGCCATACCCGTTCGCATTTTTGGCGGAATAGGTCAGCGTGTACAGACCCGGGGTCGTTACATCAACTACCCCTCCGCCGTCAGCAGTATCGGCCTGTATCTGGCTCGATTGGCCTGTCACATCGTCAATCAAGGTTGCTCCTGAATCAACGTATGGAGTACCTACGGTAATAGACTTGAATTTGGAGCCATTGATATTGATGGTGGGTGCGGAGACGGTCACCACTTTCGATACGTCGTCGGTTTTCTTCTTACATGCAGCGATAGCTACTAAGGCTGCACATCCTATAAAGAGAAGCTTTTTCATACTGTTGAGTAGAAGATTGAAGGTTTAGTGAATATCCCAATACACACGGTCTGTGATCACCTTTTGGCCGGGGAAATTCAGGTTGCGTTGCACTTCCACATCCGGATAGAAGAAACGGCGGGGCAAATATTCTTTTGTTTTCGGCAAGGCGCTCTGTGCGGATACGGTAAAGAAGTCCGGGTAGCCTGTTCTGCGCCATTCCGTCCACGCCTCGAAACCCTGATTGCCACACATAGAAAACCATTTTTGGGTGATGATATGACGCACCTTCTGCGCAACGGTGCCGCTTGACGGATAGGTTGCCCAGTAAGCAGGGGGCAGCACTTCGCCCAGAGAGTCAGTTTCAAGACCATTGATGTAGAAGTCCGCAGCATTTTCAGATGTGAGCATGAGCGGCGCGGTCAGTGGCTTACCGTTAATGGCGTCAGGCGTGTCTGCAAGTAGCAGCTCTAACTCATCAATTCCTGCACCATAAGCTGCAAAGCTGGCAGCAATGCCCTGTTCAAAGAGGCCTTTCGCCGATCCGGTACCCCATCCGCGTGCCACAGCTTCTGCCTGTAAGAAATAGCTTTCGTAGCTGCTAATGAACTTAACAGGTGCCAGTGCTGACGCCTCAGAGTTGGCGTCCGCTCCGGTCCTTGCATTAGGAACAGATACCGGTGTTGAGGAGGAGATAGTATAGTTACCTTGAGCAATACCTACATATCCCCCTGTTGTGGGATTAAAGAATGCGGCTACACGGAAATCATTGTTGGCATTCATGGAGTCAATCACGGTCTTGCTGCCTACTATATTCTGAGTTCTGTTAAGCCCCACCATTTCAGAATAAAGTGGGTTCTGGTTGCCTGATGTGCTGGAATAGCTGATCATCGCGTCCGAGGATTCATCAATAAACTTGGCACCCCTTGCATATATGGCCGCTACACCTGCCTGTGCCTTTGCTGCGTCCTTCTCGGAAAGGCGCAGATACATTTTCAGTTCAAGGGTATTAGCAAACTTGATCCAGTTGGCCAGATCGCCGCCATAGATCAGATCGCCACTGAGCTCCAATCCGTTTGTCTCGGACGTCTCGAGCAGCTTGCGGCCATCCTGCACCAGCTTGGCAATACCATCATAAACCGTTGCCTGTGCATCGTATTTGGGGGCTGTTATTCCTCCGTCCTGCGGTAAACCCTTCAGGGCTTCTGAGAACGGAACATCACCCCATCCGTCGGTGATGATCTGGAAAGCATATGCCTTCAGCACTTTCGCCACGCCCACATACTGCACCTGATTACCGGCGAGTGCCTTCTTCTCCATCCGATCCAGATCTTCCAGAGCGCTGCTGTACAACAGGCTCCACACACGGTCATACGTGGGCGCCGTGGGTGAGTAGCGGTCATATATCTTGTATTGGCTCGATGCCGGGGACTGGGTCCAGTATTGTGCCCAGAACGATCCGTTTACCTGCAAGTCCATACCAACTGAGGACCCGATATAAATCTCGGCAGACGGCAGAAGCTGCTCGACGAGCACGTCCTGCGCAACGTTGGGATTGGTGTTCACATCAAGATACCTTTTGCATCCTGTGCCCAGCAACAGCCCCCCAAATGCAGCCGCACTGATGATCAACTTTATACGTTTCATTGCTTAGAATGTTGTTGAGTTTAGAAAGTGACGGACAGACGCACGCCGTAGTTGCGCAGTGAAGGACGGGATGCGTACTCAAAGCCCTGGAGGTTGCCGGCGCCGCCAGCGTTTACTTCAGGATCGGAATATTGGTTCTCATCCGGAGTCCAGATGAACAGGTTGTTGCCGAACACGCCAAAAGAAGCTCCACCAAAGTGGGTGTGCTTTAGCCACCGGTCGGGCACGGAATAGCTCAGGCTCGCTTCTGTGAGCTTCACGTAGCTTGCGTCTATGATATTCTGGCCTTGTGCGTTAGAGATTACCGTTGTGTAGTAGTCGTAAGGATGGAACGTGCGGTCTGTATTTACGACCGTCGCGCCGTTGCTTTTCACATACACAGAGTTGGGGAAGACATAGTCGTCACGACGCTCTGTTCCCTTGGAGGTTCCTACAAAGTCCATCAGGCTCTTTGTGCGGGAGTAAAAAACACCGCCCTGCTTGGTGGTGAACAGTACATTCAAGCTAAACCCTTTGTAACGAAGTGCTGTACCCCATGAAGCAATGAACCGCGGTTGGTAGGTACCCTTGAAGACGGTATTCGGTGCAATGCGCGGAATACCGGTAGTGCTGTCAACTACTACCCGGCCGAGGCTGTCGGTCAGAATGTCTGAACCATAGAAGGCGCCAAACGGTTTCCCTACCGTTGCGGTTACGGACATGCCACTTATGCCGCCGAGGACGATCTGCTGCACGCCATTTGCCAGGCGCTCCACCATGTTCTTGTTCTTGGTGTAGGTGCCGTAAATTTCCCAGCGGAAGCCGCTGGCAGTGCTTACCGGTGTAACACGCGCAGCGAGCTCCCAACCCTTGTTACTGATATCTCCAAGGTTCACTACACGGCCGGTAAAGCCGGAACTTGGCGCAGTCGGAACCGTCTGGATCTGATCAATAGACAGGTTGTTGTAGTACGTGGCTTCAAAGCTGATGCGGTTGCGGAAAAATGCAAGCTCTATACCTATTTCAGAAGCGTTCGTACGCTCCGGGCGAAGACCTTCATTACCTATCACGTTTGTAAACGAGAAGCCCGGAGTTCCGTTGAAGGGAAACTTAACCGAGCCAAATCCTGTGGCAGCTTCTGCACGTATGTATGCGGGGTTGTTGTTCTGATAAGGCACAGCTGCGTTGCCCACGGATGCATAGCTCGTGCGAAGCTTACCGAAGCTAAGCACCTTGTCGCCGATTGACTTCTTTAACACGTCGGTGAACACCCATGACAAGCTTGCGCTTGGATAGAAGTATGAACGGTTGTTGGCGGCCAGTGTTGAACTCCAGTCATTACGGCCAGTTACCTCCAGAAATACCTGGCGCTTGAAATCGAGGCGGAAGCTTCCATACACACCGAAAGAACGGGATTCAGAGAGTGCCGGCGGCGCAGGCTGGCTAAACACGTTCTCATTAACATCAATAGGCCCGTTGTTGTTGTTCAGGTTGTAGTAACCCGGTACCACGAGGGCATTTGTTTTGTTGTCTATCTTACCTGCGAGATATGCATTCCGGGCAAACTGAAGGTTGTTGCCCAGCATGCCATTGAAGCCGAAATCTTCGCTCAGCTTCTTGTTGTAATTAACGATAAGGTCGTTGTAAGCAACGATGTTGTTGGCATTGTACTCTAGGTAGCCTCCCTGACTTTTTGGTCCGAGTGCGGTGCTGCCAGCAAAATAGAAGGGGTCCCAGGGAACGGGGCTATACTTAGGCTGCTTAGAAGTGATCCGGTCAGCCGTGAAGTCGCCGCCAAACCGGTTGTAGATATCCCAGTCTGCATTCGGGCGGATCCCTACAACCACATTACCCAACACACGGTCCGTGCGGTCGCGGTTGTCAACATTAGAGGCAACCCAGTATGGGTTATCCGTATAGGCGCCATAGTAGCCATAGTGAGTTACGCCAAGGCTGTCCTTCGTATCATATGAGTTGAAGATGTTGCCCAAATCCTTCAGCTCTGTAATAGGAATGTCGCGGGGCGTCTGAATGAGATTGTCATATATACCAGATTCATCCTGGCCGCCGGATTCAATTCTTGACTGCGAGTTTATATAGTTCACATTCAGGCTGCTGTACATCTTGTTAGGCAGCTCAAGGGTTGTGTTGAGGCGCAGGCTGTATTTATTGTAGAAGTTATCAGGAACTACGCCGGTGCTGTTCAGAGTGTTCAGCGACAGGAAATAGCTTCCCTTGTCGCTGCCACCACCTAACTGGATATTGTTTTCCCAGTTTTTGCCGATGTCAAAGAAGTTCTTGACGTTATCCTCCAACGCTACATAAGGCTTTACTCGTTGTTGCCCATTAATTACCTGGCCCCATGGACGCATCTTACCATCAAACGGCAGGCCCCAGCTGAAATTCTCGCGACGGTCATCTGCCACATTGTCCACGTCTCCTTGCCCGTACTTATTCTGAAACTCAGGCAGCTTGAGCACCCGGGAGAGGGTGTAGGTTGACTGGAAGTTGACCGACGTCTTGCCGGAACCCTGGCGGCCCCGGCCTGACTTGGTGGTAATCATGATGGCACCGTTGGCGGCAATGGAACCGTAGAGGGCTGCCGCTGCAGGACCTTTCAAGACCGTAATATTTTCAATGTCTTCCGGATTGATATCATTTCCGCGGTTGCCAAAGTCGAGCTGAGAGCGCTCATCGCGGCCAGTCAGGCGGTTGCCATTACTGAGCGGAATACCGTCTACAACAATGAGGGCATTATTGCCACCGTTTACAGACTTTTCTCCGCGGAGCACGACACGGGTCGAACCGCCCGGACCGCCAGTAGTGCTGGTGATATTTACACCGGCCGTCTTACCCTGGATAGCCGAAAGTGCGCTTACATTGTTACCGGCATTCAGCTCATCACTATTAATAGTAGTAGCGGAATAACCCAATTCACGCTTTTCGCGGCGGATGGCCAGGGCGGTTACGACAGCTCCGGAAAGCTCCTTGGCAGCCGGCACCATCCGAATGGAAGCAGCGGCCCCGGCCGGCACTTCCTGGGAAGCATAGCCTATGGATTGGATGACCAGCGTAGCTCCGGCAGGTGCGCTCAGGCGGAAATTACCGTCTAAGTCGGTGACCGTGCCGACGCCGGGCGAGCCCTTGACACTGATACTGGCCCCGATCATGCCCTGACCTTTTTCATCCAGCACACGGCCGGTAATGATGGTTTGGGCCCAGGTAGCACCCAGCCCTACAGTTAGCAGCATGAGTAGCGTGAATAGGATTCTTTTCATAGCTGATTTTTGTTGGTTCTGACCTTTTTAAAACGCCCTGTTAACGGGTGATTTACGGGGTGAATTTATGTTCCTCCCAGTATTTATCAAACATTTTTTTGGCTGTCCTCTAACAGAAGGTTGAGTTTATGTTAACACAATTATTGTTCCACCCTCTTTCTCCCCTTTTTATGTTCAATAAAATATTCTAATGATGACTGAGGCGAAAATAAATTGCGCATCAGGGCATTTTACAGGACGATCAAAAAAATCATTGATAATCAATGTAAATTTGGCCACGCTCAAAAAATTCTAATGAAAAAACTTGTCTGGAAAGTGTGTGGATAATTACCTTTGCGCTCCCAACAAAAAATCTGCTGCGAAAAGCAGCCTAAGATTTCAGAAAAAATCATGAGACACCTCAGCTTTAAGACACAATCGGCCAACGAGAAGATCGTAAAGCGCGATTGGTATGTAGTAGATGCTACCAACCAGACGCTCGGCCGCATGGCTACTAAGATTGCTCACGTACTGCGTGGCAAGAATAAGCCTTATTACACTCCCCACTTTGACTGCGGCGACTATGTAGTAGTTGTCAACAGCGGCAAGATCGTCCTGACCGGCAATAAGATGGAGGACAAGGAGTACATGACCTTTACCGGTTATCCCGGTGGTCAGAAGATTGAAAAGGCGAAGAGCCTCGTAGCCCGCCGCCCGAACAAGGTGGTAGAAGTGGCTGTAAAGGGTATGCTCCCGAAGAACCGCCTCGGCCGTGCCATGTACAAGAAGCTCTTCGTTTACGAAGGCGCAGAACATCCGCACACCGCTCAACAGCCTAAAGAACTTAAATAAGTTGAAAGGTTGAAGGTTGAAAGGTTGATACGTCAACCAATCCATCCTCCAACGATCCTCCAACCATTTCTCCAACAATTCTCCAACAAGATTCCCGAATGGAAAAGCAAAAAAACGCCGTTGGTCGCCGTAAGGAAGCCGTAGCCCGCGTATATATGAGCGCTGGTACCGGCAACATAACCGTGAACGGTAAAGAATACAAGCAATACTTCCCCCTGATGTACCTGCAAAACCAGGTGGAGCTTCCTTTTAAGACCATTGAAGGTCTGGAAGGCACTTTAGATGTGGTAGTAAACGTACAGGGTGGTGGCCCCAAAGGCCAGGCAGAGGCCATCAAAATGGCTATCTCCCGCGCACTGACGGAAGTTAACCCTGAGTATCGCCCCGCCCTGAAGAAAGAAGGCTTACTGCGCCGCGACCCACGTTCCGTAGAGCGTAAGAAGTTCGGTAAGGCAAAGGCCCGTCGTTCCTTCCAGTTCAGCAAGCGTTAATCTTATTCCTCACGTAGGAACGCGCCGCGGCGCGTTCCTACACAATCTAACAAAGAAGAAATCATTCCAACCATGGAAGAAAATAAGAGCCTTCATCAGCAGCTTCTGGAAGCCGGCGTACACTTCGGCCACCTGCGCAAGAAGTGGAATCCCAAGATGCTGCCTTACATCTTTGCCGAGAAGAACGGCATTCATATCATCGACCTCAACCGCACAATTGAAGGTCTGCAGGACGCTGCTGCTGCCATGAAGCAGATGGCGAAGAGCGGCAAGAAGATCATGTTCGTTGCTACCAAGAAGCAGGCTAAAGAAATCGTTTCTGAAGCTGCCCAGAAGGTGAACATGCCCTTCGTGACTGAGCGCTGGCTCGGTGGTATGCTGACCAACTTCCAGACCATCCGCAAGAGCGTGAAGAAGATGCAGAGCATTGAGAAGATGCTGCAGGATGGCACGATGGACAGCGTGACTAAAAAGGAGCGCCTGACCCTGACCCGCAGCCGCGACAAGATGGACAAGGTACTGGGCGGTATCGCTCAGATGGGCCGCACCCCGGCTGCTCTGTTCATCGTAGACATCATGCACGAGCACATTGCCTTAGCCGAAGCCAAGCGCCTAGGCATAACTACCATCGGCATGGTGGATACCAACAGCGACCCGACTAAGATTGACTTCGCTATCCCTGCCAACGACGACGCTACCAAGAGTATCGCTATCGTGGTGAACTACCTGACTGCTGCCATCATGGAAGGCCTGCAGGAGCGCGCGACCCAGAAGGAAGGTGAGGAAGAAGCTACTGAAGAAGCAGGTGCAGAAGAAGGTGCAGCCGTTCGCATGGCTGAAGAAGAGGGCGAAGGCCGTGAGCGCGGTGAGCGTCGTGGCCGTGGTGCTACCTCTGGCGTAGGCCGCAGCCGTACAGGTACTGGTGGTGGTGGCGCTGGCCGTGCACGCACAGGTACAGGAGCACCGGGTGGTCGCCGATAAAATGGTACAATAAAGTAATATCCGGATAGCCCTGGCAAATGCCGGGGCTATTTTTTATGTCTGCTCACAGACTGTTGGCAGAAAAGGAAACGTTTCGCCGTCATACGGCTCACTCTATCCCCATAATTTCCTTGTTGCCATAGGCGGAAACTTGTGGCTACCTATATTTTGTCGCTAGCACGACAACCGATGGTTCCGACGGGTGGCTTTACAAATCACCAGACACGAATATCCCTCCCGCAACGGCCCATACCCTTGCCACAGAAAACAATATTATCTTATTGTTACGTTTTTCGTAGATTTAGATAGTCAATGAGAAACGGTGGTGTGCAAAGCTCAAATATGGTTCCTGGTTTTCTTTCTGTTTTCGGCACACTTAGCTGAGGCTCAAACGGAAAAAAGGATTCAGTTTGACTTCTACGGAGACAGCATTGCATTTAAAGCGCCATCTGAAGCGGTGCCATTTGAGGAGCCCTTGACCGCGGAAGGGATCAATTCATTTTTCGAAAAGATAAATTCAACGGACAACCGGTCCATGGTTGATGCTCTGCTGACTTATAAACAAGTCGAGCAGCCTGATGACTGGGTATACTACCAGCTGATCCGGAAGACCGCACAGATTCTTGCTCCTAAATCTGAAAACTATTACCGTTATACCCTATATAAGTGCTTTCTGCTGGGCAAGTCAGGTTATGGTGTGGCACTGACTATCGCCGGCAATAAATTGCTCTTCTTCACACAGAGCAACGACGAAGTTTACGATATTCCATCCTTTAATTCCGAAGGAAAGAGATTTGTCTGCCTCAACTTCCATGATTACGGATATCAGGCGGATTTAGACAACACACCGGCGGAAAACGTGACCGTTTCTATCCCCGAAGCACAGCACGCTTTCTCCTACAAACTGACCAGGCTACCCGATTTCAGACCGGAAAGCTACCATAATAAGGAGCTGAACTTCACCTGCCACGGGGCAGAATATCACTTCACCATCAAGCTGAATGATGAGGTAAAGAAAATATTCGTCAATTATCCTGTGGCAGATTACCAGCTTTATTTCAATGGACCGCTGAGCCGCGAAACGTACAATTCCCTTATCCCTCAACTCAGAAGGGCCATGAGGCATATGAGTGAAAAAGAAGGGGTGGATTACCTGATGCACTTTACCCGCAGCGCATTTACGTATGAGGCGGATCAGCAACACTTTGGCCGGGAGAAGCACCTCTCACCCGAGCAAACGCTCCTTTATGATAGTAGTGACTGCGAGGATCGCTCAGCCCTTTTCTATTGCCTGGTGAAGGAAATCTACAATCTTCCCATGGTGGTGTTAGCATTTCCCAACCATGTAACGGTGGGGGTCAAGCTGGATAGGCCTGTGGGTAAGCAAATTGTCTATAATGGCGTCTCCTACTCCCTCTGTGAGCCTACGCCGCAGACCGACGACCTGCCAATTGGCGCAATAGCTCCTGAGCTGAGCACAGCAGCATACGAGGTAGCTTATTGTTACAATCCGTCCGGACAATAACGAATAATTTTCCCCGCAGTTTTCGCAGATCGGCGCGGACGTTTTTGAGTGAAGCCGGTTTGCTTTCACCTATCTGTCTCTGCGAAAAATCTGGGCGAAACGACTCAGATTATTTCTTTCCCTTCTTGGGCACTGGCTGACCGCCTCCCATACTGCGCCTTTGATCCAGATCTTCGAGGAGGAGGCCGGTTCCGCCGCCGACTGGTGTAGAGCCGATGGTGCTGCCGCCCATTCCATTGCCGAAGAATCCTACTGTGGCCGTGCCCGCAGGTTCATACGCGTGATCGGGCACGATGATACCGCCATTGTTCACCGGATAGCTGCTCTCCGGCAAAGGCTGCACCTTCACATCGGTCGTATTGGCTAAGCCCGGTGTGATGATAGTTGTCGTACCGCCGTCGTCAGATACAAGAGTCGTTGTCGTTGTAGCGACCGGCGGCTCATTCAGTTTTTTCTTGGCTCCTTTCAGCAGTTGAGCATTTGTGGCAGGCACCATGATGACACAGAGTAAGCCGGCCAGCAGAATCTTTTTCATAGTCGTGCATTTTCAAGGTGAGATGAAAGATCGCTGTCTGCAGACAACTAATAAACTCAGACCGCCCCGGCATAAGACATTGCTAAAGGAAGGCGAGGGGCCAAGTGGCCAAAACCATGATTGATCATTAAAAAAGCGATTAGCTCAACAGCTTGCAGCCTTTGGCCTTACGATTATTGTATTATTTTGAATTGAAATTTCAATTTTCCTCTAATTGACTATTAATCCATTCACTTTAGGTAACAATAACAATTTTATGTTATCTGCCAGACAACAAGCAATACGTCAACTAAATTCGCATTCACACTTTGTTAACCAACAACCACGACCTATCCTATGCAAAAAAATCACACCAGGCGACAACGTCGAACCAAGCTGCGGCTTTTGCTGCTGCTGGCATTGACCATCACCGGCTTTCAGGCTGGAGCCACACACTTCAGATATGGCTACATGTTCTGGGAACGCGACCTAAGCTATGTAGGCAACGGCTACAAGATCGATTTTACGGTCGCAGAATCCTGGCGGCGGGGTTTTAACTGGTCACAGTATGCCCCGCAGGTTTTTGGTGCCAATGGCTTGCCTGATCCCGGGGAGGTCATCCAGTTTGGAACCAATTTCCCGATCAACTGGGGAGATGGAACAACGCAGAACGTCACACTCAACGTAACCAGCGTGGTACCTACGGATGCCAATCCTGCAAACGATATCGTCAATGGCGTCTTCACCTTCTCGCACGTTTACCAGCCTACCGCCACAGCGCCCGTACCCACCAGTTATGTAGCCTTCTTTGAAGGCGCTGCCCGCCTGAATGCCGGTGTAGGACCGACTCTTTTATTGAACAACGGCGGTGGCAGCTTCCGGGTAGAATCCCGGGTTACGGTCGGCAACAACAATGATGCCCCTGTATCCACGCTCCCGCCAATCATCAGTATGATTGGCAGCTCCAGCACCCCTGCCACCTATCAGATTCCCGCAAGCGACCCCAACGGGGATGTGATCACCTATTCGCTTGCGCCGTCTGCGAGCTTTACCCAAACCGGCACTGCTGCGAACACGCAGCCGTTCCCGGTAACCGGCAATCCGTCTGCGTCTACAAGACTGTCTGTATCATCCACCGGGCTGCTTACGTTCAACACAAGCGGTCTTGCTGTTGGTAATCAATACAACGCCGTGATCCGTCTCACCGATGCCCGCGGCGCTTATGTACATCTTGATGTCATTATCCGGATTGCTGCGAACTCACAGGCGCCTGTGTTTGACTATTCTTCCGGGCAAACGCCTGCAGACAACACCTCTTACACCATCCCTATCGGCCAGACACTTGCGTTTAACGTACGGGCTACTGACCCCGACCCGCTTGATTCGGTAACCCTCTTTGGATCAGCGATCCCGGTAGGCGCTACACTCACACCTCCTCTGCCCCGCTTGGGTGCCAAAGGAGCTGCCAACCAGACTGCTTTCAGCTGGACGCCTTCGGTCTCCCAGATTGGCAGTCATATCATTGCATTTACGGCCCAGGATCCCCAGGGCGTGCAAACAAATACCTCTGTCAATGTCCTGGTCACCTGCGCGGTTGACTTTACGACCAACGTCACAAACGTCATTTGCGGACAGCCGGGAAGCATTGTCGTTAATGCATCCGGAGGCACTACGCCCTACGCCTTCTCGAAAGACGGCGGCGCCAACTTCGTGACAGGTACCAGTCCTTTCACCTTCAGCAACCTTCAGCCCGGTACTTATCCGGTGCAGGTGCGAGAAGCGAATGGATGCGTTGTCGAGCATTCCACGACGGTGAACCTTATACCAGACAATGCTTCGCCTACTATTACCTGCCCCACCGACATTGTCGTCTCCGCTACTGCAGGCGTGTGCGGAAAAACAATTGTGTACACCACCCCGCCCGCCAGCGACAACTGCGGCCTGTGCGGACCACCAACGGTGGCCGGATACAGTTATGCAGGTACTTTCGGAGGGCATAAATATTTCCTGTCAACAACCGGACGTACATGGGCGAACGCAAATGCGGAAGCTATGGCCGCAGGCGCCCACCTTGCATCCATCACCAGTGCGGAGGAGAACAACTTTGTCACCACGACGACCTCGGGATTGCGTACATGGATCGGCCTGAACGATGTCGCCACTGAAGGCACCTTTGTATGGACCAGCGGCGAGGCAGTGACTTACACCAACTGGGAGGCCACAGAGCCTAACAACTCCAACGGTGGGGAAGACTTTGTCATCACCAATTGGAACAACCCCGGGCGTTGGAATGATGTCGTCGGGTCGTCGACTGACATTTTTCTCGCGCTCATGGAGTTTGACTGCACCAGTGCCGACGCAGCTCCGATTCGGACAGCCGGCCCACCCAGCGGCAGCTTCTTCCCGGTAGGCACCACTCCCATTTCCTACACCGCATCTGACGCCGCCAACAACACAGTCTCTTGTAGCTTCAACGTCATCGTAACAGATGATGAAGCTCCGGTTGTTTCCAATTGTCCGGGCAATATCAATGTGACGACTGGTCCAGGCAGCGTGTCTTGCGGTACGCTGGTCAATTGGCTGGCGCCTACCGCTACTGACAACTGCGGTACGGTCACTACCATGTCCACCCATAATCCAGGCGCCTTCTTTGGCTTAGGCACCACGCCGGTTACCTACACCTTTACCGACTTACACAGCCAAACGAGCACCTGCCGCTTCAATGTTACCGTCACGGACAATACACCGCCGGCTATCAGCAACTGTCCGGCTTCTCCGGTTACGGCCACCACAGGCTCCCGCGCTACCTGCGATCAGGTGGTCAGCTGGACGGCTCCAACCGCCTCTGACAATTGCGGAGGCAGCAGCGGTGTCAGCACCTCCAACAGCAACAACCCCGGTGATGTATTCCCAGTAGGAACTACCCCGGTGATCTACATTTTTACTGATCAAAATAACAACAGCGTCACCTGCGCTTTTGACGTAGTGGTCACAGACGATACACCGCCTGTTCCTACAGTGGCCAGCCTGCCAACCATCACCGCAGAGTGCGCTGCGACAGTGCCTACGCCTACCGCCACGGACAACTGTTCGGTTCTCCTGAACGGCACTACAACTAATCCGACCAGCTATTCCTCCCAGGGAACTTTCACTATTCTCTGGAGATATACGGATCAGTATAACAACACGACCTCCCAGACACAGACGGTGATCATCCAGGACAATACTCCGCCGACCATTACATGTCCTCCCGACATCACCCATACGGCCAATGCGCATCTGTGCAGCTACTCTGTAAATCCAGGCATGCCGACCGTATCCGACAATTGCAGCTATTCCACGCTGTCTGTAACAGGTACGCGCAGTGACGCTCAAGGATTGAACGCTCCCTACCCCGTGGGGACCACCATGATCAACTGGAGCGTGAATGACGGGCACGGTAAGTCCGCATCATGCGTGCAGCGGATAACGATCACCGACGATGAGAATCCGACGATCATGGCTCCTGCCAATATCACGATGAATGCAGACGCCGGCCGATGCTACGCGACGATCACTAATCTGGGCAATCCTACAACCGGCGACAACTGTATGGTAGCCTCCGTTACTAACAACCGGCCGGCCAGCAACCAGTATCCAGTGGGAACGACGACTGTGACCTGGACGGTCATGGACAATCACGGTCATTCTGCAATGGCTGACCAGACAATAACCGTTATTGACAATCAGGATCCGACGATTACTGCGCCGGTCAATATCTCAAGGAGTGCGGATGCCGGCCAGTGCTATGCCACGATCGCCAATCCTGGGATGCCAACCGTCAATGACAACTGTGCTGTTCAGTCTACCAGCGACGACCGCCCGGCTAACAACCGCTATCCCGTTGGCACTACGCTCATAACCTGGCAGGTAATGGATATCCACGGGCGCAGCGCTACGGCTACCCAGACCATCACCGTTACTGACAATCAAAATCCTGTGTTGACCGCTCCGGCAAATGTCTTAGCCTGCGATGATCTTGCCGGCAACAACAGGACGCTGACCGCCGTCGCATCAGACAATTGCGCGATCGCCTCTGCAAGCTGGACCACTTCCGGCCCGGGCGGTCCCACTATGGGTTCCGGACTGGTCGTATCGCGAAACTTCCCGATCGGTACTACAACCGTTACCTGGGTGGTTAGAGACCCCTCCAGCAACAGCGCCACAGCGTCCACGACTGTTACCATCAAGCCTGTACCTATTGCTTCCATCACGGCTTCCAATGCAGATGCATTCTGCAATAGCGTATACCTGACTGCTAACTCTACCGTGCCCGGCGCTACTTACAGCTGGAGCTATACCGGCACGCCGGCATTCAGCTCTACCGCCCAGACTATCAAGCTGGGTGTGGGCAATGGCAGTGGCACCTATAGCCTGACGGTGACCAATGCAGGATGCCCCAGCTCACCAGCAACGTACAACTTCCAGAAGGAAGCACTGGCGTCCGATTATATCCTGATCGGCCTGAAGGAGGTGAAGCTCCACCAGAACAACTACGTGATGAATGGCAGCGTCGGCGCGACAGCATCTAACGGTAAGATCAAGATTGAGAAGTACAGCACGGTGTCTTCAACCGGCGCTTTCGTAAAGGGTGCTGATCTCGACATTGACAACCAGGCGGTGGTGCCCGTGCAGATCTCCAGCCCGGCGGTAATAACCCTGCCCACGATGATGCCGCCGAGCACGGCCAGCACCAGCAGTCTGAGCAACTTCACCATCATGTCGAATGGTACCTACAACTCCAACTACAGGGATCTGACCGTGAACGACAACCTCAACGTAACTATTGGTGGCAGCCTCTTTAAGAAGATTAAGATTAAGAAGGGCGCAACGGTGACGTTCACTTCTTCTGACATGTCGATGGAGAACCTTGAAATAGAGAAGGATGCCACGATCAACTACGCCGGCAACACCAAGGTCAGAGTCGCAGACGGTGTGAAGATGGAAAAGAACGTGAACGTAAACGCCGCAGGTAAAAAGGTGACTTTCTATGTGGCCGACCCGGATGCTTCCGACGACAAGGAGAAGTTTGACATTGAAGCGGGTGACGGCACGGCCATGATCGCAAATGTGTACATGCCCAGCGGCAAGATGCACGTCCATGGAGGCGGCAACGAGGGCGGCACCTTCACTGGCCTCTACATTGCTGAAAAGATAGAAAGCAGCAGCAAGTACATCACGTGGAACAGCTACGATTGCGGCTCCACTGCCAGGCTGATCGTGACTCCATCGGCAGTGACGACAACAGAAGGCACCGCTTACGGTGTGCTGGTGTATCCGAACCCCACCACCGGTGAATTCACTGTTCAGTTTGAGAAGGCGACTGATCCGGCTCAGGTGCGTATCACCGACATCCAGGGCAGAGTGATCGAAGCCCGGAACATTCTGCCTGCTCAGATGCCGTCCGTCAGCTTTGACCTGGGCAATAAAGCAGCCGGCGTTTATCTCGTGGAGGTACGTCAGGGTGATCTGCAGAAGTGGATCAGGCTGGTGGTTCAGTAAGAGCAACGTTTGTGGAAAAAGAGAGAAAACGGTGGCCAGTACGGTCACCGTTTTTTATTAGGTGGGGTTTTGACAGGAATGCCCTGCCCTTGGCCTGCCTATAGGCGTTGCCCATCGCTGAAAAGCAGCGGCGGTGAGCAATAGCACCTGCAACCATTCGGGGAACTTCGGTAACCTCACGGCGATAATATTACTTCGCATTTACGGGGCATCAGCCAATAACCGCAACAGGTATTTTTTGACCAAGGTTGCAATTCACGTTGGTGGCGATTAAGTTTGAGTTAAATTCCCATGCATGAAACGTCTATCCATTCTCGTGTCGGCCCTTCTCCTCTCCGTAGCCTGCCATGCGCAACGGTTTCTCACGGAGGTGTTCCCGAGCGTCAACAAAACAGCAAACGTCGTTTACGACAGCAATTTCTCTGTGCTGAGCGGCGCGCCGGTAATGACCAAACTGACGATGGATGTCTATGAACCAGCCGGCACCACGGACACTATGGGCCGCCGCCCGCTCATCATTCTGCTACACAGTGGCACCTTCCTCCCGCCTTACATCAATACCCAGCTTGAGGGCGGCCGTAACGACAGTGGGCTGGTATGGATGTGCAACAGCTTTGCGAAGCGCGGCTACGTGGTGGCCAATATTGATTATCGCCTCGGCTGGAATCCGGCCGGCAGCAATGTGGATATCCGCCGCGGAACCTTGATCACCGCCTTTATTCGCGCCATCCAGGACGTGAAAGCATGCGCGCGCTACTTCCGCAAAGACGCCGGTGCTACCAATACCTATAAAATTGACTCTAGCAAGGTGATCGTCGGCGGCCCTGCTACCGGTGGTGCGCTTGCCGTTAACTACGGAGCACTGCTCAACCAGTCGCAGCTGAGCATACCCAAGTTTACTTCCAACATCACTGATGCCACATATGGCTTCGTGACGGGCCAGCCCTATGTGAACCCCGCAGTGATGGGCGACCTGGATGGCTTTGGCGGAATGTCTACGATGAACAATCCCAACCACACACCAGGCAATAATGGAAAGGCCAATTTCATTTTCTCCTGGGAAGCTATCGTGGGAGATAGCAGCTGGGTTGTAGCGGGCCTGCCGCCAATGGTTTCCTTCCATCGCGTGAACAATGCCTCCAACCAGCCGTACCTGCATGGGATGGTATATGTCCTCATCGGCACGCCGCAACCGGTTGTGGATGTCAGTGGTTCCGGGTTTTTCATTCCGCGCACTAACCTTAGGGGCAACAATGCCTGCTTCAATCCTAACACCTTCACGGATGCTTATACCACCAAAGCCATGTCGCTCAGCGGAGGCCAGGAAGGTCTGTATCCGCTGATGGATAGCCTTGCACGAATGACCTGGTGGGACTCTACCGCGAGCGTTACCGAGTGCCAGTTGTATGGCAAGACCGCCGCTCAATGCAATGCCATCTGGGCCGCCGTTCCCAATCCCACCAACAAGGCCAAATCGCTCACTTACCTCGATACGCTGATGAACTATCTGAATCCGCGGATTGTAAAGTGCCTGAACCTTCCCACTGGTGCTGTAGGAGTTGGCGTGAACCCTATTGTTGAAGGTATCTCCATCTATCCTAACCCTACGAAGGGCGTGGTCACGATTGAAGCTCCAACGGCTATCCAATCCATCGCCGTGAAAGACCTTACCGGCAAGACGCTGTGGAACGCGAATTTCGGACACGATGCGCGTGTGCAGCTTTATTTCACCAACTTGCCAGTGGGCGTGTATCTGATCACGGTCCAAACTACAAAGGCGGTGATCACTCACCGACTTTTGCTGGATTAGTATTGTGCGATGCGTGTCCCCGCCATCCTATTCTCCCTGGCGTTGTTGTGTGTGACTGCCCATGCCCAGCAAGACTCGGCCGATTCACGGAAGAGGCTTCAGTTAGAAGGGACGACGATCAAAGGAGCGCGCATTTCTGAAAAGCTGAAGGAATCACCATTGACGGTCGAGTCCATGGATATGATCGGTATCCGCGAGACGCCGGCCGTCAATTTTTATGAAGGGTTGGGCTCATTGAAAGGCGTGGACCTGGTGTCTCCATCGCTCGCCTTTAAGGTGCTCAATACGCGGGGGTTTAACAGCACGTCGCCGGTGCGCTCGCTTCAGATCATTGACGGGGTGGATAATCAGAGTCCGGGACTGAACTTCTCGCTTGGCAACTTTCTCGGTGCCTGCGAGCTGGACCTGATGAAAGCGGAGCTGGTTGTCGGGGCCTCGTCCGCTTATTACGGGCCTAATGCGTTCAATGGGGTCATCTCTATGACTACCAGAAGTCCGTTTGTGAAACCAGGACTCGAAGCGACGGTGAAGGTGGGTGAGCGGCAACTCTTTGAGACGGCTGTGCGCTGGGCCCAGGTGCTGAAGAATAAGAAGGGCGATGAAAGGTGGGGATACAAGCTTAACCTGTCATACATGCGCGCGCTTGACTGGACTGCAGACAATCTGGCTCCTACGCCTCAGTCTGTCAACAACGCCGATGATCCGGGGGGCTATGATGCCGTCAACATCTATGGCGATGAGTTCATCACCGGTTCGGATTATCGCCAGAGCCAGCAGTCCTTTCCGGGCATGGGAGCATTCTACCGCACAGGCTATCACGAGAAGGATTTAGTTGATTATCACACTTACAATATCAAAGCGAATGCGGCGGTGCATTACCGGCTAAAGCCGAAAACGGAACTCACTTTCGCTTCTGCTTTTGCCAGCGGCACCACCATCTATCGGGGAGATAATCCTAACCTCCTGAAGGATGTGCTGTTCTTTCAAAACCGGATCGAGCTCAGGCAGGAAGGCAAATGGTTTATCCGGGCTTACGCTACAAATGAAGATGCAGGCAAGACCTACGATGCTTACACGACGGCCCTGCTTATTCAAAAAGCAGCCAAGACCGATGCTGATTTCAAGGTAGATTTCGAGAATTACTGGTCAGCCAACTATGGATACAGCTATGTCAGCACGCTGCCTGGTTTTCCTCAACCTCCGCCACCGGACTCGACGGCGCTTTACGTGAAATGGCTGCAAGGCATCAATAGTTACCTATACACAAACTACTACGACTCTGTGGTAGCCTGGCAAAAGGCCACACGCGCATATGCCGACGGGATCGGATATCCGGGGCATCGTGCACACCCGAGGTTTGCGCCAGGCAGCTATGAGTTTGATACCGCGTTTGCAGGTATTACCTCCCGGCCTATCTCCAGCGGCGCGGGTTCGAAGTACATCGATCATTCCGCTCTGTATCATGCGCAGGCGGAGTATCGCCTCAACCCGCAGTTTTGCGATGTAGTGCTGGGCGGCAACTTCCGGATGTATGCGCCGAATTCCGAAGGGACTGTCTTCAGCGATACGAATGGCACCACTATTCGCAACAACGAGTTTGGATTCTATGCAGGTGGTGAAAAGCGCTTGATGGAGGATCGGATGAAGATTAATATCACGACCCGGCTGGACAAGAATCAGAACTTTCCCTTTGTGTTCTCACCGGCCGCATCGGTGGTGTATCAGCCTAAGGCTGATCATTACCTGAGGGTGTCCTTTTCTTCTGCGATCCGTAATCCTACCTTACAGGATCAGTATCTCTTCCTCAACGTAGGGCGTGCTATCCTTGCCGGAAATATTGACGGCTTCCGTAACCTGGTAACGGTTCCTTCGCTGATCAATTCCTTTGATCACACTCAGTCTTTCGACTCGCTGGTATGGTTTGATATCCCTGCGGTACGGCCAGAAAAGGTGAAGACGCTTGAAGTTGGCTATCGGGCAACACTACTACAGCGGCTGTATGTGGATGCCAGTATTTATTACAGTCGTTATCGCGACTTTATCGGCTATAAAATCGGTGCGGACATAGACACGTTTACAATTCCGGGCATCGGTTACAAGCTGATCACGCTCAATAACGTCTACCGTGTCGCTGCGAATGCCCGGGATGAAGTGAGCACGATGGGGGCCACTGCCGGGATCAATTATTACATTGGTCGTCACTTCGCTGCAGTGGGCAGCTACTCCTGGAACAGGCTGGATCGTAACGGCTCATCCGATCCGCTGATACCTGCTTTCAATACACCTGAGCACAAAGTGACCGTCGGCTTCAATGCCCGCAACTACCGGGATTGGGGCTTCAACATCAACTACAAGTGGATCAGCGGGTATGACTTTGAAGGATCACCCCAGTTCACGGGAAGCATCGCGAGCTTCGGCTTAGTAGACGTGCAGGTGAACCGGAAATTCAGCAAGGCACACACGACGATTAAACTCGGCGCTAATAATGTCCTCAACAATGAACACTATGAGGTATACGGTGGTCCCCTTGTGGGAAGATTGGTGTATTTGTCAGCTACTTATTCGCTGAGGGATTAGGTGGAACTTTAGTCCATTGCACTCTTACTGCCCTCAATTAAAAAGCTGCTCGCCCAATCTTGTCATGCTGCAAGCATCTTGCAATAACATGCAAAACCCTGTCAGGGTGACAAGTTTGGGCGAGCCTTCATTTGTTGCGAGTAAGTATATCCAGTCGAATGACCGAAATCGTCGACTGCTTTCGTGATGATCTTATGATAGTCTATCCAAAGGCTCCACGAAATACATGTCCATCTCCCCTTTGTTTTTGGCGGCAATTCTGCCCCGCTGCACACATGCGAACTCGTCTTTCACCAGCTCATAGGTAGCCTGCGAGATGTTGATCTTGCCTGCCTCGCCGTGCTGCTCCATGCGGGCGGCGGTGTTTACGGTGTCTCCCCATATGTCGTAGGCAAACTTCTTCACGCCCACAATTCCCGCTACGACCGGCCCGGAATTGATCCCGACGCGGATATCAAATACGCGGCCTTTCTCCCGCCTTTCCTCAATGAAGTCACGAATTTCAATTCCAGCCTGCACGGTGTTTTGTGCGTGCCGCGGATCTGAGCTGGGCAGCCCGCACACTGCGAGATAGGCATCGCCGATTGTCTTGATCTTCTCCAGTCCGAGCCGGACAATGATGGAATCGAAGGCGGTGAAGCATTCGTGCAGCTCCTTCACCAATTCCTGGGGTGTAAGTTGTTCCGCCACTGTTGTGAACTGTACGAAATCAGTGAAGAGCACACTCACTTCATCGTATTGCCTGGCCTGAGCACCGCCCTTCTCTTTCAGCTCGTCTGCCACTTCCGACGGCAGAATGTTGAGCAGTAACTCGTCACTTCTTTTCTTTTCTTTAGAGAGTTGCCTGTAGCTCCTGAAGCGGATGGCCATGATGACCAGCAGCAACACAATGCCTGCGATATAACCATAGCGTTCGTTGCGCTTTGCCTTTACCTGCAGCTTGCCTATTTCAATATCCTTGTTCTTCAGCTCTACCTCGCGCTTAGTCTCCAGATCGGCAATCTTGGCGGTGTTTTCAATATTGAAGATCGAGTCCTTTATAGCCGTGTATTCGAGGTGAGCATTCAGCGCGTTGCGGAAATCCCTTTCTGAGCGTAGGCCCTGGACAGGTAACTGGAATACTCGCCCAGCGCTTCCATGTGGCTGCAGGCCCGGCAGGCTTCAATGCTTTGCTTCAGAAAGTCTATTCCTTTATCGAGCAGCGCAGATTTGCCGCCGGGGACCAGACTGTCTGCTTTGTACACAACGGTGTCCATAGCCATGTCTACGTATGTCTCGCCGAGGTTGCCGAGGTTGATGGCTTCGCTTTGTTTATCTCCCGCTTCCTTCGCGGCCCTCAATGATTTGAAACCGTACATCAGCGCTTCAGGATAGCGCCCGAGGTTGCCATAGGTGGCGCCGAGGTTCTCTGTCTGGGTGATGACCCCCTCGAGGTCGTGTATACTCTCAGCGATCTGCAGTGACCACTTTTTGTAAGCGATGGCAGAGTCGTACTTTTTTTCCCGCTCTAAGACTATGGCCAGCCCGCCTATCGCGTGTTCCATCTTCTGTTGGTCGCCGGTTTCCCTTGCAATGGCCAGCGAGCGATTGTAGTACTCCCGGGCTTTCACGAGGTCACCCTGGCGGCGGAAGACATTACCGATATTGTTGGTGGAGGACGCAATGCCGGTCTTATCGCCCAACTCCTCATAGATGCTCAGGGCTTTGAAGAAGGCATCCAGCGCTTTGGCGTATTCGCCTTTCACATGAAAGTTGCCGAAGTTGGCATATGCCATAGCTTCGCCCTTCCGCCATTTGATCTTTTGCGCCAGCGCCAGTTGACGATTGGCATATTTCAAGCCTTCGTCCGGGTTAATGCGCCTATAGCCAAAAGAGACCCAGCCGAGGAGCCTCACCCCATTTGTATCTTCCTTCATCTTTGGCAGAGCCGCCAGCAGGGAATCGAGTGAGCGCTTGCCTTGCCGGGGCTGGGCAAGGCACCAAATTCCGGGCAGAACCGAAAGCACCAGTAGTAACCCGCTGAAAAGATGGCGTACTCCCATTGAAGGGGTAAAAATAGGGAGGCCTTTCACGCATTAAGCGATTGGCGATCATATGAATTTCCATATGTCTCTCCATGATGTGCCTGTTAAGGATTTCACTGTTTGGCAGCCACAGTATTTTCCCCGACCTTCGCGCGTCAAATTTTTTAAACTACAATCCCATGAGTGTAACGATAACAGCACAAGATGTAAAGAAGCTCCGCGATCAAACCGGCGCTGGCATGGCCGACTGCCGTAAAGCTTTGGAAGAGAGCGGTGGAGACTTTGAAGGAGCGATTGACTATCTCCGCAAGAAGGGCCAGAAGGTAGCCGCCAACCGCCAGGACCGCGAGGCTAAGGAAGGCGTGGTCATCTTTCCAGCACAGTGGGATCCGAAGCTTGGAATTCACGTGACTTGAAGTCGCGGC
>JADMIO011583387.1_pt1 | contig 56907 bp, 54 predicted proteins | sample 8958161 | NCBI WGS metagenome assembly JADMIO01 (sample SAMN16585339, study PRJNA669376) | soil metagenome | isolation source: Crop rotation soil | place: USA: Cullars Rotation, Alabama | collected 2011 | reverse complement strand
TCTTTTACCACGATCAGCATTCGCTACAAGAACAGCATTCTGCGATTTGATGTAAGGGGCAGTGGCACAGACGTGTTTGCCTACTTATGCAAGAGGATCTCTGAAATTGATCAGCAGGATAACATTCCGGAAGAATTCTCGTGTTGGAGAAGAGGAGGCAAACACTACTTCTATCCTTTGGGAGTGGAAGAGTTGGGAAGCGTGCTTCAGCAGGAACTAAAACACGCGTATGAGCGCAGCGGGTTAGCCCCCGTTCATCATCCCAAAATAAAGAGAAGGGCCTTTGCTTTCACCGGCTTTTGGTCATCTTTCAGGTCGTTTCTACAGTAACAAGTCTATAAACCAAAACAGTCGAAGCACCCTGCTATCAAAACCGCTGACCAATGAGAAGAAGTAAACACTACGGCAAAAACTACTCAGACGCTATTTTCCTCATCGCTATTTTCCTGATTGCCATCTTTATCATTCTTAAAGTAATGGGCATGCTGAGATTTATGGGGCTTTGAAGCTGACCCGGCCACTTTTTCCGGAGAGTGTTTTGAAGAATGTTCCCAGCACAAACACAAGCTGCTGTGGAAGTCGGAGCTTCTTTATTTTCGTTCCAGCAGCATCTCTATTATTCATTCAGGCCAACCCTATGCCTCTGTGTTACTGTCCCGGGTAAAAGCACGCATTTGTTGAAACTTTTTACCCAAAAACTTTGATTCTCGACATCTGCTGCATAACTTCAACTCCTTAATGAACAGTTATTTATTAGCATTAAGGTTTCCGGCCCTTGTCTTTACTAGGGCCTCTTTATTTGCCTGAAGTTGTTTTTCCTCCTGTCTTAAAATCACCTTGTTCCGGAAGTGGACCCGGCCAAATGAGCCACCGCCCTCAGGCTTATGCTCAGCAAGGGTATGACGAGAGTACATCTAAAAATCTATGCACTGATAAAGGAAATCAATGTTGCTGCTGACCTTGCATTTCCATAAGCATTACCGATATTCGTACTGGTTTATCGTAACTGGTGTGATATTAGTTACCGGCCTCTGTCTTCACAGGGGCTTCTTTATTGAACGGGAGGAGGTGAACAAGGAAGCTTTTGATGTCTCATTAAGAGGGAAGAAGGTAGGGAGCACCAACCTAAACAGTCCAGCGATTTGGCACTATTTTGACTTTCTTACCTATAGATTTTATTACCGATTATGAACCGGCCTCCGTTTCTACGGAGGCCTCTTATTGAAACAAATTTCGGGTTTTTGCTCCGGGTCTGATCGGCAATTCGATGAAGCCCTCGAAACGCTCTACGAACTGCGTATTTCCCAGAGTTTTTTATGTGGAGGTGATGGAAAGCCGGTTGACAACCTCGATCCAGGTCAACATGAACCAATGGGCACCAAAGAACATTGCAAATCACGGAAGCATGTTCAAAGGACTGTATTGAACCAGCGACAAAGCAAAAAAACAGGATGGAGATCCCGCTTTGTGTAAATCCAATATCCTATGAAAAACCGTTGTGACAACAGGCAATTCCTGAACCAATCTCTTCCAGGAGATGCATTTTGCTTTTCCTGCCGAAAGCAACCTGTGCTTTGCACAAATTTTTACACAATGATTTTTTCTAATCCACACCTGCCATCCGTTTACAGCTTTCAGGTACAGCTTTTGCCCGTGAGCAGAGATACAAAACCACTGTAGCGGCAACACTACGCCAATAGCCTACGAACACCTGTTGTGATAGGTATTGTATTTAAGGACCTAAACCATTATATTTAAGATAACTTTCTTTTATCCTTAGCAAAGCCGTTTTCCAGACCTTTTCTGAAAACTATATGAGAGCTTTTCTAAAATTAAGTAATTAGTTTTCTTAAGGTTATCACGATGGCACTCATCAGGATCATGGCTTTTGCCATGTGGAGGGTTTTCTCGTAATCTTTGGAAAGGCGACGGAAGTTCTGAAGCCAGGCAAAGGTTCTTTCCACGATCCATCTCTTTGGTAAGACCTTGAATTTACCACCGGTTGCTTTCTTCTGTACAATCTCCCACTGAATGCGTCCACCTGCATCAAAAGGGGGAACGCCCCGGTAAGAGCTATCGGCGATGATTTTCTTTACCCTCGCTAAATCTTCGATGTCATCCTGAAGCGTCCGGGCTCCTGCTTTGTCATGCACCGAAGCGGCACTCACCCCTGCTGCCATCACATTGCCTTGGGTGTCTACCGCCATGTGCCGCTTTCGTCCGTTGACGTTCTTGCCGGCGTCATAGCCCACTTCCTCCCCGGAGAAAGCAGGGGTTTTCACCGATTGTGAATCCACCACTACCAGGCTGGGTTCCGGCTCTCTTCCTTGCGCCTGCCGCAGTTTCTGATTGAGGGTGTCGAGCAGCTTTTCCAGCACGCCGAACACCGTCCACTTATTGTAGTAGTACCACACCAACTTGTAATCGCCATACAGCGGCGGCAGGCTCTCCCACTTACAGCCATTCTCCAACAAATAGATGATGCCGCTGACAATCACCTGCAGCAATACTTTGCGCTTGCGGGGCTTTGGCTCCAAAATTGTTCTAACTTCATCCCACTGGGAATCAGAAAGCAGAAAAAGAGTTTGCATACTTTAGCATTTATTCACCTCTTTTCCCGCAAAGCTGGTTCCCTTTTTCATGACCCTGCACCATTGCACTCCTTACTGAAAATCAAGCGACTATTTTTAGAAAACCTCTGAGGAAGCTTTTATTATTTCTATTAGCTGCAATGGTTTTTACCGGTAGTGCAAATGCGGCTGCTACACATTGTTATGGATATGATGAAAAGACCAGTCGATGGATTGACAATAAAGGATTCCCTCCGGCTGTTTTGAAGTTGGTGCACGGGAAAACCATACGGGCAGTTATTGCTGGCAACAGGGAGGATATAGAACAATTCTGACCATTAAATCATTGACCATGCCACAAATAAGTGAAGGCAGATTGTACCGGGAGAGAACTGCTCCGGAAATTTATGTAATACATGATGGAAAGAAAGTGCATGTCCCCACGGCGGATGCATTAATCGGAATGGGCTATAACTGGAGTATGGTGGAAGTAGTTCCGGATGGAGCCTTAAACAACTTTCCATGCGTCAAAATTCCCTCTGCTTCCAAAACTCCCAGTTCGTTGATTTTCCCTCCGGATATACCGGGTTTCGGCAGCCTTGATAAAAGCCATCATCCTGTCCAAATCAGTACTTCAACCTGGAAAAAACGACGGCGTTGACCACCACTGCCGATTTTTCTTCTTGTTTATAAAAGATTGCTTTTCAACAATGTCAAGGTGGTCAGCCCAAATTGTTCTTAAGGGGTCAAGCACGTTGTTTTATCCAGTTAAGTCACAGAAAGTTAGATTGGCCAAGATAAGATCAGTTTGGGAAAGAGTAGCCTTTTTTAGCTTGGCAGCTGTGAAATCTGTGCGTGTCAGATATGCTCCGCTGAGATTTGCATTAGAAAGTTCAGCTCCAGTGAAGTTCGCGCCTACAATGATCCCTCTTGATAGATCCGCCCCGGTTAGCTTACTCAAACTAAGGTCAGCTTCAGAAAGGTTAATACCAATTAGATCAATTCCTGCGAGGTCGACATACTGAAGGCGAATCTTTACATCTCGTCTTTCCTTTCGCCACTTATTCCACACTTCCACACCTTGTTTTAGTATTGCAAGCTGGTCTTGGTCTGCCATTTCACTGAGTATTAGTTATCGTTCAGATGAAAGTAGCCAATTTTGTGATTGCCTGCAAGTGCAAGCTGGCAAGCAATGTTCCCCAGTAAAACAATGATAGGATTGCACTCTTTGATTTTTTCGACACATAATACCTCCACATCCTTGTCTTTCTACCGTCCTGCTTCCTGTGTATATCAGTTATGTTGGTGATGTATTTCGCAGTTCGACTACAAACTCTGCACCTTCACCTTCCTGTGATTGAACAGACAAGTTGCCGCCATGCCCCTTTGTAATGATGTCATAGCTCAGAGACAATCCTAAGCCCGTTCCCTCTCCTGTAGGTTTGGTGGTAAAGAATGGTTGAAACACCTTGTTCATCACGCTTTGGGACATTCCCGTGCCATTATCCTTGACAACAATGCGTACTGTGTTTCCATCTTTCTTGGTGCTGACGGACACCCTTGGCTCAAAGATGCCGTTTAATGCCTTCTTCTTTTCATTGACTGCATAAAAAGCGTTGTTGTACAGGTTCAGGAGCACCCGGCCGATGTCCTGAGGTACAGCGTTAACAGTCCCAAGACCTTCCTCAAAATGCGTTTCAACGGTGGCACTGAAGCTTTTGTCCTTTGCTCGCATGCCCTGGTAGCTCAGGCGCAGGTATTCATCGGCCAGTTTGTTGATGTCGGTGGGCTCTTTCTTGCCGGTGCTTTGCCTGGAGTGTTGCAGCATGCCCTTTACAATGCTGTCGGCACGTCTTCCGTGATGGCTGATCTTCTCTTCGTTCTTTTCCAAATCACTGGCAATCGCCTCCGCTTCTTCGTAGTCTCTTTGTTTGATGGCCTGCTTCATTTCGGAAAGCAGTTCTTTATTAGTTTCTGAAAAGTTGTTCACAAAGTTCAAGGGGTTCTGTATCTCGTGGGCAATGCCTGCGGTAAGCTCTCCTAAAGAAGCCATCTTCTCCTGGTGAATGAGTTGCCGCTGCGTAGCCTTGAGTTCTTGTAAAGAATGATTTAACTCTCGGGTGCGTTGGGCTACTTCGCTTTCCAATCTTTCCTTCTGTGACGAGAGGATTTGCTGCTTTTCCTGCTCTTGCTGGATGGTCTTTTCGGAAAGTTCGTTTACCTGCACCAACTGCTGCTGCAGCGAACGATTGATTTGTGCAAACTCCCGGGCCAGGATGAACGAAATGCAAACCGCCGGGCTGAATAAAGTTAGATCTGCCGTAACCATAAACAATAGGGAATCATGGGAAACGTGAAGCTGTGGAACGAACCAGAAAATCATCAGCAGCGATAAGGAGCTAAGGGTAACGAGTTGTCCGATTAAAAAAGCTGTTGCATTCGGCAGCTTGTTTTGCAAGGCTACTATTGTTATTCGTACCGTTTCTATATAGACGGCGATGTTAATCACGAACAATAAGGCAGCCATTGCCGAATTGCCCAAAGGGAAAGACACCGGCAGTGACAACACTTGAACGGCGATCAGCAACGTTAGCCACCAACCTTTTTTTATCTTGAACAGTTCATACAAGGCCAGCAGGTAAAAACAAATCGCCAGCCGGGAAATCAATAGGACTAAACCGACCAAAACAAAGCCGGTAGCGGCCCTATGTGTGAACAACGAAAAGGCTCCGGGAATATTACCCAATCCGGTTAAAAAGGCAAATACCAAAAAATACAAATTCACCTTTCCCGTGCGGTAAGATAAGTACAGGAACAAGTGCAACAGCCCAATGAGGAGGAATACACCGGCTGTAAAAGCGGCGTTTATGCTTCCCAATACCTTGTCAAGTACATTACTCCATGCTCTGTTGTTCGAGCGAAGGGTAGCGGCAAAAGCTATGTCAAACTTTCCGTAATAAAAACTGTGTTCGTGGAACGAATACCGAACCGCCAGCACCTGTACAGAATCGCTTGAAAAATGAATGGGCAGGGGTTGATTTTTGGGATCATAGGTTTCTTCTTCGCTGCTGTTTGCACTCACCTTTCCGTAGCGTGCCAGCAGCCGGTCATTCAGGTAGATTTCCGAAGCAAGGTCTTGCCGAACGATCAGGTTGATCTCTTTCCCTCTGAGTGCTTCGCCTATATGAAGTTTCAACCGCAGCCAACCAATTCCGGCTGCCCGCAGCTCGGGTAAATCCATTAGTTGTTTTGTGAGACTGATGGGCTGCCATCCACTGTCGTTGAAAGAAGGATTGGCCCATTCTGAATTGTCCCCTGCATGAAACTTCCAGCCCTTGTCCAGCAGGATGCCGCCTTCGGGTGATAGTTGCTTGATCACCATCCCGGAATAAATATCGGTGCTTTGCTGTGCAAGAGCGGCAAAGGAGAATAGCCAAAACACCAACAACAGGTACTTTCTCATAGCAGGCAATTAAGAAGAATACGAGAATTAAGATAAGCATTTATGCTTATGTGTGCACCAGATAAGCCAAATCAATCCCCCCTTGTGCATCCGTTATGCCTACCGCCAAGCATACTCCTCCGGCTAGGTTTGTCATTTTCTCGACACTTAATACCTCTACTTGGCTGCCTTCTTCATGTCCATGCTCTTTATCATTGGTGGCCAGTCTGGGCAGTTCGTATGTTTTCGGCTCGGGAAAGGAAGCTACACTATGACCTTCTTTGGCAGATGGCAAATGGCAAGTGGCAACAAGGATTAACCTTCTGTGTGGGTTGATCGGCTGCCACTTCTCCTTTAACCTGTGCCGTTGTTTGCACCACCCAAGCTTACCCTGCACCTGCTATTGTGCTGGACGGCATTCGTAAGTGCACCATTTATCAGTCATATATCTCTATACGAGGGAGCACAGGAGTTCCCACGTATGTCATGCGAAGGATATAGCAATTAACCTTTAAGGTTAATCTTTCCCCAATTTGCCGCGCGTAGCGTTTGCGGTAGCGGACCTGCTCGAGGCAGATGCCCTGCCGGATGAGCAGGAGTTCCTGGTGGGTGATCAGAAAAGAACCCTCCCCAGCTTGCACCGGCAGTTCGTAGGTGCCCTCTTCGAGGCGTTTGCTGTACAAGGCAAAACCATCGCGTTCCCAACGAAGCAGCTTGATCTGATTGCGTCTTCGGCTTAGAAAAATGAAGATGTCCCCACTTAAAGGATCTCCCTGCATCTGCTCGGTGACCAGCGCAGCCAGGCTGTAAGTCGAGTAAGCAAGAGCATTTCAGCCCAAGCCTCTCCCAGGTAGGGTCGAGCAGTGGCGCATTGATCAATTGCTCAATCATGTTTCCACCGCCCGCCTCGTCAAACGCAGCGTGCATATTTCATGCACTGCGCTTTCCTAATGCTTTCGCACCAAAGCTTATCGCCTATCCTGTTGGTGCGACTTTTCGAGGGGCTACTTTAAAGTCGTTGTATATGTTATACATCGCAAATAGCCCTTTCGTACTCCATCTTTTCCAACCGAACCCCTTCTCTCTTCTGGCTTTCATCAGGTGCCTGCGGATTTTCTTCGTCAGCCAATCCTTGATGTACCCGAATGTTCTGCTGGAATGCCCAATCTTGAAGTACTGCACCCACCCTCTTAAGATCGGATTGATAATGTCCCGCACCCGGGTCAGCGGTTGCGAGGCGAACCGTTTGAACACTTCCCGGACCTTTTCCATCAGCTTCTTTCTGGCTTGCATCTTTGGATGATAATTCACCCGCCATTTGCCCGTCCGCGATTTCACTCGCCGGAAGTCAAATCCCAAAAAGCCAAAACTTTCGCCTTTGTTCAAGTCGAGGAACTTCGTTTTCTCTTCGTTTATCTGTACTCCAATTTTGTTCAGCTCTTCAAAAAGGCGCTTTCTGACACCGATCCATAGCCAGTCATATTTTCGATGACTGTCCACAAGGATGACTGCATCATCGGCAAAACGTGCATACTCGATGTGGGTGTACTTGCCTTCTGTGGTTACCTCCTTTGCTTTCTCCAACATCTTATCCACTTCGTTGAGATAGATGTTGCTCAGCAAGGGCGAGAGAACCGATCCTTGGGGAACACCTTCTTTACCTCCGGCTTTCAACATCTGTTTTATTAGCCGAAGCACTTTATCGTCGCAGATCCGTTCTGCTATTTTGTTCAACAGAATGTGGTGTTTGACGGTATCAAAGTAAGACTTGAGGTCTAAATCAATCACCCTGGTCTTTTCTTTGACAACCGCTTCTGCCACCCTTTCTACTGCCTGATGCGCTGTCCTTTTGGGCCGGTAGCCATACGAGCCTTCCTGAAAATCTGCTTCGAAACACGGGTTCTAAGATCAGCTTTACTGCGGTCTGCACCACTCTGTCGCGCACGGTGGGCACACCCTTTTTTAACTGCCCTTCAGCACAAGGAGAATTTGGGATCTGTAACCATTACCCATCCCTTTCACCCTTTCACCGGAAGAACATTCCAGGTACTTAAAACCAGAACCATCGCCGGTAGTATCACCCTGGTACTACAGGAAAAAGAGCGAGGAAGCTTTGCTGTACCGGCAGATTGGACCGATTATTTGCCTGCCGATCAACAAGGTTCTCCGCGTTCTGATTCGTTTCTCTCACCCGAGACACTCCTCTTGCTGTGTGCACTCATTAAAAAATTAAACAAATAGGATGATTTTACCATATTTATTTCGTATTTTCAGACTACTTACTTAAGCATCCAGATAATGCAGAACAAATCAACCAATGCACTTCGAAAAAAAAGGGACGGTCTGATCAAAAAGCTCAATGGCTTTGAGGGAAAAATCCTTCGCGGTTCGCTTGTCGAGTCGTACAAAAAATGCGGCAAACCCGGTTGTAAATGCCAGAACGGACAAGGACATGGACCGAAGTATTCGATGACCATCAACTTTCCCCAACAAAGGCCGGAGCACGATTATATCCCCTTGGCGCTGGTGGCCGACGTAAAACAATATATCGCCAACTATCATCACTTCAAGGATATCGTCGAACAGATCTGTGCAATCAACCGCGAGATCCTCAAACGAAGAGATGAGTTGTAAATCCTCTTGGTGCAATGGATCGACTGATTATTGATATAACAGATCAGGTAGAAGCGTTGGGAGTATTGTTCGCAGACATACTCGAAGAGTATCTCGGCACCTGTTGCATCCATTCATCAATAAGCAATACGTCACATGAACCACAAAATCCAACCGCAGCACCTACAGAAATTGGCGTGCATTTACCTGAGACAGTCAACCATGTTCCAGGTACTGCACAACCAGGAGAGCACCGACCGGCAGTATGCCCTCCAAAACAAAGCCCTTCAGTTTGGCTGGGAGCAGCCCTTAATCCGCATCATGGATGGGGATCTGGGACAATCGGGCTCGCATGCCACATACCGGCAGGACTTCAAGGCCTTGGTAGCCGAAGTGTCGATGGGCAATGTGGGGGCCATCTTTGTGCTGGAAGCGTCCCGTCTTTCCCGGAGTTCTGCCGACTGGAACCGTCTTTTGGAACTTTGCTCACTCACCCAAACCCTGATCATCGACCAGGATGGCTGTTACGATCCCAGTCAGTTCAACGATCAGCTGCTGCTTGGATTAAAAGGCACCATGTCGCAAGCCGAGCTTCATCTAATAAGGGGCCGCCTGCATGGCGCTAAGATCAACAAAGCCAAAAGAGGCGAACTGCGTTTTCCTTTACCAGTCGGTTACATCTATGACGAGGATGGCAATGTTGTTTTTGATCCCGATGAACAGGTATGCCACAGCATTCGCTTGCTCTTTGAGCTGTTTGAAGAAAAACAAAGTGCTTATCACGTTGTACGGTATTTTGGTGAGCACAACCTTCAATTCCCCAAACGTTCGTATGGCGGCCGCTGGAATGGCAAATTGGTCTGGGGCAGGCTTTCGCACTCTAGGGCATTGACTATTTTAAATCATCCCTTCTACGCCGGTGTCTACACCTACGGCCGCTATAAGAATGAAAAGATAATTGATGCGCAAGGCGAGATTGTTACCAAACAAAAACGGCAAGCCATGCCCGAGTGGCCGGTGATGATCAAAGACCATCACAATGGCTACATCACTTACCAGGATTTTGAAAAGAATGTTCAACAACTCCAGCGCAATAAAACCAACCTTCCAACTCAGGCCCTTGCCGGCCCGACCCGGGAAGGCGCTACGTTACTGCAGGGCCTTTTGGTTTGCGGCATCTGCGGCCGTCGCATGACCATCCGGTATGCCGGCAAGCATGGATGCGTGCCTACCTATGAATGCAACTGGAGAAAACGGGAAGGATTAACAGGCAACGCCTGCTTTAGCTTCCGTGCCGATGTGGCTGACCCCGTCATTGAAAAAAGCGTTATTGATGTCCTATCCCCACAAAATATATCCATTGCAACGAAGGCGCTGCAACAGATACAGAAACGCATCTCCTCTATGGACAAGCAATGGGAGATGAACCTGCAACGCTGCCAGTACAATGCAGATCTTGCGCAGCGTCGGTTTGAACAGGTAGATCCCGCTAACCGGCTGGTTGCGGCATCCCTGGAAAAGAACTGGAATGTGCAACTGGAAAAACTTGCCGCTGTTCGCCAGCAATACCAAGAGTATGTGGAGAATACCCAAAAACAGTTTTCGTTTGATGAAAAAGAAATGGCAAGACTGGCGGCTCAGATCCCTGCGCTTTGGGCGGAAACCCAGAACAATAAAGACAAAAAGCGGATCGTCCGCCTGCTCATCAGTGACATTACTGTGACGAAAGACCGGCAGACCAAGACCTTGTTTCTGAATATCCGATGGAAAGCCGGTGCCACCCAAAGGCTGCAGGTCGACCTTCCGCTTAATTATGCAGACCGGCTGCGGTATCCTGCACAACTGGTGGACACTGTGAGAGGGTTGAGTATGCAGTATGCAGATGACCGGAAAACAGCGGAGTTGCTGAACCAAAAAGGACTGCTCAGCGCAACCGGCAAACCTTTTACCAAAGCTATGGTTGAGTGGATACGGTACAAACACAACATTCCCTGCCAACCGGTAAAAGCCGAAGGTGAGTTCACCGTCGCAGAAGTGCAGCAAATGTTTGGTATCTCCAAATACATGGTGTACTATTGGATCGACAGGAAATATATCGCCGCCCGCAAACATGCAGATAACCGTTTTCTGATCACCCTAACGCCGGAATGCATCGAGGAACTTAAGCACAGGATACACACTTCTTATAAGGCCAGTATGATGATTTCTGCTGCTGCGGCGGGTCGGGTTGACAAAACTGTAGTACCAGAAATGTCAAAGAACTGCTGTTGACTTTGACTTATTATTTGTTTAACCGATATTCGTTTTGGAAATAACATTCCTAAAACCGTTTGTAATACTGAGTAGTATGAAAGCAACTTCGGTATGCCAAGCGGTCTTTTGCCACCACCGTTAGATTTTGGTATTTCTACCAGCTTCACGGGTGGTGGCAGGTAGCATCCCGAAGACATGCGGTTCCAGATTTTGTACAAGTTGCCTTTGAGGTTTTGCTCAAATGCCAAGATGGATACACCATCTGTACCCGGTGCGCCTTGGTTAGCTTTGACCCTTAGGTAGGCTTCCAGTACAAGCTGTTTGGAAATCTCAAATGATTTTGCCTTTTGCATTAATTCCTCCTAAATTGCTTCAGTTGATTAATTCAATTAGCTGAATAAGCTGACCGCTTCGCTCCACACCCATTACAGATGCTTCTTCACTACTACCGGTCAGTCCGTCCCTGTGCCGGGCATCAGTATGTATGTCGTCAAAAGAAAGTGGACCAGTTGTTAGAGAGGGTTTTGTTGGTTCAAGATAGTCTTTTTTGCCTTAGTTATTCCTATAGTTTGCGGAATTAGTGCCTCCGGCGGAGTAATCAAAAGGGTTTGGATTAAATGATTGGTTTGTTCAAGAGGTGACGTTGCCTTCTTTGTTTCAGCGTTTGTTGTTTGATCGTTTCTCGTTGCCTGAGGATCTGGTCTTGTTTACCAAAGTACACATCAGCCGGTGTGACATTGTCCAGTGACTCATGATAACGCTCATGGTTATAGTACTGGACAAAGTCTTTCAAGGCCTGGGTCAGTTCTTCAGGACAATAATAGTGATCCAGGTTCACCACATTTTTCATGCTTCGGTGATAGCGTTCGATCTTTCCTTGGGTCTGCGGGTGCTGGGCCCGTCCGCGGATGTGCGTGATATCTACCCGCTTCAAGTACTCATTCAGATCCTGGGCAATGTAGCAGGAGCCATTATCAGAGAGCAGCCTGGGCCGCTGCTCGGCACCCAGTCCGGCCCTCATCATGGCTTCCGCAACACAGCGCTCCACGTCTTCGGCCGTCATGGTCCTGCATAGCTCCCAATGAACGATAAAGCGGCTGTAATCATCCAGGATGGTCGAGAGGTAGTACCAGCCCCAGCCCACTACCTTCAGGTACGTAAAGTCTGTTTGCCACATCTCGTGTACAAAGCAGGTCTTATTCTTGAACTCCTTTGAAGCGCTGAGCAGAATGTGCGCGGGTGTAGTGACCAGTCCTTGGGCCTTTAAGATGCGGTAAACGCTTGATTCAGAAATAAATACCTGCTGTTCGTCGGTGATTTTCACGGCCAGTTCCCGGGGGGAGAGTGCCGGATACGCCAAAGCGACTTCCACCACCAACTGCCATTGTTCTTCAGGAATAGAATTCCACTGCTGCCGGGTCTTTTGCACCGGTGAAAAGCCAGCTGTTCCCTTTCTCAGGTAAGCCTTGTACCACTGGTAAAAGGTGCTTTTGTGGATGCCTAGTTCCCGCAGGGTTTTGTTCACGCCCAACTCGGAGCGGTCTACCAGGCGGATGATTTCTTCCTTTTCACTTACTGACAGTCTCATATACTTCCTCCAGGTTTCCTTTAGCCCAAGTGCTCCAAGCTTTTTTTTACAATGTCATAGCGCAGCATCAGGTCCGCCACCATTTCTTTGAGCCGCAGGTTTTCCTTACGAAGGTTAGTGACTTCATCCGAAGTGGCTTCCCGGGTAGTGTCGCCGGACAGGCGCTTCTTACCAGCTTCCAGGAATTCTTTGTTCCACTTGTAAAACACCGACTCCTGTATGCCGTGCTTGCGGCAGATGGCCGCTACCGAGTCCTCGCCGCGGAGGGCTTCCATGACGATGAGGATCTTTTGTTCAGAGGAGAAAATGCGCCGGGTCTTGCGGCGGATGTCTTCTACATACTTCTCTGCTGATTGCTTCGGCTCCGGAGAGGGCTTTTGCGTTTTTGTTTCCATGACGTTTGTTTTTAAATGATGAATGGAAACCCTCTCTTAATTTACACCTTTACCGGTACACTTTTCGCTGACGATTTACACCAGTTTAACACTGACTTTTGATGTATCGCTCACGACCCCAGCTCTTAACTAAGGCCGCATACACTGGTTTGAAACCTGCTCCTGCAAGCCGGTTTCGAGGGGCCAGACCCTCATCTTTTACAGAGCATCCTCTGTCGTTATTCATCCAACAGAAGTTCATGGCACACAAGCTCTTGCGCATATCAGCCGGCGGGCAGTACAGAAAATAGCGGCAGTGGTCAGAAAGAGCAAGCATAGCAGCGGTTAAGCCGTGAGGGTGCGTAAATAATCCACACTGACTGGCTGGTAAAGTTTGATGCGGCTGCCGCCCTTCAGGATCACTTCTGCGTAAAGCGAAAAGCAATCCTCCGCTGTAGCAGCAGGAGCGGTGATGGGCAAAGCCAGAAAGTCACCGTTTTGTGCCGGTGCTGTTTGGTTGTGGCGGCGGTATTTATTCAGCCAGGAGTGAAACAGTGAATCGGAAAAGTGGTGCTGGTGGCAAAACTGCTTGATCGAAAGACCGCTTTTCTCCCATTGTGAAATCAGCTCCAGTTTTTCTTGTTCGCTTCTTCTGTTGATTTGCCTTTTGGCTGCTTTGTTCATAATCATATCCTCAGAAACAAAGCTATCCATCACAGAACCGATTTACAATATGCAGTTGCCTGTTCGTTTACCTCTATTGCGCAAAAATAGAATATCTGTTATATTTATTTTCAAAATCGACTTATGAGATATATACTTTTACTGTTAGGCCTATCGTTTATTTATGCTTGCAATAATAATTCGCAACCTAGAAATAGCACCAACAACTCTCCACAACATTCAAATGGTGATACAAGTATCAAAATAGTATTTTACAGAAATAAACTTGATACGAGTGACACAATACCTAGAATGACTGAGATTAGTCACAAAATCGGAGGATCAGATGAAGATGCTATTACCTTAGGTGTTGGCGTAAACTCGAAGACCGGAAAAGTAAAACGAAAATGCTTGGCTTTTAAGGATGACATGGTTAAAAGAGAGCAGCCGACTATTCAAGGAAAAACATCCTACTATTTTAAAGTTATTGAGTCTGCGGAAGACTTAACTAGAAGCATGGGATTAGATATGAAGGCTTCTTTAGGATGGGGATTTTTCAGTGGTGAAGGAGTGTCAAAATTTTTTGAAGAAACCAACTATAATAACTATTCATTATACTTAATGGTTAATATAGTTACTCAAATGCCTTCTGAAAGAATTGATCATATTCTGCTAGACAATAGTGCATTACAAGCTGCACATAGGTTAAGCTATACTAACTGGCTTAGCTTATATGGTAATGAGGTGGTTACAGGTATAAACAAAGGAGGCCAATTAACGTTTTTGTTTACATTAAACACAAATACTGCTAAAGAATATAGCTCTACATACAATTCTTTGAAAGCTGATATTGGCGGCTTATTTTTTTCAGCTTCAGCAGAAACTGAGTATCGTGAAAAAATTAATAAGTTGAGGAGCTATAAATACTCTGAATGTGCAATTTTCCGATCCGGAAACGACAGCGCAAATATTCCTCAGAATACCCTTGACGGTTTGATTCAGTACTCCCTTCAATTTCCTTCACTTGTATATCGGCATCCATCGGTACATTCATATATAAGACAAGATATTAGAAATGCTGAAAATTTTCCTAAACAATATGAGGGACAAAAATATCCATTCATTCAGTATGATAGAAAAGTAGACTCCATCGCAGAGAATCTTGTGCAAGCTAATCAGGCTTTGGGAAACATTAAATTTTATAAAAATAACAATCGGTCCTTTGTAAATAAAGATATTAAGGCGGATAACATTGTAGATCGTTTGAAGTCATATAAAAAAAGAATGGATCAAATATATAATGCTTGTACTTCAAGCATTACAGACTGTGATGAAACAGTTGGTGATTATCCAACTGATTTGAAATTTAATGAAAGGTTATCTGACGGAGATATTGAACTGCCCCAACCTGCCAATGCCGGAGTCAACATTGATCCTATGAAGCGCACATTCATTGGTCACGTGCAATTTGGCAAAACTTCAAAAATTGAGTTGAGGGGAGCGTTAAATACAATAAATGTTGGACGACCAGATCAAGTTTTTAATTGTGTAGACGTTAAAGCCATTGTTAGTAATAATATCCCCGGTATTTATAATACCCATATTATTATAATCGATTCAAAGACCAAAACACCTCTCTATGATTATATTTTCAATGATAGAAGGACAGGTGATTTCATTCCCATTGAAAATACAGACGTAGATATTTATGTTGAAGTAGAAGGTATTAAGTGGGGTGGATTTGGAGGTGGCACACCTCAGAAAGTGACTGATATTGCTGGAACGTGTACTAATAATCCATTAAAAGCATATTTGTACTAAAAACTGAATTTACGCAGTATTGTTGCGCAAATTGCTGCAATAATATTCCGATTTTAAACGATTTATGTAGCAAATTTGGCAATCAATAAATTTTTATAATTTACTTTCTTATTAGTATAGAGAGTTAGTATAGCCTTTTGACAATCATTATAATGGAAAAAACGACGGCGTTGACCACCACTGCCGATTTTTCTTCTTGTTTATAAAAGATTGCTTTTCAACAATGTCAAGGTGGACAGCCCAAATTGTTCTTAAGGGGTCAAGCACGTTGTTTTATCCACCTTACAGGCATTGCAAGGGCTTTTGCCATAACAGGTAGCCACGGTTATGCCGTTGACATTCTGAGGTTGGTTCGCCTCTTTCCTTGGATTGAAGGAAAGAAATAGCACCGAAAAGCAGCAAATAGAAAGTTTAGGTAAGCATGTGAGCAGAGGTTTAGGGGGCGTTCTCCAGCAACTGTGCGACAAGTAAGATATAGAGCTTTTGTAGTGGGTGTGACACGTTTTAAGTGTCGATAATGGCTCCACTCAGACTCTACTACAAAGAGGATCTGGTGATGACATCACCTGTTGCAATGCGGAATTGAAGGAGCGCCTTATACGCAATCTCCCTGTTTGTCGGGCTGCCGGTCTGCTTCAATGCTTTATCCAGAAGACCCAAATCGAATATCTGCCCGGTGATCGGAATTAAATTTTGTACCAGAATGTCTCGTGCGTGGAAAATACAGTCTTTCGCAATTGCCTTGCCACCACTGCTTAATCCTGTGCTCCAATCTACAGATGTCGCTTGCCCTTCGGCAATCGCGACAACCAATCCCAAAACATAGGTGTTCCCTGCAGTGTTCGAAAAGTGACGAATCTCTGCTTCATAGTTCTGCCTGACACGTACTATTGCGTCAGCCGGAGCTAAGTTTGCAAAAGATTTTATCCGCTGCTGAATGCTGTCACCTTTGTGTAGTACATGTCTGTCGGCTAAGAAATTGGCCCAGACTTGCCCATCAGCAATTGCTTGGTTTGCAAGATTGTTTTGTTTTACTGAAAACTGAAATGATGCCAGGCCGAGTTCCACGCCGAGGCTATAAGTACCTCCTGCAATTTCACCCATAATTGTACCCTCCTTTTTATTATAAATATAAAACATACATCGGTAAAATGCAATACACCTATTAGCAGGACTGGTTAACTTGTGGTATTGTAACCATGGCTTCTGCAATTCACTCCTAATGTTTGTGTTTCAAGCAGAAATGTTGTTGAACTTAGGCAGAACAACCTAAATTCACAGGACGACTTGTTTCAAGTTAGCTTGGTGCTTATGATTGTTTTATCCGGCGACTCCCGCACTTCCGTTCCTGGTAGAAGTCGTGAAGCATCCGCTACTTCACTCGCGCTCAGGTCTCATCGAAGATCATGCCTACTGCCACTCTTTTGATGTGCACATTCACCATGACTGAACCATTTGAGCTACCGGTAGCCTACAAAGGGTAAGAACTGCTGTTCCCTGCACGTATGCAATGGCTTGGCTATACCCACAGAATAGTCGTAGATGTCTATGGAACAGAAGTTTACTTTGAGCCTGACGACTAGCGTAATTCCAGGGCTATTATTGAACAGGAGACTAAGTAAGCAAGTAACGAGTGAGCTCCGGAAATCCACTGTAGAGGCGTTAGCAGGCATTGCGAAGTAACCCCATCGCATTTTCAAGTGCGTTGCATACTGTCTACCAGTGCTCATTGTCCAAAAGGGTGAATAGGATGAAAGGGGGTAACATGAAGTTGCGTAAATTAGTTACCGTCCGCAGCCCTCATTCACCTACAAGTACCCGTACCTGCTCAAGGACCTTGAGGTCAGTAGACGCAACCAGGTCTGGGCCATCGACATCACCTATGTGCCAATGAAAAGAGGGTTCATGTACCTACGGGCGCTGTGATCGACCTGCACAGCCGCTTTGTGGTGGGCTGGCTGGAAAAAACAACAGCCTTGACCACCGCTGACGATTTTTCTTTTTGTGTATAAACGATTGCTTTTCAAAATCGTCAGCTTGGTCAACTGGAATCGTTCTTGGGGGTCAAGTACGTTGTTTTTCCATTTAAGGTACAAGCTATAACATAAAACTTTGTTTGTTCTGCTATAATACAAAATAAATCTTGTGTAATACACAAAGTTTTTGCTACATTCACCAAATGGAGATCACTTTGCCAGCTACAGAACGTCTTTTGAGCCTGCAGGAGTTTAATCGTCTGAAATTTGAACGCATCCTACCCATCTATGAGTTGGGCATCAGCCGGCAGCAGATCGCTTATTGGCGAAGGGAAGGCCTTTTGCTTTTCATTGAAAAAGGGCGGTGGGGCAAGGTCTCGTGTGTGGACGCTATCTGGCTCATGCTCCTGGACAGTGTGCGCGGCCTGGGGCTTGGCATCGGCACCATGAAAACGCTCACCGAGTACTTCCTGAAAAGAGGGCATGATGATGATGTGGCCCGACAAAATCTCTTGCACAACAAAGTAGTGCTGGAGAAACGAAAAACAACCCTGGGCGGCACTTTGGACGGGGAAGATAAACGTGTGTTGGATGACATCAACGACACGCTGCAAAACCACATCCTGCTCTATGCCCTCCGCTGGGACGTCAACTACTTTTCCAACCTGATCACCCACAGCCTGCTGTCCCGCTCGGAAGTGGCCATTCTAATCTTTGCAGACGGGCAGATTGTGGAGCAAGGGTTTAGCGGACACAGAACCTTTCCAGAGAAAAAGGTCGACCTTACCGCTCCGCACATCAAACTCTCGCTCAATTACTACTTAAAAGAGTTTGTTTCCAAAAAGGAGCTCTCGCAGTTTCTGCTGCTCACCCATCTGTTTAGCAAAGAGGAACAGGCGGTGCTCGAGGAGATCAAAAACAAGAATGTGTCTGAGATTGTCATTACCCTAAGCGGTGGGGAAATAAAGCGCATCGACAGCACACAACAAGGTTCCGTCACCGACGAACAGGCAAAGGAGATCAGGCGAGTCCTGGGGCTGAAGAACTACGAGCGCATTGTGGTGGACACACGGGATGCAACGACCCTTTCGGTGCGCAGAACCAAAAAGATCAAAAAGAAATAAACAGGGCTTTACCAAAGCCGATAAAAGAAAGAAAGCGACTCCGGACGTTCTCCGGCTCGATGGTTATACCTGCAAGGGCCTTTTCTGATCCACCCAGCCTGGCTCGCAACTCAGGTTTCCATGAACACTAAACAAAAAAGGCATGTAAAACAAAAAGCAAAAACTAAAAAAGAAGATAACTTAAAACTTACAAGCGAGGACATTTCACAACTTGGCTCTTTTGCTGATTTATCCCAGAGCGAAAAAGAGGAGTTAGTGGAATTGGTCTACAACCTATCACTCATCCTTTATAAATCATTTATCGATGAAAAAGCTTGATTTCTTTGCCCGCTATATTGAAAAAGGCGGCTCCCATACCGAACGGCACAAGGATGTATGGTCCTACACGCGTGTGAGCTCAAAAGAGCAGTTTGAAACCAACTCCTCCCTTTACAGACAAAACGAAGCCAACGAGGAATACGCCCTGACCAACGGGTATAAAATTGTGGAAAGTTTTGGCGGCACCTATGAAAGTGCAAAATCAGACTTTACCCGAAAAGAGTTCAAACGCCTGATCGATAAGGTGCACGCAAGCAGGCGGAAACCCTTTGCCATTTTGGTCTATAAAATGAGCCGCTTTTCTCGCTCTGGTGGCAATGCCATTGGCCTGGTGAACCATCTGGTAGAAGAGCAAGGTGTTCACCTCATTGAGGTCAGTACAGGGCTAAACACCATCAGCGAAAGAGGCAAAGTCGCTATATACGAGAGCCTTTTCCATGCTTACAAAGAAAACTTGGAACGAAAGGAGATTATCATCCCCAACATGAAAGCCTTTTTGAAGAAAGGATACCGGTTCGGGCAAGCGCCGTTCGGCTACGATCACTATGGACCGCGGGTGCGTAAGGGCGAATTCCTACGCAAGGAGCAAACGATTTTGCTGAACGAACAAGGCAAACTTTTGCGAGAAGCTTGGCAATGGAAGCTTACAGGTCTGTACAGTGATGTACAGATCCTTTCCAAACTCAAAGCCAGAGGTCTTGTGATCACCCGGCAGCACATCAGCACCATTTGGCGAAACCCATTTTATTGTGGCATATTGATCAATAAACTTTCGGGAGAACCCGTGAAAGGAAAATGGGAACCCCTGGTTTCCGAAAGCGATTTCATTCGCATGCAAGCGTTGCTGGAAAACAACCATTCCGGTTACCAACAAATAAAGGAAGAGGTGATGCGCCCACTAACGCGCACCTTGCGGTGCAATGCTTGCAACAACTATTTGGTTGGCTACATCAACAAAAAGAAAGGGCTGCATTATTATCGCTGCCCAAAATGCAATGGTGTAAGCCTTACGGCCAATACAAAACCGAAAATCCGCAAGAAAAGTGCCGAACAGCTATTTATGGAACTGCTTGAGACTTACGAGTTGCCAAAAGCCATAACGCCCATTATCGAAATTCAATTAAAGAAGATCTTTGAACACTACAACCAAAATGCCACTTCGAATGAAGAGCAGTTGGAAAAGCAAATATCCGTATTAGAGCGGCAATTAAAGGAACTGCGTATAAATCGTGGCTTGAATAAGATTGATGAAGAAACCTTTGCTGTGACCAAAGAGTACCTGGAGACAGAAATCCGTCGCATTCAACAAGAACAAGCCAGCGAGGTTCCGAAAATATCTAACTTGGAAACATTGCTCTCCCAATCCATAAAAAAGCTTGAAAGTCTCAGTGAATTGTGGGCTTCCAGCGAATTTGATGGGAAACGTAGGCTACAAAAAACCCTTTTTCCAGCAGGTATTCGTTACGATAGCAAAAAACACCAATATCTAACTTCAGAGCACAACAAATTTCTGCAACTAGCCTCTTCTTTGTCAACGAGTTATAAAGAAACAAAAACGGCGACCAATTCAATCTTTGATGAAAAGTCGCCGTCAGTACCGAGGAGCAGATTTGAACTGCCGACCTCAGGGTTATGAATCCTGTGCTCTAACCAACTGAGCTACCTCGGCGAGGGGTGCAAAAATAAGCATTCACCCATTTTTACAAAGGAAAATTTTCTTTTCATGGCCGCTTTAACAAACCGCTCTCCGGAGCAGACGAAATTTTTGCTCTGCCGATGATTGGTGCAAAGGCTGCGCTTACCTTCACCGCCTATGCTGACACCCGAAGTCCTCACTCTGGCAAAGAAGATCTGGGATTACCATCACGTTCATCACACCCTTGTCAAATCGGATTGCATTCTGACCCTTGGCAGTCATGATACAAGGGTAGCGGAAAGAGCCGCTGAATTGTACCACCAGGGATGGGCACCGCTGCTCGTTTTTGCCGGTGGCCTTGGCCGGCTCACCGAAGGCATGTGGACCGAGACGGAAGCAGACCTCTTTGCCCGCATTGCGGTGGAAAAAGGAGTCCCGGAAGACGCCATCCTGATCGAGAACCGCTCCACCAATACCGGAGAGAACATTCAACTGGTGCAACAATTACTGGCGGAAAAAAACCGCCATCCCCAAACGTTCATTCTCGTGCAAAAGCCCTACATGGAACGGCGGAGCTTCGCCACCTTTGCCCGGCACTGGACCGGCAAACGGTTCGTTGTCACCTCGCCGCAAATTCCGTTTGAAGAATATCCGACAGCCGAAATCCCGTTGGAACACGTCATCAACATCATGGTGGGCGACCTGCAGCGGATCAGGATCTACCCGGAAAAAGGCTTCCAGATCTACCAGGAAATTCCCGATGATGTATGGCACGCTTACGAGCAGCTGGTAGCCCTGGGCTTTGACAAACAACTGATTTAAAAATCCACCCCATTCAACGGCACGTTTGTTTGCCGGACGGCTTACGGATTGGCGATCGCCATGCGACCGCTTTTCACGATCGCTTCCACGTCTTTCTCCGTACCGGTGAAGGGCCCCGAGGCATTGATCTTTAACGTGGCCATGGCGGCCGCAAATTCGCCGGCCTGCTGGATTGGACTGCCTTTGATGCGCCGGTACAGATAACCCGCCATGTAAGTATCGCCGCAGCCTGTTGCATCCTGCAGCCGCAGCGGCGGATAAGCGGGAATGGTATAAAAATCCAGCCCGTCGTAAACAACGGAACCCCTGCTGCCAAGGGTAACAATCACTTCTTTGACGCCCCATTCCGCCAGCATTTTTGCCCCCTCCTGCACCTCGGTACATCCCGTCAGCACGCCCAATTCCTCTTCATTCACTTTCAGGAAATAAACGGAAGGCAGCGCTTCTTTCTTTGCGGTCCAATCAATGGCCCGGACACTCTTCCCTTCCACCCTTCGCAAAAATCCCTGTACATCCAGGGACACCTTTCCCTTTTGGGCCAGGACGGTCAGGGCTTCTGCCGGAAAATCGTCCGCAAGCAGGGGCCCCAGATGGTAAACCGTTGCCTCCACACTGGTAAGCTGTCCCGGCGTAAACGGGTCGGCGGTTTGCAGCACCCGTTGCGTACGGTGATTTTGGTCGTTCGTGTACCTGTTTTCAAAGTACACCGTCCGGGCAGACGTAAAGACATGTACGTTGAGCCCTTTGGCACGCAGGGCCGCGACAATCGGCATTTCATGCGCCGCAACGGCAGTGACCAATGCATACCGCACATCCATGTGCCGGATGGCATTGGAAAAATAAAAAGCAGTGCCGCCCGGCATTTCAACCGTGGCTTCGGGAGTAATGACTTTATCGAGGGTGATGTGCCCAACGCAACAAATATCAAACGGCATGATGGGGTGTTTAGCAAAAGAGCAAATGTAACGAAGAGCGGTTTGGAAACAGCAGCCGGCACATTCTCTTAACAAATTGCCCGAAAAGAGGATTACCGGCACCCGGTCAATAAATGGCAGGGAAACACTAATTTTAATTTCACAAGCCTTGCAGATGGAAGAAGTGATGCTAAACCTGAACGAACTCCGGCACGGTGCTTTCTGCATCCTGGACGGAACCGAACAATTGGGAGAGATGGTCGTGGGAATCAAAGGGGATGACCTGACCGTTTACCATACCGAAGTGGCGGCAAAAGCAGAAGGAAAAGGGTATGCAAAAAAATTGCTCGATGCCATGGTTGATTATGCCAGAAGCCACCGGTTGAAAGTGATCCCGCTCTGTCCGTACGTGCATGCGCAGTTCAACCGGCATCCGGAAGCGTATGCCGATATCCGGAAAAAATAACCAGGGAACAAAGCCTAAAAACAAAACAGCAATCTTGCCAAAGATCATTGCCAAAGCCCGGGCCACGAATGAAGGTGCCAGCTATGCCACCACGTTGTGCACCGGAAAACACGAAGCCATTGCCGACGAACTCCCGGAATACCACGGAACGGATCGGGGCCCTGCTCCCGGTGATTATCTCTGCATGTCGCTTGCGTCGTGCACCGCCATTACACTGCGCATGTATGCCGAACGCAAGGGATGGCCGGTGCCGGAAATCACAGTGGAAGTGACGCTGGTCAAAGGTGCCGACACGGCGTCGGGCAACAACACGTTCTACTGTGATGTAAAGCTGAAAGGGGCGCTTTCGCAAGAACAGAAAAAGCGCATGATGGAAATTGCCAAGGCCTGCCCCATTCACCGGCTGCTGACCAAACCGAGTGATGTTGTCACCCTTCAAAGCGAGCCTTCAACAGAACAGGAAAACTAATACCCTTTTCAATTGCGTTGCGCGGTAACACGTTTTGGAACGTTGCTACGGCAAGGGTTTCCGGCTTCTTACCGCCGTCCTCCGGCTGCTGGTTTGGGTTTATTGCTTTCGCGCCAGTTCATCGTTCATCGCGGTGTCCACCAGCTTGCCGCCGGCTCCGATTCGGAAGATGTGGGCATGCAAATCGAACAGCTCTTTCAACTCCTTCTCCACCTTTGCCACCGGAAACCACGATTTGATTTCCAGCGTGCCATTGTAATGATACTGCCGGACACCTTCGATCCGTTCACGCTTACCGATCTGGCAGGCACTGTTGAAAGCCGCCGCTTTCCGGTAGGGGGCCGTATAAAAAACAATCTCGAGGGAAGGAAAACATTCGCGAAAGCGGTCCTGTATTTCTTCAACGGTCATTTGATCGCTGATGTGCAAAAACATGTTTCGGGTATTTAGAATTGGTAACACACGCCCGTGTGGCTGTAACCGGTCCTCCGGAGCGGACTGGCCGTTGGCATCCGGCCTTCTCCGGGCGGCGATGATGATGCGCCATCAGGCTGTTTAATGATGCGTAACAAAAAGCGGCAGATCCACCATCCGGATAATGGCATCGGCATGGCTTCTCCGGAAAAAATTTGACAGCAGGCTTCTGCCGTAAGCTCCCATAACCACGAGCTTTCCGGTCTTCAGAAAGAGATACGTGAACAGTTCCTCTTTCGCGTTCCCGTTCAGCGCCTGGTAGTAAACAGACGAATAATGCATTTTCAACCAGCCCATCATCCGTTTGTGCTCATCGCTAAACTCCGCTCTCCCCGACCGGTTGACTTCGAGCAGCAACGCACGATGGCTTCTAAACACCGGCAGCAGCGCGGTAAATTGCTTGATGGCAAAAACAGACGAGACGCTGCCATCGTAACAAAAAACCACTTCGTCAACATCCACGAATTCTTTGGGTGCCAGCAAAACCGGGCATTCGGCACGGCTGAGAAGTTCCTGCACAAAATGCGACGGCACATCCTCTTCCATTTGCGAGAAGCTCAGTCCCGGATCAACGATGATGTAATCGGCAAAACGGCTCTCACCGATCGTTTGCTGAATGGGCTCCCCTTTGTCGACAATGACATCGAGACCGACGCCGGCAAAAAGACATTCTTCCCGCAACAAACCGACGGCCTTGTCAACGTCGGCCCTGATGGATGCCACTTCCCCTGTTTGCCACAGGTACGTTGCATACTGGAATGCGTCCGGCTGTGCAACCAGCACCGGTTCAGAATCGGTGTTTTCCAGAAAAAGACCGGTCAGTCTTGTTCCTGAAATTGCAGCCATCCGGGTGGCAAATTCAAGGGAAGCCCTGTCGGGATTGTGGGCATTGAGAACGAGTACGATCCTTTCCATATGCTTTTTGCTCAAATGTAGCCGGCTGCACCTGCGGATGGCTTGATGGTGATTAGCCACAAAAATGATTGTTGTCATTTGACCTACGGAAAGAAGGTTTTTCACGCTTGCGTGTACGGGTTCTTTCATCCCCGCACGCTTTACTTCCTGTGCTCTTTTCGGTTGGGCTGTCCCGTATTGCTTTTCGGCACGCCGGGGCGTGTCGCGGCGGTGGCCGCACAACGGATTGCATCACGGGATTGCGGCTTGTGCAGCACAGCAGAAAAAAATCGGCAAACACTGTTCCCGCTGCCGAACAAGAAAAGAATGCCGTATTTTGTCCGCCAATTGCCTGATCCTTATGTCGAAAGTGAAAGCCCTGCGGGAACGGGTGTACCAAAAGTACGGCGGCCGCTGCGCCTACTGCGGTTCCGCCATCGAGTACAAAGCCATGCAGATCGACCACTACCTGCCGCAATGCAAAGAAAAGTTTTACGCCCGCCGCTTCAAAAAAGACGTGCACGCCGAAGCCAACCTGATGCCGTCGTGCCGGCGGTGCAATCATTACAAGCGGGCCCGCACACCCAAACAGTTCCGTGAGCTGATGGCGTCCCTGCACGAAAGGCTGCAAACCATTTACATTTTGAAAGTGGCCGTTGATTTTGGCATGGCCACCATTCAGCCGTTTGACGGCCTCTTTTATTTTGAAAAATGGGAAAAAGCCCGGAACGAAGCGGCAAAACAATCAACCGCGAAGCAGCCGGCTGATACTGCTGGGTGAGCATCGCTGTTGTTTTTTGGCACATGTCCGACTGTCCTGTTTTCAGGCACGGCGTTTCGTATTCTTTTTAAAACCCATGCAACCATGAGACCTTACATCATTTGCCACATGCTCGGCTCCGTGGACGGACGCATCAAGCAAAACATCTGGGGATTGAAAGACCACCACAAATATTTTGAGGAACCCGCCGCAAAGATCAAGGCCGATGCCTGGCTGGTGGGCCGGGTGACCATGCAGGAATTTGCCAGCAAAAAGAACCCGCCGCTGCCGCCGGGAAGGGCACGGGTCCCCAAAGAAGATTTTGTGGGTGAGCATTCTGCAAAGACGTATGCCGTGGTGATCGACCCTTCGGGAAAATGCCGCTGGGACACAAACACCGTTTCCACCGAACACGTCATCGAAGTATTGACGGAAAAAGTTCCGGCCCGCTACCTGGCACATCTGCGGGAGAAGAAGGTGTCCTACATTTTTGGCGGCGCAAAAGATCTTGACCTGAATACGGTTGTCAAAAAGCTTTACAAGGTTTTTGGCATCAAACGGCTCCGCATCGATGGCGGCGGCCATGTGAACGGGTCATTCCTGAAAGCCGGCCTGATAGACGAATTCAGCCTCGTGCTGGCCCCCATTGCCGATGGCACCATCGGCTCGCCCACCACATTCGAAGCGGAAGAAGGTTACGGCAAACGCAAAGCCACGCGCTTTCACCTGAAATCGGTAAAACGGATCTTCGGGGATTTCTTGTGGATCCGGTACACCGTGGCAAAGAATGCAACGGCAGGTTCATGACGGTTTTGACGACTTGCAACAGGCACGCACAAACCTTTTTGCATGGCTTGCCAGACCCGGATGGCAGAATAATTGTTGCTTGAATAACACCGGTTTTACGAGTGGCCAGGTGCAGCGGCGCCAGGCTGGCATGGCTTGTCCAGCCGCCAAATGGGACGGTCGGGGCCGAAGCCGGTGGGAAGAATGGGAATGGGAATGTTCAGGCGGTTCGACATAAAGACAGAGATCATGCTGGCGGTGATGCCGGCCATGATCGTGATTGCGGTCCTGTTCCTGCTGGAGACGTTCAGCAAGCAGCAGGTCTTGTTTGCCTCCCTTGCTTCCAGCGCATTCCTGATTTACCTGGATCCGAAGCATCCGACCAACACGGTTCGCACCCTCATCATTGCGCAAATATCAGCCGCCCTGATCGGCTATCTCATCTTCGTCCTCTTTGGCAGGGGCTACGGACCGGCCGCGTTGTCAATGATCATTGCCGTTGTGGTGATGATTGTTACAAAGGCCATGCATCCGCCGGCTGTTTCCTCCGCCCTCACGTTTGCTTTTCAGACGGCAAAGCCCAATACCGTCATGCTGTTTCTTTTTGCCGTGCTGTTGCTGGCCGTCCTCATTGTTTTGCAACGAACATCGCTTTGGCTGATCAGGCGGCAGGAAAAACAAAAAATAATGAAAGCATGAGAGAACAGGAAAACAATTTCAAGCCGGTCGCCGAACTCATCACCCTCCATTTGAGTTCTTTTGTAGAGATCCTGGCAGCGGTGGTCATTGCCATCGCACTCATCAAATTCATGATCCGGTATGTGGCCAATTTACGGCATCCGCATTTTGAACAGGGAAACCAAAATGTCCGCATCCAGTTTGGCAGCTCGCTCACCATTGCGCTGGAACTTTTACTGGCCGCCGATATTCTGGCAACCGCCATTGCGCCTACCTGGAGCGACATTGGCAAGCTGGCGGCCATTGCCACTTTGCGTACGGCCCTCAACTACTTCCTGGAGCGGGAACTGCGGGAAACAAAAACCGCAAATCACACCATTCAAAAAGACGAGTGACGAATTTGAAGGAACCAATCCCGGCATGCGGAAAGCTTCGTACAATACCCCTTTCCCTTGAGGTGCCGGGCATCGCCTTTTTGCAAGCCACAGCAGATGCTCCCTTCGTACTCATGGCTGATGCGCATCATTCACCATCTCGAACCGGTCAAACACACCGCTGGTCCCCTCCGCCCCTTTCGCCACGATGCCGGCCCGCAGCGCCCTGTCCCAGGGCGGCAGGTAACCACCGTCCACCACGTTTGGAGAGAGCGGCACAAATGACTGGCCGTTGCTGCTGTAAAAAAAACGCAGGTCTTTTGCACGGCGCACCTGCATGCGCAGGAAGATCCCGTTGCGCTTTGGGACCGTCTTTTTCACCAGTTCCGTTTCCGTCCCGTCTTTTAACTGCACCAACCGCACCACCCCGTTTCGATAAAAAGCCGTAACGGTGTTTTTCTCATCACCGATCGCCGCAACACCGGCAGCCGCCGATGATCGTTGTGCCTGCACCTTGGCAGTGACGGTATAATCGGCTGTCAGTGTTGGTTGTCCCAAAAAGTTGCCCGGTGCTGTGTTCGACGCCGGCAGGTAAAGCGCCCCTCGTTTTACGGTTGTTTTCGGTTGCTGAAACACGCTCCACTGCCAGGCCTTCCACAACGTGCTTCCGTTAAAATCGTCCGCCAGTCTTTTTGCCGGCACAACATCCCCCGGCGACGCATCTTTGATAAATTCAATCCAGCCATCCGGCGTAAACCGGTATTCAATGAGCAAGCCTTCCCGGCCGGTAAAAACGTTGGATTTCCGGTTGTAGGAATGGTATAAAAAATAGTGGCGGCCATCCTTCTCAACGGGTGTTCCGTGCCCGGGACAGGTCCATTTTTCAGTGGCGGTGATGACGGGATTTTTGCCGTACTTCTCCCAGGGCCCCAACAACGTTTTCGAACGGGCAATGCCGGTGCCATAGGTACAGGCCGCACCACAGCAACCAGCAGCCGCATAAAACGCATAAAAATAATCGCCGTGCTTTGTCATGGAAACGCCTTCCACCAGGTTGGCCTCCCAGGGTTCGGCGTTGCGGAACAGCTCCTTTTTTTCGCCGGTCAGGGCGGTGCGCTCTTCGTTCAGCGGCTGTGCCCAGATGGGCGTTGGCCGGCCCACACTGTTGGCGTCTTCTTTCCAGATCAAAAAGAGTTTGCCGTTTTCGTCCCGCATTGGAAACGCATCAATGGAGCCATCTTCCTGGCAGATCAGCGGCCCATGATCCTTGTACGGGCCTTCGGGCTTGTCGGCACTGGCGATACCCACACACAGGTTCCCGCCTTTCTTGTGTGCCGAATAATACACATACACCCTCCCGTTGTCGTAAGTAACTTCCGGTGCCCAGAAATAGTAATCCGCCCATTCGGGCAGCTGGTTGAACACATGCCCTTCCAGTTTCCAGTTCACCAGGTCTGCTGAGACCAGCAACGGGAAAGCCGGCGCCCAGTTGGACGTGGTCGCCGAAGCCCAATAACGGCCGCCGATCTTTGCCACCGAAGGATCGGGGTGATCGCCGGGCAGCACCAGGCGTTGCGCCAACAAGTCAGGCGTGATGAAGACGGAGAGCAGCGAAAGCAAAGCGAATCTTTTCATGAATGATGGTTAAGATTAATCTCAATTAAGCGGTAAGGCAGTTCAGAAATTTTTCGCAGGAACACGCCACGTCGTGTCCGGCTCATGACCCTTCCCGTTCATTCAAAAAATGAACAGGGCTGTTGAATCAGTTATCATCTGGCAACAGAAAACGGGCCGTTTTTCCCGGTGGTTTCTGCGGCAGAAAAACGTTACCGGCTGTTCAACTTTTTGATCAGGTTCACCTCGTCCGGCCGGTACGGCGTACCGTCTTTGAAGAAGATGTCATGAAACCATTCAATGGGCTGGCTGCCATCGGGGATGGGCGTATCCCAGGCATAGATCGTATTGCTTTTTCCCGAAACAAACCCCCAGTTGATGGCGCCCACGTTTTCCCTTTTCAACAGGGGAAGAATGTTGGAAAAACGGCTGTTGCGGGTCCGGGCCATGTACTCCGTGCAGATGAGCGGACGGCCGTTGACCTTCAACAACTCGATTACCCGCTGGTGCCATTGCGGCTCTTCGTAGTCGTGGTAGGTGATGACGTCGGAGTTTTGAATCTGAAACTGGTTCAGCTTTTCAAAATCCCAGGCCCAGATACCGGCGCTGACGGGTTGTTCCGGCGCCACTTCCCGCGCCCATTGAAACACCTTTTTCAGGAGCGGAAGCGATGAATCCCGCTTGTCCGAATTACCCGGCTCGTTGTAAAGGTCCCAGAGCAGAATGCGCTTGTCGGTGCGGAAAGTGGTCATTACATCCTTTACATATTTTTCCAGACCGGGATACAAGGTGGTATCGTTTGAGAGCGGCTGCCCGGGGTCCTGCACCCAGCCGGAGTTGTGCACACCGGGTTTGGGATCGGGCTGTTTCCCCGGGTGCGGGATCTTGTTCCAGCAATCATCGAAAAACACAAAGAGTGGTTGAATGTGGTGCCGGTCGGCAATCTCCAGGAACTGGTTTACCCGTTTTTTGAAACCTTCCGGATCCTGCTTCCAGGCAACGCTGTGCAGAAAAACACGCATCGTATTGAAGCCAATGCCTTCGGCCCAACCCAGCTCCCGGTCGATGGTGGTGGGATCAAAGGTATCGGCCTGCCACATCTCCAGCTGATTGATCGCCGTGCTGGGAAGGAAGTTGGCACCGGTGATCCATTTGTGCTGACCGTACCACTCGGCCGCTTTTTCGACCGACCAGATCTTACCCGGTGTGGCGGCAACGGCCTGCTGTTGTCCCCTCTTTTGGGCAAAGGTGGAAGCCACAAAAAAAGGCAGCAAGAAGAGAACAGAGAGTTTATTTCGCATATAAAGGATTTACACGATAGCGCAAAAAATGTTGCCAGCTCCATACGGCCGGAACGAAATAAAGTAAAAAAGTTAAAAAACAGCGTAAGCAAAGGAAAGCGCAAGCACACAAAAGCCAATTGCCGATTGGGGCTGTTTTTTATTCTTTCTTCCCCGGACAGGCATTTTGGCTGTCAAAACCAGCCGGATGCCGCTGAGATAAAACAGGCCTTTCATTGATCTTTCTTTTTCCAATTGTTTCTCATCTGGGGATTTCCAGGTCATCTTTCGACGGCAGCTTCGGGAACGGCGCATGGGGCTCCCGCTGGTACCAGTATACCACAGAGGAGATGTCCGACTTTTGCGGGTAGTACTGCCCGTTGTGGCGCCAGCCCAGATCCTGTATGGTTACCTTTAAATCTTTTTCAAACCGTACCGGGTCCATGATGTGCCAGCGGTACAGGCCAAAGGCCTGCTGCGATTGATAAAGGCCATTGGGCCGGATCACCTGGTGCAGGCCGGAATAAGCTGTAGAAAATTCCTGGTACTGATGGGTCTTCTGGTTCTCGAAATTGTACGAGCCGAGAAAATAATCCTCCGTGCCTGTGCCGTTGATCGTGGGAAACTGCGTGTCGCCATCCAGGTAAAATTTGATCTCGCCTTCGCCCCACCAGCCGTTGTTGTTCACATTCACGGCCATGAACGTGCCCACGTATTGCCCCTTGCCCCGGATGCCGTCCACCAATGTGTAGAGGGAATTCACCGTTGGATTGGAGCGGCGGAACTGTGCATGAAAATACGCCTCATCGTCACTGACGTCCGTCAATGCATAATCAACCTGGTAATACAGCCGCATGGCTTCTCTTGTGTTCAAATTTTCCAGGGTGATCTTTGCCTTTTTCCGAAACGGCATTTTCCAAAAACAATTGAATGCACTGCCCGGATTTACCGTCACTGCCAATGAATTCAGCGGTGCATATTCATTGAAGGCCATGCCGAAAAAATCACCCACCGGCACTTCAATAGAGGGCTCTTTTTCGTCGTCCCAGTAAAACCGCAAGATCGAAAACCGCCAGTTGCCCGTCGGGGTCATCCAGATGTGCTGAATGGCACCGGGACCTTCCATTTCGGCAATGGTCACTGTTTCGCCAACCCGCACTTCTATGAAGGGATTCACTTTCCAGCCCCTGCCCAGATCTTTGGCGGCGGACCAGGCGTTGGCCACGTTGCGCTTGCCGCTGTCCAGTGCCGGATCGGCCATGCCGCCTTTGCCCTTGGCACCTGTAAAATTCTCCGGGCTGATCGACCGGGTCTTTGCATTGGACAGACGGGAAAGATTTCCCAAGTTCATGTCCAGTCCATTGAAGCCGCCGGGTTGCGCTTTTGCAATTGCCAGCGAAAAAAAGAAGATGGCGAAAAGCGTTGTCCGCATAAAGGAGCGATTTTTTTTGAATCAAATAGCGGGGCTGCCCTATTCCACAACCGTCACTTTTTTTCTTTTTCTTGGCCTCTTTTCAGATGGGACGGAAAGGGCCTTTCCTGTTTTGGCAGGTTCCCCAAAAACGGGCATGCCATCACGTTGCCAGAAAAACGGCTGTGCCCTCGGCGACCGCCTGCCGCCGCAGCCCTGTCCCGGTCCGGAATTCGCGTGGTAGAGAATCCAGTCTTCCGTGCCGTCCGGCGACTTGAAAAACGAATTGTGGCCCGGTGCGTAGACGCCGTTTTCAATGGACTCTTTAAAGACCGGTTCCGGATGTTTGTCCCAGGAAGCAGAGTCCATCAAATTGCCGTTTGCATCTGCGGACAACAGGCCCAACGCGTAATAATCCGTCCAGCAACCGCTGGCGGAGTACACAATAAAAACACGGTTGCCGCGGCGCAAGAACTCCGGCCCCTCGTTCACATTGACGTGCGGCGGATTGTTGGGCCCCTGCAGGTCACCGTGTGTTTCCCAGTCCAGTACCGGACGGGAAATGCGGACCCTTTCCCCCTGGATGGTCCACGGGTTTTTCAGCCGGGCAATGTAAAGGTCCTGCTCACCATTCGTGTCCCCTTCCCACCCCGACCAGATCATGTACCACTGTCCCTTGTGTTCAAACACCGAAGCATCGATGGCCCACCTGTCCGACGCATCGGCGACTTTTCCTTTCAATGTCCACTCCCCTTCGAATGGGTCTTTCGACGCATTTTCCAAAACCCAGATACGGTGGCTCCGGTTGTTGCCGCTGTCTGCCGCAAAATACAGGTACCATTTGTCGTTGATAAAATGCAGTTCCGGCGCCCACAAACTGCGGGAATAGCCGGTGCCCTGCGGCGGAACGAAAACCGTCTTTTGTGGTGCGGTGGCCAAACGGGCAAGGCTGACCGTTTTCCACAGCACCAGGCGGTTGCCGAACGTTTGCGTGTAGTAATAATAACCGTCTTTGTAGATGCTCCAGGGGTCGGCACCGGAAGGCAACAGCGGATTGGTGAAGGTTTCATGTTGTTGCGGATGGCCGAAAAGCGACACCGCAACAAATGCCGCCACCAGGAAAAGCGGTTTCGAAGGAATGAAAAATTTCATTTACTCGCCGGACGGTTTTTTGATGGGTGTGTTGATGCCTACCGGTTCGCCAAAGTTGGGACTTCCGTCGGTGTTCCAGGTAAATTTTTGCATGCGGGGACTTCTGGCATTGCCGCATTGCAAACCGGCCTGCGGATTGGCGTGGTAGAGGATCCAGTCTTCCGATCCGTCCCGTGATTTGAAAAAAGCGTTGTGCCCGGGGCCATATGCACCGGAAGCCGGCTTTTTGGCAAACACCGGCGAGACGCCCTTTGTCCAATCGGCTGGGTTCAGCGGGTCGCCGCCTTCTTTTAAGCTGAGCATGCCAAGCGCATACTCATCGGTCCAGCAGCCACTGGCGGAGTAGGTGAGAAAAATCCTTCCGGCCGCATTTTTAAGGATCTCCGGGCCTTCGTTCACTTTCGGTAATGACCCGCCTGCACCTTGTGTTTCCCAGGAATAGGTAGGCGAGGAAATCATCACCCGGTTCCCGGTGATGGTCCACGGGTTTGCCAGTTGTGCAATAAAAATGTCCTGTTCGCCATTCACGTCTCCCGGCCATCCCGACCACAGCAAGTATGATTTTCCGTTGTAATCAAACTCGGTGGCATCGATGGCCCACTTGTCCGATGGATCGGACACCTTTCCCTTAAACGTCCAGGTGCCGGTGGTGGGATCGGCCGCTGGATTTTCAAGGGCATAAATGCGGTGGGTGCTGTTGACGCCACTGCTGTCCGCCGCAAAATACAGGTACCATTTGCCCTGCAGGTAATGAAGTTCCGGTGCCCAGATATCGCCCGAATAGGCACCCGTTACCGGCGGTGTCCAAACGGTGGTGAGCGGTGCATTTTTCAGGTCGGCCATTTTATTCGTTTTGAAAAGGGCCAGCTTGTTGCCGAAGGTATGCGTGTAATAATAGAACGTGTCTTTTTGGATCACCCACGGATCGGGACCGCTGGTCAGCAACGGATTGGTGAACGTGGAATCACCGGCTGGTGGTGGGGTGACCTCCGGCGGCGGCGATGACGGATTTTTTTTGCAGGCGGCAATCGCCACCAAAACGAAAAGCAACAGGGAACGTCCCTTCATAACAACAAACTTTTTCAACGTGCTACATGATTGGCGTGAACGCAACCGGTTGGCAAAAAGGAAATGTTATGCCAAGCTGTCGAGGCTTCTTACAACAGGGTCCCTTCTTCTACAGCCACGATCAATAACCGGGGTTTTGTTTCAGGTTCGGATCGGCATCGATGTCCTGTTGCGGAATGGGCAATAATTCGTCGCGACCCTTTTTGAAATTCGCAAAGCCCGGGTCCCGGCCGGCCAGCTGGGGTCCCAGATCGCCCCAACGGTCAAGGTCATCCCAACGGTGTCCTTCACCCGACAACTCCGTGATGCGCTCGTGTTTGAGCTGCTCTAAAAATTGTTGCTGGTTCAATCCCGGCATCGCTGTCGACAGCGGTGCCAATCCGGCGCGTTGCCGCACACGGTCAACGTAGGGGTAAGCCTGGCCGGTCTGGCCGATGGCATTCAGGGCTTCGGCATACATCAGCAACACATCGGCATACCGGATAAACCGGTAGTTGTTGGCTGCGTGGAAGGTTGTCTTGTTGCTGGTGGCATCGGTCAGAAATTTCCGGAAGTAAACCGAGCGGGATACACCCCGCTGGCTTTCCGGCCCATCGGGATAATTCCGCGCTGCCCATGTGGTCCCATAAACCAAGGTAAAATTGGGGCCGCGTTCATCCGTTGAATCGTACAGGAAAGAGGCGGCCAGCCGGGGGTCGCGCGAAAGCGCGGCGGGCTTCTCTTTTAAAAACTCCCAAACGAGCCAGCGGTGTGCCTGCCCGTCGGCAAAGCCGAAGGTCTCATTCATGACCGGTGAAAAAAACGGTACCACAGACGTGCCGTAGTTGAGGTAATCCGGGTTTGCATTCACATCGTCATCAAAGCGGTCGTTCGGGTTCAACTGGAACTGAAACTCGAACACGGATTCCTTGTTGTTCTCGGTGGTTTCGATGAAATTATCCCGGTAATTCGGCACCAGGTCGTACACATTCCGGCCATCGCCTGTGACCAGCCAGGCCAGGGCCGTTGCCGCCTCCTGGTACTTGTGCTCCTGCAGGTAGGCTTTTCCCAGCAAGGCATACGCCGCACCCCGGGTGGCCCGTCCCACATTCGCTGCATCATAACTGACCGGCAACATGGCGGCGGCTTTTGCACAGTCGGCCTCCACCTGTGCCCACACCTGGGCACGGGTGGCGTTGGGAGTGGTTTGATCGGAGGTCGTGCTGGTATGCAACAGAATCGGGACGTTGCCCCAGTACTCGGCCAAATAATAGTAAAACAGGCCACGCATAAACGTTGCTTCGCCCAGCAATTGGTTTTTCAGCGTGGCATCCATGTCAATGCCGGGCACATTGTCGAGCACCTGGTTGCAACGGTTGATGCCCACATAGCAATCCTGGTAAAAAACCCTTCTTTCAAAGAAATTGTAATCCGTGACGTTGAAGATGTCGAAGTTGTTGATCAGGTTCGCATTCGGGCTGGCACTTAATCCCTCGTCGGCACGGACCATGTTCATAAAGAACTGCATGCGGCACAAGCCCACCCGGTGGAGGGTGCTGTAGATGGCCGCAACACCTTTCTGTGCATAATCGGCGGTTTTGAAAATCACGTCCGATGTGGGGGTGTTCGGATTCGGAATATCCAGCTTTTTCTGGCAACCCGTTACAAGCAAGGCGGCCGAAGCGGCGAATAAAAAAATTGTATGTTTCATACGATGATTCCTGTTGAATGGATGATTAAAATTCACTGCTGATGCCAAACGAAATGATGCGGCTCGAGGGCCAGTTGCCATAGTCCACACCACGGAGGTTGACACCACTGCCGGTCACATCCGGGTCCAAACCTTTGTAGCCCGTAATGGTAAACAGGTTTTGACCGCTGACGAAAAGACGGGTGTTGGTAAAGCCAATGTTGCTCAGCCATTGCGCCGGAAACACGTAGGCCAGTTCCACATTTCGCAACCGCAGGTAATTGCCGCTTTCCAGCCACCGGTCGCTTTCGGCCCGGTTGTTATCACTGATACCCGGATCGGTAATCAGGCCCAACCGGGGATCGGTACCACCGGTGTTGGCGGGTGACCAGGGATTGATGTCTTTCCGGAAATTGCTCAAATTGGCATAGGCATCCAGCACATGCCGCACATCGTTGTAAATCTTGTACCCCAACACACCGACAAACTGAATGTTGACCGAAAATTGCTTGTACGTGCCGTTGAACTGCAAGCCCCCCTGGAAGGTTGGCCACGGCGAGCCGGCAAAGGTGCGGTCATCGTTGTTGATGCGGCCATCGCCGTTGAGGTCAACAAACTTAATGTCGCCCGGTTTGGCATTCGGCTGAATCTTGTTTCCGTTCTTGTCCACGTAAGCATTGATCTCCGCCTGGCTCTGGAAGATGCCGACCGTTTTGATCACGTACCAGGACGACATCGGGTGCCCGACTTCAGAACGGACAAAGCTTGCCGATTCAATGTAGTTGATGCCTGCGCCCTGGTTGCCGACACTGATCACGCGGTTCTGGATCGTGGTTCCATTGACCGACAAATCCCAGCGGAACGGACCGTTGGTTTTTCGGTATGTCGCACCAAGTTCGATCCCTCTGTTGCGGATCGAAGCCGCGTTCTGCGTAAGGAAGGTATTGTAATCACCGTTGTCATTTCCGAGGAAGAATGGAAGCGGCACATTCACCAATACGCCCTTTGAGATGTTGTTGTATACATCGGCGGTAATGAGAAGGCGGTTGTTTAGGAGGGATGCGTCAAAACCGATATTCCCTTCGTTGCGCTGCTCCCATTTCAGGTTGGGATTGCTGATAATTGCCTGCGACTGGCCGACAACCGGCGCCTGACCAACACCATAGACCGCACGCTGGTTCGAATTGATGTATCCCACGGTCGGCCAGGAACCGCCCAATACCTGCAACGCACTGCTGATACCCAACTGGCCATAAGAGCCCCGGATCTTTAAATCATTGATCCACCCCACATGAAAGAAAGGCTCCCGGCTGATCCGCCAGGAGGCGGCCACGGAATAAAAATTACCCGTGCGGGTGTTGGCGCCAAACCGGGAGTCCTGGTCGATCCGGTCGGATACGGTGAGCAGGTACCGGTCTTTATAGTTGTAATTGACGCGGCCCAGATAGCCTTGCAAACGATAGAACAGCGGTACGCCGCCATTGGCAGCGGGTGCACCCTGCGCCGACGAAATCGTTGTATAGGTTTGTCCCCCGACGGTCTGCAGATTCAGGCGGCTACCGCCGGTCTCTTCCCGCTTTTGCTCCTGGTACGAGTACCCCACCACGCCGTTGATCGAATGGTCGCCAAAGGTTTTGTTGAAGTTGAGGGTATGCTCCAGCAAAAAGTTGGTAAACGTAGACCGCGAGTTTGTGATGCTGGTCTGCGGCAGGTCGGTGACGTACCGCCAGGTACCCGAATCACGACGCGATGTAAGGTAATCAAAGCTGGCTTCGATACCGGTGTTGAATCGGTACGACAACCAGTTGGTCAGTTTGAGGTCGACATAGCCGTTTCCCACAATCTTGGAATAGGTATACCGCTGCGGGTTCAGGGCATTCACCGCCGCATAATTGGTCGAATAATTGGGAATGTCGTTGGTGCCGTAGCCCCAGCCCTCCAGGTTGCTCACCGCGTTGACGTAAGCAGGGCTTTGCACCGCAATGATCGGCGATGACGTGGCCGCCTCGTAAAAGGCATTGATGCCGCCGCCGGGGTTGCGTCCGGTGGTATTGCTGAGCAACATGTTTTCGCCCACGGTCAAACGGCCTTTCCGCAGTTCGGTATTGATGCGCAGGCTGGCCCGCTCAAAGTCGTTGCCGATGAGGACGCCTTTGTTTTTGAAATAACCGCCGGACAGGTAATAATTGCCGTTGGGCGAACCGCCGGACATACCGATGTTGTAATCCTGCGTGTTTCCGGTCCGGAAGAACGCATCCTGCCAGTTTGTGTTGATGGTGTTGTTGGCCAGTTGTGCCGCCACGCCGGGGGGCAGCGTGACACCCGCATTTTGATACTGTGTCTTTATGGTTTGCAGGTATTGCGGGGCATCCATCACATCCCACCGCTTGGGAATTTCCTGAATGCCATAGCGGGCCGAAAAGTTGATGCGGTTGGGCCCGTTCCGGCCTTTCTTCGTGGTAATGATGATCACCCCATTGGCCGCACGGGAACCATAGATGGCTGCCGCCGACGCATCTTTCAGCACCTGAATGGTGGCAATGTCATCGGGGTTCACGGTTGAATTGGCATCGGCGATCATGCCGTCGATGACATAGAGCGGGTTGGCATCGGCAAAAGAGGCGACACCCCGGATTTCGATGACGGGTGCCGCACCGGGATTGCCCGTGTTCCGTACCGTGACACCCGGCACCGCCCCTTGTAATTGTTCGGCCACGGAGGCAGCGACAATCTTGCTGGTGTTTTCGGTATTGACCACCGCCGTCGCACCCGTCAGGTCTCTTCTGCGTACCGTTTGGTAACCGATCACCACCACCTGCTGCAGTTCCTGGTTGGTGGCCTGCAATTGCACATTGACCGTGCTGCCCGTAACCGGCACTTCCTGGGTGGCATATCCCACATAGCTCACCACCAGCGTGCTGCCGGCCGGTGCCGCGATGGTGAATTCACCGGCCGCATTGGTGGTGACGGAGGTCCCTGTTCCTTTCACCGTTACCGTGGCACCCGCCAGGGGATCGCCGGTGGAAGATCGCAATGTGCCCCTGACACTTTGCTGGGCCATCACCCCCACGCTGAACACCAGCGCCAGAAATGCGAGGGAGGCCGAATGTAGCAGTCTTCTCTTTTTCATGTTTTGCAGTTTATCTTATTTAATCATTTCACGGACTCTCCACGAGACAGTCGGATTTCATTTCACAGGGTTTTATTCCGGTTTTTTTCGCAGGCTGGAAGCCCTGTACACCAATACCGGTTCCAACACTTTTTTGGGCGGTGCCGCTTTGTAAAAATCTTTTTGCCCGGCGTTGTCGAAAAAAATGTGCGCCGCCTCCTCGCCCATCCGGACCGTTTGTTGGTCCACGGTAGAAAGCGAAGGGGTGATGTATGCGCCAAAGGCCTCGTTGGCAAAGCCAATGATGGCAATGTCGTCCGGCACCTTTTTGCCGGCGGCTTTGACGGCCTGCAAGGCACCCAGCGCCGTAAAGTCTTCCACGGCAAACACACCATCCGGGGGTGCCGGCAGGCGCAGCAACCGCGCCATGCCTTCCCGTCCCGATTCGATGCTCACCCGGCCCTGTATGATCAATTGCCGGTCCACGGGTATCCCTGCTTTTTTGTGTGCATCCACATATCCTTTTAGCCGTTGTTTAAAGATGGCCACATGCTGCTGGCCGCTGATGTGCGCGATGCGCCTGCACCCCTGTTCCATCAGGTGGCGGGTGGCGTGAAACGCACCGGCATAATCATCCACCACCACCGACGGCACACCCAGGCTGTCGTTGGCCCGGTCGAAGAGCACCAGCGGCACGCGGCGTTTTTTGATTTCCAGAAAATGGGAAAGGTGGGTGGTTTCTTTCGCAATGGACGCCAGCACACCGTCCACCCGCGAACGCAAAAACGTGTCCACGCCCTGCTTTTCGAAATCTTCCTGTTCGTTGGATTGAAAAATAAGAATGGAGTAGCCCTTTTCCTTTGCCACTTTTTCAATGCCGTGCACCACCGATCCAAAGAAATTGATCTCGGCGCTGGGCACGATCACCCCGATAATTTTTGTTTTCCCAAGGCGCAAAGACGAGGCAATGCGGTTGTGGCTGTAGTGGAGCTTTTTGGCGGTGCGGGTGACGGCGTTTTTTGTCGCCTCGCTGATGGAACCGTGGTTGTTCAACGCACGGGAAACGGTGGAGGGCGTGACATGCAACTCCCTGGCAATGTCCTGAATCGTGGTCCTGGGCGCCCGCATAAAGCAGCTTACGCAATCGTTTGCGTAAAAGTAGAAAGAGTTTACCGGCGCAGCAAAATATTTCATTGTGATCATCCTTTTCACACAGAGCAGAACTCCATACGAAGAGAAATCCCGGCGGCAAAAAGCTGCTTTGACCGTCAAAAAAACCGGATGATGCCGGTTGCTATTCCTTTTTTCTTCAGGTAAGGTTGACCACGATCTTGCCCCTCGTCCGACCGGTCTCGATCTGCCGGTGTGCATTGGCGATAGCCGCAAACGGATACTGATGAGAGAGGGTTGGCTTCAGGCTGCCTTCCGCCAGCAGGATGGCCAGTTGCCGCATGTCGTCGCCGCTGGATTGCACCAGGTAATTTTTTGCCAGGATGCCTTTCGCGGCCGCCGATCTTTGCACGGGCTCTTTTACACCGCCCACGATGGACACAAGCATACCGCCGGGTTTCATCGCGTCCAATGACCGCAGGGTTGTGTCGCCGCCAACCGGATCGAGCACGATGTCGAAATCCCGGAGAAGCCCAGTAAAATCCTGTGTGGTGTAATCAATGAACCGGTCAACACCGAGGCCTTCCAAAAACGCTTCGTTGGCGGCCGATGCCGTACCGGCGACCGTTGCCCCAAAATGTTTTGCGATTTGCACGGCAAAGTGTCCCACCCCGCCGGCGGCGGCATGGATGAGCACCTGCTGTCCCTTTTGAAGGTTGGCTTGTTGCACCAATACTTGCCAGGCCGTCAGGGCGGCGAGGGTGGTGGCCGCGGCCTCTTCATGCGAGACGTTTGCCGGCTTCAACGAAAGGTGTGCGGCCGGTGCCGCCACGTTTTCGGCATACGCCCGTCCATGACCGGGAAAATTCACCATGCCAAAAACGGCATCTCCTTCCCTGAAAGCTTGCACGCCGGTACCCACCGCCGTGATCACACCTGAAACATCCCAGCCCAGGATCACCGGCCCGCTTTCGTTCAGCGAAGCGTACAGGGAACCGCCTTTGCGTGTTTTGATATCCACCGGATTGATGCTGATGCTGTGAACCTGTAACACGACTTCGCCTTCTTTCGGCTGCGGCATTTCGATGTCTTGAAGCGAAAGATTTTCGGGACCGCCGGCACTGGTAAGGATGATTGCTTTCATGCGTTTTTTCGTTTGATGTAGAGAAAGAAGCGGCAAAGCTAAGAAAAGAGGCGGGGCTGGTGAAGAACGCATTCTCGCTTTTGTTTTGTGAAAATGCAACGGGCAACAAAACCTTAACAGAACAAAAGCTGCGGCGGTATCGCCGTTGAACAGGTTTAGCAAAACGATTCCCGGATTGGCCCTATCTTTGTGTACTCCGGACACAATAAAGCGATCTGCCTGCCGTGTGAACGTCACAAATGTGAATGCAATTACAAACCGCCGAAAAAATGTTTTATGCTAGACGCAATTTTCGCCATCGAACGGACAAAAAAAATTTACAGGATCGCAGTGGGAACACTTTTTTTCCTGCAAGGCTTGTGCTTTGCCACCTGGGCCTCCCGCATTCCAAGCATACAGCAGCAGTTGGGCATTTCCGATTCGCTGTTGGGTGTCATCTTGTTTGCCCTGCCGGTGGGATCAATGATCTCGCTCCTTTTTTCCGGTGCGCTGGTCACAAAGTATGGAAGTAAAAAAGTGGCGGTAAACGCCATTTTGCTTTACAGCCTCCTTCTTCCCGCCATCGGTCTTTCGCAAAGCACGCCCGTGCTCATCCCCTGCCTGATCGGGTTTGGCATGGCGGGCAATCTTGCCAACATTGCCATCAATACCCAGGCTGTTCAGGTGGAAGCCAAATACGGTAAAAGCATCATGGCCTCCTTTCATGGCTTGTGGAGCGCAGCCGGATTTGTGGCAGCCGGCTTTGGCACTTACATGATCGGCAGAGGCATTGTGCCCATCACTCATTTTGTCATCATCACGTCGCTGATCGCAAGTGGCGTGGCGGCCAGTTTTCACTACTTGGTGACGGACGAAAAGGCACCCACATCCGCTACACGCCTTTTTGTAAAGCCCGACCGGGCGCTGCTGCAACTGGGCATTCTGGCTTTTTGCAGCATGATCTGCGAAGGCACCATGTTTGACTGGAGCGGCATTTACTTTCAGAAGGTGGTGCAGGCCGAAAAAAGCTGGGTGGGTGCCGGTTACACTGCCTTTATGTGCGCCATGGCCACGGGACGTTTTGTTGCCGACCGGGTGGCAAACCGCCTCGGATTTGTAAAGACCATTTTTCTCAGCGGTTTGCTCATTGCCTCCGGTCTTCTCACCGCGGTGATTTTTCCGTTTGTCTTTTCTTCCATCATTGGATTTTTACTGGTGGGCTTTGGCGTATCATCCGTGATCCCGCTGGTTTACAGCGAAGCCGGAAAATCCAAAACCATTTCACCCGGGATGGCGTTAACGGCCGTATCCAGTGTGGGCTTTTTGGGCTTCCTGGTGGGCCCGCCGCTGATTGGTGTGGTTGCCGGCACTTTCAGCCTGCGCATCTCGTTTCTCCTCATTGCCTGTATCGGGCTCATGATCGCCGGCATGATCCGCAACCGGAAGTTTTCGGATCGGTAAAACCCTTCCCTCAAAAGGATTGGACGTCGTAGCCCCATTTTAGCGAAACCCTTGCCGGGCCTGCATTTCAGGCGATACAAAAACCGTTTATGACCGTATAAACGCCCCAAAATTGGATATGTGTACAAAACACACAAATGTATCTTTGTGGTACAAATAACAAAACAAGAACTTTTCATATAGCAAGCAATCGTTAGCGTCCGCTGTTTCTACAGTGGACTTTTTTTTATCCGCAGGTTTGTGTTGCTATTCGTGCAATTGATTTGTTCAGCAGATCTTTCCATCCTTCAATCCGCACCAGCATGCCCTTGCAAAAGGGCCATCCGTCCGGCATCCCGTTTTTCATTTCCTTCCGAAGTTTTGTAGATTTGGCTTTGCCAATTCCCAACCCAACGATTGTTTTCTCCCACCTCATAGAAGACTGCCATTGCCGTATTTCGTTGAAAGGCTGTATTTCTTCACGTTAAAAACCAACAACATGGATTCTTTCGCCAACACCGGAGTCGAACAATTATCCGGCATGCGCCTCGCCCAGCTTCGGGAAAAAATGACCGGACATGTCATTGTACCGGGAGATGAAAACTATGATGCGGCACGCAAAGTCTGGAACGGCATGATCGACCGAAAGCCGGCACTCATTCTCCAATGCCAAACGGCCAACGATGTGATCACCGGGTTGAAAACAGCAAAACAAAACAACCTGCCCATTGCCGTGCGGGGCGGCGGCCACAACGTCACGGGCAACGCGGTTTGTGACGGCGGTGTCGTCATTGACCTTTCCGGGATGAAAAAGGTTCAGGTAGACCCTGAACAACTCACCGCCAAAGCACAGACAGGCGCCACCTGGGGCGATTTCGACAAAGCCACACAGGTATTCGGACTGGCCACGACCGGTGGACTTGTTTCCACCACGGGAATTGCCGGCCTAACCCTCGGTGGTGGCGTGGGATGGCTGGTGCGCCACTTTGGGATGAGTTGCGACAATCTCCTCAGCGCCGAAGTGGTCACGGCAAATGGAGAACTGGTCACGGCAAGCAATACCGAAAATGCAGACCTGTTTTGGGGCATCCGGGGCGGCGGCGGAAACTTTGGCATTGTCACCAGTCTTACGTATCGTCTGCATCCTGTCTCCCGGGTGTTCGGCGGCATGATCCTTCATCCAAGGCAGGACGCAAAAAAAGTCGTTCAATTTTACCGCGAGTTCATGAAAACAGCCCCCAACGAGCTGACCATGTATGCCGCTTTGCTTCACGCACCGGACGGGATGCCTGTCGTCGGGTTGATCGGTTGTTACAGCGGCGACACCAAAACCGGTGAAGAGATCCTGAAACCGGTCCGTGCGTTTGGCGCACCCATTGCCGATCTTTTCAGCGAGCAGCCTTACCTGCAGATGCAAACCATGCTCGATGCTGGTTTTCCACACGGCAACCGCTACTACTGGAAATCAGGTTTTTTGCAAGCCCTTGCGGATGACGCCATCGACGTGCTGATTGCGCATGCGGCGACTGTTCCGTCGCCCTTCACACCCGTTATTCTGGAGTTTTATGGTGGAAAGGCAGCGCAGGAACCCGAAGGCGGCACGGCTTATCCGCACCGGCAAAACGAGTTTGACCTGGTGATCATTTCAAACTGGGTAAAACCGGAAGAAGACGAGACGAACATTTCCTGGACGCGAAATCTTTGGGCCGCCATGCAGCCCTACATCAGCAACCGTGCTTATGTGAATACGCTGGGCGTGGAAGGAGAGCAAAGAGTGCGGGAAGCCTATGGTGAGAACTTTGAGCGCCTGCTTTCACTCAAGAAAAAATACGATCCCGAAAATATCTTTCACCTCAATCAAAACATCGATCCGAACCGTTAGGTGAAAAGAAGAAAATGTGAAGCTTGAATACCGCACTGAAAGGCATGGCAACGGCAGCCATGCTTTTTTCATGTGTTTCAGTTAAGAAGGTATCCTACTGTTGCCGGCTGCCTTCTCGCGGGTAAAGAAAAGGAAAAGTGCCCCTCTTCTGTTTCCCGACACGTCTTCCGTCACAGCATCCTGCCCTTTCAGAAAACGGCCGCGTCATCGCAGTAAGACTCTGTCTGCGGCAGACGGTTTTGCGGGAGACAATTGGGAAGGGAGATCATTCCATAACCCAAACCAATGTGTCTTCACCACAAGGCGCTGTATGTGTGAATGGCTGCGGCGGGAGACGTGTCGGGGAAGATAAAGGCCGCTGTCCCTGCGCTTTCCGGCAAATCGATCCTGCCGTTGATTGTGGAACAGTTTTTTTACTTGACCAAAGAAAAGGTCAACATGAAATGGCTCCGCAACAATGGACTTTCGCTCTCTTTCCTGGTGCTGTTTCTGCTATCCCTCGGCGGACAAGCCCTCACCGGCTGGAAAGAATACAACCAGGACATGCAGGAATTCGGTGGTCGCACCGTCCGGTTGGAGACCTACCTGACGACAGCACATTTTTCCGAAGCCACATTTGAAAACTGGGAAAGCGAATTCCTGCAAATGGCACTTTTCGTAATCCTGAGCATGTTCTTTTATCAAAAAGGCTCTTCCGAGTCGAAAGACCCGGACAGGAAAGAAGAAGTTGACGAGAAGCCCGACCCCCGCCGCAAGGATGCCCCCTGGCCGGTGCGAAAAGGCGGTCTTGTCTTGGCGGTCTATGAAAACTCGCTGTGCTATGCGCTGTTCCTGTTGTTCTTTTTCAGCTTTTACTTTCATTTTATCGGAAGCATGAAACACTACAACCAGCTACAACGCTTAAAGGATTTGCCGACGGAAACGGCATCACAATATATCACCAACGCCAAGTTCTGGTTCGAGTCGTTTCAAAACTGGCAAAGTGAATTCCTGTCGGTGCTGGCAATTGTTGTGCTGAGTATTTTCCTGCGGCAGAAAGGCTCTCCGCAATCCAAACCGGTCCATGCACCACACAGCCAGACAGGTGATTAGCGCACATACCAACGATCGACCGGACAGCTTTCTCCTTTCCGGCACGCAACCAGACCAGCAACATTTTTCCGGCTTCTCTTTGTACGACGAAGGTTGGGCAGATCGCAGGCATTTTGTAATTTGAACGTATGATCTTGCTGCACCAAAAAACGCCTCTTTTCGGCCTTCTTATGCTCCTCGCCTTTTTTTCTTCCGCACAAACCGGTAATCAAATCCTGCAAAAGCGTTGGAATGCCTACTGGATCTCGGTTCCGAAAGAGCCCTTGCACGACTACGGTGTCTACTACTTCCGCAAACAGCTTCCGCTTGCCGCAAAACCGGCGCAATTTGTTGTTCATGTTTCCGGCGACAATCGTTACAAGCTTTATGTGAACGGCACCCTTGCTTCCCTGGGCCCGGCCCGGGGCGACTTCTTTCACTGGAATTTTGAGACCGTTGACCTGGCGCCGTTTCTTGTTCCGGGTGAAAATGTCGTTTCAGCCGTTGTGTGGAATGACGGCGCCTACCGACCCGAAGCACAAATGAGTTTGCGAACCGGGTTTATCCTCCAGGGTGATTCGGAAAAAGAAGAAGTTGTCAATACCAACCGGAGTTGGAAAGCCGCAAGGGACAGCAGTCACGCACCGCTTCTGCCGCAACTCGTTTACAGCTACTATGTGGCCGGCCCGGGTGAAAAGGTGGACATGAACCGCACCGATGATCAATGGATGAAGACAGGCTTTCGGGATATGGCCTGGCAGGCGGCGCAGGAAGGCCTTCACGGTCTTCCCAAGGGCGTTTTTGACCTGAGCGAAGGATGGATGCTGGTGCCCCGCCCCATTCCACCGGTGGAACTGCAAGCGCAACGCCTCTCCGCCGTTCGCAAGGCTGAAGGCATTTCCGTACCGGCCGGTTTTCCCCAAACAAAAACAGCCCTCACCATACCCCCCAACACGGTCGCGACCCTTTTGCTTGACCAGGGCCATTTGACCAATGCCTATCCGACCATCGTGTTCAGCAAAGGAAAAGAGGCCGTCGTTTCCCTGCGCTATGCCGAAGCCCTGTACATCAACGAGGCCGACGGAAAAGACTGGCGGGCACAAAGGCAAAAAGGCAACCGCAACGAAGTGGACGGAAAACGCTTTGTGGGCCGCGAAGACGAGATCATCTCGAATGGCAACGATGGGCAGCAGTTTACCGCACTCACCTGGCGAACGTTTCGCTACCTGCAACTGCGGGTGCAGACAAAAAACGACCCGTTGACGATCGATGATCTGTATAGCCATTTTACCGGTTATCCCTTTCAGCGGGTGGCAAAATTTACGTCCGGTGACGATACCCTTTCGGCGATCCTGGATGTTGGCTGGCGAACCGCAAGATTGTGTGCCGTGGAAACCTACATGGATTGCCCTTACTATGAACAGTTGCAGTACGTCGGCGATACCCGCATACAGGCCCTGGTCTCGCTTTACAACAGCGGCGACGACCGCTTGGTGCGCAATGCCATCACGCAAATTGACAATTCACGCCTGGCCGAGGGCCTTACCTTAAGCCGCTTTCCTACCGCCAGTCCGCAGGAGATCCCGCCGTTCTCGCTTTGGTATATCGGCATGCTGCACGACTATTGGCGATACCGGCCCGATTCGGCATTTGTCAAAGGCAAACTGCCCGGGGTGAGGCAGGTGCTGCAGTTTTTCAGCCGGTACCAGCAGGCCGATGGCACGTTGAAAAATCCACCCTACTGGAACTTTACGGACTGGTGCAATGACAAGGGCTGGGACAGAGGCGTGGCACCGATGGGGAAAGACGGAACATCTGCGGCATTGGATTTTCAATTGCTCTGGGCCTATCAACTGGCCGGTGAACTGGAAGCGGCGTTGGGCATGGAAGCCCTTGCCGGCCATTACAAGGCAGCAGCCAGCCGCCTGCAACAAACAGTCCGGAAAAAATACTGGAACAAGGCCAAACGTTCGTTTGCCGATACGCCGGAAAAAGACCTGTACTCGCAGCATGTCAATGCACTGGCGATTTTAACCGGCACCGTTGCAGGAGGGAAAGCCAAAGCATTGGCCCAAAAAATTCTTTCCGACACTTCCTTTACGCAGGCCACTGTGTATTTCCGGTATTATCTTCATTTGGCACTGATCAAAGCCGGCCTTGGTAATGACTACCTGGCCTGGCTGGACGTGTGGAAACAAAACCTGCGCATGGGCATGACCACCTGGGCCGAAATGTCGGACATCAATGCCACCCGCTCCGATTGCCATGCCTGGGGCGCACACCCGAACATTGAACTCTTCCGGACCGTGCTGGGAATCGACAGTGATGCACCGGGGTTTGCCGTCGTGAAAATAGAGCCCCATCCCGGCAATCTGAAAAATGTGCGGGGCGAAGTTCCCCATCCGAATGGGATGATTGCCGCAGCTTATCAATATGGCAACAACAAATGGAATGTGTCCATTACGCTTCCGCAAAACACGCCGGGTTACCTGGTGTGGAAAGGAAAACGGTACCCGTTGCGCAAAGGCGAAAAGAACAGCCTCACCTTGCCTTAGTTGTTGGATATTGGATAGTAGATATTGGGATATTGCGCAGCGGCAATTACCGGAACATTGAACGGTAAAGGGTATGGTCTTTTGCCGTTGAAAATAGCCTGCGCTTTTTTGCGCCACCTGATCAGAGAGGTACCACCGTCAGCTTGTTTGCTTCTGCGTATTCGTGTATGACGTTGGCCGTGCTTTCGGTATAAATTTTTTCTGCGCCGCCCACCATTGCCGTCCATAAACCATCCCTCCCGCCGCCACTGATGATATCAATCCAAATAGCCGCGACCTCACTTTTCAGGATGATCATATTCAAATGGGCGGTCATTGTGCTTACGCGAAGATTATCGGCGATCAGAATGGACATATCCCTGCTGTGACTCTCCTATTCGACATTCAGTTGCCGAACCAGGTAGTGGACGAGCCGGTCCAGGTTGTCACCGGCTAATTTCAGTTTCAGTACCGTCATCTTGGTTCACATGTTTCACCAGGCCGTTTCTGCATGCCGGCTTGCGGGGTTCAAAGCGTTTTCGTGCAAGTTGGGTATTCATGGCGCCTGATCGTCTGCTACACCGGAAGACCTTTCGCAGATCACCTTATCTCCTGCAGCCATATCCATTGCATTTGACAGCTTTATTCAAAGATGCAAGCGAAAAGCAGCATGGCTTCGCCGATCGGTTTGCAGGACGAAGGATGCGGACAAAATAGTTCCGGGCATCAAAAGAAATCCCGATGGCACACCCACGAATTCCCATGCTGCCGGGGCTCTTTCATGCCCTTTCTGAAAAGTCTTTCTTTTTTGCGCTGCAAAATACAAAGTTACCGGGTGTGCTTTAGGGGTAAGCCGTTGCAACCGCCCCTGCTTTTTTACACGACCGCTGCACCGGCAAGTGCCACCGTATGGTCGTTTTCCACCGTGCTGCCCGATACGCCGATCGCACCAATGATGGTTCCTTCACTGTTTTGTATGGGTACACCGCCGGGAAAAGTAATCAGTCCGCCATTGGAATGTTCAATGTTAAACAGGGAGCCGCCCGGCTGCGACAACTTGCCGATTTCACCGGTGTTCATGTCAAAAAAACGGGCCGTTTTGGCTTTCCGGACCGCAATGTCAACGGAGCCCAGCCAGGCCCCATCCATGCGGGCAAACGCCACCAGGTTGGCACCCGCATCCACGACGGCAATGTTCATTTTTACGCCTAACTCCCTTGATTTTTCGACGGCTGCCTGAACGGCATTTTGCGCTTGCTCGAGAAAGATATTCATATACGAATGGTTTTTATCTAAAGGTAACCCGCGAGGGGCCAAATGGCAAAGGACTTCATGTTGATTAAGGCCGTCTGCATGCTTCCGGTCTTTTTCAACATGCCTGCTGCTTTATTCATCTACCCTTTTCTTTGCGGGCAAAAACTGAAACGCAGGCGACGGCACATGCTCTTTCTGAAAAATGGTTTCGAACTGTGCCATCAACTCCGGGTGCTTTGCCGCCACGTTGTTTTGTTCAACAGGATCTGTTTCCAGGTCATACAGCTCAATGGGTCCGTGTGGATTTTCCGCCATGTTCTGCCGGATGGCTTTCCACCGTCCCATGCGGGCGGCCACACGGCCACCCTCCTCGTAAAACTCCCAATACAAATAAGGATGTTGCTGTTGTTTGCCTTTCCCCATCAAGGTGGGCACAATGGACAAGCCATCGGTCTTCAGCGGGTTGGGGGCACCGGCAATCTCTGTCAGGGTCGGGAGCATGTCCCAGAACGCCACCAACTGGCTGGTAACAGAACCTTGCGGGATGTGACCGGGCCACCGGACAAGAAACGGCTCACGGATGCCGCCTTCGTACAAGTCTCTTTTGTGTCCGCGCAAACCGCCGCTGCTGTTGAAGTAGGCAGGGTCTTCGCCGCCTTCGATGGAAGGCCCGTTGTCGGACGTAAAGACCACAAGCGTGTTCTCCGCCAAATGCAGTTGCTGGAGTTTGCGCACAATCTCTCCCACCTGGTCGTCCAGCAAAGTGATCATGGCCGCATACCCCGCATGCGGGTATCGCTGCGTGTTGTATTTGCCGTCTTTTGTGTAGGTGGGCGAATTGGTGTCAGGCCCCCGGTAGGGTTTTTCGGGCTCGTATTTTCCGACAGTTTGTTTCATGTACGATTCCGGCGCGGCCACTTCGGCGTGCGGAATGGTGGTGGTGATGAATACGGCAAAAGGCTGGTCTTTGTGCTGCTCGATAAATTCAAGCGTCTTTTGGTGAATCAGCGCCGGGGCATACGTTCCGGAACGGGCACCGCTGTTTTCCGGCAGCATCACTTTCTCTTTGTTGTGCCAGAGGTGATAAGGATAATAGTTGTGCGCCAGTGTCTGGCAATTAAAACCAAAAAATTCATCAATCCCCTTGTTCACCGGGTCGCCGGTGGAACCGGGATAACCCAATCCCCACTTGCCGAAGCAACCGGTGACGTACCCCGCTTTTTTCAGCAATTGCGGCAGCACCACGGTGGAGTCGGGCAACGGATACTGGCCTTCGGGCTTCACCGGAAGATTGCCCCGGATGGGTGTATGGCCCGTGTGCAAACCCGTTAGCAGGGCGGAACGTGATGGGGCGCAAACCGCCGTACCGGCATAGGCCTGCGTGAACTTCATGCCTTCGGCCGCCAGCCTGTCGATGTTTGGCGTACGGAATTTTTTCTGTCCGTAGCAACTGAGGTCACCATAGCCCAGGTCATCGGCAAGAATGAAAACAATGTTGGGCGGCCGATCCGGCCTGTTTTGCGCCCGGGAAAGAATCGAAACCAGGAACAGGAGACAAAAAAGGAAGGTCAGCTTTGTGTATTTCATGTATGGTTCTTTACATTGTGGTGATGGCGCACGGCAAAATAACGCATCATTGCCGTTCGTGCCGCCACCGGATTTTGCCGCTTCACGCACCGGACGTTCACCTTCGGAAAAAGGGCCGGTAGCCGTTTTCTCAGCTCCATTCAACAACGGTTCAAAGGCGGCGTGTACGGCAGTGACGATAACCAAAAATAACGAACGAACGCTTAGCATTGGAAGAACAGCTGAAGCGGATAACAGTTTCCGGATTGCTTGTCACAAGACGGCAGGAGGCGAGCCTCTCTGAAAGTTGAGCAAGGCAATGCGTCTCAGGTGAAGGCAATTTGTCCTGCATTGCCTGTGCGTTGAACGAATGGCAATATGCGGCAGTTCAAACGATCAATAACCATTCATCATTTATCCCGCTTCGAACCGCTCGACAAAACCGGTCAATCACCCACCAAAACATTCGGAATGCCGACGAAACCATCCGGTCCGCCATCCGGGCCATAAAGCACATCAACCGCGGAAGAAAAATTGACATTGGGCAAGGCAGCCACCCGCATTTGTTTCTGGTTTCCATCCGGTGTCACCAGTTTTGCCGTCACCCGGTAAGCGGCCAGCGGAATGTTGGCCTTGTGAACACCGCCGCCCGTCATTTGCTCAATGGGACACTCCAGTGTCAGCGATTGTCCCCTTGAACCGTCAATCAGGGGTGTAAGGGGGACCAGCGTGAGCACCACCTTGGAACCCTGCGGGTACGATTTGGTCAGGGCCCCGAAGTACGGATTTTTCCAGTCGTTGCCATCTGTGATCGTGAGGGCGCCGCCGTGATAGCCCTGTACCGTGGAAAGGTTGCCGCCAGCCTGCGGGCCCGTCAAGCGCAGCTGAAAGTCCTTGACAATCCCGGGTGCCGAATGCACGGCCTGTTCAGTCGGGCGGCCATCCAGCGGTTCCAGACGGATGCAAACCGTATTGCCGTTCAGCGGCATGTACGCCCTTGCATCAAAACCGTACAACCCGCCCGGGACCTGCATTTCATAGTGGCCGTTCCCGTCCATGGGAATGTTGAAGCCGACCCGGTCGCCGTTGGAACCGGCACCCCAGATGTGCACCACCACTTTGGCACCCGGGATCCGGAAGGGCCGTCCCTGTGCATCGTAGATGTTGCCGGATACAATGCCCGGTTTGCGGCGGGCATCTTCATCACGGGCGATGGTTGAAGGAGAAGGCATATTGACCTGGGAAACCGGTGACGACGCGGGAGGAGAACCGGCATTGCGGGCCGCAGTGTTCCCTTTGGGCAGCTGTACATCAGCCATGAATTGGTTCAGATCTTTTTGATAGCCCTGAAACAGGTCTTCCGCATTTGCACTCAAGTTCACGACCACCATCCGGCCGTTTACGTCAACACCCACAAAAACCGAATACAGCTTCATGCCATTGGCGGCTTGTGCCGTCATGGCCTGCATCAGCACATCGTGTCCTTCTTCGGTCTTGCTGGACGTCACCTCGGAGGCCTTGACCGGCTTCATGCCACCCAATGTTTTTTGCACCGCATTGACAAACACGTCACGAAACGAACCGGTAAACGGCTCCGATTCCGAGATGATGATCATGGCTTGTTTGGCCGGTGTGGAATTGGGGGAAACAAAGACCTGCATATTGGCTGCCTGCGGCATCGGCTTCCAGCCTTGCGGGGCTTTGTATTGCACATCGTTTAACCGGCGGGTCTCGCGGCCTCCATTCTGTGCCGGAAGGGCCAACGAGAAAAAGCAGAAAAGGGCCAGAACGGCGAACTTCTTCATCGCAATTATTTTTAGTTTGTGGAGGTGATGCCGTTGCAATGCGCGTACGCACACGACAAAACATCCTGGTAGGAAGGTAGGAAATATTATAAAAAAAGAAAAGACAAACCGTACCGGAATCCTTCCCATCCAAACCGCTTTCGGATACGTTCTATCGACGCCATACGATCGGGTTCAAACGGCATGGCAGGTTCTTCGTCAATCCGAAGCCTTCTTTTTTCTCCTTCCCTGGTGCATCTGCCACGGCGGCGTTTTCTGCTTTCAGAAAACGTTCGCGGGACGCATCGGAGCAGGGAAATGAATCAAGTCCGCCGCAGCACGAATTTCCCGCTAACAACGGATAACCTTTCCAGCGTTACACACTTCTTATAACGAGCCGCCTCTGTGATAATGCTTCTTCCCGCCCGGAAGCGGTGCGAGCCATTTTTGCACAGGACGATCGGACATGTTTGCAAACAGAATTACTTTCTTTCTGTGGTCAACTTTGTGTTTGCCCCTCCAAGAATTGACGTGACGGAAGAAGCGTTTTGCACCGTGTGAAAAACAGCCGGCCTTTCGGGATGGCCGGGATATTCGGCTAATGGTCGCTGATACCAACGGACGTCGTGCCAGCCCCCGAGTTTATAACCCACCTTTTTGTAAACACCGACCTCCCGAAAGCCCATCCGCTGGTGAAAGGCTTCACTCTTCGCGTTTGGAATGGTCACACCGGCGAAGACATTGACATATCCCTGCAACTGCAGCAGGTCGAACAAGCACGCATACAATACGCCGGCGATTCCAAGCCCATGAAATTCCGCCGAAAGGTAGATGGTTGATTCTGCCGACCAGGCGTACGCCATCCGTTGCCGGTGCCGGCCGGCATAAGCATATCCGGCGATCCGGTCTTTGTACGTGCAAACCAGATACGGAAAGTCACGGAGCGTTGTTTCGATCCGGCTCTCCCACTCCCGCAAGGCAGGCACTTCGTACTCGAACGAAACCGCCGTTTGTTGCACATACGGCCTGTAGATATCAAGGGTTGCGCCGGCATCCCGAAGATCGATCAGCCGTATGTGAAGGTCTCCTGTCAATGGTATGTCTGGTTTGTTTTCTGCTTTTGCCGGCGCAGCGGGCCATGGCCTTGTGCCGCTCTCTTTTCCTTTCTTTCGCCAATGCTTTCCAGTGCCAAAATGCTCAGCACCCCAAGTGTGTAGGCCAACAGATCAGTCCATTCAAAACACTGCCCCATCACGGTCTTTGCCAGGTTGCTGTGCTGAAGTCCCAACAGCCCGATCAGGTTGACGGACTGCAGCACCTCCACGAGGCAGGAAAACAGGAGCACTCCCAGGGCCACCCGAAAAGGCGAAGCGTTTACAACCGCTTTTACGGCACAATAGAGCAACATCACCACCAGGTAATCGCCAAGGTAGAACCGGACAAAGCCCTCATGAACGTACAGGGCAATCCCGGCTTCGATCAGAAAAAGAAAAACGGCAAAACCAAAATAAGTCCCGTTGAACGTGAACATCCGGTTGGTTGATGATTTGGAGGAATGCTTGCTGATCATGGCCAATGCAAAAATAATGGCAGCGGGAGAATGATCAGTTGATTTGCCATTCCCCGTCGTTCGCATCCTCCGGACAGGACTTGCCGATGCTGTTCTGAAGACGGAAAGCCGGCAAGACTCTTGTTCCTAAAAGCCGCCGTGCAATTATGTTACGTTGCACCGGACAGCAAAGGTTTCGTTGCGATTGAATGCCTGTTTTCACCAAAGCGGATGCACCGTCCTACTCGCTTCGCAAACTTTTCACCGGGTTGGCAAGCGCCGTTTTGATGGCCCGGTGCCCGACCGTGATCCAGGCCGTCACCATTGAACCCGCGATCGCCAACAGGAATACCCATACACCCACACTGATCCGGTAGGTGAAATTCTGCAACCATTTGTTCATGAAGTAAGACGCAAGGGGTGCAGCCACCACAAACGCAACGATAATCAGCACGGAGAACTCTTTTGACAACAGGTAAACGATATCGGCCACCGATGCCCCCAGCACCTTGCGAATGCCGACCTCCTTGGTCCGTTGGGCCGCCATAAAGGTGACCAATCCGTACAAACCCAAACAACTGATAAAAATGGCCATTGCGGCAAAAATTTTATAGAGCAGCGAAAGCCTGTCTTCCTGCTTGTAAAAGCCGGCAATGGTCTCGTCCAAATAAACGTACCCGTAGAGGTATTCCGGATAGGTTTGATCCCACAGCTTTTCAATAAACGCCAGTGTCTGTTTCTCTTTACCCGGACGTAGTTTGATGTTGGCGGTTTGGTAGAACCGTTTCCAGCTCCCCAGGATCACCGGGGCCACCGGATCTTTCAACGAATAAGAATTGAAATCTTTGATGACACCAACCACCGGCATGACCACCTTCCCCGTCCAAAAGTCAATCTGCTTTCCGATGATAGCCGCCGGGTTGCGGATGCCCAACCGGTGGACCAGATTTTCATTGACCACCAGTCCCCGGACCGTATCACCTTGCCCGTAGGGGCCGCCGGCAACGAACTGCAGTTTGTACAGGTTGAAATATTCGGGGTCGGCCCATTTCAGGTTGGCGCTGAAATCGGTGACCTTTGGTGAATGGTCGAATTGGAACACGCTGTTCCAATTGCCTTCGGCAGCAGGACTGGCATAGCTGAAGCTGACATCTTTTACGCCGGGGTTTTTTAAAAGCACATCCCGCAGGTAATCGATTTTGCTGCGGCTGATGCTGTCGTTGGGAAGGGGCACCGTGATGACGGCGGCTTTTTCAAAGCCCAACGGAGCGGTGCGAAAATAATCCATCTGGCTGACCACGATGATGGTGCCGATGGTGAGCGCATGCGCGATCAGAAATTGCAGCACCACCAATCCGCGCCGCAAAGAAATCCCACCCACTGACTTTGCGGAGATCTTATTTTTCAACGCACGGATGGGATTGAAACCCGACAGCACAACGGCCGGGTAAAAGCCGGATAAAAATATCACCACCACCGCCACGATCAGCAGAAACAGGGCCAGTGACGAATGATGGACAAAATCCAGGGAGAGGCTGACTTCCAAAAAACGGTTGAAAAAAGGCAACACGGTTGCCGCCAGCAGGATCGCAAGGAAAACAGCAACAAGCGTGATCAGGGCCGTTTCACTTAAAAACTGAAAGGCCAGCTGCCACCGGCGACCACCCAGGACCTTTCGCACCCCGATCTCCTTTGACCGGTTCACCGCCTGTGCCGTAGCCAAGTTGATAAAATTGACACAGGCAATCACCAACAGAAAAAGACCAATCAGTTCCAAGGCGGTGACCAACGACCGGCTGAAATAATGATTCCGGAAGTTGCCAAAGTCTTTATCCCTGTGCATTTCTTTTAGCGGCTGTGCCAGGTAAGAATCTTTTTGGGCATCAGCCGGTTTGTGCCGTTTGGCAAACGCATCCAGTTGCCTGTTGAATTGGGCAACGGGATAATCCGCCGGCAAGGCCGCAAACGTATAGGCACCCCCAAACTGACTGTTCCAATCGTTCAACTGCTCTTTGATGGCCATGGTTGCGATGGTGGAATAGGAGACCACAACACCCAGGGGGAAATCGGTATTGGCCGGAACGTTTTTTAAAATGCCGTTGATCCTGTAAACCTGTTGCCGGTCGTTGTTGTACCGGATGGTCTTGCCAATGGCTTTGCGCCAGTCGCCGAAAAATTTCTCCGCCACTGCCTGTGTCAGTGCGGCACCGGCAGGGCCTGACAAAGCCGTTTTGGCATCGCCGGCCAGCCAGCCAAAATGGAACAGGGAAAAGAATTCCGGTTCTGTGTAATAAACATCGGACGAAAATTTCTTTGTCTCACCATTGTCTTCCACGGTGATCTGGTTGTCGCCGCTTTTGAAGATACTGGCCACCCGGAGTTGCGGAAAGTCGAGGCGCAAGGCCGGGCCAACCGCAAACGAGGAACCTCCGGCATACGAAGTTCCATCCTGATCGGCATAGACGCTGGCGATCCGGTAAATGTGCGCTTTGCCCGGGTGAAAATCATCGAAGCTGGCTTCAAACGAAATAATGAGGAACAAAAGCAGGCAGGCGGCAATGCCGATGGCCAGTCCCATCACGTTCAGCACGGCATACCCTTTGTTCCGCCAAAGATTCCGGAAGGCTGTTTTGAGGTAGTTTCGGAACATCGGAAGAAGGTTTATCGATTCGTCGCTGCCATTCAGCGCAACAAACCGATTTCATACGTGAGAAGTTCATGATCGTGCATCATCCGGTTCGCAAATTCTTGACCGGATTCGTGGAATGGTGCCGGCAAGAAACAAGACCGAGTTTCGCCGGTCTTGTTGAATGCATCCGGTGTACAGGAATCCATTGTGCCCGTTGTGTCTTCTTTGTGATCTTTGTCACCGAACACACGGCCATTGCAAAGAGGTCACAAAGAACACAAAGCTGGCACAAAGGACACGAAGAAAGTCGCCGGAAAATATTGAACACTCACACCGAACGGTTTCCGGACTGCTTGTTTTCCGCCTTCGTTCAAAGCCCACCATTGTTCACTGCAACCAGTCAAGGCTTCCACGATTGGTGCCAAAAAAAGGGATATTGAAAAATAAGAACTTAGCATGAACCGCAAAGTCAGGATGTTCATTTCCGGACAGTTTTTGTCCGCAAGCGAACAGCTTTGTCAACACGGTGCAACGAAAGCGTCGTTTTTCACGATACCGCTTTATTACCGGTTTACTTCCAACGCATGATCCGCCGGAACCGTGTTTTGGCCGCTCCACACTTTGACCGCCGTCCACGGTGCCGGCGG
>JADMIO010603984.1_pt1 | contig 56913 bp, 64 predicted proteins | sample 8958161 | NCBI WGS metagenome assembly JADMIO01 (sample SAMN16585339, study PRJNA669376) | soil metagenome | isolation source: Crop rotation soil | place: USA: Cullars Rotation, Alabama | collected 2011 | reverse complement strand
ACTGCCGCGCCCGCCAGGTCGGTCGCGGCGACGAAGAACGAGCAAGCCTCGGCTAGACTTCCGAGCCGCGGCGAGGTAGCTCAGTTGGTAGAGCACACGGCTGAAAACCGTGGTGTCGCCGGTTCGATTCCGGCCCTCGCCACTCTCTCTACCGAGAGCCGCGCAGGCGCTCGACGAGGCCGTCGAGCATCGCGCCCTTCACGAGCACTCCATCCGCGCCGGCATGTGTTGCCTCGGCATGCAGCCGGCCGTCCTGGTCGCCTGTGAGGGCGATCACGCAGAGCTGCGGGTGCTCCTGGCGGAGCTTGCGGATCGTCGAGACGCCGTCCAGGTTGGGCATGTGCAGGTCGACGACGATCGCGTCCGGCTCGAGATGCTCGGCGGCGTTGACGGCCTCCCAGCCGTCGCCGGCGACGCCGACGACCGTCAGCTCGGGCTGCTGCTCGATCAGCGCCTGCAGCGACCCCAGATAGGCCGAGTCGTCGTCCACCAGCAGGACGCGTATCGTCCCTGTGTGCCCGGAATCTCGATCCATCTCACTACCCCTGGGATAGGTGCCCGCCCTGGCAACTGAGGAAACAGCCCGCACCGTTGCCGTGATCGGCGCCGCCCTCGATCTCGGGGCCGGCCGCCGCGGGGTGGACATGGGACCGTCCGCGATCCGCTACGCGGGGCTCGACGAGCGCATCCGGGGGCTCGGCAGGGACTGCGTCGACCTCGGGAACGTCCAGACGGCAGTGGCCGAGGCGACGCCCGAAGGAGAGCCCAGCGCGCGCTACCTCGAAGCGATCCTCTCCGCCTGCGAGCGGCTCGCCGACCGCGTCGAGCTCGTGCTCGGGGAGGGCCAGCTCCCGCTCGTGCTCGGCGGCGACCACTCCGTCGCCATCGGGACGCTGAGCGGTCTGGCGCGGCAGAACGGCCCGGGCGGCGTTCTCTGGATCGACGCACACGGCGACCTCAACCGGCCCGAGACGAGCCCGTCCGGGAACGTCCACGGGATGCCGCTCGCCGCTGCGATCGGCCTCGCCGGCGACGGGTTTCCGGCCGCGTCGGTCGACCCGAGCCGCGTTGCGATCGTCGGCGTGCGCTCGCTGGACGACGGCGAGCGGGCGCTGTTGAAGGAGATCGATGCGACCGTCTTCACGATGAGCGAGATCGACCGGGTCGGGCTGGAGCACGCGATCCGCGAGTCGCTCGAGCGGATCCAGGGTCCGGGCTTCGTCCACATCAGCTTCGACATGGACTCCGTCGATCCGGACGTCGCCCCCGGCGTGGGCACGCCCGTGCGTGGCGGGCTCTCCTACCGCGAGGCGCACCTCGCGATGGAGCTCGTCGCCGAGTCCGGGCTGATGACCTCGCTCGAGATCGTCGAGGTCAACCCGATCCTCGACCGCGAGAACGAGACCGCGAAGCTCGCCGTCGAGCTCGTCGCGTCAGCGCTCGGCGCGCGGATCCTCTAGGAAGCGGTCGACCGCCTCGCGGGTCTCCGCGAGTGCGTCCCAGTAGACCGTGTGGCCGCCGGGGACGGTGACGACCTCGAACAGGTCGCCCAGGGCTTCGCGGTACGCGTCGAGGTGATCGCCGGGCGTCAGCCACGAGTCGGCGCCGAGCACCATCAACGTCGGCACACGAGTCGGCGCCGGCGGTGGGGTCGCCATGATCGACCAGGCCGCGATCACCGCGCTCTTGCAGTAGCGGTATCGCCAGCGGCCGTCGCGGCTCTCCTCCATGTGGCCCCGGTCGGACTCGACCACGAGGTCGCGCGGCGCGAGGAGCACGCGGCCGAGGTCGTAGCGCGTCTGTACCGCGTGCTCGACGCTGTCGTAGGCGGCGTCCTGGCGCTCCCCCTCGGCCATGTCGAGGGCGACGTGCGGGAGCACCTGCAGCGCGGGGTCGAGTAGCACCGCGCGCTCGACGCGCTCGGGATGTCGCGCCGCGAGCTCGGCGACGAGGCGGCCGCCGAAGCTGTGGCCGACCCAGTCGAGCGGCCCGTCCGGCACAGAGCCGAGGATCGCGGCAAGGTGTGCATCGACGTCCCACGGTGGGTCCCACGGCGAGTGCCCGTGGCCGAGGAGGTCGAGGCCGAGCACGCGCCGGCCGGGCGCGGCGAGCCAGTCGAAACGGCCGCCGTACGAGGTGACCCCGTGCAGGCAGACGACCGTGCGTCCACCGTCGCCGTACTCGTACGCATTCAGCACGGTCACGGCCGGTAGTACCTCTTCCCCTTGAGCTCGTCGGGCAGATTGTCGCCCTCGAAGCCGGCCGGGTTGTCGTGGGGGTAGACGTAACCCTCGCCGTGCCCCAGCTTCTTCGCGCCCGGGTAATGCGAGTCGCGGAGCGCCTTCGGCGGGCGGACGTTGCCGAGCTCGCGGACGTCGGCGGCCGCCTCGTTGATCGCGACGTAGCTCGCGTTCGACTTCGGAGCGGTGGCGAGATAGGTGGCCGCCTGCGAGAGGTTGAGCCGTGCCTCGGGGAGACCCACGAACTGGAGTGCGTCGGCAGCGGCGACCGCGACCACGAGCGCCATGGGATCGGCGTTGCCGATGTCCTCGGAGGCCAGCACGATCATCCGCCGCGCGATGAACTTCGGGTCCTCGCCTCCCTCGAGCATGGCGGCCAGGTAGTAGACGGCCGCGTCCGGATCTGACGCGCGCATCGACTTGATGAACGCGGACGTGAAGTCGTAGTGGGCGTCGCCCGTCCGGTCGTACACAACCGGTCGCTTGCGGGCGGCGTCCTCGATCGCGTCCTCGGTGACCGGCTCCGAGTACGACGCCGCCTCGAGGATGTTCAGCGCGCTGCGGGCGTCTCCCCCGGCGCGCCGGGCCACGAGGGCACGCAGCTCGGGCGGCAGGGAGATCCCCAGCGCCTGTTCGCCGCGCTGCACGACGGCCTCGAGCTGCTCCGCCTCCAGCGGCTGCAGCTCGAAGAGCTGGACGCGGGACAGCAGCGCCGAGTTCACCTCGAAGTAGGGGTTCTCGGTCGTCGCGCCGATCAACGTGATCAGGCCGTCCTCGACCGCGGGGAGGAGGGCGTCCTGCTGGGCCTTGTTGAAGCGGTGGATCTCGTCGAGGAAGAGGATCGTCCGCTGGCCGTGGCCGCCGAGCCGGTCGCGGGCCCGCTGGAGGACGCCGCGGACGTCCGCGACGCTCGCCGAGACGGCCGAGAGCTCCTCGAAGGCGGCGCCGGTCGAGGCGGCGACGATCCGCGCGAGCGTGGTCTTCCCGACGCCGGGCGGCCCGAAGAACACCGCCGACGGCACGCGGTCCTCGGCGATCGCCCGCCGGAGCACGGAGCCGTCGCCCAGGACCTGCTCCTGGCCGACGAACTCGTCGAGCGTGCGCGGCCGCAGGCGCATTGCGAGCGGAGCGTGCTCCGACATGCGCTGGGTGGCGGCGTCAGCGAACAGATCCGACATGCGGAAAGTATGCTCAGCGCATGTCGCGCGAGGAACAGACCGGGCTCGTCGACGACCTCGGCCCCGTGCTCGAGGGCGATGCCGGGAGCGACTACGAGCGGTACCTGCGCACCGACGAGCTGCTCGCGCTGCAGAAGACACCCGAGGAGCGCGCGCACCACGACGAGCTGCTCTTCCAGTGCACGCACCAGTCCTCCGAGATCTGGCTGAAGCTGGCCGGCGAGGAGCTCGAGCTCGCGACCGAGCACATCTCGCGCGGTGAGATCTCGGCCGCGCTGCGGCTCCTCCGCCGGGTCGTCCTGGTCTTCAAGCTGACCACCGAGGGCCTCGACATGCTCGAGCTGATGGCGCCGTGGGAGTACACGGCCGACATCCGGCCGGCTCTCGGCCACGGCAGCGGGTTCGACTCGCCGGGCTGGAACCGCATCCGCCACGCCGCGCCGCAGCTCCTCGCCGCGTTCCACGAGCAGCGGCGCGCGGCAGGGCTGTCGCTCGTCGACCTCTACGTCCAGGGCCGCGAGCACGAGGAGCTCTACCAGCTCGCGGAGGCGCTGACCGACGTCGACGAGTGGGCGACAACCTGGCGCCTGCGCCACTTCATGGTCGTCGAACGATCGATCGGCGGCGAGGTCGTCGGCACGCAAGGCACGCCCGTCGAGCTGCTCGGGAAGCTCGTCAACCGCAAGCTCTTCCCGGAGCTCTGGAAGGTGCGCACCGAGCTGACCAACAGGGCGATCGCGGAGCAGTCCTGAGCGACGCCTGGGGCGGGGCGACGTACGAGCGGATCGCGCAGGCCTTTGCGCCGATCCACGAGCGCATCGTCGCCGAGCTCGCGCCGAAGCCGGGCGAGCGGTTTCTGGATCTCGCCTGCGGGACCGGCGGGGTCGCGTTCGTCGCCGCGCGCGCCGGCGCGGAGGTGACGGGCCTCGACCTCTCGCCCGACCAGATCGGCAAGGCCCGCGCCGCCGCCGAGGCCGAGGGCCTCGCGATCCGCTTCGACGAGGGCGACGCGCAGTCGCTCCCGTACGCGGACGGCGAGTTCGACGCAGTCGCGTCGGCGTTCGGGATGATCTTCGCCCCCGACCACGAGCGCGCCGCCTCCGAGCTCGCGCGCGTGACGCGGCCGGGAGGCCGGATCGCGATCACGTCGTGGCAGCTGGACGACTGGGCGAAGCTGGGGATGGAGCTGCGGCCCGACTACGAGGGCAACGCTGCTCGCCCGTGGGGCGAAGAGGAGTACGTGCGCCGGCACTTTCCCGGGTTCGAGATCTCCTTCGAGCGGGGACGCTTCACGTTCGAGGCCGAGTCGCCGGATGCCTGCTGGGAGCTGCTGTCGACGTCGATCGCACCGCTCAAGTCCTGGCTCGAGGAGCAGGACGATGCGGGCCGCGAGCACGCGAAGCGCGAGTACACGGCGTTGTTCGACGACGGCGGGTTGACCCGCGAGTACCTGCTGACCCTGGGGACGAAGCGATGAGGGATGAGGTCGTCGAGCTCCTCCAGGCGCTGATCCGCCTCGACACCGTCAATCCGCCCGGCAACGAGACGCAGGCGGCGGAGCTCCTCCGCGACTACCTCGAGCCGTTCGGCGTCGACTGCGAGCTCTACGCGCGCGTGCCCGAGCGGGCGAACCTCGTCGCGCGCATCCCGGGTACCGGTGACGGGCCGTCGCTGCTCCTGCTCTCGCACACCGACACCGTGCTCGCCGACCCGGCCGAGTGGTCGGTCGACCCATGGTCGGGCGAGTTGAAGGACGGCTGCGTCTGGGGCCGCGGCGCGCTCGACATGAAGAACCAGGTGGCGGCGAACGCGGTCGCGATCGCATCGCTCGCGCGCGAGGGGTTCCGGCCGAAGGGCGATTTGATCTTCGCGGCCACCGCCGACGAGGAGATGGGCGAGGGTGAGGTCTTCGGCCTCGAGTGGCTGTGCGAGGCCTACCCGGACGCCGTGCGCTGCGACTACGCCGTGAACGAGGGGGCAGGCGACCGCGTCGAGATCGGCGGCCGGGTCCTCTACCTCTGCTCGTCCGCCGAGAAGCGCTCGTCGCCGTTCACGCTCCGGGTGAACGGGCGGAGCGGCCACGGGTCGATGCCCGGGATCGCCGATAACGCGCTCGTCAAGGCGGCACGCTTGATCGAGCGGCTCGGCGAGTTCGTGCCGGAGCCCGTGCTGACGCCCGAGACCGAGGGGTTCCTCGGTGCGCTGCTCGACCGCGTCCCGTCCCCGGGGGACGCGCTGGCCGCGGCGCGCGGAGTGGATCCGGTCGCCGCGGAGATGATCGAGCCCCTGCTCGGCCTCACCGTCGCCCCGACGATGATCGAGGCGTCGACCAAGCGGAACGTCATCCCCGGCAAGGTCGAGGTGACCGTCGACTGCCGGCTGCTGCCCGGGCAGACCGAGGCCGACGCCGAGGCAGTGCTTCGCCCGTGGCTCGGCGAGGGCGACTACGAGATCGCGTGGCGCGACGCCCAGGGCGGCACGCGCTCCGACCTCGACACCCCCTTGTGGTCGGCGATCTCCTCATTCGTCGAGGGGATGGAGCCGGACGCACGGCTTGCGCCGATCTGCGTCGCCGGGTTCACCGACTCGCACTGGCTGCGGGAGGCGTTCGGGACGGTCGCCTACGGCTTCTTCCCGTTGCGCACGATGTCCGCCGAGGTCGCCGCGCGGCTGATCCACTCCGCCGACGAACGGATCCCGGTGGACGACCTGGATCTCGGGGTGCAGTTCCTGCGGCACGTGGCGCAGTCCCTCTAGGCTTCAGGCGTGGACGAGAAGGTTCGCCTGGGCGGAATGGCCCTGCAAAACGGGGTGCTGGTGCACGGCCCCACCTCCTGGGGCGTCGCGGTCCGCGACGACGAGGGCGAGATCCGCGTCGCCTCGGGCGCGAAGCAGGTGCGCGGCGCGGGCGTGACGAATCCACTCTTCCGTGGGCCGGTACGGATCCTCGACGCGATGCTCCTTCTGCCGCGCATCCGGCGCGCGCAGCCCGCGGCGCGCCTGCCGTTCGAGCGCGCGTCCGTGCTCGGTGCGATGGTCGCGACCGCCGTTGCGGTGCGGGTCGTCCGCTCGTCCCGGCTTCGCCCGCTGGCGAAGGAGCTGCTGGCAAGCGGCCTCTCGGCGCTGCCGGCGGTGCTCGCTCTGCGCGGCACCGAGCTTGCCGAGTACCACGGCGCCGAGCACATCACGATCGGCACCTACGAGCACGGCGAGTCGCGCGGGAAGGAGCACGAGCGCTGCGGCTCGCATCTCGTCGGCCCGATGCTCGCGACGTCGGCTCTCGGAGCGGCGCTCGCCGCCCGCGCGCCCGAGCCCGTCCGCGGCCCTGCCCGGATCGCAGCGGCAGTGGGATCGCTCGCCGCGGCGACCGAGATCTTCTCCTGGATGGTGCGCCATCCCGAGCACCCCGCCGCGCGGGCCCTTGCCTGGCCCGGCCACGAGCTCCAGCGGCGCTTCGCCACCGCAGACCCCGACCCCGGCCAGCTCGAGGTGGCCGAGGCGGCACTGGCCGCCTGCCTCGAGCTCGAGACGCATGGCGCTGAACACCCGCCAGCAGGGTAAGCGGCTCCCGCCCGAGATCTTCGACCTTCCCGTCGAGAAGATGCGGGAGGGCTACTACACGGACGCGTACTTCAACCACACGCGCTCCGCGCTGCTCGCCGACGGCCGCCACCCTCGCGTCGTCATGCAGTGCTTCCAGAAGCGGCACGCGGTGCTCGGTGGGATGGACGAGGCCATCGCGATCCTCAAGCTCTGCGTCGACGACTGGGAGGCGCTGACCGTGCACGCCCTCTACGACGGCGACCGGATCGCGCCGTGGGAGACCGTCATGACGATCGAGGGCGACTACACGCTGTTCGCGCATCTCGAGACTGTGTTCCTAGGAGTGATGGCCCGGCGGACGCTGATCTCGACGAACACCACCCGCGTGCTCGAGGCGGCCGGCGGCAAGCCGATCATCTTCATGCCGGCCAGGCACGACCATCACCGCGTCCAGACGGGCGACGGCTACGCCGCATACCTCGCCGGGGCGCTCGTCGGCGCCGAGATCGGAGTCACGACCGACGCGCAGTCGTCCTGGTGGGGCGGCCGCGGCCTCGGCACCGTGCCACACGCCCTGATTGCTGCCTACGGAGGCAACACGGTGCTCGCGGCGACGAAGTTCGCCGAGTGGGCGCCGGAAGATTTCAACATCGTCGTCCTCGTCGACTTCGAGAACGACTCGTGCCGGACGTCCCTGGAGGTCGCCCGGGCGCTCGGCCCACGCCTGTGGGGCGTTCGGCTCGACACCTCCGGCCAGCTCGTCGACCGTTCGCTCTGGGACGAGATGGGCGACTTCGATCCGCGCGGCGTCAACGACCGGCTCGTCCGCAAGGTGCGCGACGCCCTCGACGCCGACGGGTTCGAGCGGGTGAAGATCGTCGCGTCGGGCGGCTTCACCGTCGACCGGATCGCCGCGTTCGAGGCCGCCGGCGTCCCCGTCGACGCCTACGGCGTCGGTTCGTCGCTGATCCGCGGCGAGAACGACTTCACCGGCGACATCGTCTTCACCGACGGCCGCGAGTCGGCCAAGGTCGGCCGGCACTACCGGCCGAACGAGCGGCTCGCCCTGGTCGAGTAGCCAGTCGGGCCCTGGCCCACAAGGCCACGTCTGGTGCCAGGCACCAAGACATGGCTCAAACGAGCAAGACCTCCATTCGCCGTCTGCGCTCGGCGTCGGCGAGTTCGGCGACGTGCCGCCGTAAGCCGACTCTTTGTTCTGACAGGGTGTTTCCGTAGAGCGCCAGGACGCGGCTGGCATCGACGAACCCGAATGCGTCCGACAGTCCGACCGACGCGGCGAAACTACTCCATCTCCAATCCTCCGCCCGGGCCGCGAGACCTGCGAGGACGGGGTTGTTGGCCGCGTAGCAGTACGCGCCGAGTAGCTCAGCCTCCGTCTTCTTGCGCCGCGACCAATATCGATCGCGAACGAGGTAGCCGACCCGCAGGTGGCGCTCATTGAACCGTCTCGAGTACTCGCCGTTGAGGAATTGCATGCCGTCGGCGAGGGAGAAGTCAGGGGTCTCGACGATCGCGTGCCAGTGCGTCGTCAGATGGACGACGATGATCACCGTCCACTCGCACTCCTCGACTACGCGGAAGAAGAGCCTCATCCAAATCGCGTGGTCGAGCTCGTCTCGGAAGTAGACGTCAGGGCCGCCGGCCGCGCCCGACCCGATGTGGTGTGTCCCGGGAGCACGATCGCGAGGTGGCCGCGGCATCCCACGATGGTGGGGCCGGCCGCAGCCCGGCGCAAGACGGCTCTTCGAGTCAGACGGGCGAAGCGGACATGGCTTGGTGCCTGGCACCTGCCGTGGCCGTTCTGGTCGCGCTTCGGCTCAGCCGAGCCAGGACTCGACCGGGTCGGTCGACCGGACGACCCTCACGCCGCGGTCCGCGAACGCTGCGACGGCCGCGTTCGCCTGCTCGGTGAAATCGACCGCGCCGGGTACGCAGACCGGGGAGGTGCAGTCCTCGAGGAGGACGACCTTCGCCGGCGCGACGTCCTCGAGCAGGTCTTCGATCGTCCACGCGACGCAGTGGCTCTTCGCCTGCCCGGCGACGAGCACGCGGTCGTACTGGCGGAGCTCGGCGATCAGCGCTGTGTTGCGGTGCCCGCCGACCTCGTCGCCGAGCGCGGAATAGTGCTCCGTGTGCGGGTCGTCTCCCTTCACCTGGAACGACGGCTGCGAGCTGCGCGCGATCGTGTGGAAGAAGACCGCCTCCTCGACCGCCGAGACCAGTGCGTGGCCGATCCCCCCGAGCATCGCGTGGTACGGCCAGATCGTCAGCTGGTAGCGGCCCTTCGCCTCGAGTGCCTGGACGTAGTCGAGCAGAGGCTGCTGCTCGGCCGGGTCGGAGGCCCACCACACCCCGCTCTTGACGTCCTCCGCCGAGACGACCGTGTAGGGCGCCGGGTGCCGGCCCTCGGCGTTGACGAGCCAGGCGGCGTGGAAGACCTGCATCGCGCGATGCGTGTCGAGCGTCGGGAAGATCCGCGTGATCGCCCCGAGGTTGCGGTACACGAACTCGCAGAGGCGCCGGTTGTCGTCGGGTGCGCCGGGGACGAACAGCTCGTAGCCCGGTGTGCAGAAGGTGTTCTGCGCGTCGACGATGAGCAGCGCGACGCGTGGGTCGTCGGTGCCGGGCGTCGCGGCGCCCCACTGGCGGCCCCACTTCTCCGCCTCGCGGGCGCGCTCCTCGTAGTCGACGCGCCAGACCTCCTCAACGCGCGCGCGATCCCAGTGCGGGGGCAGGGGCAGGTCGACGGCCATCGCACGAGGGTACTAATGGAACGGTACCCCGCTGCCGATGGAACGGGCGATGCTGCTCGCCGTTCAGGTTGTCGACGTCTGGGATGCGTTCCAGGCGGTCGTCCCATCCGCCGTGCCCGTCCACCCCACCACCGTTGGGTCGGTCGCCCACGACATCAAGGGCGCGATGCTGACGTGGCTGCCGATCGTCTTCTTCGGGATCCTCGTCTACCTCATCTTCCGCACGATCCAGCTCATGCCGCGCGTCAAGACGAAGATGATCGAGCCGAACTCCAAGACCTCGGTCAACTTCAGCGACGTCGCCGGCGTCGAGGACGCGAAGGCGGAGCTCCAGGAGGTCGTCGACTTCCTCCGCGACCCCAAGAAGTTCGCCGCGCTCGGTGCCCGCGTCCCGAAGGGCCTGCTGCTGTACGGGCCGCCCGGCACCGGCAAGACGCTGCTCGCGAAGGCCGTCGCGCACGAGTCGGGCGCCAGCTTCTTCTCGCAGAGCGCCTCTGCGTTCGTCGAGATGTACGCCGGTCTCGGCGCATCGCGCATCCGCAAGCTCTTCGAGTCCGCGCGCAAGAACGCCCCCTCGATCGTCTTCATCGACGAGCTCGACGCAGTCGGCATGGCGCGCTCGGGGAGCGGGCACAACCGCGAGCAGGACCAGACGCTCAACCAGCTGCTCGTCGAGCTCGACGGGTTCGCGCCGACCGAGCAGGTGATCGTCATGGGCGCCTCGAACCGCATCCAGGACCTCGACCCCGCTCTGCTCCGCCCCGGCCGGTTCGACCGGCAGCTGCTCGTCTCACCGCCCGACCTCGCCGGCCGCGAGCGCATCCTCGAGGTCCACACGCGCGGCAAGCCGCTTGCGGACGACGTCGACCTCAGCGTCGTCGCGCGGCACACCGCGGGCCTCGCCGGCGCCGACCTCGCGAACATCTGCAACGAGGCGGCCATCTTCGCGGGGCGCAAGAACCTCACCAAGATCGGCCAGGAGGAGTTCGAGGCCGCCATGGAGCGCGTCGTCGCGGGCCTCCAGCAGCGCCGCGTCGTCTCCGAGAAGGAGAAGCGGATCCTCGCGTTCCACGAGGCCGGTCACGCGCTGATGTCCTACCTGATGGGCGAGGCGCTCCCGGTCACGAAAGTGACGATCGTCTCCCGCGGCCAGGCGCTCGGCTACACGCTGAACCTGCCGATGGAGGAGCGGTACATCCACACCAAGGAAGAGCTCGTCGACATGATGAAGGTCTATCTCGCCGGCCGGGCCGCCGAACAGGTCGTCTTCGGGCGCGTCACGAACGGCGCCGCCAACGACCTCGAGAAGGCCACGGGCCTCGCGCGGGCGATGGTGTTCGAGTACGGCATGGGCGATGTCGTCTCCAGCCGCACGATGCGCGCCGACAACTACGCGCTCTCCGAGGAGACGAAGCGCCTGCGGGATGCCGAGCAGGCCCGCCTCACCGACGAAGCCTTCGAGGAGGCGATCCGCCTCCTGATCAAGTACCGGTCGTATCTCGACCGCCTCGCGGCCGCCCTGCTCGAGCAGGAGACGCTGAACCGCGAGGAGCTCGACGAGATGTTCGCGGACATCGTCCCGGAGTCCCGCGCCGCGGAGACGATCGGCACCGTCCGCGCGCTCCCCTAGCTCCCCGCTAGGATCGATTCCCATGAAAGGGATTCATCACCTCGGCTTTGCGGTCGAGGACCTCGACGAAGCGGTCGCGACCTACGAGCGCCTGCTGCAGGCCAAGGTGGTCGACCGTGCCACGCACGAGTCGCAGGGAGTCGAGGCGGTGGCCATGCAGGTCGGCGCCGGTCACATCGAGCTGCTCCGCCCGCTGTCCGAGGACAGCGCGGTGGGGAAGTTCATCGCCAAGCGCGGGCCCGGCATGCATCACATCGCCTACGAAGTGGACGACCTCTCCGCCGAGCTCGACCGGCTCAGGGGCGAGGGCGCGGAGCTGATCGACAGCGCGCCGCGCGCAGGTCTCTTCGGCACCGAGATCGCATTCGTCCATCCGTCGTCGCTGGACGGCGTCCTGACCGAGCTCGTGCACGTCGTTGGCTGACCGCATTCGCATCGAGATCGGCTTCGACGGAGGCCAGATCATGGGTGCCCATGTCGAGCCCGCGACCGCAGACGCCCTGGAGCAGGCGATGGGGACGGGGCAGGACGGCTCGTTCGCGCTCGACGTCGACGACGGCAGGTACGTGATCGCCGTCGGACGCGTCGTCTACCTGAAGCGTTTCTCGCGGGAAGGTCGCGTAGGCTTCGGAACGTAGTTAGGCGGGAAGCCGGAACGGGCACGTTTTTCCCGGTGGCAACTGCGGTCATGGAGCAGCGCGGTACTATCGAATCCCTCGTTCAGCGCGCCCAGTCGGGCGACCGCGACGCGCTCGAAGAGCTGTACCTGCAGCACTTCGACCGGATCTACAGCTACCTCCACATGACCGTCGGGAACCGGCACGACGCCGAGGATCTGACGACGCAGACGTTCCTGCGGATGCTGGAGTCGATCGGCAAGTTCCGCTGGGGGACGGCGCCGTTCTCGGCGTGGCTCTTCCGGATCGCCCACAACCTCGCGATGGACCACTTCCGCTCGCGCCGCCGCTGGCAGCCCGAGGAGGAGGTTCCCGAGCCCGAGGGCTCGGCTGAGTCGTCGGCCGAGGAGGAGGCGTTGAAGGTGCTCTCCAGCGAGAGCATGTTCGACCTGATCGAGAGCCTCTCCGACGAGCAGCGGCAGGTGCTGATCCTGAAGTTCGTGTTCGACTTCTCGAACCAGGAGGCCGCGACCGTCCTCGACAAGACCGAGGGCGCGATCAAGTCGCTCCAGCACCGCGCGCTGGCCTCGCTGCAGAAGCAGATGAAGTAGCTACCGTCTGCCGGCGATGGGACTCGAGGTCGGAATCGTCGGCACCGCCGGCGCCGGGCAGACTGCGCTCTTCAACGCGCTGACGAAGGCCGGCGTCTCCGCGCACGACCTGAAGGAGCACGTCGGCATGGCGCCGATCGCCGACGAGCGCCTCGGGCAGCTCGCGGAGGTCGAGAACGCGCGCAAGGTGACCCCGGCGGCGATCCGCGTCGTCGACGTCCCCGGCACCGGTCCGCAGCTCCTCGGCAACCTGCGCCAGGTCGACGCGCTGCTCTTCGTCGTCCGCTCCGAGGACGAGGTCGAGGAGCTCCGCCTCGAGCTGCTCGTCGCCGACCGCGACCACGTCGAGCGGCGGCTCGAGCGCGTCCGGCAGCAGGCGAAGTCGGGCGATCCGAAGCTCCGCCAGGAGGCGGCAGACCTCGAGAAGCTGCTTGCCCACGTCGAGGCCGGCGGCGCGCTCGCCGACTATGCCGAGCCGCTCCCGCCCGAGCTCGACCCTCTGACGACCAAGCCGGTCGTCACCGTCCTCAACGGAGCGGACGGCATCGACCTCGACCTCGAGGAAGAGCTCGCGCGGCTCTCCGACGAGGAGGCGGCCGAGTTCCGCGAGGGCGGCCAGTCGGCTCTCGACGAGATCGCGGGGAAGCTCAAGGACGCGCTCGACCTCGTCACGTTCTTCACCGCCGGCGAGAAGGAGACGCGCGCGTGGACGCTCCGCAACGGCGAGACCGCGCTCGACGCGGCCGAGACCATCCACTCCGACATCGCGCGCGGCTTCATCCGCTGCGAGGTGATCAACTGGCAGGATCTCGTCGAGATCCGCTCCAGGGCCGAAGTGGTCAAGCGCGGCCTGCAGCGCCTCGAGGGCAAGGAGTACGTCATCCAGGACGGCGACGTCCTGAACATCCGCTTCAACGTCTAGGAAGCCCTAGCCCGCCGAGATGAACGCGACGCCGGCGATCGCGATGCCGGCACCGAGCACCTGAATGCGGGCCAGCCGCTCGTGCAGGAAGAACCGGGCCTGGAGGGCGACGAACACCGGCACGAACGCGATCAGCGCGGAAACGACACTGATCAGGCCCTTCGTCGTCGACACGGAGAAGAAGACGGTGCCGCCGACGTCCAGGAACGCGATCGCGACGAGCACCGGCCAGAACGCGCGCGGCGCCCGCACGGGCTTCCGGAGCGCGAGCACGACCGCGAGCACGGCCGCGGACGAGGCGATGCGCACCACGAGCGTCGCCCAGTAGGGGTCGGCGTTCGCCGCCTCGTCGAGGGTGACGAGCGAGAAGCCGAAGCCCAGCGCCGAGATCACGCCGAACATCGCGCCCGCGGCGACCTTCCGCCCGGTGCTGGTGTCGTGCTCGAGGCTCGTGAGCACCATCCCGACGAGCGCGCAGGCGATGCCGACTCCCTGCAGCGAGCTGGGGCGCTCGCCGCGCAGGAGCCCGAAGACGATCGGGACGAGCGGGGCCGTGGCGGAGATCGGCGCGACGACGCCCATCCGGCCGACGGTCATGCCCTGGTAGAGCGCGCTGATGCCCGCGGCGCCGAGGACGCCGGTCGCGGCGGCCCAGAGGAGGAACGACGCCGCCGGAGGTCCGTCGCCGCGGATCGCCACGATCGAGCTGATCGCGACCAGGCCGAGCGGCGTCGTGATCGCCATCACCGTCGGCAGCGAGAGCTTCCGGCTGGTCAGGCCGCCGAGGAAGTCGGAGACGCCCCACGAGGCTGCCGCCGCGAGTGCGAGCAGGATCGCGGTCAGCTCTCGACCGGGCGCGTCGCCGCGACTGCGTCGAGCTGGTTCGCGTGATAGAGCACGGCCGCCTCGGCGGTCTTGGCGGCGCGGGCGTCATGGTGTGACGTGACGGCGTGCAGCAGCTCGGCGCGGGCGACCTCGTCCAGCGCTCCGGCCCGCTCCTCGATCAGCCGGACGCCCAGGTGCACATGGCCGAGCAGGCGCCCCTCGGCGGTCTGCCGGAACCCGGGCCCCGGCTCGAGCTCGACCGTCCGGCCGACGTCGTGGAGGAGCGCCGCGGAGAGGACGAGGTCGGCGCGGAGCCGCGGGTGCAGCTGGCACAGCTCACGGCAGATCGTCGCGACGCCGACCGTGTGCTCGAGCAGGCCGCCCGCGTAGTCGTGGTGGCCGTCGGGGGCGGCAGGGAGCGCGCGCAGCCGGCGGCGGATCTCCGCATCGCCGAGGATCCGCTGAACGGTCGCGTTCAATCCCGGGTGGGCGATCTCTCCCGCGAGGAAGTCGAGGAAGCCGTCGAGCTCGTCCGGGTCGCGGCGCATCGCCGGCGCGAATCCGGCGGGGTCGGCGTCCGGGGCAGGCTCAATCGAACGAACCTCGAGCTGGAGGCGGTTGTTGTAGCGCTCGACGCGCCCGAGCACACGGACCGCGTCGCCCTCGCCGAACCGGGCGTCGAGCAGGTCGACGTCGTTCCAGACCCGTCCCTCGATCCGGCCGCTCGGGTCGACGAGCTCGAGTGCGAGGTAGGAGGAGCCGTTCTTCGTCCGCAGCCTCCGCTTGCGGGCGACGGCGTAGACGCCCTCGACGACGCGGTCCTCGGCCAGCTCGGCGATCGTGCTCACAACAGGAGTCTAGGCCTGCAGGCGGTTGCTAGGGTCCGGCCCAGATGGCCGTCGTGAAGCCGTTCCGCGCCCTGCGCTATGCCGGGCCGCTCGACGAGGTCGTCGCGCCTCCGTACGACGTGATCTCGCCCTCCCAGCGCCAGCGCTACCTGACACAGAGCCCGCACAACGTCGTCCACCTGACGCTGCCCGACGACGAGGGGGAGGCCGCCGAGCTGCTCCGCGGGTGGCAGGAGGACGGCACGCTCGTCCGCGACGCCGAGCCCGCGCTCTGGTGGCTCGTCCAGGACTACACCGGGCCCGACGGGGTTCCGCGGCGCCGAGAAGGGCTCGTCTGCGCGCTCCGGCTCGAGCCGTACGACGCGGGCGTCGTCCTGCCGCACGAGCGCACGCACGCCGGCCCGAAGGAGGGACGCCTGCGTCTGCTGCGTGCGACCCGGACGCAGCTCGAGCCGCTCTTCTTTCTCTACGAGGGCTCGCTCGCCGGGCCCGGCGGCGCGCCCGACATCGACGTCGCGCTCGACGGCGTCCGCTCGCGCCTCTGGCGCATGCCCGGCGAGCCGCCCGCGGAGCTCGCCGACGCGCAGCTCCTCATCGCCGACGGCCACCATCGCTACGAGACCGCGATCGCGTTCCACGAGGAGGACGGGACCGAGGCGAGCAACTGGCTGCTGGCGGTGATCGTCCCGACCGACCAGGACGGCCTGACGATCTTCCCCACGCACCGGATCGCGCTGACCACGAGCGCCCTGCCGCCGCTCGACCAGGAGCCGAACGGCGGCGGCTCGGTCGCGGAGGTCTACACCCGCGCCGGGTCGGGGTTCATCCACGGCGGTGCAGACGAGCTGGACGCCGAGCTCGTCGCCCGCTACGCCGGCGAGGTGCGGTACACGCCCGACGCGGAGGAGGCCCGCGCCGCGGTCGACGCAGGCGAGGCGGAGGCGGCGTTCCTGCTGCGGCCGCCGACGGTCGAGCAGGTCGCCGAGGTCGCGCGTGCCGGCAAGGTGATGCCGCAGAAGAGCACGTTCTTCTACCCGAAGCTCACGTCCGGCCTGCTCTTCCTCCCGCTTGACTGACTGGCTGGAGATCTGCCGCGCCGCCGTCGAGGACGTCCGCGGCGTCCTGGCCGACCTCCCGAACCGCTCCGACCGCGAGCCCGTGGTCGCCCGCGGCGAGGGCGGTGACGACACGACCCGGATCGACGCGGAGGTCGAGAAGGTGGTCGTCGCCCGCTTCGACGCCGACGCCGGCGACTTCACGCTCGTCTCCGAGGAGCTGGGCATCCGGGCGGGCGGCCCGACGTGGGTGGTGGTCGACCCCGTCGACGGATCGATCAACGCGAAGCGCGGCCTGCCGTTCTTCGCGCTCTCCGTGGCGATCGCCGAGGGGGGCACGATGGGCGACGTCACCTTCGGCTACGTCTACGACTTCGGCACCGGCGAGGAGTGGACGGCCGAGCGCGGGAAGGGCGCGTTCCTGAACGGCGCGCCGCTCACAGGCGAGCCGCCGAAGGAATCGATCGAGCTGCTCTGCCTGGAGGCGACGCGCACCGACCTCGTCGCCGAGCGTGTCGCGCCGCTCGTCGGCCTCGTGCACCGCCTGCGCATCTTCGGCTCGCTCGCGATCTCGCTCTGCCACCTCGCCGACGGCCGCGTCGACGCGGTCTGCTCGCTGAAGGGCGCCCGCTCGGTCGACATTGCCGCGGCGCAGCTGCTCGTGCGGGAGCGGGGCTACGCGATCGAGCTGTTCGAGGATCCGCCGTTCGCGGCGGCGCCGCTCGACCTCGAGGGGCGTTCACGCGTCGTCGCGGCGGGAACGCCCGCGCTATGCGAGGAACTGGCGGCGGCACTGTCCGCATAGGGTGCTCGGGCTGGAACTACGCCCACTGGCGTGACGTCGTCTATCCGCGCGGCCTGCCCGCGCGGCGCTGGCTGGAGCACTACGCGACCCTCTTCGACACGGTCGAGGTGAACACCACCTTCTACCGCCTGCCGAGCGTCACGGCGGTGCAGGGCTGGGTCGAGCAGAGCCCGCCTGGGTTCGTCTTCGCAGTGAAGTCGAGCCGCTACCTCACCCACCTGAAGCGGCTGACGGACATGGAGAGCGGCGTCGCGCGGTTCTACGAGCGGATCGACCCGCTCGTCCGCTCCCCGAAGCTCGGGCCTGTGCTCTGGCAGCTGCCTCCGAACTTCCACCGCAACGACGAGCGTCTCGCTGCCGCGCTCGTGGCGCTGCCGCCGGGCAGGCACGCGTTCGAGTTCCGGCACCCGAGTTGGTTCGTGCCGGAGACCTACGAGCTGCTTCGGCGGCACGGCGCCGCGCTGGTGATCGCCGACCGCCCCGAGATCCGCGCCTTCCAGTCGCACGAGCTGACCGCGGACTTCGTCTTCCTCCGCTTCCACCACGGGGGCGGCGACGGGAACTACACCCACCGGCAGCTGTCGCCGTGGGTCCGCCGGATCGAGGAGTGGGGCAGCGAGCGCGACGTCTACGCGTACTTCAACAACGACTGGCTCGGCTTTGCGGTCGAGAACGCCCTCTGGGTGAAGGAGCGCCTCGGCGGGTAGCCCGGCGTCCCGCGAAGGAGTAGCATCGGCGCGTGAGACTCCGGCTTGCGGCGCTCTGCCTCCTCGTTCTCGCCTTCCCGCTCGGTGCGGCGGCGGGATCCCGCGCACTGGTCGTGACCTTCAAGGCGTCAGGCCACACCCCCGCCGTGAACAAGCACTGGCCCTGGTCGGTGACGGCGTCGAGCGGCAGCAAGCCGGTCGCGGGCACCGTCACGGCGCAGGTGATCGACCCGCTGAAGACGGTGCACGCGGTCGAGTTCGGCGGCGTCCACAACAAGTTCGTCACGAACATCAAGTTCAAGGGCCGCTTCGCCGACTTCGTCATCTTCCCGCCGATCTCGCGCGGCGTCGGCGTCACGTTCCGGGTGACCGTCAAGACGGCGCTCGGCACGAAGGTCTTCAACTACCCCGTCACGGCGAAATGACCCCCCGGAACGGCGGGGCCGAGGTCGTCGCCGACCACGTGTCCCGCGCGTTCGAGGACGGGTCGATCGCGGCGCTCGTCGACGTCTCGTTCCGGGTCGACGAGGGCGAGTTCGTGGCGGTCACCGGGCCGTCCGGCTGCGGCAAGAGCACGTTGCTCAACCTGCTCGGCGCGCTCGACCGGCCCTCGGGCGGGACGATTACGGTCGGCGGCGCGCGCGTCGGGGAGGGCGACCAGACCGACTACCGCGGGAGCGTGGTCGGGTTCGTCTTCCAGTTCCACAACCTGATCCCGACCCTGACCGCGGCGGAGAACGTCCAGCTGCCGATGCTCGGGCATGGTCTGCCGCGGGCGGCGCGGTCGGACCGGGCCAGGGAGCTGCTGGACGAGGTCGGCCTCTCGCACCGCCTCGGCGCCTACCCGCCGACGCTGTCCGGGGGCGAGCGCCAGCGGGTCGCGCTGGCCCGCGCGCTCGCCAACGAGCCCCGGCTGCTGCTCGCAGACGAGCCCACCGGTGCACTCGACACGGCGACCGGAGAGCAGATCGTCGAGCTTCTGAAGTCGGTGCGCGAGCAGCGCGGGACGACGATCGTGCTCGTCACGAACGACCCCGACGTCGCCGAGCAGGCCGACCGCATCCTGCGGATCCGGGACGGGATGATCGAGGACGTGCCCGCGGCGGCCCCCGCCTGACGCGTTTCAGGGATACATCATGAGGTGATGTACCTCCTCATTCGGAACTCGCATGAGGAGGAAGCAGATGAGGTTCAAGCGCAGGCTCAGGCGGGCGTCGCTCGTGGTCGCGCTCGCCGGCGTGCTGGCGGCGGCCGGGGCGGCCGGCGTCCTGGCCAATACCGTTCCGGGCATTCCGGGGGACGGCCCGGGTGAGGACAGCCCGTTTCTCCCCGCCGGCGTCCCAATTCTCCACGTCCACCTCAACCCGCACGGCTTCGGCTGGATTCGCAGCACCACGCCGGCGGTGTACCTGATCGACTGCCCGCTCGCCTGCCGCAGACCGGTTGCCGCGGGGACGTCGATCACCCTGGAGGCACATCCCCAGGCGGGCTGGAAGGTCTCCGGCTGGCGGATCCTCGACGCGCCGAGCACGCTGACCTGCCAGGGGCAGGTCGCGAGCATCTGCTCGTTCTCGATGCCCGGCCCGACGACCGGGTTGCCGGCCACAGGTGAGCTCGAGGTCGTCGCCGACCTCACACAAACGGGCTGACGGGGACGGGAGGCGCGGGGTGGGGGCGCCTCCTCATTCCCTCCGCAGCGCTTCGATCGGCGTCAGGCTGATCGCGCGCCACGCTGGATAGAGCGCGCCGAGGAGCGCCACGCCGAGCGCGAACGCCAGGCCCCAGGCGAACACGCTGCCGGTGAAGTCGGCGTGAGCTAGCGACGAGAGCGAGCTGTTCTCCGTCAGCAGCACGGCCGCGGCCCAGCCGAGGAGCAGCCCGAGCCCGAGCGCGATCACCCCGATTCCGAGCGACTCGCTGACGATCAGCCCCGCGATCCGGCCCGAGCTCCAGCCGACTGCGCGCATGATCCCGATCTCGCGGACGCGCTCGAACACCGACATCGCCATCGTGTTCGTCACCCCGATCCCGCCGATGATCAGCGCGAGCAGCGAGAAGATCCAGCCCGCGGAGATGATCAGACGGCTGGAGGTGTCGATCCGCACGGCCTGGCCCGGCTCGACGACCGCGACCACGCCGGGGAACTTCTTCTCGAGCCGCTTCGCGACCGCCTTCGGCGTCTCGCCGGGCTTGACGGTGACGCCGATCGTGGTGATCTCGTGCGGCCGCTGGGCGATCGCCTGGACGTCCTTCAGCGGGAGGGTGACGGCGCCGTCGACGAACCGGTCGCCCGAGTGGTAGATCCCGACGACCGGAAACGCGCGTCCGCCGATGTGGACCGTGTCCCCGACGCCGAGGTGGAGATCCTTTGCGGCCTGGTCGCCGAGCACCGCCTCGCGGTCGTGCGCGCGGCGGCCCTCGATCACGACGTTCCGCCGCTCGGCAAGCTCGCCGGGCTTGAAGCCGAAGACGAGGAACTCGTCCTGTTTCTCGACCTTCCCGACGCGGATGAAGATGGTCGCCGCGTCGGCGACGCCCGGATCGGCGCGTACCTTCGCGTCGAGTGCGTCCGGCAGCACCGAGCGGGTCAGGTCGGCCGCACCCTGCTGGAAGAGGCCGAAATCGGAGCGCCCGACGTGGATCAGGTCGTTCGCCGTGTGCTTCACGCCCGCGGTGATCGAGAGCAGCGCGACGATCAGCCCGACGCCGATCGCGACCCCCGCGACGGTCAGCCCGGTGCGCACCTTGCGGCGCAGGAGGTTCTTCAAGACGAGTCCGCCCCAGGTCACGGCGACCATCCTCTCATGGGCTACGCTCGGGGCGATGGAGCCCTCTCGCGACGCGATCTACGAGGCGCTCGGGCATGTGATCGACCCGGAGCTGCGCCGACCGGTGACGGACCTCGACATGGTCCGCGCGGTCGACATCGACGGCGGCGACGTGTCCGTGACGATCGCGCTGACGGTCGCCGGCTGCCCGCTGCGCGACTCGTTCCAGGATCAGGTTGCCGAGCACGTCGGCAAGGTGCCGGGCGTCGAGCGCGTGCGGCTCGGGTTCGACGTGATGAGCCCGGACGAGAAGGCGGCGCTGACGACCAAGCTGCGCGGGAGCACGGAGGAGCGCTCGAAGGGGATCTCGGTCGACCGCTCGACCCGCGTCCTCGCGATCGCGAGCGGCAAGGGGGGCGTGGGCAAGTCGTCGCTGACCGTGAACCTCGCCGCCGCGTTCTCCAGCCTCGGCCACCGCGTCGGCGTGCTGGACGCGGACGTCTACGGCCACTCGATCCCGCACATGCTCGGGATCTCGCAGAAGCCGGTGCTCGTCGACAAGATGATCATCCCGCCGGTGAAGCACGACCTGAAGCTGATGTCGATCGGCTTCTTCCTCGACGACAACTCACCGGTGATGTGGCGCGGGCCGATGCTCCACCGCGCGCTCGAGCAGTTCCTCTCCGACGTCCACTGGGGCGAGCTCGATCTGCTGCTCGTCGACATGCCGCCCGGAACGGGCGACGTCTCGATCTCGCTCGGGCAGCTGCTGCCGCGCGCCGAGGCGGTGATCGTGACCACGCCGCAGCCGCTCGCGCAGGAGGTCGCGTCGCGCGCCGCGACGATGGCGCAGAAGACGAACATGCGGCTGATCGGGGTGATCGAGAACATGACCTCGGAGGTGTTCGGCACCGGCGGTGGCCAACGCCTCGCCGAGCAGATCGGCGCGCCGCTCCTCGGCTGCGTCCCGCTCGACCCCCGCCTCCGCGAGTGCGGTGACGAGGGCACCCCGCTCGTCGTCAGCGACCCGGATTCGCCGACCGCGCGAACGATCGCCGAGATCGCCGAGGCGATCCACGCCGGCCGGCAGACGTTCAAGGCGCTTCCGGTCCTCTCCTGAGCGCCCGTACCCGGCTCGAGGCGCTCGGCTTCTCGGCGGCGGACGCCGCCACGCTCGCCGACCACTTCGAGGACGCGGAGCGCCGCGGCAAGACGAGCCACGGGCTCGCGCGGATCGACTGGCTCGAGACGCTCGAGGGCCTCGACCCGCACGCGCGGCCGCGGCAGCTCTCACCGGAGCGCTGGGACGGGAACGGCGCGGTTGGCTACCTGACGCTCGCCGCGATCTGCGATGCCCAGCTCGCCGATCCACCCGGCCACGCCCGGGTCGTCGTGGCCGAGCGGACCTTCCCGACCGGCTCGCTCGGCTACTGGGTGCGCCGCCTCGCCGCCGGCGGCCTCGTGGCGATGTTGACGACGACGAGCCCGAAGCGGCTGCCTTCGCCCGACGGCGGGCCGCCGCTCACCGGGACGAACCCTCTGGCAATCGGCATCCCGTCGTCCGACGGCAACCCGGTCGTCGCCGACGTCTCGATGGGCAGGGTCACGCACGGCGACGTGCTCGCCGGCACGGCTGCGCCCGAGGACCTCGTCCCGTTCGGCGGCGACCAGTCGCACAAGGCATTCGCGCTGGCGGTCGGGCTCGAGCTGCTCGTCGGGGCGCTCGCCGGGGAGGAGCACGGCGCCGTGCTCGTCGTCGCTCGCCCCGCTCACGACCCGGTGCCGGCGCTCCGCGAGCTCGCCGGCGGCGTGCGGCTACCCGGCGATCGCTGAGACGCGCGGGTCGTCCCGGACGACGTCGAAGTCCTTGTCCTTCTTCGCCGCCTCGGCGACCCGCTCCGGCTCGAGCTCGTAGGCCCGCTGCAGGAGCTCGATGCCCTTCTCCTTGTCGCCGTAGAGGATCTCGAAGCACGACCAGTTGAAGGGGCCTTGCCACTCGTCCGGCCTCCGTTCGACGGCGCCCTCGATCAGCTCCCTTCCGCGTGCGACCTCGCCCTTCTGGGCGTACGAGAACGCCGCGAAGATGTCCTCCCAGGCCGACGGCTCGAAGACCTCGCCCGGCTTCGCCCCGACCGCGAGCACGGCCGTGTCGTCCTCGGTTGCGATCGCGCCGCGCTTCACGCCCGGCTGTGCGTGGACGATCGTGCCCGCCGGCGCGTCGACCTCGTCCTCGCCGAGGGTGAAGGTCGCGCGTCCGCGCAGCACCACGTAGATCTCCTCGTGCCCGCCCTTCTCGTAGTGCTCCTCGACGACCCGCTGGCCCGCCCGCGCGGTGTACGCGTTCGCGCCGAACGAGGTGAGCCCCAGCCGCATCCGGATCGGCCGCCACACGAACTCGCCGTCGTTGACCGGCATCTCCTCGAGCTCGTCGACGTGCACCACCTCGTACTCCTTCATCCTGCCTCCCTCAATGCTCGTAGGACGACCGGGTCGATCTGCTCGATGCCGTCGACACGCTCCTCCAGGTTCTCGTTCCCGGACCAACGCCGCATCGCGTCGGCCAATTCCCCCTCGTACCCGCGGGCGGCGAGCCGCTCGCGCAGCTCTGTCGCGAGCTTGTCGTCGACTTCGAGCCACTGGTCGCGCGGCGTCTTGCCGAAGAGCGCGTCGTGGATGCCGTACAGCCGGCGGAGCTCCTCGATCGGGCGCGGATGGTCGTCGACCCGCAGGTCGACCAGCGTGTCCGAGAGGCCCGCGTAGCCGCCGTCCCTCTCGACGACGAGGAGCGCGGCGGACTGCTGCCCACGTTTGTCTCCCCCGGCCGCCTGCGCCGCCTCGAGACAGGCGATCAGCCGCTCCGCCAGCGGGCCGTGGGAGGACTCGAAGGTCTCCGCGAGCGCGTCGACCGTCTCGCCGGAGACCAGGATGTTCCCCTGCGCCGCGTAGCAGCTCCCCATGCGGCCGCCGGCCCAGTCGTGGCACTCCGATCCGGTGAAGGTCGCCGCGCGCCCGTGCTGGTCGACGACGCCGGCCTGCCGGGCCTCGCGGTCGTCGTCCGTCTCCAACAGCCGCGCCAGGGTGTCCTCGGCCGAGAGCCCGTCGCGGAGCAGGTCCAGCCCGTCCGGCCCATACGCGGGATTGGCGTACGACTGGGTCGCGATCGCGCCGACGTAGGGCTGCGCCCACGGCACGACCGAGCCGACGGCGAGGAACTTCGACTGGGTGGCGACGCCCCACTGGCCGGCCTGGAGGTCGCACGCGACGATCGAGTAGGTCATGCCGGAACCTTCGCCGATTCGGGGGCGTGCTCGTCGATCCAGTCGTCGATCACGCGCCACCACTCGTACAGCCACTCGATCAGCGTCTCCTGGTCGCGGGGCACCTCAGCTGCGGGGATGCGCCAGTAGCGCCCGACGAGCGGCCGCTGCAGCGGCAGGCGACGGTACAGGCCCTTGAGCGAGCCGAGCTCCTCGAGGATCGTGTGGGCGACGAGCACGACGTCGGCGTCCGGCGCGCCCTGGATCGCCGCGAGCGCGCCGCGGTGCCGCGGCGGGAGCACCCGCTTCAGGGTCTCGGCCTTCTCGGCCCAGCGATCGTGGCCCTTACGCCGCAGGTAGGCGATCGCACGGACCCGCAGCCGCTCCGTGAAGTCGTTGCCCTCCGGGTAGAGCACGAAGGCGTCGCGGTCCCCCATCCCGTGCGCCAGCTCCTCGATCTTCCGGACGAACTCGTCGCCGTGCTCGGGGTCGTGGTCGATGAAGAGGCTCGGCAGGCGGTGGCAGACGACGTCGACGACCGGATCCCACTGGAGGAAGCTGAGCATCACCACGCGGGGGCGCCGGTGGTAGCGGACCATCAGCTGGCGGATCATCATCAGCGAGTTGCCGACCCCCGCGTGGCGGCCGAAGACGAGGATCGGCCCGGGCCGCGGCTCGGGTGAGTCGAGCGCGACGATTCGGAGCCCGAGCGCCGCGATCGCCGTCCACGAGAGCACGCGCAGCCAGGTGCGGAGAACCGCCTCGTGCGCGTTCTCCAGCCGCAGAAGGCCGAAGCCCGAGACGAGCCAGAGCACGAACAGAGCGAGGATCATCGCCGCCTCCGCAGCGGCGAACACGATGGCGAAGGCAGTGAGCCGCGTCGCGCCGAGCCGGGTGCGCTTCACCAGGTCGACGACGAACGCACCGAGCAAGAGGAGCGGCGCCGCACAGACCACGACCGCGCAGACGAGAACGACGAGCGGGGCGACGACCAGGCGCCGGACGATCCTGGGCGGCACGAGCGTCTTCACAGGGCGTCGAGGTAGGCGCCGGTGGCCTCGCGCGCGCGGGCGATGCGCTTGCCGGCGTCCTTGAAGCTGCGGTTCAGCTGCGTGGAGAGCTCGTTCCAGCGCGGCGGGTCGGGGTCGCCCGTGGGCAGAACGTGCACGAGGACGTCCTCGGGCACGGCGGCCAGCTCGCGGACGAAGCGGTGCCGGCGCGCGATCTCGAACGAGACGAGCGCGACGTCCCGCAGGCGCTTCGGCACCTCGAGCGGCCGGTCGATCCGGCCGACGTGGAGGACGTAGATCTCGTGGGCGCCGAGCTCGACCGCGCGGCCGAGCGGGATGCTGTTGACGATCCCGCCCTCGATGAAGTGCTCGCCGCCGATCTCGACCGGCGGCAGCAGCCCCGGTACCGAGGCGGAGGCGAGGATCGGCTCGATCAGGGGCCCGGAGGAGAACCACTGCTCCGCCGACCGCTCGATGCACGCGGCGACGCACTGGAAGGGGACGGCGAGCTCCTCGAAGGTGTCGGCGTGCAGCGCCTCGGCGAGCATGCGGCGGAGCGGCGCATGGGTGCGGACGTGCGTCCGCATCCGGATCAGGCCGGCGACGTCGGTTCGCCAGCTGCCGAGGACGCCGAGCTCGGGGAGCTGCCGCCAGGCCGCCTCGAGCCTCTCGACGGTCGCGGGCGACGGGTCGGCGGCGGCAGCGGCGCCGTGGATCGCTCCGACCGACGTGCCGAGGACGAGGTCCGGCCGGACTCCGCGCTCGAAGAGGGCGCCGAGCATCCCCACCTCGGCGGCACCGAGATGCCCACCGCCCCCGAGCACGAAGGCGACCCGCCCGGACACCGTCAGTCGTACGTGAGGCGGGGGAGGTCGAGGTCGAGGAGCTCGCGCCTGTCCGCCGGGACGAGCACGCACGCAACCTCCGGGTGGGCGAGGGCGTCCTTGACGCCCTCCGCGCTGTCGGCCCGGGCGACCACCGGCCGTCCCTCGGCGTGCGCGGCCTGCAGGTCGGCCTCGCCGAGCCACGCGACGTCGCCGGGCAGCTCGAGCTCGCCCTCGACCGCGATCTCGGGCACGCGGATCCCCGTCGCGCCGAGCCAGCGCTCTCTCACAGCTCGATCGTCTCGCCGGGCTCTGGGGAGAGCACCTCGACGTTGGGAGCGAGCTCTCTCAGCTCGTCCGGCGTCCCGGTGAGGAGCCCGAACGTCCCGTAGTGGCATGGGACGCAGCGCTTCACGCCGAGCAGCTCGAGCGCGACCGCGGCCTCGCGCGGGCTCATCGTGAAGTGGTCGCCGATCGGGAGCACCGCGACGTCCGGCTGGTAGATGCGGCCGATCAGCTGCATCGACATGAAGACGTTGGTGTCGCCCGCGAAGTAGAGCCGGAAGCCGTCCTCGAGCGTGAGGACGAGCCCGGCGGGCTCGCCCAGGTAGGCGCCGTCTTCGCTGCTCGACGAGTGGTTCGCGTCGGTGAGCGTGATCTCGACGCCCGCGGCCTTCGCGGTGCCGCCCTTGTTCAGGGAGGTCGACATGCCGTCGTCGGCGACGCCCTGCCGCGTCAGCCAGCCGCGGAGCTCGACGATCGCGACGACGGGGCACTCGAAGCGCTGGGCGATCGCGACGGTGTCGCCGACGTGGTCGCCGTGCCCGTGCGTGAGCGCGATCAGGTCGCAGCGCTCGGGCTCCTTCTCGGAGTCGGGGCACTTCGGGTTGCCGTTCAGGAACGGGTCGATATAGACGCGCGCGCCGCCGGGGGTGTCCAGCCGGAACGCGCTGTGGCCGAGCCAGGTGAGTGAGGTGGGCATGGGTAAAGATCTTATGAAGGAACGTCCGATCGCGCGGCGAAGCTACAGGCCGTGACGCGTCGTGAGCTCCTCCCGGTGGCGCTCGTGTTCTCCTCCACCGTCTTCGACGCCGCCGGCGTCCCGGCGCTCTCCTTCTACCTCCTGCTCGGTGCGATCCCCGCGATCGTCGTCGCCGGCCTGGCCGCGCTGGAGGAGCTGGTCGAGGATCACGTCGCGCCGTATCGCACGTCGATCGCGCGCCTGCATGTCGTCACGCTGCTGCTCGTGCTGACGGCGGCCGCGCTCCGCGCGCCGCTTCGCGCCGAGGGCACCGTGCCGCAGGCGGCGATCTCCGCGGTGGTCGCGTGCCTGATCGTGTTCGCGGTGCAGGGCGCGCTGGGCTCGCTGCCGGCCCTCAAGCGGATCTACCTCGAGCGCCAGGCCCCCGCGCCCGCCGAAGTCACCGCGCCGCAGAGCTTCTAGGCCTCCTAAAGGCTCTGGACTGCCTTCGCGGCCAGGTCGATCAGTGGCTGCACCGCGAAGAACGACCCGATCACGATCGTCGTCGAGGCGACGACGCCTGCCGTGAGCAGGACGTCGCGCGGCGGTGAGCCGCCGGCCGCGAACTGGAGCTCGCCCGCCGGGCGCAGGTACATCGCGCGGATGACGGCGAGGTAGTAGTAGAGGCTGACCATCGTGGCGACGAGGCCGAGGATCACGAGCCAGAGCCAGCCGCGGTCGTAGGCGGCCGAGAAGACGTAGAACTTGCCGACGAAGCCGCCCGTCGGGGGCAGCCCGGCGAAGCTCAGCATCGAGACGAACATCGACGCTGCGAGCAGCGGCCGCTCCCAGCCCATCCCGGCGAGATCGTCGAGGGTGACGGCCCGGTTCAGCTCGCGCTCGCGCGCGGCGATGACGCCGAACGCGGCCAGCGAGGCGGCGCCGTAGGGAATCAGGAAGTACAGAAGCGCCTTGCCGCCGAGCTCGCTGTTCGCGGAGACCGCGATGAACAGGAAGCCCGCGTTCGAGATCGACGAGTACGCGAGCAGACGCTTGACGTTCTTCTGGACGAGCGCCGCGAAGTTGCCGATGGCGAGCGAAGCGACGGCGATCACCGCGACCGCGATCGTCCAGAGCTTGTGCTCCTGCGGGAACGCGGTCGTGAGGATGCGGAAGGTGAGGAGGAGCGCAGCGACCTTCGTCGCGGCGGACATGAAGCCGGTGACCGAGGTCGGTGCGCCCTCGTAGACGTCGGGTGTCCACTGGTGGAACGGCGCCGCCGAGGCTTTGAAGCCGAGCCCGACGATGATCATCGCGAGCCCCGTCAGCAGCACCGGGTCGTGCGAGAGGCTGTTCGCGCTGACCGAGCCGGCGATGCCCTGGAAGGTGAGCTCACCTGTCGTCCCGTAGACGAGCGCCGAGCCGAAGAGCAGGATCGCGGAGCCGAACCCGCCGACGATCAGGTACTTGAGCCCGGCTTCCAGCGAGCCCTCCCGCTGCGCGTCGATCGCGCAGAGGATGTAGAGCGCGATCGAGAACCACTCCAGGCCGAGGAACAGCGTCATCAGCGTGTTCGCCTGGACGAGGAACATCATCCCGGCCCCCGCCGCCGCGAGCAGGACGTAGTACTCGGCGATGTGGCCCCTGGTGCGCTCCGAGTAGGAGAGCGAGACCGCGACGAGGCCGGCGACGGCGATCATCATCGCGCCGAGGGCGAAGAAGCGGTCGCGGCGCACGGCGTCTGCGATCACGTTCGTCCCGGTCGGCGTCCGGTCGTAGATGAACGCGGCGAAGACGAACGCGGCGACGAAGCCGCCGCCCGCGATGAAGGCCGAGGTTGCCCGCCGCCCCGCCTCGGGGACGAGGACGGCGACGAGCAGGCACGCTCCTGCGACCACGAGCAGCGCCAGCGACGGCGAGATCGCGAACCAGTCGACGGGCGGACGCGTGACCTCAGCCGCCATGGAACACCCGCTCGGTGATCGCGGCCGGCCAGGCCGAGAGGAAGAGGAGGAGGCCGATCAGCGGCATGACGATCGCGAGCTCCGCGGCCCGCAGGTCGAGCGCGGCCTCGGTCACTGCCGGCCCGGGCGACCGGTGCAGCACTGCGGAGATCAGCCGGAGCACGTACATCGCCGCGAGCACGATCGCGATCGCCCCCACGACGGCGTAGCCCCAGCCCCGGTTGAAGACCCCGGCAAGGATCGCGAACTCGCCTGCGAACGCGCCGGAGCCCGGCACGGCGAGCGCGATCACGCCGGTCGTCATCAGCACGGTTGCCAGGATCGGCCGGCCCTTCGCCATGCCGCCGAGCGCCGCGAACTCGCCCGTCGCCGCGCGGCGCTCCACCGCGCCCGCGAGGAGGAACAGGGTCGCCGAGATCAGGCCGTGGTTGACCATCTGCAGCACCGCGCCGTCGATCCCCAGCGAGTTGGACGCGAAGAGGCCGAGCATGATGAGGCCCATCTGCGCCATCGACGAGTAGGCGATCACGCCGCGGATATCGGGCGCGCGGAACGCCATCAGGGAGCCGTAGACGAGCCCCGTTGCCGACAGCACGAGGATCGGGGTGCGGAAGTCGTGGACGCCCGCCGGGAAGAGCTCGAAGCAGATCCGCAGGAACCCGAACGCCGCCGCCTTCGAGATCACGCCCGAGAGCGACGCCGACACCTCGGCCGGTGACTCGCGGTACGCGTCGGCGAGCCAGCCGTGGAACGGGAAGAGCGGCGCCTTGATGATGAAGGCGATCGCGAAGCCGAGGAAGATCCAGTTGTTCGCGCTCGTGCCGGTCATCGCGAACGAGTCGCGCTGGAGCCCGTAGACGATGATCGCGCCGAGCATCAGCAGCGAGCCGACCATCGTGTAGATCACGAACGTGATCGTCGCGCGGATGCGGTTCGGCCCGCCCCAGACGCCGATCAGCACGTACAGCGGGATCAGCATCCCCTCGAAGAAGACGTAGAAGAGCAGCAGGTCCTGGGCGGTGAAGACGCCGACGATCGCCCCCGTCAGGAACAGCATCAATCCGAAGTAGGCGCGTGGGTTGTCGCGTCCCGCCCAGTAGCCGTACGAGACGCAGGCGGCCATGACGACGACGGTCAGGCCCACCAACCAGACCGAGTAGCCCTCGAAGAACCCGACGTGGTACGAGACGCCGAGATCCTTGAACCAGCTGGCCTGGTTCGACTCCTGCAACCCGCCCTTCGAGAAGTCGAACTGGCTCAGCGCGTGGATCCAGAAGCCGACCTCGGCGAGCGCGACCGCGACCGCGGCGGGCCCGATCCAGACGCGAGGCATCGGGACGATCCAGACCACGGCCGCCGCGATCAGCGGGACGAGGACGAGCGTGGTCGTGACCCAGCCGTGTGCAGTCATCAGTGCACCGCGATGAAGACGAGGATGAGGACGGCGAGCCCGGCGGCGAGCGCGAAGGCGTAGGTGCGGACGAGCCCTGTCTGCAGCTGGCGAACCCCGTTGGCCGCGCCCCGCATGCCTGCGGTCAGACCCGTGAGCGAGCCGCGGATGACGGGCTCTTCGATCGCCCAGCCGAGCAGGCGCGCGAGCCCGTCGGCCGGCTTGTAGAAGAGCCAGTCGTACAGCTCGTCGAAGTAGAACTTGTGCTCGAGCACGGGCTGCGAGCGCGGCGCCTCCATCTTCCGGGCCGAGTAGATCCACCAGGCAAGCCCGATCCCGAGCACGCCCACGCCGACGGCGAGGATCGAGGCGAACGCCTCCTGCGTGCCCGTCGCCTCGACCAGCGGCTTCGCGACCGGATCCAGCCAGTCGGTGATCGTCGTCCACTTGTCGGCGAACTGGATCCACCCGCCGAAGACGGCGAGCACGGTCAGCGCGCCCACCGGGATCGCCATCGACCACTTCCGCAGGCCGTGCTCTTCGTGCGGCGGATGCTCCCGCACGTACGCGGACGGCTCGCCGCCGAAGGCGATGAACAGCATCCGGAACGAGTAGACGCCGGTCAGGAACGCGCCGAACGTGCCGAAGACGAAGAGGATTTTCCCGTATGTGCCGTCGCCGAGGGACGACGCGAGGATCGCGTCCTTCGAGAAGAACCCGGAGAGCGGCGGGATGCCGACGAGCGCGAGGCTGCCGATCAGCATCGCCCACCAGGTCTTCGGCATCAGCTTGCGAAGCCCGCCCATCTTGCGGATGTCCTGCTCGCCGCCGAGCGCGTGGATGACGACGCCGGCGCCGAGGAACAGCAGCGCCTTGAAGAACGCGTGCGTCATCAGGTGGAACATCGCCGCCGAGTACGCGCCAATGCCCGCGCCGAGGAACATGTAGCCGATCTGCGACATCGTCGAGTACGCGATCACCCGCTTGATGTCGGTCTGGACGAGGGCGATCAGCCCCGCCATCACGAGCGTCGCGGTGCCGAGGCCGGCGGCGACCTGCTGGACGTGGTGCGCGGCCTCGAAGATCACGTGCGTGCGGACGATCAGGTAGACGCCCGCGGTGACCATCGTCGCGGCGTGGATCAACGCGCTGACGGGCGTGGGGCCCTCCATCGCGTCGGGGAGCCACGTCTGGAGCGGCAGCTGTGCGGACTTCGCGACCGCGCCGCCGAGGAGGCCGAGCGCGACCAGCGTCGTCACCGTGGACGACAGGCCGGGTGCCCCCAGTGCGCTGAACTCGAGCGACCCGGTCTTCTGGATCAGCAGGAAGAGCCCGAGCGCCATCGTCGCGTCGCCGAACGCGTTCATGATGAACGCCTTCTTGGCTGCGGCCACCGCAGAGGGCCGCTCGTGGTGGAAGCCGATCAGCAGGTAGCTCGAGAGCCCGACGAGACCCCAGCCGACGAGCAGCAGCAGCAGATTGCCGCCCTGGACCAGCATCAGCATCGACCAGACGAACAGCGACATGTACGCGAAGTACCGGCGCTCTTCGTCGTCCCCGTCCATGTAGCCGAGCGAGTAGCCGACGATCAGCGACCCGACGCCGGTGACGATCAGCATCATCATCATCGAGAGCGGGTCGGTGAGGATCGACAGGCCGACCTTGAAGTTCCCGGCGACGAGCCAGTTCCACGCGGTCGAGGTCTCGGCCCGGTCTTCCGGCGCCCGCGACTGCATCTCGACGAACGCGACGACGGCGGCGGCGAACGCGCCCGCCGACGTCAGCGTCGAGATCCAGCCCGCCGCCCGGCGCGAGATGCCGGTGCCGAGCAGCGTGATCAGCACCGCGCCGAGCAGCGGCAGGAAGAGGCAGATCCAGGCGGCCTGGGTCATCCGCGCAGCGTCCGGAACTTGTCCACGTCGAGGTCGAGGTGCTTCCGTGCGATCGCGACGATCAGTCCGAGCCCGACGACGACCTCGGAGGCGGCGACCGCCATCACGGTCAGCGCGAAGATCTGGCCGTCGCCGCTGGCGAAGTGCCGCGAGAACGCGATCAGGGCGAGGTTCGCCCCGTTCAGCATGATCTCGAGGGAGAGGAGCACGATCAGCGGCGAGCGCCTGATCAGCACGCCGAGCGCGCCCGTGCAGAAGAGGAACGCGGCGACGATCAGGTAGCCGGCGATGTCAGGCCCGAGCATCGTCAGCCTTCTCTTCGAGGGCGCGCGAGTGGGAGCCGAGGATGACGCCGCCGACCGCGGCGACGAGCAGCACGACCGACGTGATCTCGAACGCGAGCAGGTGGTCGGTGAGGAACAGCTCCCCGATCTGGGCCGGGCTGCCGAACGACGAGGTGATCTCGCTCGAGGTGGAGAGGTGGCCGCCGGCCTTGTCGGCGATCACGAACACGATCTCGACGAGCAGGGCGGCGCACGCGACGATCGCGGCGCCCGCCTGCACCGTCGGTCCGCCTGCCCAGGGCGCATCGGCGCGCCCTCCGAGGTAGGCGATCACGAAGAGGAACATGACCATCACCGCGCCGGCGTAGACGAGCACCTGCGCCGCGGCGACGAACTCGGCGGAGAGCAGCAGGTAGAGCACCGCGAGCGACCCGAGGTTCCCGATCAGCGCGAGCGCCGAGTAGAACGGGTTCGAGAAGGAGATGACGGCGACGCCGGACCCGAGGCACGCCACGGCGGCGGCGATCCACACGACCCACACGAGCCCGTTCTGAGCGGAGGCGAGGATCACGAGTGCGTCTTGTAGTAGGGGATGGGCGTGTCGAACTCGTCCGGGTCCTGGATCGGCACGCGCTTGATCGGCTCCGCGAGGAGCATGTCCTTCGTGTAGATCATGTCGTCGCGGGAGTACTCGGCCAGCTCGAACTCGTTGCCGAGCGTGATCGCGTCGAACGGGCACGCCAGCTCGCAGTAGCCGCAGAAGATGCAGCGCGACATGTTGATCTCGTAGATCCGCGCGTAGCGCTCGCCGGCGGAGACGCGGTTGTCCGGCGCGTTCTCGGCTGCGACGACGCGGATGCAGTCGGCCGGGCAGGCCGCGGCGCACAGGGAGCAGCCAACGCACTTCTCGAGGCCGTTCGCGTGCGTGTGCAGGCGGTGGCGGCCGCGGAAGCGCGGGTAGAGCGGCCGCTTGTACTCCGGGTACTGCTGCGTGATCGGCTTCTTGAAGAGCTGGCCGAACGTGACCGCGAATCCCTTGAGTGAGTCGATCGGCTGCGGCATCAGAAGATCGTCACGAAGAGGGCCGTGACGACGGCGTTGACGGTGGCGATGGGCAGGAGCACCTTCCAGCCGAACCGCATCAACTGGTCGTAGCGGAGGCGCGGGAGGGTCGCGCGCAGCCAGATGAAGATGCCGATCGCGGCGAGCAGCTTGAGGAAGAACCAGAGCGGCCCGAGCGGCGCCCACGGGCCCTCCCAGCCGCCGAAGTAGAGAACCACGGTCAGCGACGAGAGGACGATCACGTTCGCGTACTCGGCCATCTGGAAGAGCCCCCAGCGCATGCCGGAGTACTCCGTGGAGTAGCCGCCGACGAGCTCGGTGTCGGCCTCGGGCAGGTCGAACGGCGGACGGTTCGTCTCCGCGATCCCCGCGATGAAGAAGCAGACGAGTCCGACGAACTGCGGCGCTGCGTACCACCAGTCCGCGACCTGCGCGTCGACGATCTTGGAGAGCGACAGCGTGTGCGCCATCAGGACGACGCCGAGCACGGAGAGCGCGAGTGAGACCTCGTACGAGACCATCTGTGCGCACGTCCGCATCGAGCCGAGCAGCGAGTACTTCGACTCGGACGCCCAGCCGCCGATGATGAACCCGTAGATCCCGAGCGACCCGAGCGCGAAGATCAGGATCAGCGAGATCGGCAGGTCGGCCACCTCGCCGTTCACGTGGTAGTGCCAGATCTGCCAGCCCTCGCCCCACGGGAGCACCGAGAACGCGCACAGCGCCGTGAACGCCGCGAACGCGGGGGCCATGATGTAGAGGAAGTCGATCGCCGCGGCCGGCGCGAACGCCTCCTTGCGGATCATCTTGATCAGATCGGCAAAGGGCTGGAGCGCGCCGCCCGGGCCGGCGCGGTTCGGGCCGAGGCGCCGCTGCATCCGGGCGAGCAGCTTGCGCTCACCGAGGGTCAGGAACGCGACCGAGATCAACAGGACGTTGATCATGATCACCGCCTTGATCGCGCCGATCCACCAGGGCTCGCTCACGCCTTGCTCACCTCCACGGCCTGGTCGAGCTCGCGGACGTGTTCCTCGGGTGCGCGGACGGCGCCCTGGACGAGGTGGCGATTGACGCGGGCGCGCATCGGCACCGACGTCCCGTTCGAGCGGACGACGACCTGCTCGCCGGTCGAGATGTTCCGGATCTCCGCGTCGTGCGGCGACAGCTCGATCTCGGCGTCGGGGCGCTGGAACTGGAGCTGCTCGACCCGCTCGACGACCGGGCCGGAGAAGAGGGCGGTGTAGCGGACGAGCTTGAGCGGCCCCCCGTGGGCGGTCGCGGGCTTCGGCGCCGCCGGTGCCTGCACCGGGCCTGCGGCGGTGCGCTCCGGGACCGCACCGTCGGCCTCCGCCCGCGCGTGCGGGTCGATCGTCACGCCGAAGCGCTCGCCCAGCTTGGCCAGCCACGCGACCTCGTCGGGGGCGGGCGGGATCACGGTGCGGCGGACGCGCTGCCGGCGGCCCTCGAGGTTGACCATCGTCCCGTCGCGCTCGAGGTAGCTCGTCGCGGGGAAGACGAGGTCGGCGAGCTCGCGGACGCCGCCGGCGAACATCGCGACGGCGATGACCGCGTCGGCCTGGGCGGCCAGCTCGCGGACGCGCGGGTCGGCGGCTGCGTCGTCGCCCGAGATGAGGAGCGTCCCGATCTTCTCCGGGCGCTGCGGCTCGCCCTCGCCCCACGCTTCCGCAACTGCGCGGCCGTTGGGCGTGGCGGGGAGGTAGAAGGCGGAGGCGGCGCCGAGCTCGCCCGCGAGCGCGGCGACGACCTCGCCGCCCGCGCCGCGGGGGCCCGACCAGATCAGCACTGCGCCCTTCACCTGGTCGCCGAGGGCGCGCACGGCCTCGATCTCGCCGCCGGGGGCGGTCGGATGCGTCCCGGCCGCGCCGACGGTGAGGATCTCGGCGCCGTTCCGGCGGGCCGTCTTGATCCACAGGGCGACGACGGGCGCGCGCGACTCGACCGGCTCGTCGCCGACCACGATCACGCGCTCGGCCTTGCCGATCGAGGAGAGCGGCGCACGGTACGCGTCGAGCGCAGTCGAGGCGCGCTCGGGCAGGACGACGGCGTCGGAGCCGAGCCCCTCGCGGACGAGCTTCGACAGGGCCTCCGCGATCTCGACCGTCTCACTGCCGGACATCGCGAGCAGGACCGGGCCCTTGCGGAGGAGCGCCTCGGCCTGGTCGAGCGCATCGTCCCAGGAGAGCTCCTCGAGGCGCCGCTTGCCGACGCGCCGTGCCGGGTCCTTCAGCCGGTCGTCCGCATAGAGGTGCGTGAACCCGAAGCGGCCCTTGTCGCAGAGCCAGCCTTCGTCGATCTCGGGGTGGTTGCGGGAGAGGATGCGCTTGACCTTGCCCTCGCGGGTCGTCGCGGTGATGTTGCAGCCGACCGGGCAGAGGCCGCAGACCGACGGGACGTTCTGGATCTCCCAGGGCCGCGCCTCGAAGCGGTACTGCGTCGAGGTCAGCGCGCCGACCGGGCACAGCTCGATCACGTTGCCGGAGAACGGCGCGCGGTACGGCTCGTCCTCGAAGGTCGCGATGTAGGAGGACGCGCCGCGCTCGCGGGCGACCAGCTGGCCGTCCTCGGCCACGCCCTCCGAGAAGCGCGTGCAGCGGTAGCAGAGGATGCAGCGCTCGCGGTCGAGTGCGATCGCCGGCGAGATGGGGATCGGCTTCTCCATCGTCCGCTTCGGGAAGGTCATCCGCGTGTTGCCGGGGCCGTAGCGGAATGTCAGATCCTGCAGCGGGCACTCGCCGCCCTTGTCGCAGACCGGGCAGTCGAGCGGGTGGTTGACGAGGATGAACTCGAGCGTCGCGTCCTGCGCCTCGGCGGCCATCGCGGAGGTTGCAGCGGTCTTGATCACCATGCCGTCGGCGGCGGTCAGCGTGCAGGCGGCCTGCGGCTTCGGAGGGCCGGGCGCGACCTCGCAGAGGCACATGCGGCAGGCGCCGACCGGCGGCCCGAGCCGCGGCTCGTAACAGAAGACGGGGATTTCGACGCCCGCGTACAGCGCCGCTTCGACGAGCCCGATCCCCTTCGGCACCTGGATCTCGATGCCGTCGACCGTGATCGTGACGAGCTCGGGCTGCTGTCCGTTCGAGCTCATTGCGCCCTTTCGGTGTCAGACACCAAAGTTGTCAAGCCTGCGGCGTGTCGAAAGTGCAATGACTGCTCCACAGACCGTTCTGGACACGTCATGCGTGCACCATGGGAAGCGGGTTTTCGACGAGCGCATGCGCGTGGTGCTGCATCGACGGCGCGAGGATCCCGTCGAGCGACGAGGAGTCGCCGTACGGGCAGCGGCCCTGCTCGATGTGGGCGACGAACTCGTCGCGCCACTTCGTGATGTACGACGAGACCGGGTAGACGGCGAACTCGCCGAGGGCGCAGAGCACCTTGCCGAGGATGTTCTTGCCGATCGACTCGAGCAGCTCGAGATCGTGCATCTCGCCGTCGCCGTTCTCGATCTTCTCGAGGATCTGCACCATCCAGCGCGTCCCCTCGCGGCACGGCGTGCACTTGCCGCACGACTCGTGCATGTAGAACTGCGTGCTGCGCAGGGCGAGCTGCACCATGCAGCAGCGGTCGTCGACGACGATCAGCGACGCGGCGCCGAAGAACGTCTTCAGCTCGGCGAGGGAGTCGTAGTCGAGCGCGACGTCGATCTGGTCGGGCGAGAGCGCCGGCACGGACGAGCCGCCCGGGATCACGCACTTCAGCTTCCGGCCGCCGGCGACGCCGCCCGCGTGCACCTCGATCAGCTCGCGCATCGGCGTGCCCAGCTCAAGCTCGTAGTTGCCGGGCTTCTCGACGTTGCCCGAGATGGAGAAGATCGCCGTGCCGGGCGCGCTCTCGACGCCGGTCTTCGCGAACTCCGCGGCGCCCATCGCAAGGACGATCGGCAGCGTCGCGATCGTGCAGACGTTGTTCACCTGGGTCGGGGCGTTGTAGAGGCCCTGCACCGGCGGGAACGGCGGGCGCGGGCGCGGCTGGCCGCGGCGGCCCTCCAGCGCATCCAGCAGCGCCGTCTCCTCGCCGCAGATGTACGCGCCGGCGCCGCGGTGGACGACGATCTTCACGTCGCCGAACAGACCCGCGGCCTCGGCCTCCTCGACCGCCGCCTGCACGGTCTCGTACTCCGCGAGGTACTCGCCCCGCACGAAGATGTAGACGTCCTTCGACTCGATCGCGTGCGCGGCGATCAGGCAGCCCTCGATCAGCCGGTGCGGGACGGTGTCCATCACCTGGCGGTCCTTGAACGCGCCCGGCTCGGACTCGTCGGCGTTGACGACGACGTACTTCGGCTTCGGGGAGTCGCGCTTGATCAGCGACGCCTTGGTGCCGATCGGGAAGCCGGCGCCGCCGCGGCCGCGCAGCTTCGCCTCCTTGAACACCTCGATCAGCTCCTCGGGCGCCATCGCGCGCGCCTTCTCGACCGCCTGGTACCCGCCGACGGCCCGGTACTCCTCGAGCTTCGTCAGGTCGCGCCCGTCCGCGTCCTTCAGCAGTGAGCTAAGCAGTCCCACGGATCTCCTCGATCAGCGCCTGGGCCTGGCCAGGGTCGAAGTTGTGCCGGTAGCGGGAGTCGACCGCGACGACCGGCGCGTAGCCGCAGCCGCCGAGGCACTCGACCGCGCGGAAGGTGATCTCGCCGTCCTCGGTGGTCTCGCCCGCCTTGATCCCGAGCGCCTGCTCGAAGGCGTCGACGACGCGCTGCGCGCCGACGAGGGCGCACGAGAGGTTCGTGCAGACCTCGACCATGTGCTTGCCCACCGGCTCGAGGTGGAACATGTCGTAGAAGCTCGCGACCGCCTGGCAGTACGCCGGCGTCAGCTCGAGCACCTCCGCCACCTCGCGCAGCGCCTCGGGCGGCAGCCAGCCGTGCTCCTCCTGCGCGAAGCGGAGCGCAGGGAGGGTCAGCGACCGGTTGTCGGGGTAGCGGTGGCGGATCGCGTCCACCTTCGTGGCCAGGTCGCGGGAGTACGCCGGCATTACCGGTCTACCTCGCCCATGACGGTGTCGAGCGAGCCGACGATCGCGATCATGTCCGCGACGAGCGCGCCCTTCACGCAGGCCGCAGTCGCCTCGAGCGCGACGAAGGACGGCGCGCGGAACTTGACGCGCCACGGCTTCGGCCCGCCGTCCGAGACGAGGTAGCAGGCGAACTCGCCGCGCGGCGACTCGACGGCGACGTAGACCTCGCCCTCGGGGACCCGGTAGCCCTCGGTGACGATCTTGAAGTGGTGGATGAGCGACTCCATCGAGGTGTGGAGCTCCTCGCGCGGCGGCAGGACGACCTTGCGGTCGTCGGCGATCCACGCGCCGCCGGGCATGCCCTCGAGGCACTGGTCGATGATCTTCACCGACTCGCGCATCTCGTCGATGCGGATCCGGTAGCGGTCGTAGACGTCGCCCTCGTAGTAGACCGGCACGTCGAAGTCGAGCTCCGGGTAGGCGAGGTACGGCTCGTCGCGGCGGAGGTCCCAGTCGACGCCCGACGCGCGCAGCACCGGGCCGGACTGCCCGAGCGCGATCGCGTCGTCGGCGGAGAGGAGCCCGAGCCCGCGCGTCCGCTCCAGCCAGATCTTCTGGTTCGTCAGGAGCGTCTCGTACATGTCGATGTAGCCGGAGAACTCCTTGGTGAACTTCTTGGTCTCGGTGAAGAAGCCGCGCGGGACGTCCTCGGCAAGGCCGCCGGCCTGGAAGTACCTCGTGTGCATGCGCGTCCCGCCGACGAGCTCGAAGAGGTCGAGCACCAGGTCGCGCGCGTTGAAGCAGTACCAGAGCAGTCCGATCGCGCCGATCTCGAGCGCGCCCGTGCCGAGCCAGATCAGGTGCGAGTGGATCCGGTTCAGCTCGAGCAGGCAGGTGCGCATCCACGTCGCCTTCGGCGGCACCTCGATCGCGAGCAGCTTCTCGACCGCGGCGACGTACGCGTACTCGTTCGCCTGGAAGGCGAGATAGTCCATCCGCGGCGCGTAGGTGACCGCCTTCCAGAAGCTCTTCTGCTCCATGTTCTTCTCGAAGCCGGTGTGCAGGTAGCCGATCACCGCCTCGAGCCCGACGACGTCCTCGCCGTGCAGGTCGCAGATCAGGCGGAGCACGCCGTGCGTGGACGGGTGGTTCGGGCCGAAGTTGACCTGGAGGATGTCCTCGGTGCCCGGCTCCGGCTTCAGGATCGTCGGGACGGGCGACGGGATCTTCGTGCCGTGGTAGATCGCGGGCCTGTCGGGCGCGACGGCCATTACTCCGCCTCCGAGAACCGGACGGGCTCGCCGCCGATCGGGTAGTCCTTGCGGAGGGGGTGGCCCTCCCAGTCGTCCGGCATCAGGATCCGCGTCAGGTTCGGGTGGCCCTCGATGCGGATGCCCATCATGTCGAAGGCCTCCCGCTCGTGCCAGTCGGCCGTCGGCCACACGCCGATCACGCTGTCGATGGGCTCGTCCTCGTCGAGCCAGGCCTGCACCCTCACACGCGGAGCCCCGCGCTCGAGCCGCAGCAGGTGGTAGTTCATCGCAAAGCGCTTCGGCTTCTGCGAGGGCTTGCGCTGCAGGCCCTGCGAGCCTGGGGAGTTGAGGTCGCGTCCCCAGGCCGTGCCGATGTACCCGGCGACGGGGCGCTCGTTCCAGCCGAGGTAGTCGGTCGGCGTGATGTCGGCCAGGAAGCGGAAGCCCTCCTCGTCGCGGAGGTAGGTGCACGCCTCGACGAGGCGGGCAGGGTCGACGACGAGCGTCGTCTCTCCGTGCTTCTCGACCGTCTCGACGAGCCCCGGCACTCCCTCGTAGCTCAAGAAGCGACGCCCCGGATCTCGTACGCCGGCGGCACACCCGCCAGCACCTTCTCGTGAAGCCGGACGATCCCCTCCATCAGCCCCTCGGGCCGCGGCGGGCAGCCGGGCACGTGGACGTCGACCGGAACGATCTTGTCGACGCCCTGGAGGATCGTGTAGTTGTTGAACATCCCGCCCGAGCTCGCACAGGCGCCCATCGCGATCACCCACTTCGGCTCGAGCATCTGGTCGTAGATCTGGCGGAGCGGCGCAGCCATCTTGTGCGCGACGCGCCCCGAGACGATCAGCAGGTCGGCCTGGCGCGGCGACGCGCGGAACGCCTCCATGCCGAAGCGCGCGATGTCGTAGCGCGAGTCGACGATCGCGATCATCTCCATCGCGCAACACGAGAGCCCGAACTGGTCGGGCCACATCGACTTCGTCTGCGACCAGGCGACCGCCTTCGCAAGCGTGGTCAGCCCCAGCTTCGACTCGAGGTCGGCGGCGGAGAGCTCCTCCTCGAACACGCTCGGGCCCTTGGTCGGCCACAGGAGCCGCTCCGACTGCAGGCCGTAGTCGCGGAGCCGCTTCACCGCCATTCCAGGGCTCCCTTCTTCCAGATGTAGACGTACGCGACCGCCAGGATCGCGACGAAGAAGAGGAGCTCGAAGAAGGCGAACCAGCCGAGCGCGTTCAGCTCGACGGCGAGCGGATAGAGAAAGACGATCTCGATGTCGAAGACGATGAAGAGCATCGCCGTCAGGTAGAAGCTGATCGTGAAGCGCTGCTGCGCCGGCGGGCCGGTCGAGACGCCTGACTCGAACGGGATCGTCCGCTGCTTCGTCCGCGCCTTCGGCCGCGTCGCGAACAGGAACGAGAAGCCGACCATCGACAGCGGGATCGCGAACGCGAGCAGCCCGTAGATCAGGAACGGCAACCAGCTGTCGAGCACCCGCGACTCCTCCTCTTGACGCCTAAGCGGAGTGGACCCTACCAACTCCAGGAGGTCGCACGAAGGCAGGCGAAAACGCCGCAACCAAGCTAGGTCGCGGTGTTACAAAGTCCTCGTCTTCGGCGCTGCTCGTGGCCCGGAAGCCGCTTGCTACCATGGATCCCGTGGCGACGATCGAAGAGCCTACGACCCTGATCGGACTGACCGAGCGCGCGGCCGAGAAGATCCGCGAACTGCAGGCCGACGAGCCCGCAGGCGACGCCGGCGTCCTCCGCGTTGCGGTGCAGGGCGGCGGGTGCTCGGGCTTCGAGTACGCGCTCGGCTTCGACCGCGGCCCCCAGGAGGGCGACCACGAGCTCGAGATGCACGGCGTCAAGGTCGTCGTCGACCCGTTCAGCGCGCCGTATCTCCAGGGTGCGTCGATCGACTTCCTCGACGGCCTCCAGGAGTCGGGGTTCAAGATCGACAACCCGAACGTTTCCTCCGCCTGCGGCTGCGGCCACTCGTTCCAGGTGGACGAGGACACGCCGCCGGAAGCGGTCGGCGGCTGCGGCTCGGGCTGCGGCCACCAGCACTGACCAGCGCCGCTCGACGCCCGCACTAGGATCGCGTCATGGCACTTCGCGCGGCAGTCGTCGGCTCCGGGCCGGCCGGGTTCTATGCGGCCGGGCACCTGCTCGACGCGGGCGACGACGTCCAGGTCGACATGATCGAGCGGCTGCCGACGCCCTGGGGCCTCGTCCGGCTCGGCGTCGCGCCCGACCATCCGAAGATCAAGGCGGTCTCGAAGGCCTTCGAGAAGATCGCCGCCCAGCCGGGCTTCCGCTTCGTCGGGAACGTCGAGGTCGGCCGCGACCTGACCCACGAGGAGCTGTCGCAGCTCTACGACGCGGTCGTCTACGCGACCGGCGCGCAGACCGACCGGCACATGGGCATCCCCGGCGAAGACCTGCCCGGCTCGTGGCCTGCCACGGAGTTCGTCGCCTGGTACAACGGCCACCCCGACTTCCAGGAGCTCGAGTTCGAACTCTCGGGCGAACGGGCGGTCGTCGTCGGCGCCGGCAACGTTGCGATCGACGTCGTCCGCATGCTCGCGCTCGCGCCCGAGGAGATCGAGCCCACCGACACCACCGACGCGGCAATCGCCGCGATCCTCGGCTCCGGCCTGAAGGAGATCGTCCTGCTCGCCCGCCGCGGGCCGGCACAGGCAGCGTTCACGACGCCCGAGCTGAAGGAGCTCGGCGAGCTCGCAGACGCCGACGTGATCGTCGACCCCTCCGACCTGGAGCTCGACCCCGCCAGCGAGGCGGCGCTCGAGACCGACACGAACGCGCGCCGGAACGTCGAGGTGCTGCGTGAGTACGCCGCCCGCCCGCCTGCCGGGAAGAAGCGCCGCGTCGTGCTGCGCTTCTGCGTCTCGCCGGTGGCGATCCTCGGGGACGAGCGGGTCGAGGGCGTGGAGCTCGTGCGCAACCGCCTCGTCGCCGACGACGCGGGCCGCGTCTCGGCCGAGCCGACGGACGAGCACGAGACGATCGAGTGCGGGATCGTCTTTCGCAGCGTCGGGTACCTCGGCGTCGAGCTGCCCGGCGTCCCGTTCGAGGGCGGGAAGATCCCGAACGAGGGCGGCCGGGTCGACCCCGGGCTCTACTGCGCCGGCTGGATCAAGCGCGGCCCGAGCGGCGTGATCGGCACCAACAAGAAGGACGCGACGGAGACGGTCGACCTGCTGCTCGAGGACTGGCGCGCCGGGAAGCTCTCGCACGGAGACGGCACGATCGAAGAGCTGCTCGCCGCCCGCGGCGTCGAGGCCGTCACCTACGCCGGCTGGGAGGCGATCGACCTGCTGGAGCGGACTGCGGGCGAACCGCACGGGCGGCCACGGGTGAAGTTGACCAGTTGGGACGAGCTTCGGAAGGCGGCGCGCCCGTCGTAAACCAGTGCCAGGCACCTGCGGTGCCAGGCACGAGACTCGAAGCGACTCCCCCGTTCGAGGGACGGGCGCGTTCGACAGAACGCCGATTTCTCCTCTGCATGGACGAGATTCGGCTTCGCCAGGTGGAGTGCCTCAACTGCGGTCACCGCAGAGCCGTCCGCGAGGACGAGCGCCGTTCCGCCCTCGACGAGTGCCCGAAGTGCCACTACGTCGGCTGGGCCTCGAGCGCCGAGCTCTCCGAGCGGACGCGCCGCCTGCTGCGCGAGCGCCCGGTGCAGGGCCGGAAGCGCGCCGTGCACCTCCACGCGGTTCAGTAGTTGTGCCCGGGGCTAGACTCGCCCCATGGCTACCACCGAAGAATCTCAACAGCTCTGGGGCGGCGAGACCACCAAGGCGATCGGGAACTTCCCGGTCTCCGGTGAGCCGATCCCCGTCCCCGTCGCGCGCTGGCTCGGGCGCATCAAGGCTGCCGCCGCGCGCGTGAACGCGGAGCTCGGCCTCCTCGACCAGGACAAGGCCGACCGCATCGCCGCCGCGGGCGACCGCATCGCCTCCGGCGAGCTCGACGACCAGTTCCCGATCGACGTCTTCCAGACGGGCTCCGGCACGTCCTCGAACATGAACGCGAACGAGGTGATCGCCACGCTCGCGGGCGAGGGCGTCCACGCCAACGACGACGTGAACATGGGGCAGTCGTCCAACGACGTCTTCCCGTCGGCCGTCCATCTCGCCGCGCTCGGTGAGCTGACGAACGACCTGCTGCCCGCCCTGCGGCAGCTGGCGGACTCCCTCGGCAAGAAGGCAGTCGAGTTCGACGACGTGGTCAAGTCCGGCCGCACCCACTGGATGGATGCGGTTCCCGTCACGCTCGGCCAGGAGTTCGGCGGCTACGCCGCGCAGGTCCGCGAGGGCGTGGCGCGCGTCGAGTCGACGCTCGAGCGCGTCGGCAAGATCCCGCTCGGCGGCACCGCGGTCGGCACCGGCATGAACACGCACGCCGAGTTCGCTTCGCGCGTGCGCGAGAAGCTGAGCGCCGACACCGGCCTCACCATTTCGCCGCCCGCCGACCCGTTCGAGGCGCAGGCCGCCCGCGACGCGCTCGTCGAGGCGAGCGGGGCGCTGAAGACCGTCGCCGTCTCACTGACGAAGATCGCGAACGACCTGCGCTTCATGGGCTCGGGCCCGCGCGCCGGCCTGGCCGAGATCTACCTGCCCGAGCTCCAGAAGGGCAGCTCGATCATGCCGGGCAAGGTCAACCCGGTCATCCCCGAGGTCGTCACGCAGGTCGCCGCGCAGGTGATCGGCAACGACGCGGCGATCGCGATCGGCGGCATGCAGGGGCACTTCGAGCTGAACGTCTTCGTCCCGCTGATCGCGCGGAACCTCCTCGACTCGATCAAGCTCCTCGCCAGCGCGTCCCGCCTCCTGGCGGAGAAGTGCGTGGACGGGATCGAGGCGAACCGCGAGCAGAACGAGCGCTACGCCGAGCTGACCCTCTCGGCCGCGACGGCGCTCAACCCGTACATCGGCTACGACAAGGCCGCCGAGATCGTCAAGGAGGCGGCGTCCTCGGGGCGATCCCTCCGCGAGGTCGCGCGCGAGGCAGGCGTCGAGGAGTCGGTGCTCGACGAGGCGCTCGACTACCGGAAGATGGCCAAGCCGCACGGCTAAGCTCACCTCTTTCTCACGAGGAAAGGGGAGGGAGTGACCAAGCGAGGACTCGGCGTCATCGCCGCGATCGGCGCGCTTGCGCTCGTCTGGCCGGCGGCATCGCTCGCCGGCCGGCATGCCGCGATCTCCGGGACGACGTCCGACACCTACGAGGTCGGCCCGTACGTCGGGGCACTGCCGATCTCCGGATCCGAGGCGCCGAGCCGCGAGACGCGCCTACGGGAGTACAGGACGACCCGGAGCGGCGCAGTCGGCGAGGTGCGGAAGTGGATCGCGCTCGATGACGCCAAGGGGCGGTACTACCTCAAGGATTTCACCTTGCGTGTCGTCGGCACGCACGGGGACGTCTGGGTGGCGAACGACATCAACTTCCCGGCCGGCGACTGCCGCAACGACGGCGCCCGCAACCTGCTCAGCGACACGCAGCTGACGGGCCTGCTCGCGGAGTTCGACAACAACATGTTCCCCAAGGAGTCGGCGGCCTTCAGCGTTCCGCCGGACCGTGACGGGACGAACAACGCGATCGGCACGGACTCGTCGGGGCCCGGCAACAAGCTCGCCATCCTCGTCGACAACATCCGCGACGACAACTACTACGACACCGACAACGCGTCGTCGCTCTCGTACATCGCGGGCTTCTTCTCCCCGACCCTGAACGAGGCGCTCGACCGGAACGTCATGACGATCGACGCGTACGACTGGCTGCACCGCACGGGCGCGACCCCGCCTGACAACCCGGTGCCCGGCGACAACTGCAAGAGCGCCCCGGCGCGGCCCCGTCTGTACGAGGGCACCTTCGCGCACGAGTACCAGCACCTGCTCGAGTACTACCAGGATCCGGACGAGGTCAACTGGATCAACGAGGGTCTGTCGGACTGGGCTCAGACCTTGACCGGGTACGTGCACACGGACGTCCCGATCACGAAGACCGGGTTCGACTCGCACATCCAGTGCTTCCTCGGGTGGCTCGGCACGCAGACTCCCGCCAACCCGAACCCGAGAGACGGCGGCCCGGAGAACTCGCTCACCCGGTGGAGCGACCAGGGCGACGGCCACATCCTCTGCGATTACGGTGCCGCCTACTCGATGATGGAGTTCCTCGCCGGCCGCTACGGCACCGGCTTCATGTCGGCCCTGCACAAGGCCGACGCCAATGGGCTCGCCGGCCTCCAGCAGGTGCTCACGGCGGCGGGCAAGAAGGTGTCGGCCCAGAGCGTCGTCCACGACTGGGCGCTGATGGCCGCGCTCGACGGCCTCATCGACAAGGGCGCAAAGGTGGACGGGGCAGACGCGAAGAACCTGACGACGCCGACGCTCCACGCCACCATCAACTGGGACGTGCCGGACGCGTACTCGAGCCCCGGCGCCCCCTCGAACGGCGGCGACTTCGTGCGCCTCCGGGATGCGTCGAGCCGCTACCTGACCGGCAAGAAGATCACGTCGCTCTCCTTCCAGGGAGCGCAGACCCTGCCGCCGACCCCGGTGGCGTGGACCGTCGACCCGAATCCGCCCGGTCACGCCGGTGATCCGGCGCTCGCGTCGGGTGCCGACAACCTCCGCGACGAGGCGATCGTCCGGCAGGTCTCGGTCCCGAGCGGAGCCGCCGCCACGCTGACGTTCGACGCGTTCTGGAACGAGGAGCAGGGCTGGGACTACGGCTTCGCCCAGATCTCGACGGACGGAGGCGCGTCCTACCACAGCCTCGCGTGCACCGATACGACGACCGCGAGCGATCCCGACGCTCTGCCGACCGCCAAGCAGAACCTGCCGGGCTTCACGGGGTTCTCGGCCGGCTGGCGCCCGCAGACCTGCAGCCTGGCCGCGTTCGCCGGCCAGTCGGTGCTGCTCGCCTTCCGGGCATTCAACGACCCGGCGACCCTCGGGACGGACGAGGACACGCCCCCCGGGTTCTGGGTCGACAACGTCAAGGTCGGGACGACGGTGGTGAGCGACGGCGCGACCCTGGACGGCTGGAAGTCGCCGACCCAGGTGAAGCCGATCCCCGTGGCCGGGTTCACCGTCTACGTGCTCAGCATCAAGAGCGGGAAGCAGGTTCAGATCACCGTCCGGCAGCTGAAGCTGACGAGCACCTTCGCGCTGAAGTCGCCGGCCAAGGTCGACCAGTACGTGAAGAAGGACGCAGGCTTCGTCGCGGCGATCGTCATGTACGACGATCCCACCGAGACGAGCACCCAGTACGCGCCGTACACGCTGAAGGTGAACGGCGTCACGCAGCCCGGCGGCGAGTAGCCCCCGGGACGAAGGAACGACGGAACGGGCCGCCTGGGGGCGGCCCGTTCTGTTTCCATCCCCGCATGCGCTGCGCGTGGGCTCCGGAGGACGACCCGCTCTACCTCGCCTACCACGACGAGGAGTGGGGCGTGCCGTCCCGTGACCCGCGGCACCTGTTCGAGATGCTCGTCCTGGAGGCGGCTCAGGCCGGCCTTTCGTGGCGCACGATCCTGCACAAGCGCGAGGGCTACCGCCGCGCGTTCGCCGGGTTCAACCCGGAGAAGGTCGCGCGGCTCGACGCCGAGAAGCTGCTCCTCGACCCCGGCATCGTCCGGAACCGGCTGAAGGTCGAGTCGGCGATCGCCAACGCGCGCGCCTGGCTCGACGAGGACGACCCCGTCGAGCTGCTCTGGTCGTTCGTCGACGGCGCGCCGCGCGTGAACCGGTTCCGCACGCTCGGGGAGCTGCCGGCGCAGACCGAGGAGTCTGCGGCGATGTCCAAGGAGCTCAAGCGCCGCGGCTTCCGGTTCGTCGGGCCGACGGTCTGCTACTCGCTGATGCAGGCGTGCGGGCTCGTCAACGACCACGTCACGGGCTGCTTCCGGTACGGCGAGATCTGACCGGATCCGCGGCGGCGTCGGCTCTCGCATCGTCCTCGTCCGCAGTTCCGTCGATTGCCGGTTACACTTCGCCCGCTTCCGGAGGGTCTGGAGCGTTCGAACACACCAAAGGGGGAACATGCGGAGATTTCGTGGCCGCCGTGCTGCCGTCTCGGCAGTCGGCGTCGTAGCGGTTCTCGCCCTCGCGGCCGCACTCGGTGCGCGAATCGGGACCGCCCACATCGGGGCAGGTAGCCCACACGCGGTGAAGGAGCTCCAACGCGGCTCGCAGGGAGAGGCGCGCGGCGGCGCCGGTGCCGAGTCCGCCGAGGAGATGGCGGCGCAGCAGCAGTTCAACGACGCGCGGATCGCACCGGGCAACGTCGCGCCGGGCGGCTATTCGGCCGCCTACACCGACCTGCAGAACCTCACGGTCGCCGGCACGTCGTGGGCGGAGCTGACGAACCGTCAGTACGACGCCGACGATCCCGACTACCGGGACTACTACTCGAACTCGAGCGGCGGCTCCGGCCTCGTCACGGGTCGCATCACCGGTCTCACCGCCGACGGCTCAGGCCACGTCTACGCCGCAGGAGCGGACGGCGGCGTCTGGCGCTCGTCGACCGGCGGCGGCAACTGGACGCCGATCGCCGACACGCTTCCGTCGCTCTCGTCCGGCGACCTCCAGCTCGACCCGAGCGACGGCTCGCTCTGGTACGCGACCGGAGAGGCGAACACCGGCGGCACGACCTACGTCGGCACCGGCGTCTATCGCATCACCAACCCGGCGACGGGCGCGTTCACGCCGTCCTCGCGGGTCGGAGACACGGAGCTCGAGTCGACGACGATCAACGCGGTGCGCTTCGCGCCGAGCCGTGTGTGGATCGCGACGCTCCGCGGGATCTGGTGGCACGCACGTGGGACGAACGCGGGCGCCTGGAAGCAGGCCTTCGCGCCGAACCCGAGCTACCTGCCCGGCGGCGCGAACGCGTCCGATCCGAACGCGCCCTACAAGAACATCGTCAACGACCTCGCCGTCGACCCGAAGAACGCGAACCATCTCGTCGCCGCCGTGGGCTGGCGCTCCGGCGACGCGACGAACGGCTTCTCCGAGTCGACCGACAACGGGGCGACGTGGGTGCGGGTGAACCCGCAGGGCGGCGTCGACGCGACCGACATCGGCAATGCGTCGTTCGCGTGGTCGTCCGACGGCAAGAAGCTCTACCTGATGAACCAGTCGCCCCGGAAGATCAACTCCGGGAACGCGAACCAGCAGACCTACCTCGACGGCATCTACGTGTCGAGCAAGGGCGTCACGGGCCCGTGGAACCGGATCGCCACCTCGGGCAGCCTCGGCAGCACCTCGACGGGCTCTGCGCTCGCGAACACGCAAGGCCGCGGCTATAGCCCGGGCGTCCAGGCCTGGTACAACCAGTTCCTGCTCGTCGACCCGAACGACGCCAACCACGTCTTCGCGGGGCTCGAGGAGGTGTACGAGACCAAGGACGGCGGAAACCACTGGCTGACCGTCGGCCCGTACTGGAACTTCTACTTCTCGTGTTACGGGCCCGACGCGCTCTACCCGCCGGACGGCGGGCCCAACCGCTGCCCGCAGACAACCCACTCCGACCAGCACTCGGTCGCAGTCGGGACGTACCAGGGCAAGCAGTGGCTGTACGTCGGCAACGACGGCGGTGTGTTCCGGCGGCCGCTGAACGGCCAGGTGAACGCCAACAAGAACGCCACCGACTGGGAGAGCCTGAACGACGGCTCGATCGACGCCCTCCAGTACTACTCGGTTGGCGTCGGTGTGCTCCGCCCGGAGGATGCGGGCCGGCCGGACATCTCGAGCGGCGACAACGTCCTCGTCAGCGGCGGCCTCCAGGACAACGGCGGCTCACTCCTCCGTCCGGATGCCGAGAAGATGGTGTCCAACTTCGGCGGTGACGGCGGCGACGTGATCGTCGACCCGGCCGACGGGTGCAACATCGTGCAGGAGTACGTCTACCTCTCGCTCGAGGTGACGAAGACCTGCGCGAACCCGGGCCCGGGCCACCCGAACGCGTTCCTCGACCCGAGCGACGCGACGACGATCGACATCGCTCCGCCGGACGTGAACGCGCGCTTCATCGCGCCGGTCACGGCCAACAAGACGTACTCGCGCGAGTGGCTGGCCGGCGGGAACTCCCTCTGGGTGCAGAACAACGGGTTCGACATCACCTCGGGCAGCCAGTGGCAGCAGGCCTACACGTTCGGCTCGGCCGTGCGGGTGGCGACTGCGGTCGCGATGCGCGGCACGAACGCGATCGCGGCCTGGTGCGGCCCCTGCGGTGACGCAGGCTTCCAGCGCGGCCTCGTCGTCGGCACCAAGGGCGCGAGCGGCTGGTCGTTCCACGAGGTCGTGGGCCCCACCGACATGCAGGTGCCGAACCGCTATGTCGGTGGCGTCACCGTCGGTGCAGACGGGACGCTGTACGCCGTCTTCAACGGGTTCTCGCGGAAGTTCACGCAGGGCCCCGGCGCCGGTGTCGGCCACGTCTACCAGTCCACGAACGGCACGACCTGGACACAGGTCGGTACGAACTTCCCGGATGTCCCGGCGAACTCGATCGAGGTGCTCTCGAGCGGCTCGCTCGTGGTCGGGACGGATCTGGGCGTGCTCTACAAGAAGTCGACGTCGAGCACCTGGCAGAAGCTCGGCGGGAACTTCCCCACAACCGTCGCGATGATGGTCAAGCAGGGCCCCGACGGGAACGTCTACGCGGCGACGCACGGCCGCGGCATCTGGCGGATCCCGGTCGCTGGGCTGTAGCTGAAACGCGAAGGGGGGCCGTCCGTCACGGCCCCCCTTCGGAACTCGCGGGCGTCAGCCTGTGCGACGTGATGAGGCTGGCGGCCGTGAGCGACCCCTACGGCCTCCTCATCGGCAGAGGACTGCGGCCGCTTTAGGGCGCTGGGTCGGACGGGCCTTCGGAGTCCCGCTCGTAGTCGGCGGCGCCGCCGCCGAGCATGCCGCTCCCGGCCTGCACGTCGTCCAGGCGACCCTCGAAATCCTCGTTGTCGCGGTCGCGTTCGGCCTGGCTGTCGTCGCGCGCGTCCTCGGTCGCGGCCTCGACCGCGTCCTTGCTCCACCAGCTCGAGATCTTCGCCCAGAGGCTCATGTCAGTACGCTACTGCGCCGCGGCCCGTCTCGGCGGCGTGCCGCTGCTCGTCGGCCCGATAGCTGGAGCGGACGAGCGGCCCGGAGAAGACGGTGCCGAACCCCATCGCCTCGCCCTGCTCGCGGAACCAGCGGAACTCGTCCGGGTGCACCCATCGGTCGATCGCGGCGTGCTTTGCAGAAGGCTGGAGATACTGGCCGATCGTGACCACGTCGACGCCGTGCTCCCGCAGGTCGCGCAGCGTGTCGACGACCTCGTCGTTCGTCTCCCCCAGGCCGACGATGATCCCGCTCTTCGTCAGCACCGGATAGTCGGCCAGTTCCTTGGCCCGCTGCAGGAGCCAGAGAGCCCCGTCGTACGAGGCCTTGGCGCCGCGCATCCTGGCGTGCAGGCGCCGGACGGTCTCGATGTTGTGGTTGAAGACCTCGGGGCGCGCGGCGAGGACGGTGCGGAGCGCCTCCTCCTCGACCCCGAGGAAGTCCGGGGTGAGCACCTCGACGGACGCATCCGGGAGCTTGCGCTTCAGGGCACGGATCGTCGCGGCGTAGTGGCCGGCTCCGCGGTCGGGGACGTCGTCACGGTCGACCGAGGTGACGACGACGTGCTGGAGGCCCATCTGCGCGGCGGTCTGCGCGAGGCGCAGCGGCTCGAGCGGGTCGGGCGGAGACTCCGGCTTGCCGGAGTTGACGTAGCAGTAGCGGCACGCCCGCGTGCACGTCTCACCGAGGATCTGGAAGGTCGCCGTGCCCCGGCCCCAGCACTCGCCGATGTTCGGGCAATGCGCCTCCTCGCAGATCGTGTGCAGCTTCGCGCCGTGGATCAGCTTCTTGACGTCGAAGTAGCGCGAGTCGGCGCGCGGTGCGCGCACCTTCATCCATTCGGGGCGGCGGGGACGCTCGGCGACGGGGAGCGACGGCTCCATGCCGCCAGTCTAGGGAAGGAGGGCAAACGCGCGGACGTGCCGCGGTCGCACCACCGGGTGATCGCGACGTTGGATCACCGCCGCTTCTCGTCGTGCCTAGCGCGGGCCGGCTGCGATCGCGGCGTTGGCGAGGGCGATGAACTTCGCCTTCGCGGCGGTCTGCGGGAAGTCCTTGACCTGGAAGGTGTAGAGGACCCCCTTGTGCGTGAACCAGAACGTGTCGGGCGAGCAGGAGCCGCCGCAGCTGAAGGGGTGGAAGCTCGCGGGGTCACCGGTGGCGAGCGTCGCATTGGCCTTCTGCGGGAGCTTCGCGCCGCGCTGGCCGGAGAACGTCGCCACGAAGCACGCATTCGCTCCGTGGCAGCCGGGGGCGGCGTCGATCTCGAGGTCGTACGAGTTCTTCGTCCCTCCGGCGGTGGTGTACGCCTTCAACGGGTCGAGCAGCGGCAGCTGGCTCGGCACCAGGATCGGCACCGTCGTCTTGGCTCTCGTCGCGGCGATCTTCGGACCGAACGCCTTGAGGACGTTGACGTAATAGGGACCCGCTGCGAGAGCAGGTGCCGCGGCGAACGCGGCGAGGACGGCGATGAGGGCCAGGCGCTTCATCCGGTTGCGATCTTCGCAGGTTCGGGTGCGAGCTCCAAGCCGAAGACGTCGGCGAGCGCCTGCCGGGCTGCAGGCCGGACGTCGTCAACCGCCAAGGGCCGGCCGAGCTCGCGCGCCATCGTCGTGAACGCCGCATCCTCCAGCCCGCAGGCGGTGATCCACTGGGTGAACGGCGCCGGGTCGAGGTCGACGTTGAGCGCGTAGCCGTGCGTCGTCACCCAGCGCGAGATGTGGACGCCGATCGACGCGATCTTCCGCGGCGGTGGGTGCAGCCAGACGCCCGTCAGGCCGTCGATCCGCTGCGCCGAGATGCCGAACGCGGCCACCGTGCGGATGATCGCCTCCTCGAGGTCGCGGCAGTAGCGCCGGACGTCGCGGCCGTGGCGGTTCAGGTCGAGGATCGGGTAGCAGACGAGCTGCCCCGGTCCGTGGAAGGTGGACTTCCCGCCGCGGTCGGTCTCGACGATCTCGACCTCCGCGCCCTCGGGGATGTGCAACTCGCCTTCGTCCGTGCGCCGACCGAGCGTGACGACCGGTGGATGCTCGAGGAACACGATCGTGTCCGGCGCGTCGCCGGCCTGCACGGCGGCGGCGAGCTCGCGCTGCAGCTCCCACGCCTCGGCGTAGGGCGTCAGCCCCAGGTCGATCACCCGCGCCTCCACGAGGCCAGATTAGCTACCGGCTGCCTGGCCGAACATCCAGCGGTGGCCCTCCGGATCTTCCGCCGTGTACAACCGGAAGCCCGTGCCCGGGTCCTCCGGCTCGCGCAGGATCTCGGCTCCGGCCTCGCGGGCACGCGCGCAGTGCGCGTCGACGTCGTCCACCACGACGAACTGCCCGTCGACGACCCACGGGTTGTCGTACATGCGCCGCACGGTGTCACTCTCGGCGCGCAGGCTCTTCGGCGAGCGGTAGTCCGGGCTCGGGTTGGCGAGCATGATCGTCGCGCCGCCGAGCGAGAGCTCCGCGTGGGTGATGCGGTCGCCGTCGGTGTGGCGGCGGCCCTCCGCCTCGACGAACCCGAAGGCGCGGCAGAGGAAGTCGATTGCGGCGGCAGGGTCCTCGTACCCGATCATCGGCACGATCCGCTGCGCGCTCACGGCGGCGTCAGTATTTGTCCTCGCCCCAGGTCTGCAGCTTCTCGCGGAGATCGCGGAGGAAGCGGCCGGCGAGCGCGCCGTCGACGAGGCGGTGGTCGTACGTGAGCGTGATGTTCATGATCGGCCGGATCGCGAGGACGTCGGCGCCGGTCTCGTCCTGGACGACCCACGGACGCTTGACGAGCGCGTAGGTGCCGAGGATGCCGGCCTGGGGCTGCGAGATCACGGGCGTCCCGTGGAACGTGCCGTAGCCGCCGGGGTTCGTGATCGTGAACGTGCCGCCCTGGACCTCGTCCGGAAGCAGCTGCTTGTTGCGCGCGCGCTCGGCGATGTCCGTGACCGCGCGCGCCATCCCGAGCAGGTTCAGGCCCTCGGCGTTCCGGACGACCGGGACGATCAGGCCCTTCCCCTCGGCCAGCTCGACCGCGAAGCCGAGGTTCACGTAGTTGCGCGTGACGATCTGGTCGCCGCGGATCTCGCCGTTGATGTACGGGTACTCGAGCAGCGTCTCGGTCGTCGCCCGCGCGATGAAGATCAGGTACGTCGGGTTGACCCCGAAGCTCTTCTGGTACTCGGCCTTCAGCCTCTCGCGGATCGCGACGACCTTCGACATGTCGATCTCGATCGCGGATGTGACGTGCGCGGCGGTGTCGAGCGAGCTCCGCATGTGGTGGGCGATGCCCTTGCGCATCGCGGTCATCGGCTCGAGCTGCTCTCCGCCCCCGGCGGTGACGGGCTGCGGAGCGGCCGCAGGCGCTGCTGCGGGCTTCTCGGCCGCGGGCGCTGCCGGTGCCGCAGGCGCGGCGGGAGCCGCCGGCGCGCCCCGCTCGATGTAGGAAAGGATGTCCTTCTTGGTGACGCGGCCGCCCTGGCCGGTGCCGGCGACCGCGGACGGGTCGACCCCGTGCTCGGCGGCGATGCGCGCGACGACCGGGGAGACGAAGGTCTTGCCGTTGTCGCTCGCGGCCGGCGCGGGCGCCGGCGCTGCGGGAGGAGCGGCGGGAGCGGGCTCGGGCGGCGCGACGGGCGCGACGGTCTCCGCGCTCGACGAGGCGTCCGCCTCGGCTGCCGCCTCCTGCGTCGCGGGCTCAGGGGCCGGCTCGGCCGGCGCAGCGGCTGCGCCCTCGGGCGAGATCTCCGCCAGCTTCGTGCCGACGTCGACGGTCTCGCCTTCCTGCACCAGGATCTTCGTGACGACGCCGGTACCGGGGCTCGGCACCTCGGTGTCGACCTTGTCGGTGGAGATCTCGAGGAGCGGCGCGTCGGACTCGATCGTGTCGCCCTCGTTGACGAGCCACTTCGTGATCGTCCCCTCGGAGACCGAGACGCCCATCTGGGGCATGACGACGTCGACGATCGTCCCCGCCGCCATCAGTACGCCGCCAGTTCCTTGAGCCCCGCGACCACCGTGTCCACCTGGGGAATGTAGGCCTTCTCGAGCGGAGGCGAGAACGGCACCGGAGCGTCGGGGGCGGCGATCCGCTTGAGCGGTGCGTCGAGCGACTCGAACGCCTCCTCCGCGATCGTCGCCGCGATCTCGGCGCCGAAGCCGCCCGTGCGCGTGTCCTCGTGCAGGACGAGCACCTTCGACGTCTTCCGCACCGAGGCGAGCACCGCCTCCTTGTCCCACGGGAGCACCGACCGGAGGTCGATCACCTCGACGGAGACGTCCTCCTTCTCCAGCTCCTGCGCAGCCTCCTCGGCGGTGTAGACCATCGCGCCCCACGTGATCACCGAGATGTCCTCGCCCTCGCGGTGCGTCCGCGCCTTGCCGATCGGAGTCGTGTAGCGCTCCTCGGGTACCTCCGCCTTGATCCGGCGGTACAGGTGCTTGTGCTCGAAGTAGAGCACCGGGTTCGGGTCCTCGATCGCGGCCGCGAGCAGGCCCTTCGCGTCTTCGGGCGTCGCCGGGCAGACGCACTTCAGGCCCGGGATGTGCGCGAACGAGCTCTCCGGGTTCTGCGAGTGGAACGGGCCGCCGGAGAAGCCGCCGCCGGATGGGAGCCGGACGACGATCGGGACCGGCGTCTGCGCGCGGTAGAACTGCTTGGCGGCGACGGTGACGATCTGGTCCCACGCGCACGAGACGAAGTCGGCGAACTGCATCTCCGCGACCGGGCGCATCCCCATCATCGCCGCGCCGGAGCAGGCCCCGACGATCGCGGTCTCGGCAAGCGGGGAGTCGATCACACGCCAGGGGCCGAACTCCTCCTGGAAGCCGAGCGTGACCTTGAACGCGCCGCCGTAGACGCCGACGTCCTCGCCGATCACGAACACGCGCTTGTCGCGCCGCATCTCGAGCCGCAGGCCGTCGGAGATCGCCTGGAGGTACGTCAGCTCAGGCATTACTTGTGGTGGGGCGTGTCGAGGTCTTCCGGGCTGGCGTAGACGCCGCGTGCAGCCTCGGCCGGGTCGGGCATCGGCGACTCGTCGGCGCGCTTGATCGCGTCGTTCAGCACCTTCTTGACGTCGCCGGCGAGCTCTTCCTCCTCCGCGTCGCTGAAGTCCGCGTTGTCGCGGAGCCAGCTGCGGAAGCGCTCGATCGGATCGGCCTTCGCCCACTCCTCGAGCATGTCCTTCGGGACGTAGAAGGCGTCGTCGTGGACGGCGTGGCCCTCCATGCGCAGCGAGACGCTCTCGATCAGGGTCGGGCCGCCGCCGGCGCGCGCCTTCTCGATCGCGCGCTTCGCCTCGCGGTAGACGGCGAGGACGTCGGTGCCGTCGACCACGACGCCCTCGAAGCCGTAGGCCTGCGCGCGGTCGGCGATGTGCTCGCTCGCGAACTCCAGGTGCGACGGGGTCGAGTACGCGAACTGGTTGTTGTCGCAGATGAAGACCATCGGCAGGCGCTTGACGCCCGCAAGCGTCATCGCCTCGTGCGCGTCGCCGCGGGCGGAGGCGCCCTCGCCGAACCAGCCGAGCGCGACGCGCGGCTCCTCGCGGATGCGGAACGCCAGCGCGTAGCCGCAGGCGACGGGAAGCATCGCCGGCAGGTGGCTGACCATCGTCGTCGTGCCGAGGTTCAGGTCGCCGATGTGGACGTTGCCGTCCTTGCCCTTCGTCGGCCCGTCTGCGCGGCCCATGTACTGCGCGAAGATCCGCCACGGCTCCATCCCCCGGACGATGTGCACGCCGAGGTTCCTGTGCAGCTGCGCGGCGACGTCGTTCGGGCCCATCGCGGTCGCGATCCCGACGGACGCGCCCTCGTTCCCGCGGCCCGTGTAGAACGAGCCCGGGATCTTGCCCTGCCGGTAGAGGATGTGGCCGCGCTCCTCGACCCCGCGCGTGATCAGCATGTTCCGGTAGACGGTGAGCAGATCCTCGCGGTCGAGGCCTGCTTCCTTCACGTCCGAGAGAGACCCCGCGGGGCCGGCTTCGCGCGCAACTGCCACGAGGCCGAACTCTAGCGAGTAGACCTCGGTGCAGGAGCGCCGCGTTGCGTGCTCTAGGCTCTCGCCATGGGCAAGGCTTCGGACTGGCTCCGCGAGGAGCGCCGGAAGGTGCTCGGCGACTGGGTCTCCGTCTGCCTCGGCTGCGGCTTCGCGCAGCGCTACTTCGAGGAGAACGAGGCGGAGCTGCCGGCCGCCTGCCCGGACTGCGGCGGCGAGATGCGCTGGCGCTGCCCCGCGTGCGAGGCGCCGTTCTCGTCGGTGTTCGCCGTGGAGTGCGAGGAGTGCGGCGGCGAGCTCCGGCCGAACGAGCAGTTCGGGGTGAAGATCCGCAGAGGAGCCTGATTGTCCGGGCCTTTCCAGCACAGTGGGATCCGAAGCTTGGAATTCACGTGACTTGAAGTCGCGG
>JADMIO011426181.1_pt1 | contig 56914 bp, 47 predicted proteins | sample 8958161 | NCBI WGS metagenome assembly JADMIO01 (sample SAMN16585339, study PRJNA669376) | soil metagenome | isolation source: Crop rotation soil | place: USA: Cullars Rotation, Alabama | collected 2011 | reverse complement strand
CGCGACAACTTGTCCACGTGGAATTCTAAGCTTAGGATCCCAATGTGCTGGAAAGTGATCTACCAGCCACGGCTCGATCGCGCCGAAGTAACCCAAACGCGGCCGCGGGATCCGTGCGACAGCAGCCGCGACGTCAACTTCACCCACGCGATGCCAGTGCTCGTAGTCGACACCCTGTTCGAGCAAATGCGAGCGCTCGCAGCCGCGCGTTGCTTCGGTAAATAGTTTGCGACCGGAATAGAAAATGAGATCGGCGGCGTCAATCGCGCGGTTGTGAAACCGTCGTATCAAAGCCGGATCGGTAGCATGATCCATCGTGTTCGCATCATACTTGTCTGACACGTGATAGACCACTGCCGACTCGCCGAGGGTGCCGATCATGTCGGCGGCAGTGGGGATTGCGATCCAGAGTATTGGTTTCGTGAGCCCGCGATTGCGCGCGAGACGTTTGATCTGAGTTCCGAGCAAACGTCGATTGAGGGAGCGCGCCGCCGCCGTGCCGAAGAACGGCAAACTAGCAGGCGAGATGACTGTGATGCCGTCGTCGGTCTGGCGCGCGAGCTTCGCATAACTGCCGAGCTTGCGCTTGATGCGCGGCAAGAGATCTTTATGGCCCAGGCTCGGCAAACCCATCGAGATCGAATTAACGAAGATCACCTTGTTGCCGGCGCGCGCAAACTTCCGCATCAGATGGGCCTTCGAGTGCGGGTGGTGATACCACCAGTCTTCACCACCGAAACAGATTATTGATTGGCCGTGCAACATGTAGACAGGATTTCAAGATTTTACAGGATTCAACAGATTTATCTTGAAAATCCTGTAAATCTTGTAAATCCTGTCAAAAAATGATCTCCCGCATTCACGTCCGCACCTGGTCGCTCTTTATCACCATCCTCGTCCTCTACCTCTCATTCCCGACGCGTCTTTATTACTGGGACGGCATCGTCTTCGCCCAAGCCATCGAAGACGCGGCGCACCTGAATGCGTCGCTTGTTCACCCCAATCATCTCATCTACAACTTCGCCGGCTATCTCTTTTACAAACTGCTCCGCACACTTGGCTTCAACCTCAGAGCATTAACAGCCCTGCAAATCCTTAACAGCCTGCTCAGCGCCGCTTGCGCCGGCGTGTTCTTCGCAATACTGCGCGACACACTTCGCTCGCTCTATCTCGCCATTTGCCTGACGCTGTTGTTTGCGTTCTCCGCGACGTGGTGGAAGTTTTCGACGGACGTTAATGCTTACATTCCGAGCGTGCTCTTTCTGCTCATTAGTTTTTATCTCGTCCTGCCGGATAAAAAACCGAGACCGTTGCTGCTCGGCGTCGTCTTCTTCGTCAGCATGGCGTTTCACCAACTGGCACTGCTGATGTTTCCCGTTTTGGCTCTTGGCGTTTATTGGCAGGACCAGTCACTTTCATTCAAGCGGCGAGTGCTGAACGTGGTCTCGTTCTCGGCAGTAGCATTCGTACTCATCGTGGCGGCGTATACATACTTGTTCTACCTGGCGTCGCCTTCTTTCAACCTCGTAGGACTAATGCGTTGGGCCTCTTCCTACTCACCGGACGCAGATACTCATTTCAACTTCTGGTCGAATCTTCAATACTCGTTGCGCGGCGAAGTGCGATTGTTCTTTGGTGGCCGATTCAATTTGCTCAAGGGTCTGATGAATCCGTTTGTAATGGTGCTGATCGTCTGCCTGGCAGGCGCCGTAGGGTTGCTGCTCTTTTACGCGATAAGAAACGCCGGAACACTACGAAGATGGCGTGAACTCCGGTTGGAACCGCGGCAGAAAACTATACTGGTTTTGTCAGCCGTATGGGCCGGCCTTTATCTCGTGTTCCTTTTCTTCTGGCTGCCGCAGAACACCTTTTACCGGTTGTTTTACTTACCGGCACTGATCCTGTTGTTAGGAGTTGGCCTCTCGTCCCGGTCGACTAAAACTTCCCCGTGGCGAGGCGTCGCCGCATTCGTAACCGCCGTTGCCCTCGCAAACTTCCTGTTTCTCATTTACCCGTTTTCACACGTGGAGAAATATCCGCCGCTGGCGTTTGCTTTGCAGATGAATCGTGAATGGCCAGCGGGCACGGTGATCTACTACGCCGCGGAGAACTCAGACAAAAGCCTCGTTCGCTACTTCAACCCGGCGACGCATTGGCAACTACTCCGTCCGGGAGAAACGCCAAACACGGAGAGCGGCGCCTGGCTCGAAACTACGGCCATCGATCAACTCGCCTCGACGACCGCAGGTACCCTGTGGCTCAACACACACACGCGCAAAGAATCGTTGCAAGAACTCAACGACGGCGCTTATCGACTTCAGTTCGTTCAGATCGGTCCCTGACTTTCGCGACACACAATCCCGATACCCCAAACGGCAAATTCATTCGACGTAGGATCGAACTCTCCGCTCCCAGCATACGTCCCAGCACTCCATTCAGCGCAGACACATTGATCGTGTTCTCTGACTCCGCCTTGATCCCTGTCAACCGCATGAGTTTCCGCACCAACAGTATCGGCAGGAAAAACGTGATGTTCGCGTACGTTGTCCTCTCGATCTCGAACCCGGCCTGCTCGAGTACGTGCCTCAATTCCGGCAGACGATAACGCCGCCGGTGATTGCTAACGTCATCCTGCAGGCCCCACAAGAACATAAACGTCGGCACAAACAGCAACACTCGTCCACCCGGCCGCAACACTCTTCGCATCTCACGCAGCCCGGCGAGATCATCGTCCATGTGCTCAACGACGTCGAGCGCCGTCACCAAATCAAACGTGCCAGCGTCGTAAGGCAGCTCTTCACCCGCGCCCAGCTTCACTTTTTCCAGCCCACGCTCACGACAGAACGTGAGAGCGTCTTCCGAAATGTCGACGCCTTCGGCATCGCCATACTGCGACAGCATGAGCAGGTTCGCGCCCGTCCCGCAACCAACGTCAAGAATACGCGGCCGCCGGTCCTTCACCTGCCGGCAAATTTCTTGAACAAAATTCGCGAGGATCTTACGGCGGCCGATGTACCACCAGTGCGACTGCTCTACCTGGAACATAATCGGATAGGTATGTTCCATCATCTCGCGCGGAATGTTTGATCTTGTTTCAGCCACGGATCTTACGGATTAAGCGATCGACGCCCACCGATGCAAAGATGATTAATAAGCCGTGCATGGGCAGGACGTAACGGATCTCAGTGTGTGCCGCAGTGCCGGGAACAAGATAGTAAAGCACGGTAACGAGAAGTAAACACGTCAACCGCCAATCACTTCGCAACGCCAGATAGATTCCAAGCGCCGCGAGGGGCAGCAACAGGTAACGCACGACGCTCTGAATAATGCCCAGTACGTTTACGCCGAGCGCAACAACTCCCCCCTGCCAGTTCGGCGGCAAACATTTTCTACTCGTCACGTTGATACCGCTCGTCCCGCAGTAAGGCACCGGATTTCCCGCCACTTTCAACATGCCCCACATTCGTCCCGCCATCACGCCGAGGTACCAGATCGGATGTTGCTTGATAAACGCGAGCGACTCACGCGTACGCTCGCGATCGCGGCGAATGCCGTCAGGCCATTGCACCCCAACCTGCATGTCAGCAGGCCAGCCGTTTCTGGCGCGCTCAACCTCAACCATCTTATCGTCACCAAACATAAACCCGTTCTGTCGGCCGAGCTCCGTCTCGCCGAGTCCTTCCCAGAGGTTTGTGCCAATCGTTCCGCCGGTGGGCGTGAAGTCAGGAAACACGATGTAGTTGCGGATCACGATGGGTGCGATCACTACGACCGTTCCCACGAAAGCCGCCGCGGCCATTTTCAACCTCAGCGACCATGTTCCCGGTATCAATAGCAACAGCGCAACAGCCCAGCCCACGCACAAGTACAACGGATTCACACGCAGCCAGCACGCAACCCCAAGCGCGATCCCTGCCCCCAGCGCCAGCCACACACTCCGGCGCTGAAACGCGAGCAGCAACAGCCAATTCCCTCCGAGCACAAACCATGTTGTCGGTACATCAGTCGAAGGATAGGCAGCGTAAAGTGCAAACAGCGGCGACAGGGCCACAAGAAAACCACTCGCAATCGCCACCCGCCAACCAAAGCCGGTAAGAGCAATGCCAGCGATCAGCAACAACGATAGAATGAGATCCGCAAACCACAGCACGAGTTGCACTGAGTAGGCGGAAGCGTGGCTGGTGATTTTGTAGATGAGGGCCACGAGGGCGGGAAACGCCGGCGGATACTGCGCCAGGTCCGTGCGCGTGGCATCGTCGATCCAGAAAACACTTTGACGCCCGTCGAGGATATCGCGCGCCTGCATATCAAACTTTGCATAGGAGCCGACTTGAAACCACGCCGGATCGTTGAGGTGCGCGCGCATGAATTGCAGCGTGAGGACGCGCACGCTAATCGCGATTAGCAGTAACGTAAGTAGTAGCCGCAGATTTCTGCGGCTAAATTTCTGTCTACTTCTTTGCCGTAACAATCACGTTCCACCCAATTCTCTTACGCAACTTACTCAACAATGCTTCCGATACCAACGGCGAAACGAACCTGAGCTCATCACGCATCAACTGGTCGACATCAACTCTCACCTCTTTGAACAACCCAAACAGCTCGCGCGCCTGTTTGCGACTGTAAACCTTCACGAGCGGCCGCGCATCGTGATCGCTGAATTCGATCACGCGGCTCATAATCTCCTCCGCCGATCGCCCGCGCAAAAACTCAAACCCAAGCACTCCACGCCGCAGCACGATCTCGACCCAGTAGTTCAACGAGTTGCGATGATAAAGCATCACTTTCGCCACTCCGCCCGGCCGCAGTACACGATGCACTTCGCGTATCGCACCTGCGGTGTCAGGCGTGTGATGCAGCACGCCGTTTGAATACACCACATCGAACGCTTCATCACGAAACGGCAAACGCTCGCCATCCGAGATCATGAAGTCGCCGGCAGCGCCGTACAGTTTGAAACGATGGCGCGTGATCTCGACGGAGCGCGGCGTTAGATCTATTCCTGTGCAGCGTGCTCCCGCGCGTGCAAACTGCAAAAGATCGGTGCCCATGCCACAACCAACCTCGAGCAGTCTCGCGCCCTGAAACTTCTCAAACTCCATCAGGCGCGGCATCCACGGCGCGTACTCTTTGTAACGATAACGCTCTACTTCATCAAAAAACTCGCGCGTTCCCAGCTCATGCTCGCGATCGTATTCCGCGCCGCACGGATCCCCGGTCCACTGCTCACGCGCCCTGAGTTTTTCTTCTGCTAATCCTGCCAATCCTGTTTAATCCCGTAATCCTGTCAACGATTCATAAGCCTCGACCACGCGGCGCGCATTCTGTGTCCACGTATGTTCCTTTTCAGCAACCTTCCTCGCCCTCATCCCCAGCGTTTCGCGTAAGTCTTTGTCTTGAACCAACCTCACTATCGCTGCTTTCAGCTCCTCAACATTTCCGGGCTCGACGAGTAGCGCCGTCTCCCCATCAACCAGCACGTCGCCAATCTGCCCCAGACGACTGGCAACAATTCCCTTTCCCATCGCCATGTACTCAAAAATCTTCGTCGGCGAGCCAAAGAACTCACTGCCATCGGCGAGCGGAACATGCGGCGCTACGAGTATGTCGCAGGCATCGAGTAGTCGCGGCACGCGCTCGTGACGCACCGCACCCGTGAAGATCACGCGCCCTGCTGCCACTTCAGCCGCGAGTTGCATTGCAACCTGCGCGTGTGAACTGCCGCTGCCGACGAGCAGAAACCGCACGGGCAAGCTGGCCGGAATCGACTTGATCGCCTCCGCAAGCTTCTCAACGCCGTGCCATGGTCCAAACGTCCCGACAAAACCCGCGACTACCTCATCGTGCTCGATCCCAAGCTCGCGCCGCGCATCTGCGCCGCCAACGCCAGGACGAAACCGCTGTACATCGACTCCATTCGGATTGACGACGATCTTCTCCGCGGCAACACCACGCGCCTCGAGATTACGTCGTTCCACTTCCGAAACCACAAAAATACGCGTCGCAGCGTCAAGGTTCAATCGCTCGTAACGCTCCAGCAAATCGAGACTCCCGACCCGGTCCCAGTAGCGCCCCACCCAGACTTCCGAGCCGTTGTATTCCAGAAAAAGCGGGCGCCTCGTCCGGTTTGCTGCCACCACTCCCGCCCAGCTAAATCGCGCATACCGCTGGTAGATGAAATCCGGATCGGCCTGCTCGACCAATGGCACAGCACCGCGCGTAAACACGAGGTTGTTGTGAATATCGAAGAGCGCACGCGAGCCTCCGCCTGGTTCCGGCGGGATAACAGTGAACCGATCTGTGGCGACGTCCAGGCCGGCAATAAGATCGTTACTCACGATCTTTACGTCAACTCCAAGCGCTTCGAGTCCTTCGACGACGCCTTTGATGTGACTCGCTGCACCACCGGCCTGCGTGCCTGGACCGGGCGTCGATCGAAGATAGACAACTTGCAGGCGCGATCGCCCCGTTTTCGTCCGCGGCACTTCACGGAATTGCAGCGTCTCTGCTTCGAGCCGTTGCAACTCGCGGCGCGATTGAGCAACGTCGCTGGCGCCAGTCAGTGCCTCGCGGGTGAGTTTTGCCGGCGCTCCTGCCAGCACGGTGGCGCGCGACTTTCGTACCATTTTGCCGTGCGCATCGATCATCAGAACCTCGCGCGCACCGGCGAGTGCACCGAAGATCATGAAGAGATTTTGGCCGCGTTGCCATGGCAGTCGCTCCGTCGCGATGGCAAGCACATCGGGGCGAAGCACACGCAGCGACTTCAGCCGTCGCAGATGACTGCCGGCTTCGAATTCAGCACGCGAGATCAGCTCGATCGAACAGTCGGGATAAAGCTGGACCAGTTTGTCTTGCCAGCGAGAAAGGTCGCCGCTGAGCGCCAGCAGAACGACTTTCATCCGCGCAGGCTCCCCAGCACAAACACTTCCGTGAAAGAACGTCCGGTGCTGGTGTGAAAGTGAAGCGCGACTAAGCCGAAGATGGCAGCATAACTAATCGTCGAGGCGATCGCGGCTCCCTGGGCGCCGAAGCGTGGCACGAGAGAAAAGACGAGAATGAGGTTCAGCACGAGGGTCACGAGCCAATAGACTGGAATCGCTCGCGGGAGGCCAAGAGCGTTGAAGTGTTGGACAAGCACTGACTCAAGTCCGATCAGGTAAACGCCGGGCAGCAGGATCAGGAGCAGCCGGGTAGCATCAGCGAAAGCAGCGCCGTAGATGAGGGGCAGCAACAAACTGAACGGCACGGCAGCAAGACAACAGAGAAACATGATGAAGGTGGTGTAGCGAGTCACGAGGCAAGTCGTCTCGCCACGCGCGTCCTGTTCAGTCGTGACGCGTGGAAAGAGCAACGTCGCGATCACACCCGGAAGCAACATCAATAACAATGCGAACTGGGAGGCGACGCTGTAAACGCCGGCTTCGGTGGCGCCGCGGAAGTGGTTCACGACCAGTAGGTCAGCACGAATGATAATGGCGCCGGCGAGAATGGAAATATGAAATTTGAGACCGTAACCGATCATGCGCCGGAGCAAGGCGATGTCCGCGCGCCATTTTGATTGCGCGAGGCTCTTCCCCGAAATCACGAGCAACAGTGCGATGACGATGCTCACGAGGATGGTGGCTATAGTGTTCAGTGTAACGAGTAATTCGAGGCCGCGCTTGAGAAGTAATAAGACCAGCACCGCGTTTATCAATACGAAGGATTGGCCGGCGAGATCGAGCAAGTTAAAATCCCGGACCTTCCCGACCGCGAGAAGGATGTTCAGACCGATCAGTGTGATCAGTTGAAATGGGATCGAGACAGCGGCAATGTGGATTAGCTCAGGCGAGACAAAGCCGAACCATTCCGGCTGAAACGAAGCAAGAACACTGATTACTACAGCCAGGAGAGCGCCGATGCCGAGCGCGAAAATTAATGAGTTCAGGGCTGCTGCACGGAAGTGCGTGTGATCCTGGGCGATGAAGTAGGTGTTTGATGAAGGCAGACCGAAGCTGCCGAGCTGAACGATGGTGGCGACAGTGACGTTGATTACCGCTAGTTGTCCCACCCCGTCAGCGCCGAGCCAGCGCGCCACGATGATCCCCGCCGCGACGCTGTTGAAGATCATCAACACGCGCGTCGCGAAGGTCCATCCAACCTGGGATGAAAACTTCATACAGAACTTAGCCGCAGATTTCGCAAATGAACGCAGATCAATCTGCGTTCATTTGCGAAATCTGCGGCTTAGAATCGATCCACCTCTCGTACCACAAGCTCAAATTCAACAATGCCCAGAGATGAAATCCCCAGTCTCTTTTCCGCTGCCGGTGCTCCGTGAGCATCCGGTTCACAAATGAATAGTCGAGCAAATCACGCTTTCGCATCGTCGAGTTCATCAAGTGATCGTCGAACCATGGACCCAATCCTTCCCTGAACCATTCGCGCACCGGTGCGCCAAAGCCGCGCTTCCGCTCGTACAGCAAATCATGCGGCAGGATCTCTTCGAGCGACCGTTTCAAAATGTGCTTCCCGCTGACTCCCTCCACTTTCAAAACCCGCGGCAACCCAAGCGCATACTCCACCAGATGATGATCCAGAAATGGCACGCGCGCCTCAACACTTGTCGCCATCGTGATCTTATCAACCCGCATCAGCAGCAACTCCGGCAAGCGCAGCTTCAACTCCAGGTACGTCATATGCGCCAGGAAATCCGCGCCGGGCCGCTCCCGCTCGATGTGCTTCAAATACGACTCAACCACTCGCAAAGACGACAGTCCATTCAAACGCTCGCGCACCTGCTCGGAAAGCACGCGCGGCTTGAACGTCTCGTCGTAAACCACGACGCCACCCCAGAACAACGGCTCATCGGCGCCAAGTCTACGGATCAACTCAATCGCAGCACGCTTTCTCCCTGTCGCTTCCAGCGCCGGCCTCGAAAGATTTGAAATCGCGCGCCGCAACGAACGCGGCAACACCTCCGCATGTCGCCAGAAGTTCTCATAGATCCGCAGGTGCCGCACGTAGTTTTCGTAGCCGCTGAAGATCTCATCCGAGCCTTCGCCAACCTGGACCACGATCGTTCCTGAGTCGCGCGCGAGTTTCGAAACGTAATAGAGTGGCACGCAAACCGGATCCCCGATGGGCTCATCCTGATGAAAGACCATTTGGGGCAGAAAGTCGTGCATCTCTTTTTCGGAGATGATCACTTCATGATGGTTCGTGCCAAACTGTTTCGCGATGCGGCGCGCCGGCTCCAGCTCATTGAGATACTCAGCATCGCTGAAACCCACCGTGAACGTTTCCACCGGACGCGACATCTGCTCCGACATCAGGGCGACGTTCGCAGAAGAATCGACGCCGCCGGATAGAAATACTCCGAAGGGCACGTCTGACATCATTCGCTTGCGGATCGAGTCACGCAGCAGACGCAGGATCTCCGCGCGCTGCTCTGCTTCCGTGCCTGAAATTTTTTGTTTCGGAGGGAGGGCGTCCCAGTATTGCTGGACGTTGATGGTGCCGTCGCGCGTCAGGGTGAGCACGTGTCCGGCGGGAAGTTTGTGAATGTCGCGAAAAAGCGTCGTCGGTGCGGGCGTGGTTAGAAAAGTCAGATAGTGATAGAGGGCTTCTTCGTTTATGTCCGGAGTCACGGCCGGGTGTTGCAGGATCGCTTTGATTTCCGAGGCAAAGATGAAGCGCCCGTCTTTGTGATAGAAGTAAAGCGGCTTGACGCCGATGCGGTCGCGCACGAGTACGAGTCGCTCTTTGTTCGCGTCCCAGATGGCGATGCCGTAGTCGCCTTCGAGTTCGTGAATGAAGTCGAGCCCGCGTTCTTCGTAGAGGTGGAGAATCGTTTCCGAGTCGGTGCGTGAAGAATACTTGTGACCGCGCTTTTCGAGATCGGCGCGAATAAGCGCGTGGTTGTAGATCTCGCCGTTGAAGACAAGCCAGGTGCGTTGATCGCAGCCGTGCATTGGCTGGTGTCCCGCGGCAGAGAGATCGATGATTGAGAGGCGGCGAAAGCCGAAGCCTCCCCGACGTTCGTCAAAGATCAAGTCGCCGGCATCGTCTGGGCCGCGGTGCGTCATCTCATCGCGCATGCGCGCGAGCAGCGATGGCTCAACCGAACCCTCGCTGGCGCCATATTCCCAAACTCCGCAGATTCCGCACATGATCCGTGTTATCCGTAGTTAACTCTTATCTCCCAACTAAGTTTGCTCAACCGTCCTTCGATCCTCCAGCAAGCAGCGACAGCATCGCTCATTTGACCATAATCTCGCGATACCGGCCGACTTTCCAACACCGGTTCAACCAGCAAACCCAACAAAGCGACCGCTAAACCCTCCGCTTCAACTGACCCGCCGCTCACGCGTACATCCAGGCCAGGCACGAAATGAAACCGCGCCTCATAAATATGCTCGCCTTCGCCAAAGAACTCATCGTCAATCACCCACGAGCCCTCGTGCTTGTTGAAGCTAACGGTGCGGCGGTGAATGACGGGAAACCCATAGTGTTCGGCAACCACTTTGTCAAGGTCTTCATTCGTCGTCCATTCAAGCACGCGCGGCCGCGCTTCGTTACCGATCACAAACGGCGCCTCCATGCTGATCGTATTCTGCTCGAGCCCATCGATCTGCACCGTTGAATGATACGCAGTCGAACGAAACTCGTGCCGCTTCCCCAGATCAGCCGAGTAAACGTAAGTGCCCGGATCGACGATAAAGGCACGCCCGCCAGCCGACACTTCAATGCTCAACACGTCGTTGTGCCCGTGCGAGCCACGACCATCGATCCCCACGCCACTCGCATTGAAACAGAGATAAAGATCCTCATGTCTCATGATGTAAATGCCCGCGTGTGGAAATGCCTGCGAAACGGGCTGCAGAGCAGGCTCGTCAAAAACTGCCGCTCCAATGCCCAAAACATAAGCATGGTCATCGGCGCGGCGGCGCACAACTGGTAAAACCTGTCCGCTGTCGGTGTCACCAATCAGCGGCGCAAGGCCATCCGGCCGCAAGTAAGCACGGATGTAGCCGAGCATCTGTTGCAACCTCGACCAGTATCTCTTTTCGATCTCGATGTGGTTGGCGCGACAAAGCAGGAAGGAGTAAAGAAAGAGCTCGGTGACGAAGCGGTGATAGCCCGTTGACGCTTCGAAATCCGCTCCATCTGCGAGCACCTGTTTGTCCATCTCGCGCAGCATTTGTTCGAGGCCAAAGTCCCGCCACGCTCCGGCGTCGCGCAGCTCAGGAAGCAGCAGCCCCAGCCAAAGCAGTCCGACAACGTCGGAAAGATAGTGATTGCTGGTCGCAATGTATGAGAACTCGAGGTTGCGGCGGATGTAATTGCCGTGTTGCTGTAGTAGCTCGAGGAAGGAGTGTAAAGAGTCAGAGTTTAGCTGTGGTGAGTGACGGAAAATCTCAAACGCGGCTAACAGGTTCATGGCCCGCAACGCAACTTCCATCGCGCAGCTCCAGTTTGGGCCACGGCCATAAGGATTCTGCTCGGCCCAACTTCGCAACTGCCCAAAAAACTCCGCGCTGTAACGTTCATCTGTAGTGGCGGAGTAAGCGCGTGCCAGCGTGAGCAAGTGGCCGAGACGATTGACTTCCCAAAGCACGCGAACATCGGAGCCGTCGCCGCGCAACAGTTTCAAATCGCGGTGATAATCAAGCGGCCAGACGTAATTGGAGAGTGGATCGCGCCTCCATTGAATCTCCTTACCGAAACACTTCTCGCCAAAGCCCAGTAACGGCCAGCAGTGATCGTTGACCATGCATTCCGCTAAAGTTTCAGCCGGAGACTCGCCTCGCATAAATTCAGCAAAAAATTTCGCGCCGCGATTGCCTTTGAAGTGCGCCAACAATTCGTCCGCACTCATTCCCGCGTACGCGGGCAGCAACGACAGCGGCTGATCACGGTCGAGGTGCGTGCGTTCTTTGCGCTGCTGAAGCGACACACGACTCCGTCGCCACGCTTCGCGTGCGGCAGTAGTGAGTTTTACTTCTCCACGAAGCGCACGCTTGATTTTGTTCACGAGCGGCATCAGAGGGCGTATTCTTCGAGCGCGTCGAGAATACGTTCCGAAGTTTGGCCATCCCAGAGCGGAGGCTGGCGTAGGTCTTTCCTGGTTGAGTTGTTCAAGGCAGTCATGGCTGCGGAGATGATCTTCGTGGTATCAGTCCCGACCACGATGTTTGTTCCCAGCTCGACAGTAATCGGTCGTTCGGTATTCTCGCGCAACGTGAGACAGGGGATGCCGAGTGCCGTAGTCTCTTCCTGAATGCCACCGGAATCAGTTAAGACGAGGCGCGCCCTGCTGGAGAGATTGAGAAAGTCGAGATAGCCGAGCGGATCCACCGTGCGCAGATCTTTTATCGACGCGACGCGCTCGCTCAATCCGAGTTCGGCAATCGTTTTCCTGGTGCGCGGGTGCACCGGAAAGACGATCGGCAACTTCGTCGCCACCGCTTCGAGCGCGTCGAGAATGCGCTCGAACGATTCTCGCAGATCGACGTTTGAAGGGCGGTGCAGGGTTAGTAATGCGTAGTCTGTCCCATTCAGACCTAGTTGCTCTCGAGTCGGCAACGCACTTGCGACTTTGAGATTCTTTTGCAGGGAGTCGATCATCACGTTTCCCACAAACCGGATCCGCTCACGGGGAATGCCTTCGGCAATCAGGTTCTCATCAGCGTCGGGCGAGGGCGTAAACAGCAGGTCCGCGATTTGATCTGTCAACAGACGATTGATCTCTTCCGGCATGGTGCGATCGCGGCTGCGCAGTCCTGCTTCGACGTGTGCGACCTTGATGCCGAGTTTCACGCAGACGAGGGCACACGCGATCGTCGAGTTGACGTCGCCCACAACCAGAACCCAGTCGGGCTTTTCGTGCAGCACGACCGGCTCGAAGCGCTCCATCACGGCTGCGGTCTGCGCCGCGTGTGAGGCTGAGCCGACGCCGAGATGAATGTCTGGTTGCGGGAGATCCAGATCGCGAAAGAACGAGTCAGACATGGCCGCGTCGTAGTGCTGACCGGTATGTACGACGAGAGGCTGGAAGCGCGTGGGACGCCTCTTCATCGCGGCGACGATAGGCGCCACCTTCATGAAGTTGGGCCGCGCACCGACGACGTTAATGACTCTCAACATTTATTCTTTAGCCACGGATTCCACGGATAACTACGGCTACAGTCGGATCACGCGGGCTTTGCTTTCGCGGCGGATGTCGCCATTGAGCGCGTTGCGCGTATCGACGACCAGCGGGACCATGGAGCACACGTGCTTATAGTCGATGTCACTGTGATCCGTGACGATGATCACGCAGTCAGCGGCCTGGAGCTCTTCGTTCGTCAGTGGCACAGAGTTGAGCGGCTCGCCGGTCGAGTCAGTGTGCGCGTCGTCAAAGCGAAGCTCGGCCACAAACGGATCGTGATAGCGGACGTTTGCACCCTTCGCGCGCAACCGGTCGATGATCGAGAGCGCCGGACTCTCGCGCACGTCGTTGATGTCTTTCTTGTAAGCAACGCCGAGCAGCAACACGTTCGAGCCTTTCATCGCCTTACGCTCATCATTCAGTCCGTCCGAGACAAGCTGGACGACGTGCTCGGGCATGCGCGAGTTGACTTCCTCCGCGAGACCGATGAAGCGCGAGTCGAACCCGTGCTGGCGCGCCTTCCACGACAGGTAATGCGGATCGAGTGGAATACAATGACCGCCGATGCCCGGCCCCGGATAAAACGGCATGAAGCCAAACGGCTTTGTCGCCGCCGCGCGAATCACTTCCCAGGTGTCGATGTTCAGCGCGTAGCAAAGACGCGCCATCTCGTTTGCCATGCCGATGTTCACGGCGCGAAACGTGTTTTCCAAAAGCTTCGCTGCTTCAGCAACACGCGCCGAGCTCACGGCATGAACGTCGTTCACGATCTGTGAATAGAGATGCGCGGCAACAGCGGTTGAATCTTCAGTCACTCCGCCCACGACCTTCGGAATATTGTGCGTTTGAAACTGCGGATTGCCTGGGTCGACACGCTCGGGCGAGAACGCCAGCAGGAAATCCTCGTCGAGCTTCATCCTTTTCTCTTCAAACATCGGCAGCAGCACTTCGTTTGTAGTGCCCGGATAGGTTGTCGACTCGAGGATGATTAGCTGACCACGACGAAGATGCTTCGTGATCTGTTCGGCTGCGGCCAGGATGTAAGAAACATCCGGCTCTTTCGTTTTGCGCAGCGGCGTCGGCACGCAGATGATGATCGCGTCGCACTCACTGAGATGACTGAAATCCGTCGTGGCCCGGAGTCGCTTTGCGTCTACGACTTCCTTTAGTTTTCGCGACGAAACGTCGCCGATGTAGGAAGTGCCCTCGTTGATCTGCCTGGCCTTGTTCTCGTCCACTTCGAAGCCGGTTCCCGCAAACCCGTTGGAGGCGAATTCGACAAGCAGAGGCAGCCCAACGTATCCAAGACCGATAACACCGATGTGTGCTTGTTTGTTTGTTATTAAGGAGATTAGGTCGTTTTTCATATGGCGGCGGAACTCCAAACCGAAGATAACACAGATGCCAATCCGTATTCATCCGCCTTTATCTGTGGCACTATACGTCGGACCAAATGGCCGAAACATCCCCTGCAAAACTCGTCCGCGGCCTGACCCTGCTCGACGCCACGATGATCGTCGTGGGGTCGATGATCGGATCGGGCATCTTCATCACTTCGGCCGAGTCGTCGCGTTTGGTGGGATCGCCCGGTTGGCTGCTGGTGGCATGGGCGCTGGCGGGTGTGCTTACGATCACTGGCGCGCTGTGTTGTGCGGAGCTGGCGGCAATGTGGCCGCGGGCCGGCGGCCAGTACGTCTTTCTCAGGGAGGCTTACGGGCCATCGACCGGCTTTCTCTTCGGGTGGGGACTATTTCTGATAATTCAGAGCGGGACCATCGCCGCCGTCGCCGTCGCCTTTGCGAACTTCACCGGCGTACTCACTGACACGATTTCAGGAGATCGATACCTGATTGCGCCGTTTGTGCTTTTGAAGCCGTTTACGATTAATCAGCTCTCGTTCAACGGCTATGCTTTGAGTCTGTCGAGCCAGCAGCTACTGGCTGTCGTCATGATCCTCTTTCTGACGTTCGTCAACACCCGCGGACTCAAGACAGGCAAGATCATTCAGAACGCGTTTACGTCTACAAAAACCGCGGCCTTGCTCGGATTGATCTTGATCGGGCTGATTCTCGGTTGGAATCATGGCAGTGCCGCTTACACTTCATCGTGGTGGCAGCCGTGGCAGAACGGTTGGAAGCCTTCGTCGTCGCAGGTTTGGTTTGAGCCGGCGGGACAGGGCTTGCTTGTGCTCGCGCTGCTGATGATGCTTGGTAGGGCGATGGTGGGACCGTTGTTCGCGCAGTCGGCGTGGAACAACGTGACGTTCACGGCGGGTGAGGTACGCGATCCGGGAAAGAACCTGCCGCGCGCACTCTTGCTGGGATGCGGGTTAGTGGTGACGCTTTATCTGCTCGCCAATCTTGCTTATGTCGTCACTCTCCCGCTCGCAGGGATTCAAAACGCGCCGCAAAATCGCGTGGCTACGGCGGTGATGCAGGCAGTGCTGGGACCGAGCGGCACGGTCGTCATGGCTCTCGCGATCATGATCTCGACGTTTGGTTGTAACAACGGGCTGATACTGGCGGGCGCGCGTGTGTACTATGCGATGGCGCGAGATGGATTGTTCTTCAAACGCGTCGACACGGTTAACAGGTTTCATGTGCCTGCTGTTGCTTTAGTCGCGCAGGGATTGTGGGCGGCGTTTCTGGTGTTGCCACGAACGGTAACGGTCAATCAGCAACCGGGGGCGTACTCGTTCGGGAATGTTTACACGCAACTGCTTGAATATATCGTCTCGGCCGATTTGATCTTTTATGTGTTGATGGTGGGCGCCGTGATCGTGATGCGGCGTAAGGCGCCGGAGATTGAGCGGCCGTATCGAACGATTGGTTATCCGCTCGTGCCGCTGGTTTACATCGTGATCGCGGGACTGTTCATCATCGACTTAGCGATACTCGCGCCTTCGACGTCTGGCATTGGGTATTTATTAGTCGCGACAGGTATCCCCGTGTACCTGGTATGGAGAAACAAGAGTAGACAGGATTTTTCATGATTTTCAAGATTAACAAGATATCTTGTTCATCCTGAAAATCCTGAAATCCTGTCTAACACTCACTTAACCCACTCGTCCGCAACCTCCGTCTCAACCTTCACCGGCACAGTCCTCAGATATTCCTCGCCCGCTACCCGCATCGTTCTTTCAACCTTCTCCGCGACACTCGCAACCTCATCAGCATCAGCCTCGACCACGATCTCGTCATGAATAATATTTACAACCTTCGCATTCGTGTCGCTCAACTCATCCTTCAACAACCGCAGCGCGCGTTTCAGGATGTCGGCACTCGTCCCCTGGATCGGCGTGTTTTTGCCGTTGCGCTGCGTCATCGAAATCTGCTGCCTGTCGTTTTCATCATAACGGAAACGCACCAGCCGTCCCGAAGCAGTGCGTGCCTGACGCTCACTCACGGCCCTGTTCGCCGCGTCGCGCAGGTATGAATCGAGCTGCTTGTAAGTCGTGAAGTAACGGCGCAGGACATTCTCAGCATCTGGCACACTCAATCCCGTCATCATCGCAAAGCGCTGCGCGCCGATTCCGTAAACCACACCGAAGTTGAGCCGCTTCGCAAAGTCGCGCTGCTCCTTCGTGACCTGATCCAGAGGAGCATTGAAGACTTGCGCTGCCGTGACGCGATGAAGATCGGCGCCCGAGTTGAAAGCCTCGATGAATCCTCGATCGCCTGAGAACTCAGCAAGTATGCGCAACTCGATCTGCGAGTAATCGGCAATGATCAACTTCCGCCCTTCGGGATAACCACTGAAACACCGGCGATACTCGATCGTGTGCGGCACCTGCTGAATGTTCGGATTCGTGCACGCAAAACGGCCCGTCGGTGCACCGATCTGGCGGAAATCTGCGTGCAGGCGCTTCGTCACGGGATTGATCATCTGAATCATGTTTTCACCGTAACTGGTCAGCGCCTTTTGCACGGTGCGATATTCGAGCAGCGTGCTGATGATCGGATACTGCGCGGCGAGTGGTTGCAGTTTCCAGTTGCGTGTTGAGTCAGGAACCGGAATGCCGAGACGGCTGAGCGCGTTGGTCAACTGCTGGTGCGAGTCGAGGTTGATGTCTTCACGTTGTGGACCGCCAAACAATGTTCCCTGCGAAGACTCCTCCGCCAACACTTCCTGCAACTGCTCCGCCAACTCGATCCTTCGCTTCTCGACGATACTGAGTTGTTCGAGCCAGCGGTCCTGGTGCATGTAGAAGCCCGCCAGCTCGAGATCGACCACCGGCATCACACATTCAAACTCGAGCTGCGCGCACTTGATCAGCGAGTCCGATTTCAGTCGCTCAATCAGCTTTTCGCGCAGCGGCAATAGGATCGCAGCGTCGCGGGCGGCGTACTCCAGTTGCGCTTCAGACAACTCGAAGTTCCAATTGCTCAGACGCTCAGATTTGTCGACTTCTTCGTTCAGGTAACGACTTGCGACTGTCTCGAGACCGTGTCGCTCTTCGATATCGCCGGCGCCCACTAGTTGACTCGCCAGCAGCGTATCGAACAGTCCGCCGAGATCGACGCCCAGATTGTGCTTGATAAACTTCGCGTCGAATTTTGCGTTGTGCGCGATCTTGATGGGTCGTGGCGCTTCGAGCAGACGGCGCAAAGGCGCGAGGACTTCACTCTTCGCGGCGTCGCCGTTAGCGAAGTGATCGAAGTCGACGATAAATACGCGATCCGGAGTTGCGAGCTGGATTAGCCGCAGGCGTGCAGTGAATGGGTCGAGCTCGGTGGTCTCTGTGTCCAGCCCGACCACGGGCTGCGTTGAGAGGGCTTCGATTGCTTTCCGAAGATCATCGGCGTTCTTGACTAGCTGGTAGTTCATTAAAATCAGTCTATAGGACCTATAGCGCCATCAGTCGTTTCAACATGAAAATCTGTCCTTTGTGCTGTGCTTCGTGATCGATCAGGTGATGCAGGATCCAGCGCAGATTGTATTCCGTCGTCGCATCGTTTCTCGTGAACGTGATGATGCGCTCCAGATCCTTGTCGTTGTATCCGAACAGCACGTCGCGGGTTTGGTTGCGAATCTTCTCGATCTCCTGCAAACAAAAGTCGGCGGTGTAACCGTTGCGCGCGACGCGTTCGACGTCGTCGAGAATATCCCAGTGAGGCGCTTTACTGTCCTCTTCGGTAAGTTGATGTCCGCTCACGACCATTTGCATCCAGAACCACTCTGATTCACCGACGTGCAACACGAGCCCGCCAATAGAATGCGCGCCGAGAAACGGCGGCTTACCAATCAAATCGTCGGGAATTGTTCTTACGGCGACGTTGAGCTGGTTGCGCACTTCCTCCATGCCGCTGAGATAGTAACCAATACCTGTCGCCAATCCTGGGTGCGGAGTTAATACTCTGCGTCTCATTCAAAAATCCTTTCCTCTTAGGCGGGCATTGTGATTTGTTCCGGATGCGGCTTAACGAGAAGCCATAAAAGCAGCGCCGCGGTCGCGCCCATCAGCGCACTGACTAGAAACGCGGTTGCCGGTCCCTTCCAGTCCCAAATCATACCCATCAGCAACGAAGCAGGAAACACCGTCACGCCAAAAGCGAGATTGTACAGGCCGTAAGCGGTCCCGCGTTGTTCGGGACGCACCAGATCGGCGACGAGGGCTTTCTCGGCGCCCTCGGCAAGACCGAAGTAGATGCCGTAGATGAGAAACAATGCCCAGAGTGAAGCTTGCTGCGTCGCAAAAGCAAACCCGGCGTAAACAGCCGCATACAGGATCCAGCCGGCGACGATCAAACGTTTGCGTCCCAGACGATCGGAAAGATCGCCCCCGAACAACGAACTCAAGACCTTTGTGCCGTGATGCGCTGCCCACAATAAAGGGATAAGAACGATCGACACGCCTGCATCTCTCGCGCGCAGGATGAGAAAACTATCAGAGGAGTTGGAAAGCGTGAAGAGTGCCAGCACCAACAGGAATCGCTTGAAGTTGCTGTCGAAACCACGCAACGAGAGTTTCACCATCTCGGCGCCATGCGATTCCCTCACGGGCGACTCGCGCATGAAAAATATTGCCACGAGCACCGCAATCAATGCCGGCACTGAAGCAACGATAAATATCCTGGAGAACTCTCCCCGCGTCGGAGATGCGGCGTTCGCCACAAAAAGTATGACCAGTAAATACCCGACGAGCGGACCAATCACAGCACCCGCGTGATCCATAGCGCGGTGAAACCCGAACGCGAGACCCCGTTGCTCGATGCGTACCGTGTCAGCAATCATCGCGTCCCGCGGCGCGGTTCTGATTCCTTTGCCGATCCGATCGGTGAGACGAATGGCGAGTACCTGCGTCCAGTTCTGCGCAAACGCCAGCAGCGGTCTTGCCAGCGACGCCACTGAATAACCCGCCACGACCAGCAACTTTCTTTTGGCGAGCCGATCGCTGAGATAGCCGGCAAAGAGTTTAAGCAGGCTGGAGATCGATTCAGCCAGACCTTCGATTATGCCGATGACCTCGGCCGAGGCGCCCAAACTGGTGGCGAGGAAAACGGGAAGCAGCGGGTAGATGATCTCACTGGAAGCGTCGTTGAGAAGACTTACCAGCCCAATCGCAACCACATTCCGCGGCAGCCCACGATACCGCCGCCACAACCCGGGATTGGAGATTTCGTTCAAAGCCATAGCCACAATGTGGCTGCTTTACTTCCTTTCGTAGCTGGCCCTCACGATGGTTTTGATATTTCCGCGAACGTGGAAGTCGCCTTCGATCTCGACGCGCAGGGGATCGCAGGCGGCGACGAAGTCCTCGAGGATGACGTTGATTACGTGCTCGTGGAAAATTTTTACGTTTCGAAACGAGTTGATGTAGAGCTTCAGACTCTTCAGTTCGATGCAACGCTCGTTGGGAACGTATTCGATACGGATCGTGGCGAAGTCAGGAAAGTCAGAGAACGGACAGATCGCCGTGAACTCCGTGATCTCAAAATTGATCCTGATTTCGCGGCCGGGAAACTCGTACGGGAACGTGTCGAGCGAAAACAGATTCATCTCCGCACGCGGCGTCGATTGAATATCGAGACATTGCTGGTTTGGTGGATTCATCCCTGTTATCGGCGGCTATTAATATGCAGGCGCGCGCTTCGCACCACTGTCGAAAAACTTGATCAGCACGAGTCCGGCAACAAAGCCTCCGACGTGGGCCGCGTATGCAACTCCGCCTTGTTGTGAGCCACCACCGAGCATACCGAGTCCGCTAATCAACTGAAACGCGAACCAGATCCCGATCGCTACATAAGCCGGCACGTCGGTGAGAAAGCGGAAGAGAATCACCGTCACGCGACGTTTGGGATACAGCAAAATGTAACCACCTAACACTCCCGAAATCGCTCCCGACGCGCCGAGGCTCGGCACCAAAAGAGCATTCGGATCACTTGCAAACACACCCGTGGCGAATACATGAGACAGCCCTGCAATCACCCCGCACAGCAAGTAGAAAATCAAATACTTGATATGTCCCAGGCGATCTTCGATGTTGTCGCCGAAGATCCAAAGGAACAGCATGTTTCCGGCGATGTGCGCAATGCCGCCGTGCATGAACATCGACGTAAACAGCGTCAGATAAACTGAAATCGGAGTGGGACCAAGTCCGGGAATAGTGAGTTGCTGTCCCGTAAGCGGATCGACAACTCGACGTGCTGCAGTAACGACGTCCTGGTTGTGCAGGATCTCGTAAGGAACAGTTGAGAATGAATAGGTGAACTGGTCGTTGCTGCCGAGGCCCTGGAGAAAAACAAAGACAAGAATGTTCAGACCGATGATCGCGTAGTTGATAACCGGTGTCATCGTCCTGTCGCTATTGTCGTCGTACAGCGGAAAAACCATGGCACATCACCTCAGTCGAAAATGACGAATTCTAGCGTAAGCTGTATGCGCAGATTGTGACACGGCTGTTACTAAAGCGTTAATCCATTCCGCGATCTGCAAGCGAAACGCCGGCATGAACGAGCGCCGGTTCGTGCGGCTTCAATAATTCGTAGCCTTCGGAACGCGCCACGTAAGTTGCCGCCGTGATATCGCCCGTCACGTTGAGCGTCGTGCGACACATATCGAGGATCCGATCCACGCCCAGTATGATCGCAATCAACGCCGGGTTCACACCGATCGTTACCAGCACGCCGATGATAAAAGGAATCGAGCCTGACGGCACACCGGCCGTTCCGATACCGCCGAGGATAGCCAGATAGACGACCATTAACTGTTGGGCCAACGTCAAGTCTACGTTTGCAAGCTGGGCCAGAAACAATACCGTCACGCCTTCGTAGAGCGCCGTTCCGTTTTGGTTTGCAGTCGCGCCGACAGTCAGCACGAAACTGTTGATCTCCTGCGGCACGCCGAGATTCTGTTCCGATACGCGCAAGGCGGTCGGCAAGGTCGCGTTGGACGACGACGTCGAGAACGCAGTCAGCATTACCGTCTTCACGCGGCGGAAAAATTCGAGCGGCGAGATGCGCGAAAGGAAGTAGACGGACAGCGAGTAAACACCGAACATGTGCAACGCCAGGCCAAACAGCACCGTCACCATAAACCAGGCGAGCGCTTGCAGCAGATCCAGCCCAAATCGCGCGGTGTTGTTGAAGAGCAGGCACGCGACTGCGTACGGCGCAAACTTCATGATCATCTCGATGATCTTCGCCGTGATCTCATAGAGACCGTCGAGCACGCGCAGCACCGGCGCAGTGACCGTCACCGGCAGCAACGTGATCGCGACGCCGATCACGAGTGCGAAGAACATGAGGTGCAGCATGTTCGGATCTTCCTTGCCGGCGATCGCGTAAAACGGGTTCTTCGGAACGATGGTTTCTACGACTGCCATTAAAGGCTTGGGCGTCGCGCTGCTCGCCTGTTTCGCCGCCTCGACGTTTTTAGTAGCGTCGCTCCCATAGCGCTGCTGCAAAGCCGCGGAGGTGCCGGGATCGATGCGCTTGCCGGGCCTGATCGTATTGGCGAGAGTAATGCCGATTGCGACTGAGATGGCCGAGATTACGAGACAGTAGCCAAACGATTTAAGACCAACGCGCCCGAGCTTGCGAATATCGCCGATGCCGGCAATGCCGACTACGAGTGAAGAGAACACGAGGGGGACGACGATCATCAGCAACAGTCGTAGAAACAACTGTCCCACCGGCTGCGTGATGTTATCGACGAGCCAAACAACGGTCGGATGATCACCGCCGAGCATCCGGTTGACAGCCACACCCGCGATTACACCGATGGCCAGGCCGATTAGGATCTTGTTGTGAAGCGCCATGCCTTTTGGCTTGTCGGGCGTCTCTTCATCGAGATCGGTTCCTACCTCGCGTTCGAAAGCATCGCGTTCGAGTGTTTCATTGTCTCTTTTGTCAGGCATCTTTTAAGTTTGGGTTAGCGACCCCAGCGCAGCTTGTCGCGCAGAACGTCGAAGTAGTTTCTGTTCATCGGCTGAATGAGATTGAAAGTGGTGCGGCTCTTGCGAATGACAACTCGATCCGCAACTTTCAAGGGAAACCCAACCTGCCCATCGAGTGTCAATGCCACTTCTTCGTGATCTGTCTTCAGCAGCAGCTCGATTTCGGCATCGTCAGGCACGACGATGGGACGATTAGAAAGTGTAAACGGGCAGATCGGTGTGATCACTACCGCATTCATCGAGGGAAAGATCACTGGTCCGCCGGCAGAAAGGTTGTAGGCAGTGGAACCAGTTGGCGTCGAGACAATCAGGCCGTCAGCACGAAACGCGTTGACATACTGCCGGTTGAGATAAGTCTCGATCTCGATGATGCGCGCGAGGGCTGACTTGTTGATGACGACGTCGTTCAGCACGCGATTCGGTACCGGCGGAGTGTCGGCGCGCCGCAACTCCACTTCGAGCATGACGCGCTTGTCAAGACGGTAGTTTCCCGAAAGGATTGATTCGAGAGCGCTGTACAGCTCTTCGATGCGAAACTCTGCGAGATAACCGAGTCCGCCATAGTTGACGCCGAGAACAGGAACCTCACGGTCGGCGATCATGCGCGCGGTGGCGATCATCGTTCCGTCGCCGCCGAGCACCAGCATCAGATCAACCTCGCCGGCGAGCTTTTCCGGCTCGACCTCTTCAACCGTGCAACCGGTCTGGTGTTCGATCCGCTCGCGCTCGATCTGTGGTCCGCCGACGATCGTGATGTCTCGCTCGGCCAGCCAGACGGTCAGCTCGCAGATGGTCTTCAGGGCTTCGCGTTGATGCGGTTTAAGGACTATTCCTATCCGCTTGATCGATGACATCGGTTTGAGTGGGGACTTTGCCACAAAAAAGCGTAAAAGTCACAAAGTGTTATAGAGTGCGAGGAATTCGATGTTGCCTTCCGCGCCCTGGATCGGCGATTGGATGACGTTTACAACCTCGAGTCCGAGTGCACGGGCGGCATCGTTCACTTCCTCGATTACGCGGGCGCGTTTGGCCGGATCGCGCACGATCCCACCCCCGCCAACCTCGCCGCGTCCGACTTCAAACTGCGGCTTGATAAGCGTGACGATCGAGCCTCCTTCGGTCATTAGCGGAACGACGGCGGGCAAAACTTTGGTCGCGGAGATGAAGGAAAGATCCATTACCGCCAGGTCAAATCTCTGCGGAAAATCCTCTGGCTTGAGATAGCGCGCGTTTACGCCTTCTCTGACTTCAACACGCGGATCGTTTCTCAGCCGCCAGTCGAGTTGATTGTGCCCTACGTCGATAGCTACAACCTTCTTCGCGCCGTGTTGTAACAGACAGTCAGTAAAGCCGCCGGTTGAAGCGCCGACGTCGAGACAGGTGAGTCCGTTGACGTCTAAGTGAAACTCGCGCAGAGCGGCTTCGAGCTTGAGACCACCGCGGCCGACGTAGCGATTCGTGGGATCGTCGCGGCCTTTAATGCGAATTGAGGAATTAGTGTCGAACTGGTGGGAAGGTTTATCAACGCGCTGCTCGTCGACAAGCACCAGGCCAGCCATGATCATCGCCTGTGCCTTTGTGCGTGTCTGCGCCAGACCTCGCTCGACGAGCAGTTTATCGATACGTTCACGCTTCACAAGATTTACAGAATAGCTTGTAAATCCTGTCTAAGCACGGCGCGTTACTGCTCGAGGAGCTTCATTCAATCTCAGCTCTGCCGCGCACTCATCACACAGCCAAACAATAATGTGCGGGCATCCGACCAAAAGAACGATGCCACCCTGCTCGCCATCCGCACCGCGTGATCGACACGCAGGCGCTGCAAGGCTTGAATGTAGAACACGCCATTGTAAAAATCACCATCAGCGCCTTCATCGCGGTGAATACACTCCCGCTCACGAAACATCTGTCTAGTCATGATGAAATCATCCCGCGCTGCAAGCGCGCCAAAACAGAGCCGTTCAATAGATGTCGGGGATTTGCTATTAGTGCGTGAGTTGAAACAAGGGCGAACTGCGTTGGCATCAGATGATGCCACTCGATTCTGATTACGTCAATATACTGTTTTATGGACGGCGACGGCCCTCGAAGATTTCGTCGAGGTTGGAAAGATCGCGATGGTTGTACTGCTCACCGCGACGACGCTCGCGTCTCTCGACGCGCCGTGCCCGTCGTTCCTGCCACTCGTCGAGGAGTACCGCTTGTCGAATGCGATGTAAGTCTTCGTCTTCACTCAATCCGGTATCGCGCGGTTCCGCAGATTGGGCTCTCACGACGACCGTGCGGTGCTTCGCTGGTTTCTTCGGCGTACTTTCAGGAGCAGATTCTTCTTCTACGTTCGTGATGTCCTCAACCTCAGGCGTTGCTGCCGGCGCGCCTTCGGCCACTGCAACTGGCGCGGGCGTGGTGTCCACTTCCTCCGTGAGCTGGGCCGCAGGACTCGGGGCGTTGCGCAACTTGAGATATGAAGCCAGCAGGGCAGACGCCGCTCCCAGCATCATCGCTATCGCGAAAGCGCCACCCAGGAACCACTGTCGCCGGTGCCGCGCCCTGGCATTGATCTTTTCCAGTGGCACGACGGGCCGGGCAGTAAGCACAGTTCGCTCGTCGTCAAAATGAGGCTCGAATGGAGGTATGTACTCTTTCATCGTCAAACCGTGAATTTATTTGCAATCACGAGGCCACGAAGGAGACGTTGGTTTTGGGAGAGATCTACCGCGGAGAAGAACTAAAACCTTCCGATTTGGTGCACTAAAACGAGTCTTTGCCGCAAAAAGGCACAAAAAGCACTGCGGCTAATAAACCATTCGTGCTCTTTTGTGGCTGAGCACGTCGACGCTTTCGCGGACACGAGTGTAGATTCCGTCGGCGTCGAGGCCATACTTAGCGAGCAACAGTTTCGCGTCACCGTGGGTGATGAGGCGGTCCGGAATACCCATTCGCACGACGCGAACCTGGTCCTGCAAACCATTCTCTTCGAGCAGCTCCATCACGGCCGATCCAAAACCGCCGGCCAGGTATGCTTCCTCGACCGTGACAATCAACCGTTTCGTCCGCGCCAGCGCGAGTAACAACGGTGTGTCGAGCGGCTTCACGAATCTGGCGTTGACCACGGTCGTCTCAATCCGATCTTTTGCCAGGCGCTCCGCCGCCTCGACGGAAGGATGGACCATCGCGCCGTAAGCTACAATCGCCACCTCACCACCGTCGCGCAGTATTTCGCCTTTACCGATTTCCAGTAGCTCCGGCTCGCGGTCGATCGGAACACCGACGCCATTACCGCGCGGGTAACGCATCGCTGCCGGACCAACGTGCTCCAGCATCGTAAACAACATATCCCGCATCTCGCCTTCGTCTTTCGGCGCCATGACCACGATGTTCGGAATGGGGCGAAGGTAGGCAATGTCGAGCAGTCCGTGGTGGGTCTGTCCGTCGCCGCCCGCGACGCCGCCACGATCGAGACAAAACTTCACGTTGAGATCCTGGATACACACGTCGTGTATGAGCTGGTCGAAACCACGCTGAAGGAACGTCGAGTAAATCGCGCAAACAGGTTTGAGTCCTTCACACGACATACCGGCCGCAAACGTCACGCAGTGTTGCTCGGCAATGCCAACGTCGAACGAACGCTCGGGAAACTTCTCGAGCGCGGTGCAAACGCCGGTGCCGTCGGGCATCGCCGCTGTTAAGGCGACGACTTTTGGATCCTTCTCCATGAGCTCGGCCAGCGTGTCGCCAAAGACTTTCGTGTAGGTCGGAATTTTTGATGAGCTCTTATGCGGTTTACCGGTCTTGAGATCGAACGGGCCAGTAGCGTGCCAGCGATAGTAATCAGGCTCAATCTGTGGAAACCCTTTTCCCTTCGTCGTCAGAGCATGAACGATTACCGGGCCGTCCTTGATCTGTTTAGCTTCTTCGAATGCGGCAACAAGCGCGCGCGGATTGTGCCCGTCGACGTAGCCGATGTACTTGAAGCCGAGCTCGCTGACAAGCGCTCCCGGCAGCACGGCGGCCGCGATCACGTCCTTCATCGTCTTCGCTGCGTGATGAAGCCGCTCGCCCACTGAAGGAATTGCCCGCAACTTCTCTTCAACTTCGTCTTTGAACCGGTGATAGCCGTGCGCGCCTCGGATGCGGTTGAGATATCCGGTCAAGGCTCCGACTGCCGGCGCGATCGACATCTCGTTGTCGTTTAGCACGACGATCAGCCGGCTCTTCAAATGACCGGCCTGGTTGATCGCTTCCATTGCCATGCCGCCTGCGAGTGACGCATCGCCTATCAGTGCGACAACGTGATGATCTTCACCTTTTCGATCGCGCGCGATGGCCATGCCGAGCGCGGCCGAGAGAGACGTAGAGGCGTGGCCGGCGCCGAACGTGTCGTACTCAGATTCGTCTCGACGAAGGAAACCGCTGAGGCCACCGTACTGCTTGATGGTCGGCAGCAGGTCGCGCCGGCCGGTCAGGATCTTGTGCGCGTAGGCTTGGTGGCCCACGTCCCAGACCAGCCGGTCGCGTGGCGTGTCAAAGGCGTAGTGCAGCGCGACGGCTAGTTCTACGGCTCCCAGTGACGCGCCCGTATGGCCGCCAACTCGAGACATTGTCTCGAGTATGTAGGTGCGAATCTCGTCGGCTACGGTTCGAAGTTGATCGGTTGGAAGCGCGCGCAGGTCGGCTGGCGAGTTAATACTCTCGAGAAGCGTCATCTTGGCGGCATTGTACTCCAATCGTTAGCTTTTGCTATTCGCGGTGCTGGGGCAAGCACACTTCACGATGTAAAGTACTCTGCTACGTTCCGAGTGTCAATCAATTTTTAGTCGCGGATTTTGCTGATTGCTTTCCTTGACAATCCACAACTCCCGACTAGAATTGGTCTTCGCCTGATTGCGGCACGGAGATGTGGCCGAGTGGCTGAAGGCGGCGGTTTGCTAAACCGTTAAGGGTCAAAAGCCCTTCACAGGTTCGAATCCTGTCATCTCCGCCAGAATTTAAGCTACCGAGACGCACAAAAGCACAAATGAGTTGCGCTAGGTTCTTTGTGCCTTTTGTGCTTTTTTGTGGCCATAATACGATCCCGATGACCGTCCGCGTTCGCTTCGCACCATCACCCACTGGCTACCTGCATATCGGCGCCGCCCGCTCCGCTCTCTTCAACTGGCTTTACGCGCGGAAGACTGGGGGCAAGTTTCTACTCCGCATCGAAGACACGGACCTGCAACGCTCGACTGACGAATCAACGCGCTCCATCATCGAGGGACTCGAGTGGCTCGGACTCGATTACGACGAAGATCTTGTCTTCCAGTCGGCAAACGCGCCACAGCATCGCGCGGCCGCACACCGTCTGCTCGAAGCAGGCAAGGCTTATCGCGACTTCACTCCGAAGGAAGAGCGCAAGGATAAGAATGTAAAAGACGACGTCGCCGAGCGTGCGCGCGCACAGGCTGCCGAGGGCCTGCGCAGTAATCCTTATCGCGACCTGCCCAAAGAAGAGTCAGATCGACGCGCTGCGGCGGGCGAGCCATTCGCCTTGCGTTTGAAAGTTCCGGCCGAAGGCCAGACAAGATTTGACGACATCGTCTACGGGCCGCAGGAGCGTAGCCATACGGAGATCGAAGATCTCGTGCTCCTCCGTTCTGATGGTCATCCGCTGTATAACCTGTCAGTCGTGATCGACGACATCTCGATGGGCATTACGCACGTGATTCGGGGCCAGGACCATCTCACCAACACTCACAAGCAGATCCTGCTGTACGAGGCGCTGGGCGCGACGGTGCCGAAGTTTGCACATCTGCCACTGATACTCGCGCCGAACAAAGGCAAGCTGTCGAAGCGCAAACACGGCGAGGTTGTTTCCCTCACGACGTATCGCGATCGAGGATTTGTGCCGGCCGCGTTTCGAAACTTTCTCGCACTGCTCGGCTGGTCGCCACCGGAAGGAAAAGAAGTGCTCAGCAAAGAGGAGTTGGTTGAGTACTTTTCTCTCGAGGGTATTAACCGTGCAAACGCGATCTTCAACTTCCAGGAGAACGACCCGCGGCGCTGGACCGACGACAAGGCACTGTGGATGAATGCGGAGTACATTCGCACGATGCCGCTCGACGAGTTGCTGCCGATGGTCAAAACGGAACTTCGTGCAAACAAACTCTGGCGCGAGGAGTATGATGACGACGACAGCGCATGGTTTCGCAAAACTGTCGATCTGATCCGGCAGCGCTACTTCACGCTGAAAGATTTTTCCGGGCAGGGGCGCGCGTACTTTTCTGACGACTTCGATTTCGATGAAGCTGCGGTGAACAAAAATCTGCGCAAGGAGCCGCGCCTGCGCGAACTGCTGAAGGGTCTCGCGGATAAGTTGGAAACAGTCGAGCCGTTTAATACTGAAACCGCCGAGGCGGCCTTGCGCGCGTTTGCTGACGAAGCGGGCGTGAAAGCAGGATTGCTGATAAACGGATCGCGCACGATGTTGACTGGACAGGCAGTCGGCCCATCGATGTTCGAGATCTTCGACGTGCTCGGCCGCGACACATCGGTGCAGCGGCTGCGAAGCGGTATACCGTGGTAAAAAGGAGTGTATTGATGGCTAAAGGAATAACTTTACTTGTCGCGCTCGTTCTGACCTGCAGCGTTGTTGTGGCGCAGAATTCGAATTCATCAACGACGATTGAACGGCAACGAACCACGAACACAAACCGGGCGAAGCCTCCGGCGCCGGCACAAACGCCTTCTACCACTACACCTAAACCCGCGACAGCAAAGAAAACCACCCCACCAGCACAGGCACCCGGCTCTGAAGGCGTGCTCGCCGCATTCAACACCCTGCTCGAAGGCATCAGGCACGCGAGCGTCAATGAAGTGATGAGTGCTTACTGGAATAATCCCCGCCTCAGTCTCTTCAACTACAATGGCTCAGTGACAAAGGGCTGGGAACAAGTGCGCAAGAACCGCGAGAGCTCATATCCGGAGATCAAAGACGTGAAGCTCGATGTGCGTGACGTGTCGGTCACGATGCTGGGAACAGATGGCGCTCTTGTGACGTGTCAGTGGACGCAATCGCAAACCTACAAGGGAACACCGGAAACTGCTTCAGGGCGGATGACACTCGTGTTCAAGCGTGTGGGCACGGCGTGGAAAGCGATTCACTTGCACTCATCGCCTGACACGCCAAATCCCGCGGTGATACCACCGTCGGAACGACCGAGCCCGGTTGCGAGCCCGACTCCCCAGTAAGACGTTAGACAGGATTTTCAGGATTTACAGGATGTATCCTGAAAAATCTTGTAAATCCTGTCCAATGTATCCTCGACAACCCTGCGCCCGCCAGAATGATCAAAAACGGAAACAACTCCACCGTGTAACGGGGCTCGGGGTTTTCGAGAGTCGCAAAAAATCCGAGCCGCAGGAACATCAGGAGCGCCGCCAGCAACAACCATCGACGCGCGTCGGCGTTTCGCGAAAACCAGAGCAGCAAACCTCCGATCACGCCTAACAGCGAGTAGATCCCGGTCAACACCGCGAACAACGGCAACCAGTACTGCTGGTGAATGTCGTAGTCCAGATCCGCAAGCGGCAACAACTCGCCATTGAACGGGTAGTACTGCGAGTGTGTGTCGCACCAAAGCGTCATCGCTCGCTTCAGCGGCAGGACGATGTAATAACGTAGCCGCGAGTGCGCGACTCTTTCCTGCCCGATCTGTGCAAAGCCCGCGTCGATCTCCGGCGTCATCTCGACGTCGGCCTCTTCCGGCTGCGCCGGCTGTTCTTCGGGCTGTTCCTCGTCCTGGCTCTCTTCATCGCCGGAATCACCGGAGTCGTCCTGGTTATCTTCATCTGACTTTTGATCTTCGTCGGCAGTGTCAGCCGACTCTTCTTCACCAGACGAATGATTGTACTTTTCAAACAACGCCGCCACGCGGTCGCGCTCTTCTTTCGAGTCAAACGCCTTGGCCGGAAATTCCGTGACGTGTATTTGCTGGTTATCCAAAGCCCACAGCGCTGGACCGACGTAACGCTCGTCGTCGAGCCACGTACGCACCCACAGCAGGTAACCACGCGGAACAAACTCGCCCGGCATTTCGGCATGCGCAGGAGCCAGTGGCTGAAAGACATGAAACAGCCGCCGGTTCCGAATCGTCCACGGAACGAGCACGAGACAGAACGCTAACGAGAAGATAGCGGCTGAAAGAATAGCGCCGCGAAGTCGTGCAAGTACTGGCGCCACATAGCGCGTCCAACCGACAAGGGTCGAAAGCAGCAGCGTGACGCCGATGGCAGCGGCAAAGAGTCCGCTGTCCGGCCGGAACAACACCGCTATGCCCGCGAGCAGGCCACAAACGATCCACCAGGCCACCACTCTTCGTCGTGTTGTTACTTTGAAAGCGAGCGTTGCCGCCAGCACCATCGCAACAGCGAGAAAATTCGTCAGCACTTCCGTGAGGATCGTAGCGACGTAGATGGCCGTAAAAGGACAGACTGCTGCGAGGGCAAAGGCAACGATCGCGGAGCGATGTTTGCGCTCTTCGTCGATTGCCCACTGAAACGCCACCAGCGCGATTAAGACGCACGTTAACGTGTCAATCACCGCCTGGACCACACGCACCGCGGTGTTGTTGCCGTGCCCAAAGACTGCATAGATCGACGCAAGAAAAAGCGGGTAACCGGGCAGGCGGATCAAAGTGGGATCGTACGGTGGTTGGCTGGCGATAGAGTAGACGTGTTGTTCGAGGACGTTGCGGGCAATCTGTGAATAAACCCGGCCATCGTCCGGCTCGTCATTCGGGAGTCGCAGAGCGATGAATAGACGAAAGCTGAGGGCGATCAGGAGGAGGAGAGTGTAAGCAGACCATAGGCGTACCTTGTTACTCATCGTCAATTTGGACAGGATTACAGGATTTTCAGGATGGACAAGATTATCTTGTTAATCATGCAAATCCTGTTAATCCTGTAAACCAACATTACGGTCCAGCCTCGGCGGTCGCCTTACGTTCGAGCTTGCCCCAACCAACGACCGGCCCGCGTATCGCCATCGCCACTGACTTGATCATCACGTAGTACATCACCTGCCGGTAACAGAATCTTTGCAGGAATAACCACCACAACAGGCTCCAGCGCTCGCGCTTCTCGAGTAGAAAAGCAAAGCACGCCGACACCCAATCGATCGTCAGAAACAAAGCGTAGTAAAGAAGCACCTGCTGCAGGTTTGTCGACGAGTAGCCAGTCGGTTGTTGCCAGCGATCAAAGGCTGTGGCCACGAGCACGTAAACGAGCATCAGATCCATCACCGGCGAGATCAAGGGGAACAGGATCTGAAAGATCCAGACGTTCGGCATCGCCACAAAGCCCAGCGTGCCAAACCGTGGACGAAACAGTGCATCGCGATGTTTCCACATACACTGTAGCGTGCCGTAGGCCCAGCGAAAGCGCTGCTTGGCCAGCGAGCGCAGATCGTGTGGCGCTTCAGTCCACGCAACCGCGGTTTCCTCATAACCGATGGTGTAACCGAGCCGCCTGATCTGCAACGTCAGATCCTGATCTTCAGCAAGCGTGTCAGACGGGAAGCCACCGACTTCCACCAACAGATCTTTGCGCCACGCACCGACAGCGCCGGGAACAACGGTAATGCAATTGAGACTCGCGAACGCGCGGCGATCCATGTTTTGCGAAGTGATGTATTCGAGTGCCTGCCAGCGCGTGATGACATTTACGCGATTACCAACCTTCGCGTTGCCGGCAATGGCCCCCAACCGCGGATCGTAGAACCTGTGCGCGAGGGCGCCGACCGTTTGCGGATCAAACAGCGTGTCGGCGTCGAGAGCAATTACTATTTCCCCGTGAGCGTGGCGCAAGCCGGTGTTCAGCGCTGAGGCCTTGCCTGCATTCGCAATGGTAAAGAGTTTTACTCGCTCGTCGTTTCCGAATTTCTCGGTCACCACGCGGCTCGTACTGTCCTGCGAGCCGTCATCGACCACGATGATCTCGTAAGCCGTGTAATCCGAGGCGAGCAGGCTCCGAATCGTGCTCTCAATGACGAGCTGTTCGTTGTAGGCCGGAATGATGATCGAGACGAACGGACTGTAGCCGCTGCCTGCGTGCGTAAGTTCTCGTCGTCGCGATCTCAACCACTGCATTCGGGCGAGTGAACCGATGAACAGCAGTCGCGCGACGCCGAGAAGAATTCCGATCAGAAAGATCCACTGTAGTATCCAGCCACCGGTCGACAGGAAGAAAAAGGCCACCGCATCAGCGCGCGTAAAGACGCGTTGATTCGGAGGAATGACCGGCATCGCCTGATCTCTCGAAATGCCGGCCAGCTCAGAAACAGGAACGAACTGAAACCCGCGCGCTTTTAGCTCGTGAATCAGCCGCGGCAGCGCTTCAATCGTCGCGGAACGATCGCCGCCCGAATCGTGCAGGAGAATCACCTCGCCGCGTGTCTCGGGATTGGAATCCATCGCGCGATCGATCGTGCGCTGAACGATCTGATCGGCAGTGACGGGAAGTTGCCAGTCATCAGGATCGATACGCACGCCGACCATGATGTAACCCAGGTTCTGCGCTATAAGCGCAGGCTCGACGTCCTGCGGCTTGTCGGCTTCGGCGTCGCCGAAGTACGGCGGACGAAACAGCACTGTCGAACGACCGACCACAGATTCGATGAGCCGTTGGGTAGCGTTCAGCTCGAGTTCGACCAGCGACAGCGGGATTTCACCGAGGTTCGGATGTGTGAAGGAGTGGTTGCCAATCTCGTGACCTTCGTCGACGACGCGCCGCATGAGATCCGGATACGCCTGGCCATTCTTGCCGATGATGAAGAACGTGGCCGGAACGTTTTCGCGTTTGAGAATGTCGAGAATCGCGGGCGTCCATCTCGGATCGGGACCATCGTCGAAGGTCAGCGCCACCATGCCCGGACGGTCACCGGTTCGCTGCACCACGTACGACGAAGGCATGGCGGTGAATTGTTCCGACTTGATAAAGCCACTGGATGAATCAACGTCCACGACGCGCGCGCCTTTTTGCGGCCGCGACATCACCTTCAACAGCTCGCCATTGCCTTCGAAGTCGACTTCGTAACCGTAGTTGATCGTCCGCAGTGAATCGGCTGAACTGTTCTGCGTGCCGAGAACGGACCAGACTGACGGGTCTTCCGATCCGAGACGCCAGATAGCATAACCCGCAGGCTTGAATCCGCTCGCCGCTCGCATCTCGTTGTAAGCAGTTACGGCATCAAGAAACCAGACCTTATGATGCGACTCGTCTTCTTCGTCGTACTCGAAGTACGGATTACGAGTGGTAGGATCAAAAGAGGGCGCCGTGCTCGACTCGCGCGCCGTGATCAGCGCTTCCTGAAACGTGAGTTCGTCGACGGCGCGCGTGTTTTCGTTCCAGTTGTAGCCATAGTTACCGAGCGCGATGATGGTCTTAGTTGAATCAAGGTCGCGCATGCGACTGATGAGGGTCTGCTCAAACCAGTCCTGTGCGGCGACTGGGCCGGCATCACTGCCCGTCCAGTGCTGGTCGTAAGCCATCAGGATCAGGTAATCGGTTGCCGCTGCGTAAGCTTTGTAATTCCAGTCAGGGTTATCAACCGGCACTGCCTGCACTACCACCAAACCCTTTGCGGCGAAAGCCGAGTGCAGCTGCTGCACGAACGTGAGCAGATTGCCTTGCGCAGACGTCGGCGGTTCTTCGAAGTCAACACAGATACCGGCGAACTTGTTGTCCTGCACAAAGGACAACAGCGACTTAATAAGGGTTTGGCGGTGTGGCTCGTCACCGACCGCGCGTGCGAGCAAATCGCCTTCCCACTGTTCGTCGACAAGATTCTGCACCATCGGCAGGATACGAACCTCAGGCCGCGTGACGCGAATCCAGTTCAATGCGGGAATGTGAATGTCTGTGACGAGTGGATCCTGACCGTCAGGTACGTCTTTCAAGTGGGACCATTCGGCAACCACCCAATCGAGATGATCGAGGTTTCGCTTGAGCGACTCGTAGCTCGACTCGTCCCAGTTGATAAAGAAACCGACTGAGAGCGGACGCGTTGCCGGAACGATCGGTGCCGGCACCGTGGGTGGCGGCGGCACGACAGCCAGGTGCGAGCGACGCTTGCCAGGAATAACGTACTTGGTGGTAGCCAGTGCGCGTTGTAACTCCGCCTGCGCCTTTTTTGCTTTGCGTTCCGACGGATTCGCGGGAATGTTTGGCGGTTTAGGTTTCAGGTCCGCGGAGTGTGGCAGGCTCGCAATCGGTCTGAGATTGAAGGTCGGAAGAACCGGATTCGCAAGCACACTGGCAATAAACATGATTGCCAGAGCTGTAATGATGACCGCGAGCGCCAGCCATATACGACGAACGCGCCGCCAACGCCGGCCATGTGGATCGTGGAAAACGGGGGAATCTGAGGCGGACAAGTCGCAATCCTCGGAAGCAGAAGCTTGCCATAAAAGTCTATAAGTCACAAAGCGTACCAACCACAGTACGCTGGTTAGAATCTTTTATGCCTTTGTGGGTTGTTGCGGGTTGTTAAGAACAAGTAAAAAGCCGTCCACGACTTTGTAGATCGTGGACGGCTTCGGTGAACTGTTGGGATTGGCCTGAGGCTGACTGTGTGCTGCATCCAGAAAGGAGGAGCACTATGCAGTGAGACTACCGAACCAGAATCCTAACGGTTTAGCTGGTTCAGAGGTCAGGCCGCAGCCACCTCACTGTGATAAGAACTCATAAATATTTGAATCACCTCCTTTCCAGTGTTGCGTGGATAATAACACGGATTGAAATCCGTGTCATCCGTGTTTCAGTTTACCCTGAACATACACGTGCCACGGGTGTTCGATGCCGAAGAAGTAAGCGAGCTCGCGGTAATCGTCGCTATCGTGAATCACGAAGTCAGCGATCTTGCCGCGCTCGAGCGAGCCGAGCTGAGCGCCGCGATTCAGACTGTACGCTGCGTTGATCGTCGCCGCAGTGATCGATTCGGCGGGCGTCATGCGCATGTGCGTCGAAGCCAGCGAAAGTATCATGGCCATCGATGGCGTCGGTGAAGAGCCGGGATTGAAATCCGTCGCCAGCACGACAGCCAAACCCGCATCGATCATGTCTCGCGCCGCCGGATATCGCGACGAGCCAAGCGCATACACAGAACCAGGTAACAACACCGGCTGCACGCCGGCAGCTTTCAGCGCCGCAATGCCCTCAGCGTCTGTATGTTCGAGATGATCGGCAGTCACTGTACCCAACTCAGCTGCCAGCTTCGCACCGCCTGAAAGCGAAAGCTGATCGGCGTGCATACGCAAGCCGAGCCCATGACAACGCGCCACCGAAAGAATCTTCCACGACTCGTCCGTCGTAAAAACCTTCTCTTCACAAAATACATCGCAAAACTCTGCGAGCTTCTCCTGCGCCACGCGCGGCAATATCTCGTCTATCAGTAGCGCAACGTAGTCATCGCGCCTGGCACGATACTCAAGCGGAACACTGTGCGCACCGAGAAACGTCGGTACGTACCGCAAGGCCGTCTCTTCACCAAGACGCCTGATCGCCCGCAGCATCTTGATCTCGTCTTCGACTGACAAGCCATAGCCGGACTTCGCCTCAACGGTCGTGGTACCGCCGCGCAGAAACCACTCAGCATAACGCCGCCCTGTTGCAACCAGCTCATCCAGGGTCGCCGCGCGAGTGCGGTTAACCGTCGACTGAATCCCACCCCCACGCGCGGCAATCTCCTGGTAAGTCGCGCCCTGGCTGCGTTCCTCAAACTCGTCTACCCGCGTGCCTGCAAAGACCGGATGAGTATGAGCATCAACAAAACCCGGAAGCACCACACGCCCACCCGCATCGACGACTGTCGTCTCGCCATCGACGAGCTCTTCGATCTCATCAGTCGTCCCGACTCTCTCAATCAGTCCATCGCGAACGAACAGTCCGCCGTGCGCGACGATCGCAAGCTCCCGCAACTCAGGTCCGACGCGCGCCCGCGCCGGCCCGGCGAGCGTCACGAGCTGCGCACAATTGATGACGGCGAGCGCTTTACTTTCCTTTTCTGAGGACATAAATCATGACGCCGGCGGCATTCGCTATCAGGACTGTAGTGATGATCTTCAGCGCAAACGAAAGGGTACTTCCGACTTCCGTAATCGGAACAATCGCGAAACGGATATAGATGAGGGTGACGATGAACCCTGAGGCGCATGCGATCCTGAGCCACCAGGGTGCCCTGACGCCAAGCGCCTTCATCCCAAACAACGGTATCGCAAACAGCACGAGGTACGTCAGCGCATAGAAGATGCCGCCCGCATTGTCGATCAACTGAAACGCTTCCTGCGCGTGCACTCCCATCAGGCTCAGCAGCCCGAGCACTAACGTCACTGCGCCCACAAACAGAACCGCGTTGATAGGCGTCTTGTACTTTGGATGCAGCCGACTGAACCACGCGGGCAGCAGTCGATCCCAGCCGGCCACCATCGGCAAGCGCGTGTTGCCCGCAAAGTAAATGCTCATGAGGGCGATCGTCCTGACGGTGATACCAAGAATCGCGATGGAACCGACTGTTCCGACCCAACCTAACGATCGAAATCCGATTGAAAGCACCTGCGGGATTGGTCCGATGAGATCGATCTGATCGCGCGGAACGAATGCGAGCACTGAGCTGGTCCCGAGGATGAACATGAGGGCAATGATCGGTGTTGAAATCACTACTGAGCGGCCGATGTTGCGCGCCGGCGCGCGTGTTTCTCCGGCGAGAATCGCGATGTATTCGAAACCAGTCAAAGCACCGAGTGCGAGCTTGCTGCAGACGTTGATGTTATAGGCAGAGAAAGTGGGAAACTGAATTGCGAAGGGCTGGTATTCTCCGTGTATCACGTGGGAGAAAGCGACGAGCGGCAACAGGATCAAAATGGCGAAAGTGATCAGGTGAACGAGCCCGCCGACGTTGTGCACCCATTTGCCGAGGGCGAGCCCGCGCGCAGCCGCCACGACCATGCCGATTACAAGCAGAAAGAGGATCAGCATGATCGCCTTTGGGTTGTCTTTCATCCACGCTGCTGATGGTCCGATCGCGTAAGAGATGTTTGTTGTCACTACCAGGCCGACGCCGGCCAGAATTGAAATGGCAAAGACCCAGAGATTCCATCCGACCAGGAAGGCGACAAAGTCGTTGAAAGCCAGCTTGGACCATTGATAGAGGCCGCCTTCGTAAGGCATCAGGCGATTGAGGAAAATCACGGCGGCGGCAAGCGGCAGATAGAACGTGACGATCGCCAGGATCCAGAATACGTTTTGCTCGTGACCGAGCCTCGCAGCCCAGCCTACCCAGAACGTGCCCACGACGAACACGATCTGAGTCAGCACCAGATCGAAGAGGCCGAGTTCTTTTTTGAAGACGGCACTGCGTGCTTCAATCTCGCGCTCAACCTCGGCGATGCCCGGCGAGGAGTTGGCGTATTCAGTATTCATCAGCGGCAAGGGTCAGCCATTGAACCACATCTGCGCGCATGTCGGGAACTATTTCATGCGCGGCGTCATAACTCTTGAAGACGACTGAGCGCGCTCTCGTTTTCAATTGCCGTTCGTAGTCCTGCACGCGCTCGGGTGGGTAAAACTCGTCACGCGTACCGGCGAGATGCCACACGTCGATCGACGCTGGACGATAGGCGAGATCGGAAGAGCGTCGGTTTCCCAGTCGCCCGGTATCCCGCCACAGATACCGACGACTCCGCGCAAACGCTCCGGATACGTGAAAGCGAAACGATAGTTGAGCGCGCACGACTGCGAGAAGCCGAGTAGAAAGACGCGTGCCGGATCGGCTATGCCTTCGGCGGTAAGAGTATCAATCAGGTCCAGCAGTGCGCGCTGATGGACGGCGACTGATTCTTCACTTTTAAAGTTAGTCAACCAGCCAAAGCCGAAGCTGAGTGGGCCACCGGGTTCACCGGGCTCTTTGATGTGCTGGTGAAAGCCCTGAAGTGAAGTGACGGCGAACTGCTCGGGCGCCATGAGTTGCGCTTCGCGCATCATTTGACGCATGTTCGCGCCGTAGCCGTGCAACGCGATCAGGAGGGGCGCCGGCGCAGTGGTTCCCGGCCTTAGATCGTAGTGAAGATTTATGCGCGCTGCTAAAGTGCGTTCCACAGATCACGCAGATTACACTGATTTCAACAAACTGTGTATTCGGTGTTAGCATGATTCAAACTTTTCTTCGAGAGGTGCAGTGATGAAATTCCCGGGCGGATTGAACATTCAACAGATGATGAAGCAGGCGCAGGTCATGCAGGAAAAGATGCAGAAAGAAATGGACGAGCTGCGCGTCGAAGCTTCAGCAGGTGGCGGCGTGGTTTCGGTGCAGATGAAAGGCAATCATGAAATCGTAGCCCTCAAGATCGATCCCGAAGCAGTGAAAGACGGCGACGTCGAAATGCTCCAGGACATGATCACTGCGGCTCTCAACGAGGCGAACCGAAAAGTTGACGAAGCGATGAAGGGCAAGCTGGGTGGAATGTTGCCGCCGGGACTGGGCGGACTGTTCGGTTAATCGACGATGTTAGAGTACGCCGAACCAGTCACTAAACTGATCGATGAACTGAAACGACTGCCGAGCATTGGTCACAAGTCAGCGCAGCGTCTTGCGTTTCATATCATGCGAGCGCCTGAGGCTGATCTCGAGCGTCTGATTGCGGCGCTCAGGGAAGTCAAACAGAAAATCGTTCTCTGTTCGATCTGTAACAACCTCACTGAGGTAAATCCGTGTCGTTTCTGCGCGTCGCCGTCGCGCGATCATTCGGTGATCTGTGTGGTTGAAGAGCCGCACAGTCTGGTGGCGGTGGAGAAGACGCGCAGCTTCAAGGGCGTCTATCACGTGCTACACGGCAGTCTCTCGCCGATTCGCCACATTGGACCAAGCGAGCTACAGCTAGCCAATCTCCTGCCGCGCTTGAAACCGGAAAATAATGAAGGTGTAGCGGTGCGGGAAGTAATACTGGCCACGAACCCAACGACTGAAGGCGAAGCGACCGCCAACTACATCAGCCGCCTTTTGAAACCACTGGGACTGCGCGTCACTCGCATTGCGATGGGAATGCCGGTGGGAAGTGACCTCGAATATGTTGATGAAGTGACGATGGACAAGGCGCTCGCCAATAGGCACGAAATCTAGCCACAAGAAGGCACAAAAGCACAAACAGAAACTAAAAGCGGACGTGCTCGGGTTCGACGCCGTCCTTACACTCCGTGCACTGCTGATCGCTGTCGTACATCCGCACGTCGAACTCGATCAACGACTTGATCGGGACGCCTTCGATCTCGTCGGGCGCTGACTCGAAACGCACGATCGCGCCGCAGCCGATGATTCTTGCACCAAGCGACTTCACCAGTTCCACTGTCTCATCGATAGCGTGCCCGCTCCGAATGATGTCGTCGACGATGATGCAGGGATTAACCTCACCCTGATTCACATACTGCCGGAACTGTCGCTTGCCCTGCTCCTGCTCCGCCCAGTAGATCTGTTCTGCGTTCAGCGCATCGCGCACACCGAACGCGACGGGAATTCCGCCTGAGCTGGGACTAATGACTGACACCTTCGGCAATTGACTCGAGATATCTTTTTCGAGTCGAAACTTCCGGCTCAATGCCACCGCCAGCACGCGGGCCGTGTCGTAATACCGGAAAGCCAGCGGCATTTGAAAGTATTGTGGCGAGTGCTTTCCGTTGGGATAGATGAAGTGGCCCTCACGAAACGCGCCAGTGCGTTGCAGAATCTGCATTAAAGTCTCTTGCGAAGGAATCAGCTCGACCATGCGGTTCTCCTGTTTTGGCTGGGCAGCATACATCAATTACTCAGTTTTCGCAGCACGTTCTATCAACGGTAGCTGATTGCGCGGTAAACCTTGCGGTAACGACTCGACTGAAAACCACTCCGCACGCTCGATTTCTATCGTCTGCGGTTTCAGCGGCCCGTTCGCGCGACAACGAAACAGCACTTCGATTTGCTGCGGTTTTTTGAACGAACGCACGGCGAACACTTCGACGTCGTCGACTTCCAATCCAATCTCCTCGCGCAGCTCGCGCCGCAACGCATCGATCGGCTGTTCACCTTTTTCCAGAAATCCGCCCGGCAACCCCCAGCCAGTGCCCGCGCGAAACGTGTGCTTCAAAAGAAGTATCTGGTGCTTGTCGTTGAAGATCAGGGCACCGGCGGTGACGGTGAAGCGCGGATGCGTGAGCCGCATCGTCCAGCGACGCATGCGTCCCGGCAGCTTGCGCCACATTTTACTGATGAGATTTTGAAGGCTTGCCACCGCTGAACACTAATAACACGGATTTCGTGTACAATGCGTGCCGACATGTCAGCAACTGAAACCGTCGCCGTCCCAAAGCGGATTACCAACGCGCAGACTGTCTGCAGCGAGAAAAATGAAAAGGGAAAACCCTGTTGGGGTCACCTGAAGCAGTTGCGGACTGCCGGCGAACCCGCGGAGATTCACCTGCGTGGCGACGACGTGCTTTTCAAATGCCAGACGTGCGGCACGCTTTACATGGGTCCACCGTTGGGCCACGTTCGCGATCCACACAAGCAGCACCGGTTTGTCGAAGCAGAGTTGCAGGCGTTGTTACAGGCGGCGGGAGGTACGCTGCCGGTTATCAAGAGAGACGAGCAACGCGGTGTGTACGTGCTGGTCGAAACTGTCGTAGGCGAGCACGGTGAGGTCTGGAAGCCTCCACCGGCAGCGAAAGCCGCCGCGCCGGCAGCAGCGTCTAAGGCTGCGGCGCCCGCGCCAGCGAAACCCGCCGCGCCAAAATCGGCAACCGAACACAAGGCGGGCGCACAACCAAACCGGCAATTGTTCCGGCGCTCGACGTATGTTGGTGTTAAAGATACGGGACCAGTAGCTGGCGAGACGTTCGAACAAAAAGTCGCGCGATTGAAAGCCCTGTCGGCGGCGGCAAAACAGCGTGCTGAAGAAGGTGGTGAACCGGCCTCAGCGGCCGAAGTAACCGAGGTGCTTACATCGCTCGCACCCGACCAGGAAATTTCACCGCCCGCTGCCGCACCTGCTGCTGCGCCCGCTGCATCATCAGCGCCCGCACACAAGCCGACCGGCCAAGCGGATCGCACACTCATGAAGCGTTCGACTTACTGCGGCGTAGTCGACACCGGCCCGGTTCCCGGCGAAACCTTCCAACAAAAAGTCGCTCGCCTGGCGGCTGTGTCCGCCGCAGCCAAGCAAAGATCTGAAGGCGGATAACACAGATAAAATCCGTGTTATCCGTGGCTAAAACTTCTCTGTAACAACAAGGCCCTCGTGGGCTAACTTCCAATCGAGCACCTCCGCGCCTTCTTCCGCTGCCAGTGCCGCTTCCACCTCCGCACGCCGTCCTGCCTTACAAAGGAACGCAATGCATCCACCACCACCGGCGCCACAAACCTTCGCGGCTTCCGCACCGTTGGCGAGTGCCTTCTCGACGAGCATGTCCATTTGCGGCGTGGTGATTGTTGGCGCGAGACGTTTGCGAACCGGATACGCCTGCTTCATTACCTGCGCCACTCGAGCCCAGTCGTCTGCCACGAGCGCTTCACGCAGGTTACGCGCGGAATCACGAATACCCTCGAAGAGTTCGAACAACTCCGTATCGCCGTCGATGTGACGTTTGTAAATCTCCCAGTTGTTGATTCCGGAAAGCCTTGGCTCGCCCGTGTAACAGATCGCGATGCGCCGCTCCAGCTCTTCAGTATTTACATCCAGCTTTTCTCTCTTAATTCCATCCGCATTGAAATGCACGCACGAGACGGAACCAAACAGCGGCGGATAATAATCCTGAAAACCTGCCGGGACCTTGATCACGGTCGACTCGACATTCGCGGCGATCGTGACAAACTTACGTTCCTCGTAGCGGTTTCCCACCAGTCGATTCAATGCGCCGATACATGCAATTGCGAGCGCCGACGAACCTCCCAAACCTGCACCCGCAGGCACACTGCTTTCCGCGACGAGATGAAACCCAGTGGTTGGTTTGAAAAAGTGAACCAGCTTCGAGACGAGTTCGAGCCGCTCTTCCTGTAACAAGTCTTCGAGCGCTGAAAGATGTGTTTCAAAAGAAACTTTGCGGTCGCGCGACTCCAGAACTATGCGTCCGTCATCGCGCGTCTCGATGCGGCAGCGAGCATGAAGCGAAAGAGCAAAATTGACCGTGGTGGCGCCGGGATGAAAGAGATAAAGGGGCCAGATGTCGATGGTGCCGCCTTCAAGGTCGACACGAGGGGGTGCGGAAGATTCAATTATCATCGTCAGCGCAAATTAACAATTTCATTCCATCCTTGCAATCAGCCGCGTTCGTCCGTGGCGGATTCCCGCTCCGTCTTCTTCTGCTCGGCGCGACGCTGCTGTTTGAAAGGGATGTGTTCCTGAAACTCCTGCTTCAGATCCTGAAACTTTTCCGTCGCCGCGTGTTCGAACTCCTGTAGTCGCTCCGGATTTGCTTCTTCAACTTTGCGCGACAGCCACAGCCGCTCCGTCAGATAAAACCCGACAACGCCAAGCAGCACGATCACCAGCAACACTTTCCCGAGCCGCTGGAAGTCGCCAATCAAACCCATGACCGCGCCGCTGAAAAAATATCCCGCTCCCGACAAAAGAAAAACCCACAGGAAGCAGCTTGCAAACGAAAGCGACAGGAACCGCAAGTAAGGCATTCGACCAACCCCGTAGAACACACACGAGGCCCAGCGCAGCCCGTAAATGTACTTGGAAAGAAAAATCGAAAGCGGGCCAAATTTCTTTGTCAGCCTTTGCAATCTCGGTTGGGCGGCGCGGTAAAAGCGAAACTCTCGGACACCTTCGCAAAACCCGCGCCCAGCGAAATAGGCGACGTTATCGCTCAGACAGCCGGCCACAGTCCCCCACAACAAAACACGCGCAAAGCTATAATCCCCGAAAAACGCACTATGAGCGAGCACGCCCGCCAGCAGGAGCGTGATATCGCCCTCCAACATCACGAGAATAAAGACTGCGTACAGCCCGTACTGGAAAAGCAGGTCGTTGACGAAGTCGAGGTGCATGAAGAAACCAGGCTATAAACTTCAATATGAATGCCAGGAACAAGATCGGCTGACAGCATAAACTGGAGGGCTTACTGTTGACTACTCGTCGGGTTCTTCCTCGTGTGGAGGCTTTACCACGAGGACCGGGCATGAAGCATGTCGCACCACCGACTCGGCCGTCGAACCAAAGAGGATTCGTCCCAGTCCGGTTCGCCCGTGCGACGAGATAACTATCAAATCAATGTCACGTTCCTTTGCCACCCGAACAATCTCCGAAGCGGCTTCGCCGTGGACAACCAGCTCTTCCACATCGATGCCCGAACACTCATCGCATTCGGCGAGCTTAGGCAGTTCACGTTCGGCTGAGTCTTCGAGCTGTTCGGTGATGTCGGCAATCGGCAAGGGTTCGGTCATTCCCGAATATCCGACTGTCGGCACGATCGGCTCGATGACGTTGATGCAGATGATCGACGCTCCAAAGGTACGCGCCAGCGAGGCGGCATACGAGAGGGCATAGTTGCCGCATTCGCTGAAGTCCGTGGGTAGAAGTATGGAGCGAATCTGCATACGCTTTGCCGGACTATAGGCCAAATAGGTCGTCTAAGTCTTATAGGACCTATGGATTCTACTCCGTGAGGCTCCTGTTTGACAGCCCCTGAACCCTCGACTATTCTTCGTCCACTAGTATCTTTCCATGACCACTCCACGAACCAACTTCATCGGAATCAACGTTTCCGGCACGCAGGCACGCGCGGCCCTCGTGGACCAGGAAGGCTCGCTCGTTGGGACAAAGGTTGGAGAGATCGCTCCCAAACAACTGATTCCGCAATTGGCCGCGATGACAGAGGATCTTCGCTCGCACGGCAACGTGGCTGCGATCGGCGTCGCCATTCCCGGTCTTGTTAATAGACAAACCGATCGTGTGATCGCTCCACGTGATCTACCGTCGACGAGCGTGGCGGATCTGCATGGCGAGTTAATGCGCGCCACCGGCTTGAGAGTCGAACTTGAAAATGACGCCAACGCGGCGGCATACGGCGAGTTCAAAGTCGGCGCTGGTCGTGGTGCTCGCAACCTCTTTTACATGATGATCGGAAATGGCATCGGCGGCGCGATCATTCTTGACGGCAAGCTTTGGGCCGGCGCCTCCGGCTTTGCAGGTGAAGTCGGCCATATCACGATCGACACTGAAGGACTGCAATGCGTTTGTGGTAACACGGGCTGTTTGGAAACACTGGCTTCAGCACCGAGCATCGTCCGCCGCGCCCGCGAACGTCTCAACCGCGATTCAACCTCTTCGCTTTCGCGCCTGGCGCTGAACAAATCGTTCACCGCTGAAGACGTCGCCCATCAAGCGAGGGAGGGCGACGATTTTGCGCTCATGATGATCGAGCGGACTGGCAAATACATCGGGACGGGTGTCGCCAGTGTGATTAACCTCTTGAACATCGAGCGAATAGTGCTGGGCGGCGGTGTTATGGACGCCGGTTCATTAATACTCAATCCCATCATCCAGGAAGTAAAACGTCGCGCATTCCAGCCCTGCTTCGAAGCCACCGAGATCGTGGCCGCAAAGCTCGGCCTTGACGGCGCTCCAATCGGCGCCGCCCTCCTCGCCCGCGACGCAGCCACCGACTAATCACAAAAAGTTTCTTGTGCTTTTTGTGCCTTTTTGTGGCTAGTGTTCTTTTTTCCCCTTCCTTCTGCTAAAGTACCGCATACACGAAGCAATAAGACTTTCTGAGTGCGAAGGTTTGTGGGCTGTTTGTCTGCCAGGGTACCGGTTTGACTAGCTCCCCGACACGTTAAACTCGACGCGCAGATGCCACAGATCTTCCATCACAGCACCAACGCGCTGGCGAAAATCACGATCTACGGCGCTGTTTTTATTATTGTTGCTTTGCTGTGGGTCGCGGTTGAGCTAAACCGTTCCGCCTGGAACACTGGTCAGTGGCTCGAGCGACAACAACCAGTTCAATTCAGTCACAAACATCACGTCAGCGACGACGGCATCGATTGCCGCTACTGTCACACGTCCGTGGAAACTTCCGCGACGGCAGGCATACCTCCCACTTCAACGTGCATGAACTGCCACAAACAGATCTGGGCCGACAGCCCTTATCTCGAACCGGTGCGCGCGAGTTTCCGCACCGGCAAGCCGCTCGAGTGGATACGTGTTCACGACCTGCCGGACTTCGCCTACTTCAATCACAGTATTCACATTAAGAAGGGCGTCGGGTGCTCGACGTGTCACGGCCGCGTCGACGAGATGCCAGTCATGCTTCAGTCAGCGCCGTTGCAGATGGAGTGGTGTTTGGAATGTCACCGTGCGCCGGAAAGATTTGTGCGCCGGAGAGACAAGATCTTCGATATGGAATGGCGGCCCGAAAACAAAACGAAGGAAGAGCTGGCCGAGGGTTTCCGCTTAAAAGCGGAATACCGAATTCAGGGACGGCACGTGCTGGAGAGTTGTTCGACTTGCCACCGTTAGGCACGCGAAATGAGCGATAGCGATCGTCACATAAACTTCAAGCTGATGCGCGATCACATTCTTGCTTTGCAGGATGATGACGCAAGGCGTACGGGGAAGAAGTACTGGCGCAGTCTTGAAGAGTTGGCTGACAGTCCTGTGTTTCGCGAGTTTGTCGCACGCGAGTTTCCACAACAGGCCGAAGAATGGAACGACCCGATCGAGCGTCGCACGTTTATGAAGCTGATGGGAGCTTCACTTGCGCTCGCCGGCTTGAGTGGTTGTGTTTTTCAACCACCCGAGAAGATCGTTCCCAACGTCAAACAGCCGGAAGAGCAGGTTCCTGGCAAGGCGCTTTTCTTTGCGACTGCCGCGCCGGTGCTTGGCGCTGCAGTACCGGTTCTGGTCCGAAGCAACGAAGGACGGCCCACTAAAATCGAGGGCAATCCGGATCACCCCACTAACCGGCCCAGCGACTTTCCGCCTGACAATCCTGTCTGGACGCCGCGCGGGTCCAGTGCGACTGACATCTTCACGCAAGCATCGATTCTCGGTCTTTACGATCCGGACCGTTCACAAACCCTGACATATCTCGAAGACATTCAGACGTGGACGACGTTTGTCGGCAAGATGCGTTCTGCGCTCGATGAGCAAAAGCCAAAGCAAGGCGCAGGCATTCGCTTTCTGACGGAATCGATCATCTCGCCGTCGCTCGGCGCGCAGATGAAGGAACTGCTTACCGCACTGCCGCAGGCGAAGTGGCATCAATACGAACCTGCAAATCGCGACAATGCTCGCAACGGGGCAGTGATGGCTTTGGGCCAGCCGGTGAACACGACTTACCGCTTCGATTTGGCGCAGCGGATCCTGTCGCTCGATTGTGATTTTCTTTCGCCGACCTTCACGGGCCACTTGCGTTACTCGCGCGAGTACATCTCGCGACGGCAGGTAACGGAAAACAACCGCGACATGAATCGGCTCTACGTGGTTGAGACGACGCCATCCAACACTGGCGCGATGGCTGATCATGCGTGGGAAGTGAAACCGAGTGAGTTTGAAGCCATTGCCAGATCGATAGCGGCAGCAACTCAAGCAACAGCGGGTACAGCGACCGCTAATCACCCCTGGATCGATCCACTCGTTCGTGACCTGCAACAAAACAAGGGCGCGAGCATCGTGGTCGCCGGTGAGAACCAGCCGCCAATTATCCACGCGCTCGCCCACGCGATGAACAACTCGCTCGGTAACGTCGGCAAAACTGTCTTCTACACCGATCCGCTCGAAGTTAATCCGGTCGACCACAGACAGTCGCTACAGGATTTGATCAACGATCTCGACGCCGGCCGCGTTGAGCTGCTCCTGATCATCGGCGGCAATCCGGTTCACAACACACCCATCGATCAGAAGTTGTATTTCGACCGCCTGGAGAAAGCCAAGCTGCGCGTCCATCTCAGCGAGTACAAAGATGAGACTTCTGAGTTGTGTCACTGGCACGTCCCTGCCGCTCACTATCTCGAGTCGTGGGGTGATACACGTTCGTACGACGGTACAGTCACGATCATCCAGCCGCTGATCGAGCCACTCTACGGGGGGAAGACTCCGTATGAACTGCTCGCGGTCTTTTCAGACCAGTACGACCGTAAGCCATATGACATCGTGAAGAACTACTGGCAAACGCAGCGCGGGGCAGGAAATAATCAGCGACAACCGCAGACACCAGCGTTAGGAAACAATCGAGGCAATCAGGGTAGTCAACAAGCTGCTGCGCCGACGCCTGCACCTTCGCAGGACTTCGAAACCTGGTGGCGACAGTCTGTCCATGACGGCTTCATTGCGAACTCTGCGTTTCAACCAAAGACTGTTTCGTTTAGTTCCAGTTGGTCCAACCAGCAAACTCAGCCCGCACAGGCGTCCGCCGCAGGCAATTTCGAACTGGTCTTCCGTACCGATCCCTCAATCTACGATGGCCGCTTCGCAAATATCGGCTGGCTCCAGGAGTTGCCCAAGCCGCTCACGAAAGTGACCTGGGACAACGTCGCGATCCTGAGTCCGAATTCGGCTCGACAATTGACCGTCGATACGAATAACCGCGCCGCCGTAAAGGGTCGCGAGCATTACGTTCCGGTCATTGAGATCGCTAATCAGCAGGGACAAAAAATCCAGGCTCCGGTGTGGATCCTGCCGGGCCACCCTGACGGCGTCGTTACAGTCCATCTCGGTTATGGTCGCCGCCTCGCCGGGCGTGTTGGTGGGACGTTAGGCCAGTTCGTCGGTTTTGATGCTTATCAGATCCGCACGTCATACGCGCCGTGGTTCGACACTAACGTTCAGTTACGAGCAACTCCCATCGAGCATGTGCTCGCCACAACCCAGCTTCACTTCAACCTCGAAGATCCGCGGTTCAGCACCCAGGAGCGCGACGTCGTGCGCTCGGAAACACTCGGACAATTCCTCGGCGGCCAAAAACCGAAGGAGAATGAAAAGCAGTTCCATCCCTCGCTCTATCCTGACTACGACTATAAGAACCAGGATGAGAACGCGCCCAACTACGCGTGGGGTATGACGATCGATCTGAACAATTGCATCGGCTGCAACGCCTGCACTATCGCCTGCCAGTCAGAAAACAACATTCCCGTCGTTGGCAAGACGGAAGTCATACGCAGCCGCGAGATGCATTGGATTCGCGTCGATACTTATTTCAGAGGCTTCGATCCGAGTCATCCCGAAGGCATTAACTTCATGCCGGTGCCGTGCATGCATTGCGAGAACGCGCCGTGCGAGCCAGTGTGCCCGGTTCACGCGACGGTGCACAGTGCCGAAGGGTTGAACGACATGGTTTACAACCGCTGCGTCGGCACGAAGTATTGTTCGAACAACTGCCCGTACAAGGTGCGCCGCTTCAACTTCTTTCTTTATCAGGACTGGAACACGCCAACGTACCAGCTAATGCGCAACCCGGAGGTGACGGTGCGCAGCCGCGGCGTGATGGAAAAGTGCACTTACTGCGTGCAGCGCATTCAGAACGCAAAGATTCAGGCGGAGCTTGAGGATCGACACGTGCAGGATGGTGAGATCGTTACGGCCTGCCAGGCAACTTGTCCAACGGAAGCGATAGTTTTCGGCGACGTGAACGATCCGAACAGTCGCGTGTCCAGGTTGAAACAGAATGAGCGTAATTACTCGTTGCTCGGAGAATTGAACACGCGCCCGCGCACCACTTATTTGGGACAGCTAAAGAACCCGAATCCGGAGATTAAATCTTAGCCGCAGATTAACGCGGAACGCAGATGCAGGACGAAGCGGAAAAGCCATACGTCGAAGGTCCGATGCACTCGACCACGCCCATGATCGATCCGGGGCTGACGTTCGCATCGGTGACGGACAAGATCAGCTCGATCGTCTTGAAACGCAAGACGTCGCTGGCCTGGTTCTTCGGTTTTGCCATTTCGTTCATCCTTTTCCAGTTGATGCTGCTGACGATGACGAACCTGCTGTTCGTCGGTATTGGTTTGTGGGGCGTCAACGTGCCCGTCGCGTGGGGCGTCGCCATTCTCAACTTTGTCTGGTGGATCGGAATCGGCCACGCCGGCACGCTCATCTCCGCCATCCTCCTGTTGTTGCGACAACGCTGGCGCACCTCTATCAACCGCTTCGCCGAAGCGATGACGCTATTCGCCGTGGCGCAGGCGGGCATGTATCCGATATTCCACCTAGGCCGTCCCTGGTTGATGTACTGGCTGTTTCCTTATCCAAACACGATGGGGATCTGGCCGCAGTTTCGCAGTCCACTGATGTGGGACGTGTTCGCAGTTTCGACTTACGCCACGGTCTCCGCCATGTTCTGGTTTGTCGGCCTGATTCCCGACTTTGCCACGCTACGCGACCGCGCCCGCAGCAAACCATTTCAGATGATCTACGGCATGCTCGCAATGGGCTGGCGCGGCTCCGCACGTCACTGGCATCGGTACGAGATGGCGTACCTGTTGCTGGCCGGCCTGGCCACGCCCCTCGTGCTCTCAGTTCACTCGATCGTCAGTTTGGACTTCGCGGTGGGCATCATTCCCGGCTGGCACGCTACGATCTTTCCACCTTACTTCGTGGCCGGCGCGATCTATGCCGGCTTCGCGATGGTGCTGCTGCTGACGATCCCGCTGCGACGGTTCTACGGTCTTCAGGGCTTCATCACCATGCGCCACATGCACAACATGGGCAAGGTGATGCTCGCCACGGGACTGATCGTAGGTTACGGCTACACGATGGAAGCCTTCTTTGGCTGGTACAGCGGCAACAAGTACGAGCGCTTCATGGTCTGGAACCGCATGCATGGTCCATACGCGCTTTACTACTGGGCTCTGGTTCTTTGCAACATCGTCACGCCGCAGTTCCTTTGGTCGAAGAAAATCAGATCGAATCTGCTGTTGCTCTGGATCATTTCGCTCATCGTGAGTATCGGCATGTGGCTCGAGCGCTTCGTAATCGTCGTGACCAGTTTGCATCGCGACTTCCTGCCGTCGTCGTGGGGCATGTACCAGCCGACGCAGTGGGATTGGGCAATGTTCATCGGCACGATTGGCTTCTTCTTTACGCTCCTGTTTCTGTTTATTCGGTTCCTGCCGATGATTTCGATTTTTGAAATGCGCACGATCCTTCCCGAAGCGGAAGTGGAGGAGTAGGTTGGCCCGCGACGATATAAAACTCGAACAGCCATTAGCGGCAGGCGAGTCGCCGCTGCTGGGGCATCGCCGTCACTTGCCGCCGCTCTATGGCGTGATGGCTGAGTTTGAGAGTCCGACCGATCTCGTGGCCGCAGCGCGCCGCGTTTACTCGCTCGGGTACCGCCGCATCAACGGCTACTCCCCGTATCCAATCGAAGAGCTCGCCGAAGCAATCGGTTTCACGCATACGAGCTTGCCTTTGATCGTTTTTATCGGTGGAGTGCTCGGCGGTCTCGGTGGTTTTTTCATGCAGTACTGGATCGAAGTGATCGATTACCCGCTGAACGTTGGCGGCAAGCCCTACAACAGTTGGCCGGCGTTCATCCCGATCACATTTGAAATGACGGTGCTGTCGGCGGCATTCGCAGCCGTGCTGGGAATGCTGATACTCAACAAGCTGCCGCAACCGTACCATCCGGTTTTCAATCTGCCGGATTTTGCATTAGCGACGCGAGATCGATTCTTTCTGGCAATTGAAGCTAACGATCCGAAGTTCAACCACGGCGAAGTGGTGAACCTGTTACAGAGCCTGGGTGCACTCGCGGTTAACGATGTGGAAGTCTGAGATGAGCCACGAAAAGCCACAAAAATCACAAAAAAAGATCAAGGCACTTTTTTGTGCTTGTGCCTTTTTGTGGCTACTGATCTCCAGCGGGTGTCGCTACGACATGCAGGACCAGCCGAAGATGAAGCCGCTTCGCGGCACTACGTTCTTTGGTGACGGGCTGTCGAGCCGGCAACCAATCGAGGGAACGATCCCGCGCGGTTACCTGCGTTCTGACACTGAGTACTTTACCGGAAAGAAGAGCCGGCCATCGGGCGCAGCGCCGGCGAACGTACAACCGGCACAACAACAGACAGCCGGACCACAGGCCACGCCGGCCGCGGGAGCGCAGGCCAACGGAGCGCAGGCTAATAACTTCCCTGACGACATCGACGTCTTTCCGATACCAATCACCCAGGACGTCCTCACGCGCGGACGCGAGCGCTACAACATCTTCTGCACCGCCTGTCACGGCTTTACCGGAAACGGCGACGGCATGATCGTGCGTCGTGGGTTTCGCCGCGCTGCTTCTTTCAACGACGACCGCCTGCGGCAAGCGCCCGTCGGACATTTCTTCGACGCGATCACAAACGGTTGGGGCGCAATGCCTGCTTATGCGCCGCAGATTCCGGTGCAGGATCGTTGGGCCATCATTGCTTACATCCGCGCACTACAGACGAGCCAGGAGAACCTCGCGGCAGCTTCGGCCAGCCCATCGCCATCTGCTGCTACGACACCAGCCGCCGGAGGACGTCAATGATTCAATCATTTAATCCTCCGAATCTGTCTGATCGTCAGAACCGCGCGCTGATCGTGGGGATCGTATTCTTTGTGGCGCTGATCGTCGCCGCATTACTGAACGCGAGGCAGTTTTTGCAGTCATACCTGATTGGCTGGACGTTCTGGACCGGCATCGCCGTCGGTTCGCTCGCCCTCCTGATGTTGCAACACCTGACGGGCGGCGGTTGGGGATTAGTGATCCGCCGCGTGCTCGAAGCGTCGACGCGAACGCTGCCGCTCATGGCGGTTTTGTTTGTGCCCGTTATTCTGGGCGCCCACACGATCTACCATGAGTGGACGGATCACGAAGAGGTTGCGCACCATCCAGCGGTGCAGTTCAAAACGCCTTACCTAAACGTTCCGTTCTTCACAGTCCGGGCAATCGTTTACTTCGGCATCTGGATCGGGTTGGCGTTCTTCCTGAATAAGTGGTCGCTCGCACAGGATCGCACGGCCGACAATCGGTACACTAAGAACATGCGCGTCTTGAGTGGACCAGGAATGGTCATACTCATATTCGCAGTCACCTTTGCTTCAATCGACTGGTACATGTCGCTCGAGCCGGAATGGTTTTCGACGATTTACGGCCTTATCTACGTGGCCGCGTGGAGTCTGAGTGCCCTCGCGTTTGTCATTGCGGTGCTGGCAAATCTCTCGCGTGAAGAGCCGATGAGGCGCATCGTCGCACCGCTGCATTTCCACGATCTGGGCAAGCTGCTGCTGGCGCTCGTGATGCTCTGGGCTTACTTCGCGTTTTCCCAATACCTGATTGTCTGGTCGGGCAATCTGCCGGAAGAGATTACGTACTACCTCGCACGGACTTACGGCGCGTGGGGCGTGATTATTGTCCTGATAGCGATACTGCATTTCGCGGCGCCGTTTTTGTTTCTGCTGTCGCGAAATTTGAAACGCAGGCCGGGCACACTCGCTTTGATTGCATTGCTGATAATCGTCATGCGCATGGTGGACCTGGACTGGCTGCTGGCGCCGGCGTTCAGGGACCACCGGTGGATCTGGTTGGACGCGATTGCGTTGCTCGGCTTTGGCGGTTTGTGGCTGGCGTTCTTCATCTGGCAGTTGGGCCGGCGGCCTTTGATTCCGATCAACGATCCGCAGTTTGAATCGACACTCGAGCAGATGCACGCAGGACATTAGAAATGAAAGAGAACCACCAGGGTAACGGTCATAAAACAGAGACTCCCGACGTTTCGCATATTCGCAACGTCGAGGTGACGCACGAGCGAAGTGATATCAGCGTCCGCGGCGTGATGATGTTCGTCGTCGTACTGACGATTTCCGGAATTGTGATCCACCTCAGCGTTGCGCTGTTGTTTAACTACTTCAACGCGCAGGAAGCCAAGGAGCCTCGTCCGGGGCCAATGGCTGCGAAGCACGAACGGTTGCCTCCGGAGCCACGTCTCCAGGCAGCTCGCGGATTTGAAGTCACTCTGGAAACCGGAGAAAAGAAGAATCTCGAGCTGGCGGCGCCGCAAACGGAGTATCGAGTGCTGCGGCAGCAGTGGGACGAGAATCTTAAGACTGGATTGAAAGATCAAACCGGCAAGGTTGTGGGTATGCCAATCGACGCCGCCATGAAAAAGATCGTCTCAGACGGTCTACCTTCAAGAGTGAAGCAGGGTGGCGGCAAATTGACGGATTACGCCATCAGCATGCCGACCGCCGCCAGTTCCGGCAGGGAAACGGAAAAGAGGGTGCAATGATCCGTTTTTATCTGTGTAATCTGTGGCTGGTTTTATTCCTTGCTGCCGCGTCCGCGTTGGCACAACCGGGACAGCCTGGCCCAACTTCGCCGTTGTATGGCGCGCGATCCGAACTCGGAGGAAATCCATCCACTGGATTGCCTACAGCACTGCGTGACGTTCGCATCGAACAGAAACTCGATCAGCAGTTGCCGCTCGATCTCATCTTTCATGACGAAAACGGACAGCCGGTAAAACTCGGACAGTACTTCGGTCAAAAACCCGTAGTGCTCGCGCTCGTCTACTACGACTGCCCGATGCTCTGCACGCAGGTACTCAACGGCATGGTGACGTCTTTTCGCGTGCTGCCTTTTCAGCCCGGCAAAGAATTTGACGTCGTCACCGTCAGTTTCGATCCGCGCGAGACGAGCACTCTCGCAGCCGCGAAGAAAAAGCTCTACGTCAACTACCTGCCCGAAAAGATGCAGGCAGCCGCAAGCAACGGCTGGCACTTCCTGACGGGAGATCAGGCAAGCATCACGCAGTTAACCGATGCCGTCGGTTTTCGCTATCGCTACGACGAAGCGACGAAACAGTTCGCGCATGCCAGCGCCATAATGGTGACCACTCCGCAGGGAAGACTTTCACATTACTTCTACGGTATCGAGTATGCGCCACGCGACCTGCGCCTGGCCCTGATCGAATCGTCGGCAAACAAGATCGGCTCCCCTGTAGACCAACTGCTGCTCTATTGCTACCACTACGATCCGGCGACGGGTAAGTACGGCGCGGCAGTGATGAAGATCATGCGAGTTGCCGGAGTTGTGACGGTGCTAGGGATCATCGCGATGTTGATGGCTCTCAAAGGGCGCACCCCGAAGCTGGTGGGAGGCGCAGCCGAGTAAAATGCAGTCCTGGATTCCACTTACGCCCGAGCGGGCCTCGACCTTCTCTTGGAGTGTCGACGCGCTCTACTTCTATCTCTCAGGCGTGACGCTTTTCTTTACGCTCCTGATTTCGGGCGTGCTGATCTTTTTTGTCATTCGTTACCGGAGGCGCACGCCTTATGAAATTCCGCGTCCGATCGCCGGCTCGCACAAACTCGAGACTCTCTGGACTGTCATTCCTTTCCTGATCGCGATGACGATGTTTGCCTGGGGCGCCCGCGTTTATTTCGATCAATACAAGCCGCCCGAGAATGCGATGGAAGTCTACGTGGTCGCCAAGCAATGGATGTGGAAGTTGCAACACGCCACCGGCCAGCGCGAGATCAACGAGCTGCACGTACCCGTCGGCCGCAAGATCAAACTGATCATGACCACGGAAGACGTGATTCACGACTTTTTCGTGCCCGCGTTCCGCACGAAGGCAGACGTGGTTCCCGGCCGGTACGTGACCATCTGGTTCGAAGCGACTAAAACCGGCCGCTATCACCTGTTGTGCGCGGAGTATTGCGGCATGAACCATTCGGGCATGACCGGCTCCGTGATCGTGATGGAGCCGAGAGAATTCGACGACTGGTTGAGTGGCAACACCAACAACATGACGCCGGCGACTGCCGGTCAGCAGTTGTTCCAAACACTTGGCTGTGCGTCGTGTCATGGTGCGAATGGTGAAGGTGGCCGCGGTCCGACTCTCGCTGGAATTTTCGGAAACATGGCGCAGTTGCAGAACGGCCAGTCAGTGCGTGTCGACGAGGGTTACATTCGCGAGTCGATCATTAATCCCCAGGCGAAGCTGGTGGTAGGGTTCGGCCCGATCATGCCGACGTTTCAGGGCCAGGTTAGTGAAGACCAGCTAGTGCAGCTAATCGCGTACATCAAATCGCTGCACACAACCGGAGAGACGACGCCGACGAGAGCCCCGAATCCTTCACCCACTGTACAACCCGGCGCATCGCCAACAAGGAATATCAAATGAACCACAGCTGAAATAGGCTTTTTATGAAACCGATAGAGTCATTCGAAGTACCACTGCCACCGAGAGTCAACTACCTTAATGCCCGCTACGGGCTGAAGTCGTGGCTGTTGACCAGGGATCACAAGCGCATCGCCCTGCTTTACCTTATTTCAATCACGTTCTTCTTTTTCATAGGCGGCATCTACGCGATGCTGATTCGTCTCGAGCTGCTGACGCCGCAGGGTGATCTCCTCCAGTCAACGACTTACAACAAAGTCTTCACGCAGCACGGCATCATAATGATCTTTTTCTTTCTCATCCCGTCGATACCGGCGACGTTGGGAAACTTTCTCATCCCGATGATGATCGGCGCGAAGGATCTCGCGTTTCCGCGCATCAATCTCCTGAGCTGGTACATTTATTTAGCCGGCGGAGTGATCACGATTTATGCGCTGCTCGCAGGCGGCGTGGACACAGGCTGGACGTTCTACGCGCCGTACAGCACGACCTTCTCGAATTCTTATGTCGTGGCGACGGGACTAGGCATCTTTGTCAACGGTTTCTCTTCAATCCTGACTGGACTGAATTTCATCGTCACGATTCACACGATGCGCGCGCCCGGCATGACGTGGTTTCGCATGCCACTGTTTCTCTGGTCACACTACGCGACCAGCCTCATCATGGTGCTCGGAACACCGGTGATCGCTATTACGATCTTGCTGATGGCGTTCGAGCGCCTCGCGCATGTGGGCATCTTCAATCCCGCGCTCGGCGGCGATCCGGTTCTGTTCCAGCATCTCTTCTGGTTCTATTCACATCCGGCCGTGTACATCATGGTCTTGCCGGCGATGGGCGTCGTCAGCGAGCTGATTGCAAACTTCTCGCGCAAGAACATCTTCGGCTACAGCTTCGTCGCTTTCTCGAGTCTGGCGATTGCCGTGTTTGGCTTTCTGGTTTGGGGACATCACCTGTTCGTTACGCCGCAATCAGTCTACGCGGGAATGATCTTTTCGTTTCTGAGTTACGCTGTTGCCATTCCGTCAGCCATCAAGGTGTTCAACTGGACTGCCACGCTGTACAAGTCGTCGATCTCGTACGACACGCCGATGCTCTACGGGCTGGGCTTCATCGGTCTCTTCACGATTGGTGGGATGACTGGCTTGTTCCTGGCGTCGCTCGGCACAGACCTTTCCAGCACAGTGGGATCCGAAGCTTGGAATTCACGTGACTTGAAGTCGCGGCC